>Ga0209941_1000448_pt1 | contig 51503 bp, 45 predicted proteins | sample ThiBiot_300_plan_FD_183945 | JGI IMG/M metagenome (GOLD analysis project Ga0209941, IMG submission 183945) | Wastewater bioreactor microbial communities from Cape Town, South Africa - Thiocy_solids_1 (SPAdes) | ecosystem: Engineered > Bioremediation > Thiocyanate > Unclassified | place: South...
GCGTCCGCGTGGCGCTGGAAGTCCAGCTTTCCACGACCTTCCTGCACGTGATCGCGCAGCGGCAATCCTTCTACCGTCGCAACCTGGGCAGGCTGATCTGGTTCTTCCGCGACCTGGACATCGCCGAATTCCGGCAGGCCGAAGACGATATTTTCTACTCCAACAACCGCAATGCGTTCCACGTCAGCCCGGCGACGCTGGAACGCTCGCAGCGTGAGGGTCGCTTCGCAATGGACTGCGCCTGGCACGAGCCCCGCCTGGTCGATGGGGCAATCGTCGATGCCCGCATACAGGACACAGTCTATTTCGATCAGCTGCAGTTCGATGTCAGCGCCGTCGGCGCCCCGCGCGCCTACTACTTTGATTATGACCGCGCTCGCGCTGTGCTGGACGACCAATTGCGTCGCCAAGTGGAAGAGGATCAGCGCAAAGCCCGGGAGGCCGTGGATGCGCCGCTGCGCCAACTGATGGAATCGATGGTGCAGGGGTACGCGGACGGTCCCGACAGTGCTGCGTCGTGGGACAACGTCAGTGATCGATTCGGCCGGCGGGGCTTCGATTTGCCAGATCACTTCTACTATAACGACGGGCTCTTCCCGATCCTGCAGGCCGCCTACTCGGCCAAGGAGGGGCGGCCGGTCGCGTGTCGCCAGACGCACTTGATCCAACTTGCCAATACGCTGTTCAACTCGTACAAGCGGTCGTTGCTGGTCTTCTCCGTGATGATGCGGCACTACGATCGTGCCGAGTTGCTCTTATCGCGGGGCAACAAGGAAGAATGGCTCAAGAAGGTAGGGAAGTACCACGCCGGTTGGCTCAACGGCGACCCGCAATTCGCGCCTGATCGTCGCTATGACGATTTGTTGGCTTTCCTATTTCCCGAGGCTGCGGACAAGCTGCGGATGCAGCCTTCTGAGCTGATCTCGAAGCGCAGGCGTTAGCTAGGCGAAGTCGCTGGTGCGGATCATTTCCCCCGGCCCAGGCCGGGGCTTTGGAAATCTGTCGCCGGCTCATGCCTCAGCTGGCCTGCGGAGCGTCCATCAGTAGCGCTTCAAGGAATCGGTCCAAGGCAGGCGTTCCGATCTTGACGCCGAAGAAGCTCCAGAAGCCGCTGCGTCCCATCTTGACGATGATGGCGCTGCTCTCGGAGATGGCGGCCTTACTCTCGATAACGGCATAGAGGTCGGCGATCCTGGGATCACTGAAGTGCCGGCGCAGATGACCGTTGGTTCGATAGCCAAGGTCCACGTACAGGCGGCATGCGTCCACCGCGTCTTCCGCTGGGATGTCCTCCGCAAACTCGGATTTCACAATCGCTTGATAGGAATGGGGCGTAAGGGCTGACTCATCCGTCGTTTCCTGGAACTCGGTTTGCCCGAGATGCAGTGAGTGTGCCGCGTGGTCGATCGAAGTGAGGAGGCGGGACAGCTCGGCGAAATCGGCCGACCATTTCGGCGACACCTGCCACGGCTGCTTGTAGCTCCAGTTGCGGGACAGGAAATTGAACGCGTGCTGGAAGATCGTGTGGATCTGGACTTCGACCCTGCCGGGAAAGACCGACGCCCGATATTCGGAGGGCTTCTCGACGACGACATGGGTCGCACGATACCCGGATCCGTGATCGATCTGCTTACTCTTGACGATCTTGAGGTCTTTGCTGATCTCTTGCCGGGTGAGAAATCGCATGATGATGGGAACCTCGGCCAAGGTGCCCACCACCACGCGCAGGCCAGCCAGGTCGTCGAGCGCCTCGATAGGGATGCCGAGCAGCGCCGACTTGGCCGCCGCCCGCTCGTACTGCTTTACGCGACTGGATACCGAGAACAGGTTGAGATTGCCGACATCGCGGACAAAGAAGTCCAGCTCGAGCACGAGCCTTTCGAGTGCCCGTCGATGGGGCTCGACCATGACTTGGTAACCCACGCGCGAGGGGGTAGGGGCTTCTGTCATTGGACGATCCTTCCGTGAAAATATGTGAGACAGCTGCGTATTCGGCAATCCGTCTGCGGCGCATCATTCAGCGAAAGTGTCGTAATCGAACCGGCAATTGCGTAGCACTTTGGTTGGAACGTATTCGGCGCCAAGGCCGTTCAGGCGGCCACGTTCCGCGATCAGGTGCAGGTTCTTCCTTGCCCGCGACGCGACTACGTACAAGAGGCGTTTTGCGCTGTTGCTTCCATCGGCGTCCGCAAAATGCGGGACCATGCCTTCCAGCAACGCATAAGCAATGACCGTGTCGTATTCATCCCCCTTGATGCCGTGGATGGTTGACAGGGTGATCCCGGAACGGTCCCGGAACACTCGCCGAAACGCATCGATCTCTCCGATGAACTGGGCGCCTTCTTTTCTAAGCCGCGCGATCCGGGCGGAGGAACTCTCGAAGAAGGAATCGTACTGGTCTTGAAGTGCCGGAAAGACGGTGAAATCGACGCCGAGTGCGGAGAACAGGGCTCCGAAGTACAGCTCTATGTACTTCAATCCATCGGTCTCGGCCAAGGCAATGTTGTTGGCCTCCCGCAGAAGTCGCTTGGGGGTCATCTCCGATGTCGACACCCCGGCAGCCTCCAGTTCGACGAGGATCTCCTTGGCCCAGCGCAGCCTGCGGACATACAGTCTGGGAGATGCGCTGGTCAGTGCGATGCGGGCGAGTTGGTACCAAAAGTTGTCGGGGTCGCGGGCGAAAGGCACCATTCCCGGTCCATCGAACTCATACTCGGGCATCCGGCTCACCAGCCGGCGGGTCATGCCCGCCAGATGTACCCACTGCGGCGCGAGAACGCATATCTCGGAGGGTTCGACCCCCAGCGTTTCGATGTTGTAGCGGATCAGTGCTACCAATTTATCTTCGAGGCCATCCTTGCTGGTGGTCGCGTCGTAGGTGACGATACTGGGGTACGTCTTGTGCTCGGACGCGGCCTCGATCGACGAACCGTAGAGGTCGTAGCAACCAAAGTAGTTGATGATGCGTTCGGAGGACCGATAGTTGTGGGTGAGCTCGGCTTCCTTGAAGGCGACACCCGACAGCGCGGCGAATTCCTTGGGGGTGATCGCAAACCCTCCAAGCGACTGGAAGATGGCTTGGTTGGGATCGCCGACAACGAACGCCCTGGTTTGTCCCGCGCCTGCAGCCAGAATCTCGGAGACGATCGAGTACTGGATTTCTTTGGTGTCCTGATACTCGTCGATGAGGATCAAGGGGAAGATGCCGGACAGGAGCTTCGCGATCGACGGGTTCTTCGAGATCAGCTCGTAGGCGTAGAAAAGCATCAGCTCGAAGTCGATCTTTCGGTCCTTCGATAGCACGCGGAAGTAGTCCTGGAGGATCGCATCGATGGCGTCGTGCTTGCGCGCATCCTGACAGGTCAGCGTGTGCCCTTCCTTGGTGAAGTAGAAGCTGCAGTCCCAATAAGTCACCTTGGGTGATCGATAGGGCGCGCACAATTCGGTCAGCAGCTTCTCGGAGTCGTTGGTGCTGGCCACCGAGAAACCGTGTTTCAACTCCTCGTGGTAGATCCCGTAGGGCCGCAGTATCCATTCCAGACAGAACGAGTGGATCGTGCCAATCCAGAGTCGGGATGCATCGACGCCCAGCCGCTCGATCCGTTCCTTGATCTCGTCGGCCGCCCGGTGGGTATAGGTGATGGCGACAAGGCACTGCCGCGGCGACCCCAGCTTCGACAGCTCCTCGGCGATCTTGAACGTCAGCGTTCTGGTCTTGCCGCTGCCGGGGCACGCGACCAGGAAGACGCTGCCTGCCTCGCGGATGGCCTCCTTCTGCGGCTCGTTCAGATCGTGGTTGACCCAAACTGTCATGTCAGCCGGCCTTGTCGAGAATCCGGTTGATCGGATCGGAGGTAAAGGTCACCAGCATCAGCGCCTTTATCGCAGCCAGATCCATCTCTCCCGACCTAAAAGAGGCCAAGGCATTGCGAGCGCCTTGGATGACGTCCGGCGTCGACAGGCCCGATTTCTCGATGCACGCCACGCGGAAGCTCAGGATGTGGAACCAGACTTCCGTCGACAGGACGGGGCGCAAGAAGTGGATCGCCTCCACGATGTAATCGGGAATGATGACCTGATGGTCGATTCGGTTGCCGAGCGCGATGGCGAACCAGCCCTTCCCTTCGTAATTCGCCATTAGCAAGGCGCGCTTGCCGAAAACGGCGATGTCCTTGGATTCCAGCTCGGTCTTGGCTTTCGCTATCGTTGCCGGGTCCTTGTAGACGCTGGCAATCGCCCCAACGATCTGGTCGGCGTTGCGGGCGCCGACGAAATCGACCTCGAAGGTATGGGGGGCATAGAAGCACTCGACCCATGGGTTGCCGTGGGAGAAGGAGTCCAATGCAGCTTTCCGTGCAAGGCCCTTGGTCTGGGCGCTGGCGCACCTAGCCTTGAACTTGGAAAGGGCGTCGTCGTCGGCTGCTGCGGGCGTGGTATCGAAGAAGGTCGCGTCCAGATCGGTGACGATTGCGCATCGCTTCTTGATCCGGTCGTCGTGGAACAGCACGGCGACGTTCTGGAAGCCCGTGCTGCGAATGTTGATCAGGCTGATTCCCAGCTCGTCGAGCGTCATGCCAAGTACCTTCTTGACCAGCGTGGGGATGAGGAGCTCTTCGGCGTCGCCCTCCACCAGCATGACGCTCTTGGCGAACAGCAGGTTGCTGCGCACCGCGTCCAGGTAACGCTGGATGTTGCCGATGTCGATGGGATCGAGGCCGGTGGTTGGCTGGTAGGTCTCGCAGCCCTCGCCGACCTTGCTGAGGATGTTCATGTTCTCGACGTTGCTGGCTTCAGAGATGTGAGTGGAGTGGGTCGAATAGATGATCTGGGTATCGGCGAAATTCAGGCGATCGAACAGGGTTTTCTGGATATGGGTGTGGATGTGGGCTTCCGGCTCCTCGATAAGCAGGAAGTTGGCGAATGACTGGTTGGCCTTCTGATACTTGAACTCGAGCAGCTTCAACGTCAGGTAGATAAGGTTGGCGCCGCCGAGGCTGAGCTCGTGGACCGCGCCCTCGTAGCCGTTTCCGGTTTCGCCCACGAACAGCTTGAGCGACTGGAAAAGCTTGTCGGCCTCGTCGGAGAGGTCGGATCGGATCGACAGCGACGAAGGCGAATAGGCTTCGCCCGCCGCCTCCTTGATGGTGCCGACGATGTCCGAGCGCACGGTCTGGACGTCGTCGAGCCCTTCGATGGCGTCGTTCAGATCCTTGACCTTTTCGGTGATAGGCAGGAACGTGACGGGATCGATCTCGCCGCTCTTGCGCTTGAGCAGGTTGAGCAGCGGATTGGTTCGATTGTTCTGGAACTCGGCGATGACGTCCCTGAGCGCCTGCACGAAGGTGAAGGATATCTCTTTCGAGACCGACAGCATGACGGGGACACGCGACCCGATCGCGGGGTGGTCCAATTCCTTGCCGAACTTGGCGTTCTTGAAGTCGCCGACGATCTCGGCATAGGTGGCGGGATCGTTGAAGTCCGCCTCGCTCCTGCCGGTGAATACGGTCTCGTAGTCCTCTATCGAGATCCCGGAAAGGATGGCGGACATCCCGTCGTTGTCCCCGGCGATCAACTCCGACAGGCGGCGGCGGACATCGTTTTTCGGTCGGAAGATCAGGTTATACGTGGCCTTGGAAACGGCGTCGGTACCGACGCTGCCGGTGCCATGCAGAAAGAGCGACTGGATAGCCTCGTCTTGTGAGACCTCTTGGAACTCGATGTTGATGATGATCCAGTGGCCCTGCCAGTGCTCGAGGCCCCGGTGAAAATCCTTCTCGTCGAGGCGGTGCGCCGAACGCAACAGGTTGTCGTCTAAAAGAAGGCGGATTGCCCGAAAAAGATTGGTTTTCCCCGAACCGTTCTCGCCTATGACCGTGTTGATTCCTTTGTTGAAGATCAGCTTCGCGTTGGCGAAATTGCGATAGTTGACAAGGCTGATCTTGGAGATATGCATGGTCTGTTCCCAGGGTTATTCAAGCTTTGTCCGCCCAGGCCGATGGGACGGTATCTAGGCCCGGATTTGCGCTTGATATGGACTTTAACGGAAGGTAGCGATGATGGTTGGGTAGATTCACATTCGATCCAAATAACTCGCTTATCGATCGGCTAGGTCGTGTGGACGCCGCCGACGATTTGGGCCAAGCACTCGGTCGCCGTAGCAGTTCAGTCGACTCTCCAGAATGGCCGCTTTTGGCGGCGGATTCCGGCCGGTGGCCTCACACTGATCAGGATGCCGGTGCGCTGATGATGATCGATCAGTCCTACTGATCAACTTCGTCGGTGCGTGCAGATCAGTGCCCGCTGAGGTGAGCAAGGTTTTGATGGCGCCTCGCCGCAAGGGGCGGGGCTTGCGGGGCTACGCCCCGGCTTGCTGCGGCAGGTTGTGCGAAAGCGTGCCGTCCTCGACGCTGGCGGTTCGCCGCCTGTACGTCACGAAGGACGGTTCACCGACACGCGCCCAGCCTTGTCTTATGGAGTTTCAACGCCACGCCTCAAGCACGTCGCCGCAAGCTGCGGCGAAGGGCGTTCTCGCCCGCCGTTGGGGTGTTGGTCTTGCCCGCGTCAGGGCACGAGCCGGCGAAGCGGTCACGCGGGGATGCCGAGTCAGCAATATCTCCTTCCGGGGCAGGCGGCCCCTGCGTCCTTGGCTTGTCGTGAATCCTGGCGGGGGCGCGGCTGTGCCTTGGGCTTCATGGCCGCAACCTTCCAGCGCAAACAATTTCCCCGCCGCTGTGCGGCTTCCTCGCGCAGCAAATTCTTTGCGCTTCCAGGTTCTCCACGCTGTTGCGACCGCTGCGCGGTGCGGCCAGCCCATCACCCGCCGGCCGGCTCACAACAAGGACGCACTGGCGCGACCTTGTTCAACCCGAAAGGAGAAACATCATGGCTAACATCGGCACCTTCACCGCAGACAAAGACGGCTTTACCGGCACGCTTCGCACCCTGACGCTCAACGTCAAGGTCAAGCTGATTCCCAACGACAAGGGCGACCGCGAGAACGCCCCCGACTTCCGCCTTCAGGCGACCGGCGGCTACGACATCGGTGCGGCGTGGAAGAAAGTCAGCCAAGCGGAGCGACCGTACCTGTCCGTGACCTTCGACGACCCTTCGTTTCCGGCGACGATCTACGCCCGGCTGATCGAGGAAGACGACGGCACGCACAACCTGATCTGGTCGCGCAGCAAGCCGACGGCCTGACGGCTGCCCCCCGCACCCCGTCCATCGCGGCGGGGTGCATTTTTTTGGCCTGCCCGATCTACTCCAGTAGATCGGGCAGACAGTCAGCAAACTCGGGTTGGATCTTGCTCATCGGCTTGGTGATGACCTCATCGCCGGTCAGGATCGCAAGCGCCATACCGGTCATCGTCGTCAGACCGTTGCCGTTGCGCAGGACCTGCAGGGCAAGGTGCGCCGGGAAGCCCTCCGCGCTGCGGCGCAGTGGATGGATGCCGCCATGCACGAACGAGTTCATTGCATGCCACGACACATCCTTGAAGCGCACCAGCATCTGGTGCGCAGTGGCTGGGACGCCTCGGCCAACCCGCTTGCCGATCTGGTCGATCATTTCTTGGGCGCTGGGCAGGTTCTTCGCCGCCTGTTCGCTCTCCAGCGTGAGTGGCGCCAGCAGCTTGGCGATTGCCTGGTCGCTGGCGGCATAGATCAGCCACATGGCGCGGGTTAACGCCTCGAACTGCAGACGCATCAGGCTGACGGCCGAGTTGGGAAGCCCGAGTGCCATCAACGCCCGCAGTGCGGCTCCGTGCTCCAAGGCGACGAAGCACATGCCGAAGGCGGCTTCACCGCGACGCGAACCATCGAACTCCGCATCGTCGAGCAGAGACAGCAGCTTCTCGTGTAGTTCGTCGGAGCGATGGAGCATGCGTTCCAGCGGATCGTTCGGGTTTGGGTCTTCGTTCTCCATTACGTCATCGTAGGGCAGGGAATGCGTTCGTGCGTCTCCCGGCGATGCCGGGGCGCGCTGCGCATCGAGCCGCCGGTGGCGTCTAGCCCCGTCCGGGCTTTCATCGCTGACGCCTGCGAGCTGTGCTTGTCAAACCATAGCCAAACCATAACGGATGGCGGCATCGGTACCGACATGGCTTGCCATTACTTGATCCGCAGCCGCCTCAGCAGCTTTGCCAGCCCGATGGCGTACTCCTCTGAACTGGTGAAGTCCGCGTAGAGCTTGCCTTGCAGAAAGGTGGGGAGCGCGCATTTTTCGTACAGCAGGGGAAGCACGACGACTTCGCCGCTGGCGATTTCCCGATTGATCGCAATATCGAGTTCCTTCTTGACCCACGGTGCATCAATGGATTTCGCGGATAACACGACTCCGATATAGCGGGTTTCCTTCATGCCCTCTTCGATCTTGGCCGTGAGCGAATCGCCAACGTCGATCTCGGCTTCATCCACCCACACTTGGGGCACGCCGTGTTCGAGTAGATCCTTGCGAAGCTGTCGGACGAATGGTTTGTCAGCACCAGTGTGGCTCAGAAAAATGCCGTGATACTTTTCTTGGTGAGGGTCTGCTTTCACCAACTCCACGGCATCGAGAATGAGCCTGTTGGTAGCGGCTTCAGAGGAGGGTGGGGTGATGAGCCAGCCGGCCGTCGTGCCAATCGCAACTCGTCCGCCCAAGCTGTAGCCCTCGGGCGTGGATGCGATGGAGGTGTAGCTCTCATGGTCATCATCGGCCAGGCAAAGGCTCCATCCGGTTGTAGCCAAGGAAGCGAAGTACCGCGCAAACGGACTTTCCTGGTCAATAGCGCCCATCCGCCGACCTTTCTTGAGCTGGAGATCGCCGAGCTTGACCAGCCTTGCTACCGAAGGTGCCGCATAACCGTATGAAGTCTCCCGATAGCCGAAGAAGTTCATCCGCCTGGGCTCGGCGAGGCACCATACAACCGTTGTTCCACCGGCGATAGCAGCCTCAAGCTCTTTCTCTCGATCCGTGCTGTCAAATACCGTATCGAGGTCGTACTCGTCCTTCTTCCTCTTCAGGTCACCGAGTTCATTGGGAGAGTTGGAGAACTCACCCTCCTCTCCGAACAGGAAGTGCGAATAGCTCTTTGGATGAATGACGATGACGTCATATTCGTACAGGGCGAATGCTGCGCGTTCCTGGTCAACGGACGGCCGACATAACCCGAGGTTGTCGAATTCAATGCCATCGATCGGGGCGCCGGAGTATTTCAGACCAACAGTGAGCACTCTTTTCATCGGCGTCCTATTCAACTTGAAACCGTGGCACGCAGAGCGCCAAGGCGTGACCTTGCGTGTCGATCGAAGAGGGGCCTTCCGTGGCGCATGAACAGCAAGCGGCCCCGTCGGGATCCATCGGGTTCAATTTACCCGAGATCAACGGTGGGTAGTGGGCTGCGCCGCGATGACCATCTCTTGCAATTCCCGACGCACCTGCTCCAGCAGTTGCTCGGTCTTGCGTTCGCTTGTGCCAGCGTAGGCCAGCGTCAGCAGCGTGAGTGGGTGAATCTCCATGACCTCGCATAGCTCGGCCAGTTTGTTCAGGGTCGGGCTTTTCAGGTCGCGTTCCAGCGAACTCATATAGGTACGGCTGGACACGTCGGAGAACGCTTCCTGGCTCAGGCCGCGCGCTTTCCTGACCGTCTTCAATGCCGCCGCCAACCCGAGTTTCGCCGTCACCGATGGTTTCCCCCAAAAACCAAGATGACAGCCGATCGCGCCCTATAGGACTACAATCTATAGTGTTCATTTAATTGGAGCGTCTTCCGCATCCGCGCCTTTACGGATTTGCGCATGTGCGGATGGCTCCAAAGCCGGAGAGTCGTATCCGTGTCTCTCTTACCTCCCACGGTGCCGCCTTTGCGCTTTCGTGGCTGTACGGATGTGCTGGCTTGCGCATCCGTGCTTTCGCACGAAAGTACGGAATCGGGTCGGTGGATGCCCGCATCTGCGCAAAAGCGTATCCACGCATCAGCCGCTTTGTGCGGTTCCGTACGGACACTGACACAGGCGAAGCAGATACGCCGAGGGAGTGATCCTTGCAGAGGGCTGCAATCATGAATCCCTTCATCACCGACGACGAACGTACGCAGCTGCTGGCTAACGGCCAGACCCGAACCACCGCGCAGGACTTCGATCCGCTGCCGGTGGTCAAGCTGTTTACTCCGGACGCACACGCGACCTGGCTGCTGGCTGCGCTCGATCCCGCCGATGGCGATACGGCCTGGGGTCTGTGCGACTTGGGTATCGGCATGCCCGAGCTAGGTACGATCCGGCTGTCGGACCTCGCGGCCATCGTCGGCCCGTTGAATCGGCCAGTCCTGCGCGATCAGTATTTCCAGCCCATGCGCACGCTGTCGGAATACACACGGTTGGCCCGCCTCAACAGGTCGATCCTCGACTGATCGAACGCATGGCCTGCGGTGGCAGGCCACCGAAGGTCAGCCAGGCCCGGCGTGCTGCGTCGATTCCCGTCTGGGTTCAGACCTGATCGGCATCAATCGAGATTGCTGCGCCGTTGTGGTGCAAGCCAGACCGAAAGAGTCGCTATCGCACGCTCGACCTTGTGCACCGTGTCCAGTGCGGCGCCCGAAAAGCAACACGCGCCGCCGTCGCACCCGGACGAGCCACGTAACACGCCGAAGCCAAACGGTCTTGATTTTCTCAGAGTCTCGCCTATCGACATGATGCTTTGGCGATAGCGCACTGGTTTACGGATGCCCGTGGCGATGTCCTGCCGATCGACAGGAGCCCGCACCATGAGCGATTCGCATGAAGCCTGGCATCCCAGCGCCGCCTACCTGTACGTGCTGCACCTGGACGGTCCGGCACTCGCTTGGGAATACCTGCGCCGCCATCCCGACTATTGCCGCGACTGGTGGTGCCACCATCGCCGACCGACCAGTGCCGCAGCGCTACGCTGGGGTTTGCTCGGGCTTGAAAACCCGGACTTGGATGCGCGCGACGCGCACCCGGCCTGGTGTCCCGAGCCGGCCGGTGTCGTGCAGTTCCACCCCGACCTGACACCGACGCCCGGCGCGGTGCCGTTCGATCTCTGGCGCATGGCCGGCCACAAGCATTTGTTCCATGATGGTCAACATCTGGCACTGACGACCTGGGCGCCGGGTTGCTGGTGGCACTTCGCACTTGCTCCGACGCTAGGGCACGGTATGCCCTGCGTCCACGCTGTCCATGACGGCGATCCCGAACCACCACCCGTTGCAGGCGACCTTGCGGCGTGGTCTTGCAGCCAGGCACGGCCAAGCCGTGCTGTGCTGCTGGAGCTGCACACCTTGCAGGCGCTGGATGGCACACTGGCGGGTGCCACGTTGCGCGAGGTGGCCGAGGCGCTGTGCGGGCCGGCCGCCGTCGCGGCCGACTGGCACGCCGACAGCGCGTTGCGCGCCCGCGTGCGTCGGATGGCACAGCGCGGCACCGTGCTGATGCGTGGCGGCTACCGCCGCCTACTCCAGCACGTGCCCATTGCACAGGGACGTTTGCATCGGCCCGCAAAACGTCCCTGAGCAAGCCGCCGATCTTTTCCGAGACTGCCTCCATCCGGCCGCGCCATGGCGGCTGGCGCTCTCAACCGATGGAGGCTCACCCCATGCGACCCGCTCCTGTGCGGCCCTATGCCGTCCACACCACTGCACCACAATCCGCTGTGACCGCCCAGCCGCCGCGCTACCTGACCAACGACGAGGCTGCCGACTATCTGCGACTGTCGCCGCGCACGCTGGAGAAGCGGCGCGTGATCGGTGACGGGCCGCGTTTTCGCAAGTTCGGTCGGCGCGTCATGTACGCCGTCGCCGACCTCGATGCCTGGGCCGATGCGCGCAGCTTCGAGGCCACGTCCGACCCCGAGTACGCCGAGCGGCACTCGGCCGACAGCCGTGCGCGCTGACCGGCGGTGCGTGGGCGCCCCTCGCCATGTCCCGACCGGCACACGAACAGCTCACGCTGTTCCATGCGTTGCCGGGCGACATGGCACCGCGCGACAGCCAGGACCTGATGGCGTTTCCGTTCTTCTCGCTGGCGAAGTCGCGGCGCACGGCGCCGATCGACTTCCGCGCCGGTGGTGTGACCGTGCGCGTGGAAGGCACGCAGGAGCACGGCATCGCCACGATCTGGGACGCCGACATCCTGATCTGGGCCGCGAGCCAGATCGTCGAAGCCCGCGACGCCGGCATCCCGACCTCGCGGCTGATGCAGGCCACGCCCTACGAGATCCTGCGCTTCATCGGGCGCGGTACGTCGCTGCGCGATTACCAGCGCCTCAAGGCCGCGCTGGATCGCCTGCAATCGACGACCGTGGCCACCTCGATCCGCGAGGCGACCGGGCGGCGCCTGCATCGCTTCTCGTGGATCAACGAGTGGAAGGAGCGGGCCGATGTGCGCGGCACGTCACTGGGCCTCGAACTGGTCCTGCCGGACTGGTTCTACGTCGGCGTGCTCGACGCCGCCCTGGTACTGACCATCGACCCGGCGTACTTCCGGCTCACCGGCGGCATCGAACGCTGGCTATACCGCCTTGTGCGCAAGCACGGCGGACGCCAGGCCGGCGGCTGGCAGTTCGACTTCGCGTACCTGTATCGCAAGTCCGGCAGCATGGCGCGCTTCTACGACTTCGCTGTCGACCTGCGTGCGCTGGTGGCGAAACAATCCTTGCCCGGCTACGTGCTCGGCATCGAATGGATGCCCGACCGCAAAGCGGAGCTGCTGACCTTCCGGCCGGTGCCGTCCACAGCACGGGGATAACTCGAGGACAAGCGGTGCATGGCCTCGTGCTATCAGGCAACCAAAGTATCGTGCTATCAGGCAACCCATCCTCGTGCTATCAGGCAACAAAATCGGCCGCAAGCCCAGTCACCACGCGGATTTGCGCGGTCTCTAACTTACCTAACCTAAAAACACTAACAGGTAGTGGCGCCACGCCGTTGCAGTGGACAACTGCCGAAACGCAACAGCAACAGCAACAGCAACGGCCCAAGCTGTCACGTTTTGCAGGTCGATCAACGAGTCGTTTTCCATCACGGAGAACCGTCTCATGATCGTCGCCTTGCTTAACCAGAAAGGCGGCGTCGGCAAGACCACGCTCGCCACGCACATCGCCGGCGAACTGGCGCTGCGCGGTCAGCAGGTCATCCTGCTCGATGCCGATCCGCAGGGCTCGGCGCTGGACTGGACCCAACGACGTAGTCAGCAGGGCCTGCCACGGCTGTTCAGCGCCGTGGGCCTTGCACGCGAGACGCTGCACCAGGAAGCGCCGGAGCTGGCACGCCGCAGCGATCACGTTGTGATCGACGGGCCGCCGCGCATCGCCGCGCTGGCGCGCTCGGCACTGCTGGCAGCGGATCGCGTGCTGGTGCCGGTGCAACCGAGTCCCTACGACCTGTGGGCGAGTGCCGAGATGGTGGCGCTGGTCCGCGAGGCGCAGGTGTTCCGGCCGGCGCTGCATGCGGCCTTCGTCATCAACCGGCGCGTCAGTACCACCGTCATCGGCCGCGAGGCGCGCAGTGCGCTTGCCGAACAACCGCTGCCATCGCTGCAATCGGAAATCCATCAGCGCATTGTCTTCGCCGACAGTGTGGCGGCCGGTCAGCTCGCGTGCGAGCTGGCGCCCGGCAGCGCCGCCGCACGCGAGATTACAGCGCTGACCGACGAACTGCTGCGGTGGTCGTCATGAGTCGTGCACACGGCAAGCGCATCGCCATCGGCACACGTCCGCCGACGAATCCTCACGCCGAGGCGTGGATTCGTCAGGGCGACGGCGCCGACCTTCAGAAAGGTGACCTCTACACCGCGCGCCTGACGCTCGACATCACGCCCGCGCTGCGTGCGCGCATCAAGGTCTCGGCGTTCACGCGGGGCGTGACGGTGGCCGAGTTGCTGCGCGCGCTGCTGGAGCGCGAGTTCCCGGAGCACACGCCATGAATGCGTCTTCTCAAGTGGCAGCGGTCACGCCGCCGCCATTCGCAGCGCTCGTCGATCACGAGCTATTGACTAGGGTCTCGCTCGCTTACATCGCGCATCGTCTCAACCTCTATCTGCGCTTCGGTGAACCGGCGTATCACGTGCAACGTGACCGTTGGCGGCGCGTGGCGGCGTTCTGGCCGGCATCGATCTTCTGCCGCATCCGCTGGGAGGCCAACGACTACGGCACGGTGCGCTGGCAGCTCATGGTGATGCAGGCATGTACGTCGATGGATGCCGCGCAGCGCATCCCGGGTGTGTGGCCGGGCGCATGCCTGCTGCTGCACGCCGAAGGCGAACACATGGTTCGCCTCGTGCTGCCGCTCATCGACGCCATCGAAGCATTGGGCATCGCGCCGGTCGACGTATCGCCCGCTTACTGGCGCATGCTGGGTAACCGGCTCGTTGCGCGTGGGCCATTGCCGGTTTACACCACCGAGCGGCACGCCGCCTGGCTGGCGGGGAGGGCGCTGTCATGACGGTTATTCCCACCACCGATACAGCGCCACGTCCTCGCTCGCACCGGTGCGCTCGCCTCCTGCTCGCGGTGCTGTCCGCCGGCGGCCTCGCTTCGCTGGCTTGGGCGTCCTTCGTGTCGCCGTTGCCGCGCCTGGTTTACAACCCGTCCGACAGCGTAGCGGTCGGCTGGTATCGCGTCGATCCGCTTGCACGCCATGCCGGCTCGCTGTCACCTGCGATGCACGTCGGCAGCATCGTGCTGGTGCCGTTGCCGGCCGCCGCCGCTGCACTGGCCGCGCGGCGCGACTACCTGCCATCGCGCATTCCGCTGCTCAAGCCGGTCGCTGCCCTCGCACCGCAGCAGGTGTGCATCGCCGAGGGCATCGTGCGCATCGACGGCGTGCCGGTGGCCGCCGTGTTGCGCACCGATGGGATAGGCCGACCGCTGCACGCCTGGCCTACCTGCCGGCGTCTTCGCCCTGGCGAACTGTTCCTGCTCAGTACGACCAATCCGGCGTCGTTCGATAGCCGATATTTCGGGCCGATACGCGCCGACACCGTGCTCGGTGTGGCGCATCCGGTATGGCTGGAGAAGAGGCCATGACGCCGATCGACGTCGTGCATGTGGACCGGCGCAGCGCTGTGTCGCCGCAGCGTCGCCGTGCATGCAGCGCGAGCGCATCCGCGCCGCGCTTTGTCCGGCATCCGCTGCAACATGCCGACGTGTTTTTCCTCGTGCAGACGGCTTGCCCCGAGCGCGCCATGCCGATGGCATGGCAGGCGCTCGCCGGCGTGCAGGCTGCGCATCGCGCAGCGCCGCCGGGGCATCGCGCCCCCGTGCCGTCAGGCCGGGGAAAGATGCAGGGCAAGATTGAAGGGACCGGCACGCGGCCGGTCCAAGAGCCTGTCTGCACGTGGGGGTGGCGCGGCACGCGCCAAGATGCGGCACGGTGCCGCCCTCAAGCGCAATGTCGCGCAGGCATGGAAGAAATCGGGTGCTTCCGCCGCCGGGTTGCGATGATCTTGTATGGAGTCGCCGCATGAGTCGCCGTGACGAGGACCGCTTTCGAGTTCGGCCGGGCGCGCCAAAGCACCGCGGCGACGCTTTTATTAACCAGGTGTTGCGCCAGACGAGTAGGGCTGCCAACGCCAGCGGCGGCCGGCGCGGCAAGACACCCGGCTCCCGATTGGGGCGCGGCCATGTGGCGGCCCGGTTCACCGGGCAGTCGCTGTCCGCCAACTCGCGGCGTGCCACCGTCAAAGTGCGGCTGGTGTACTTGAAGCAGGCCGGGGCGCGTTCGACCGTCACGCACCTGCGCTACATCGAGCGCGAGGGCGTGGGCCGCGACGGTGAGCCGGGCAGGGCATACAGTACGGCGACGGACGAAGCCGATCTGGCTGCATTCGAGGAACGCGGACGCGGTGACCGGCACCAGTTCCGTTTTATCGTGTCGCCCGAGGACGGCGCCGAGCTGGGCGACCTGCACACCTATACGCGCCACCTGATGACCCGCATGGAAGCCGACTTGGGTACGCGGCTGGACTGGGTAGCGGTCGATCACTGGAACACTGACAACCCGCACACACACATCGTGTTGCGCGGTAAGGACGACACTGGCCGCGATCTCATCATCGCGCAGGCGTACCTGACCCGCGGCCTGCGCGAGCGCGCGGCCGAACTCGCGACCGAATGGCTGGGGCCGCGTACCGAACAGGAGATCCACCGCACGCTCGCGCGCGAAGTCGAACAGGAGCGCTGGACCAGCCTGGACCGCACCCTGCAGCGCGAAGCCGTCGGTGGCCAGGTGCGTGTCGAACGCCTCAACGAGCCCCGGTTGCACCGTCAGCGCGAGATGTTGATCGGCCGCCTGCAACACTTGCAGCGCATGGGCCTGGCGAGCCAACCGCAAACCGGCGCATGGGTGATCCACGTCGAGGCCGAGCCGACCCTGCGGGCGATGGGCGAGCGCGGCGACATCATCCGCACCATGCAACGGGCGATGGGTGGCACGCAACGTGAGCTGACCGTATTCGAGCCGGGGGAGGACGGCCGCGTCATCGTTGGACGGGTCGCCGCCAAAGGGTTGGCCGACGAGCTGTACGACAAGGGTTATCTGATCGTGGATGGCACGGACGGCAAAGCGCACTACGTGGCGCTGCCGCCGCGGTCGGAACTGGAGCGGTACCCGACCGGCAGCATCGTCGAGGTCAAGGGGGGCGCCGGTGTGCGTGTCGCGGATGAGACCATCGCCGCACTGGCCGTCGATGGTCTCTACCGCACCGACCAGCATCTGGCTGTCGCCCAAGGCCCGATTGCGCCCCACCGCGATCCGCACGAAGTGGTTGCCGCGCACGTGCGCCGGCTCGAAGCCTTGCGCCGCGCCGGCATTGTGGAGCGCATCGCCGAGGGGCTATGGCGCGTGCCCGGCGATCTACCCGAACGGGGCCGCCAATACGACAGCCGGCGCCTGGGCGGTGGCGTCGCGGTCGAACTGAAGTCACACCTGCCCATTGAACGACAGACCCACGTGATCGGTGCCACCTGGCTGGACCAGCAGTTGATTGGTGGCGGCAGGGGGTTGGGCGCCATGGGCTTTGGTGGAGAGGTGAGGGACACGCTGCGCCAACGTACCGACTTCCTGGTGGAACAGGGGCTAGCTGAACGGCGCGGGCAGCGAGTGATTCTGGCGCCCAACCTACTGGCGACGCTGCGTAGCCGTGAGTTGGCGAAGGCCGCGCGTGACATCGCGGCCGAAACCGGCCTGGAGCATCGGCTGGTGACCGACGGGCAACGCGTAGCCGGTATCTACCGGCGCAGCGTGCTGCTGGCCAGCGGGCGCTACGCCATGCTGGACGACGGCATGGGATTCAGCCTGGTTCCGTGGAAGCCGGTCATCGAACAGCGGATGGGGCAGCAGATTGCAGTAACGGTGCGTGGCTCGAACGTGAGTTGGGAGATTGGTCGAATGCGAGGCCCTACGGTTGGATAGCCTCATCATTGGTGACTTGGCACATCAGCCAGTGGCCAATGGGCCGCATGTGACCGGCATCTATCGGTGCAGCGTCATGCTTGCCAGTTGACGCGATACCATACTCGATAGATGGCATTGAGTTCAGCCCGGTCACAGATGTTCCGATCTGGCGATGGCGGTGACCAGCCGCAGCGAGAGCAACCCCGAAGCGGCGAAGGCCAGCACCGCCAGGAAGGGCAAGTAGCCCAACACTTGCGGACCGTCGGAATGCAGGCTCAAGAGCGCCCCGCTCACATACAGGCCCAAGGTGACCAGCGCCGGCGCCAGGTGGTTGCCCGTCCGCACGGGTACCTCCTGAGTGGAGCCCAAACCGTGGTGGTAGACGGACATCGCAGGGCGCCCGTCACTGAACTGTGCCTGTCGCAACAGGTTGGTGGCGATCACTATGTTACACCGCCCGGCGCAACAGCTGCGCGTTGATCGCCACGATAATGGTGCTCAGCGACATGAGTACCGCCCCGAGCGCAGGGTGCAGCAGGATACCCCATGGGGCGAGAACGCCGGCCGCGAGGGGGATGGCGACGATGTTGTAGCCGGCGGCCCACCACAGGTTCTGGATCATCTTGCGATAGGTCGCCTTGCTCAATCCAATGATCGCCGGCACATCGCGCGGGTCGCTGCGCACAAGCACGACGTCGCCGGCCTCGACCGCGACATCCGTACCCGCGCCGATGGCGATGCCGACGTCCGCCGTGAGCAGCGCCGGTGCGTCGTTGACGCCGTCACCCACCATCGCGACGCGCTTGCCCTGGGCCTGCAGTTCCTCGATCTTGGCCACCTTGTCTTCGGGCAAGACCTCGGCGAATACGGCGTCAATGCCGAGTTCCTTCGCGACGGCGTTTCCGACCGCCGTGGAATCGCCGGTCAGCAGGACAACCTCCACACCGCTGTTGTGCAGGCGCTTGACCGCCTCGAAGGACTCAGGGCGGATGGCGTCGGCGATCGCGAATGCGGCGAGTACCCGATCGCCTTCAACCAGGTAGGTTGCGGACTGACCATCGGCTGCCGCGGAAGCGGCGGCCTGACGAAGCGTCTCCGGTGGCTCGACGCCGAGCATTCTCAAGAGCCCGGGCCCACCAACGTGAAGCGTGCGATCTTCGACGACCGCGCGTACACCGCGGCCTGGCATGGACTCGAAGTCCTGCGACATCGGAACGACGATGCCCTGTTCCTTGGCGCTGGTCATCAGCGCCTGCGCGATCGGGTGTTCGGCATCGCGCTGAACGGCTGCGGCCACGCGAAGCACCTCGTCGTCGGTGAACCCATCGGCGGCGGTGATCTTCACCACGCGATGCGAACCGAGCGTGAGCGTTCCTGTCTTGTCGAACACAACCGTATCCAGGAGACGAGCCTCTTCGAGGCCGCGCCGATCGCGCACGAGCAGGCCGTTCCGTGCGCCAATCGTGGTCGAGATTGCGGTCACCAGCGGGATGGCCAGACCCAGCGCGTGGGGGCAGGCGATCACGAGCACGGTGACCACGCGCTCCATCGTGAAGGCCCATGACTCACCGAGGAGTGGCCAGACGATGGCCGTGATGGCGGCGGAGACGATGGCGATGATCGTGAGGTAGAACGCAGCCCGGTCTGCCAGCGCCTGCGCGCGCGAGCGCGACGACTGGGCCTGCTCGACGAGCCGCATGATGCCCGCGAGCGCGGTCTCGTCGCCGATTCCCGTCACCTCAACACGCAGCGAGCCTTGTCCGTTGACGGTGCCGGCGATCACCTTGGCGCCTGCCGTCTTGTCCATCGGCTTGGACTCACCGGTGATCATTGATTCGTTGACGGCGCTGGTCCCTTCCTTCACGACACCGTCGGCGGGAATGCCCGCGCCGGGCCTGATGAGCAGCAGGTCGCCGCGCTTGAGTTCGGCGACTGGAACCTCCTTCGTGGTTCCGGACTGATCCAGCAGCACCGCCATGTCAGGCAGCAACTTCGCGAGTTCCTTGAGGGCACCCTGGGCCTGCGTGATCGAACGCATCTCGATCCAGTGGCCGAGCAGCATGATCGCCACCAGCGTCGCCAGCTCCCACCACAGGTCCAATCCGTCGACAATGCCGAGCGTGACCAACGCGCTGTAAAGGAAGGCGACGGTGATCGCAAGCGAGATCAGCGTCATCATGCCCGGCAGGCGATTGCGCAGCTCTTGGTATCCGCCGCTGAGGAACGGCCAGCCGCCGCAGAAGTACACGATCGTGCCGAACACCGCCGGGATGTACGCCGAACCCGGGAACTGTGGCGCGGTGTAGCCGAACCAATGCTGGATCATCCCGCTCCAGATCACGGTGGGAATGGCAAGCAGCAGCGTGAGCCAGAACTTGTCGCGGAACATCGCCACGCTGTGGCCGGCATGCTTGTCGTGCCCGGCGTGGGCGTCGTCATGAATAGCTTTCCGGGTATGGGGAGCGTGCGCGTCATGCAATTGATGATCGTGCTGATGATGGTTGTGTTGCTTCATGGGTCCGCCTTCCAGGATGCAATGATGCAGTGATGCATCAGTGGGTAGGTAAATCAGAGGTTCCCTAAACTAAGAAGGTGGTGCCCAGGCCCACCAAGGTCGTACTGACGTACGCAGGGAGCAGGTCGGCTGCGCGTCGCCGCAGGCGCAACACGGCGACATCCACCTTGAGCCCGGCCCATGCGATCTGGAGCCCGCGCTGTGCCGTGCCCACCATCAGCGCGAGCTCCCAGCCGGTCGCCTCACAGCGCCGGCCCCGTTGCGGGGCGCAGGATGGTGGCCGGATCGCCGTGGCCATCCACCGCCGCCAGTTCCGCTTCGGACAACAGGCTGCCACGGGACTGGCCGAGGACACCCGCAGCCGCATCGACCACGTGCGCCCATGTGCACCGGTTGGCGAACAACAGCCCCGGCACGTCCAGCGTGCCGCCGCGGTTGACGAAGCCCAGTGCGGCGGTCGTGGCCGGGCCGGTGTCGAGCCGGCGCAGCGCGCCGAGGAACGGTTCGGGCCGGGTGTGCGTGACGAATACGCGCGGCTGGTCCGCGGGGAACAATGCCTGCACGTCGTTGTCGGCGTGCACGTACCGCGCCTCCTCCGGATCGCGCGGAGCGCGGAACCGGCCAGGTTCGCCCAGATAGACGGCCGCCGCGGCCACGTTGCGCTCGGACAGGCGCGCCTGCGCGCGGCGCACCTCCTGCAGTTGGTAGGCGCCGGTGGCGACCAGCAGGATCGCGACCGTTGCCGGATCACCCGTCAGACAGACCGCACCGGTCGCCGCCAGCGTCTGCGCCTGCTCCGGCGTCAGCTCGTGGGGCACGGGCCGCTTCGGGACCACCAGGGCGGTGATGGTGCCGCGCTGCGCCAAGGCGTGGGCGAGGGCTACGGCCGCGCCGTTGGCGTCAGGGGGAAAGACCACGCGCGAGATGTCGGCCATTTCGCCCAGGAGCGCCTCGGCCATGGTCGGGTCCTGGTGCGACTGCTCGTTCTTCGCGTTCTCCCAGGTGTGGGAGGTCAGCACCAATGGCACGCCCAACCAGCCGGGCGGACGCCCTGCCTGGGCCTGGTGGCGAGCGAAGATCAGCTCCTGGCGAACGGCCCCGAGCATCTTCGGTGCGAACGCCTCGTAGGTGACCACCAGGTTCAGCCCGCCCTTGTTGCCGAGCGCGGCGCAGACTACGGCTTCCTCGTTGAGCGCGGTGATGACCGCGCCCGTCGGCGATTCGGCGACGCCTGGCTCGGGTTCGTGTACCCGGTGCTTCATCGCGTCCAGGGTGCGGTCGAGCTTGTTGCTGCGCAGCTCGTCGGGATTGCCCACGCGCACGCGCAGCCCGGGGTTCGCTTCGGCGATCGCGACGAACTGCTCGTCGAGCGCGGTCATCGGAGAGCTCTCGCCGCCGACGCCGCGGTCGGCGATCGCCGGGGCTCGGGGCGGGGCCACCTGGCGGTCAGCCAATGCATGATCCCGCTCGCGCACCCGCTGCTGGGCATCATGGCTGTTGAGCGCGGCGATGGCCTCGTCAAGCTCCGGGGCGGCCACGAACAGGGCCGCGGCGCCTTCATTGAAGAGCGCACGCGCCTCGGCGTCCTTCGCCGGATTTCCGGGCAAGGGCAGGTTGTGCGAGGCGTTGGTCCCGGCGCCGGGGAAGCCGAAGCCCTTGACGGTTTCGGCGATGCCATAGGGCAGCCGCACATCGAGATCGGGGACGGCGGCGCCGGCTTGCAGGCGCGATTCCATCACGTGGATGCCCCACGCGATGCTGGCCGGATCGCGCCCGTCCAGCGCGATCGGATCAAAGCCGTTCAATCGCAGGTGCCGGTCCAGCCACCGCTCGCCGCCCTGCTGGGTGATCTGACTGCGCTGTTCGATGCGCCGCCCGTTGAGGATGATGATCGGGCTGACCAGCCCACTGTCCTCGGCATGCCACCAGCGCGGGGCCCAATCGCTGCCACGCTGTTCCTCGAACGCACCGTCACTCAGGAAGGCCACCAGGCGCTCGTCCTTGAGCGGCGCATGCACGTACTGCAGTTCGGCGAAGCCGAGATAGCCGCCCTCCATCACGCCGCCGGCGGTGTGCGCGTTGACGTGGGAACCCAGCGGCGAGGCCGGCGTGCCGTCCGGATTGAGGGTGTAGGCATAGAAGTCGCCGACGAACCGGCTCAATCCCGCGTCGGACCGATCATAGCGTTCGGCGTGCCTGGCGGTCATGTTGCCGACCAGCAGGTTCAGTGCATCGATGGCGGCGACGCAGTGCCCCTGGCCCATCATCCAGGCGCGGGTCACCCCATCCAGCGCGTCCATCAGCAGGTAGCCGGCGTAGGCGGGCACCATGTTGAGGGATCCGCCGGTGTGGCCTTCGGGCGTGGCCTTGAAATCATCGGCTCCGAGGGCCGCACCGTCGGTGCGGACCCGGTGGCTGTAGGTCATGTGCGCCACCAGCCACATGCCGGTGCTGGTGACGCGATCGGCCGCGGCGAGCCGCTGCCAGGCGGTGCCCGCATCCGGCGTGCGGCCCAGGGCAATCAGCTCGTCCACCATCTGGCGGACCCGGAGCTGTGTGAGCGGGTCATGCCTGATCACGCCGTAGCCGGCAGCCCAATGGGCGAACGCGGGATCGGCCTGCCGGTGGGCGTCGGCCAGTTCAAGGATCCGCTGGCGCTCGGCGGCCGACAGCTGGTCGGCGGTGCAGCAGTTCAGATGCAGGTTCATGGGTCCTCCGGGGAATCGGTCGACGCGGTCATCAGGGTCGATGCCGCGGCGGCAAGATCTGCGCCCAGCGCGATCGCATTCGACGGGTGGGCAATGGTGTCAGTGCTCACGATGCGGGCCAGGCCCGCCTCCTGCAGGCGGGCATAGGCGTCGCCTGCGAACACCGGGTGGATGGTGACCAGCAGCGGCGGCGGCAGAGACAAGCGCCGCAGGTGCGCGAGCGTCTCCAGGATCGTGTGGCCGGACGACACGATGTCGTCGATCAGGGCCGGAGTGCGACCGGCCACGGCCGCCGGGTCGGGCAGGCTCACACGCACGTCGTAGTCGCCATGCCGCTCCTTGGCCAGCACCTGGTAGGGCATGCCGGACCGGGCGGCGATGTCGGCGACCCATTGTTCACTCTCGCTGTCGGGTCCAATCAGCACCGCGTCCGGCACCGACTCCGCGATCCAGCGGGCGACGGCCGGCGTCGCTGACACGTGGACCGCCGGGATCCGGTAGAGGGACTGCAGCTGCTCGACGCGGTGCAAGTGCGGGTCCACGGTCACCAACCAATCGAACGCCTCTTCGAGAAACTGCGCGAACAGCGGCGTGCTGACCGCTTCACCGCGGTGGAAACGGGTGTCCTGGCGCATATACCCCAGGTACGGTGCGATCAGGCCGACCGAACGCGCCCCGAATTCGCGCGCCGTGCGGGCGGCGAAGCGCAACGGGAGGGCCAGGGCATCGGCGCCGCGCAGGCTGGCCAGGATCGCCACGTCGGTGCCGGCCAGCGCGTCGTCCAGGGTGACCAGCGACTCGCCGTCGGGGAAGTGCCGCCAGGCCACGGGTGAAATGCGCGCCTGCAGGGGCTGGGCGATGGTGCTGGCTAGCACTGCATCGGCCGGGAACGGCATCAGGACACGGTTCATGGGACCTCCGTGAGGACAAAGGGTTGCAGCGTTTGGGCGTGCTCCAGGGCATAGGCCAGCTCGCCCGGCGACTCCGCATGCAGCGTCAGCAGGGGTTGTCCGCGCTCGACCGTATCGCCGACCCGCAGACCGGTTTCCAGGCCGGCGGTGGGGGACGTCGGTGCGCCGGCCAGCTTGGCCAGCTTGGCCAGCCTGCGGTTGTCGATCTCTGCGATGCGACCTGACGCGGGCGCCGGGATGTCGGCGGTGAATGCCGCCCGCGGCGGTTCGCGGAAGCCTCCCTGGGCCTCGCAGATCGCCAGGAACTTGGCCAGCGCGGCCCCGGAATCCAGCACCCTACGTGCGCGCTCCCCTCCAGTACCGGCGCTGCTGCCCGGTGCCATGTCCAGCAGCGCCGCGGACAGCGCAAGTGCGCGTTCGCGAAGGTCGGCCGGTGCATCGGCTGCGTTCCGCAGCACCTTGAGCACATCGTGTGCCTCGAGCGCCGGACCGATTCCCCGGCCCACCGGCTGGGTGCCGTCGGAGCGATGGATGCCCAGCTGCAATCCAAGCGCACCCGCGGTGTGCGCAAGCCGCGTGCCGAGGCTGTCGGCCGCGGCGTCGCCGCGCACCTTGGCGGTCGGCCCCACCGGCATGTCGATCAGGACGTGGGTGGAGCCGGCGGCGATCTTCTTCGACAGCACGCTGGCGACCAGTTGGCCGTCGCTGTCGAAATCCAGCGGCCGCTGGACCCGGATCAGAATGTCGTCGGCCGGGCTCAGGCGTACGTTGCCGCCCCAGACGATGCAGCCGCCCTCGCGTTCCACCACCCGCCGCATCGCCGCCAGGTCGAGCGCCACCGGCGCCATCACTTCCATGGTGTCGGCGGTGCCCGCGGGCGACGTGATCGCGCGCGACGAGGTCTTCGGAATGCGGTAGCCCAGCGCAGCCACTATGGCCACCACGATCGGGGTGGTGCGATTGCCCGGCAGGCCGCCTACGCAGTGTTTGTCCAGCACCGGCCCTGCGCCCCAGTCCAAGCGCTGGCCAACGGCGATCATGGCCCGCGTCAGTGCGGTCGTCTCTGCATGGTCCAGGCGGTCGCCTGCGCTAGCCGTGACGAAAGCTGCAAGCTCCAGGTCCGACAACCTGCTTTCCATCACGTCCTGCACCAGAGCGAGGTACTGCGCGTCGTCCAGCCGCGCACCGAACACCTTGGCGCGGAGCGCACCTGCCGACGCCGCTGGTTCGGCGTGCCGGACCCGGGCCAGGGCATCGGACGCGGGATCGAGAAGCGTCCATGCGACCTCAGAGAGCGCAACCTCATCCTGACCGACCCGGTCATCGACGACTACATTCAGCGTCGCCACCAGCGTTCGCGTGCCGACGTCCAGCCTCACGCGCGTCATCGCAGCAAAGCCTTCCGAGCGACAGACTTCGCAATCGCGGTGCATATAGACCACCGGCTGCTGGTACGTGTCGATGCCCGCACGGGTGACGCGCAGGCGATTGTGGCCCGGGCCCTGCGTGGTCATTGCGCATGCTCCAGTCCAACGCGCTCCAGGTGCTCCGGCACGCGCACGCGCCAGCCCAGCTCGCGCTGCACACGCCCGCGCAGCGTGTCGGCCGCGTCCGGTTCGCCGTGGGTGAGATAGACGACGCGGGGCGCGAACGGCGCGGTGCGCATCCAGTCCAGCAGCTCCCCGGCGTCGGCGTGGCCGGAGAAGCCTTCCAGCTGCACCACCTCGGCGCGAATGCGGACCTCGCGGCCGAACATGCGCAACGTGCGCGTCCCCGCCGCCAGCGCGGCACCGCGGGTTCCGCCGGCCTGGTAGCCCGAGAGCAGGATCGCATTGCGGTCATCGGGGCCGAACGCCTCGATGTGGTGTAGCACGCGGCCCCCGGTTGCCATGCCGCTAGCGGAGATGATGATCATCGGCCCGCGCTGGCGGTTGAGCGCTTTCGACTCCTCGACCGTATTGACGAAAGTGGCCACATCGAACATCCGCTGGCAGTCCTCTTCGGACACGTGGTGCTCGGAATGGTGGGCGTGGTAGTGCCGGGTGGCGTTGACCGCCATCGGACTGTTGAGATAGACCGGCACGCGAGGGATCTCGTTGCGCTCGCGCAGCCGGGCGATATGGAGCATGAGCGCCTGGGCGCGACCGATGGCAAAGGCGGGGATGACGATCACGCCCCCGCGGGCCGCCACGCGGCGGATGATGGGCGCTAGCTCGGCTTCCTGGTCGATGGCGACATGCGCCCGATTGCCGTAGGTAGATTCGCAGACCAACACATCACAGGCGGGCAGGGGCGTCGGCGGGTTCATCAGCGACTCGTGCTGCCGCCCTAGGTCGCCGCTGAAGTGCAGGCGCTGGCCTTGGACATCCAGGCTGACGTGGGCGGCGCCCAGGATGTGGCCGGCGGGATGGAAGCGGACCGTGATCCCCGGCGCGACCTCGATGTCGCGCCCGTAGTCATTTCCCTTGAACTGCTTCAGGCTACGGCGAGCGTCATCCTCCGTATAGAGCGGTCGCGGCTCCTTATGCTTCGAGTAGCCCTTGCGCGCGGCGTACTTCGCCTCTTCTTCGAGCAGGTGCCCGCTGTCGGGAAGCAGCAGGCCACACAGGGCGACGCTGCCATGGGTGCAGTGGATCCGGCCGCGGAATCCCTGCTTGACCAGAGCCGGCAAGTAGCCCGAATGGTCCAGGTGGGCGTGGGTCAGGACCACCGTATCGATTGAGGCCGGGTCGACGGGAAACGGAGCCCAGTTGCGGTCGCGCAATTGCTTGTAGCCCTGGAACAGGCCGCAGTCGACGAGCACGCGCTGGCCATTGGACTCGACCAGGTAACGCGAGCCGGTGACGGTGCCAGCGGCGCCGAGGAACTGGAGGGTGGGGCTGGAAGATGCAGTCATGATGAGGCTCCGGTTCTGCAAGGAAGTGATGGTGGATGGCACAACTCCGGCCGACGCGCCTCCGCGTCGATCGCGCGCCTGGTCAGGGGCGAATCAGCTCGATGGTGTCGTTGACCTTGGGCGTCCCTGAGATCACTTCAGCCTCCGCGTAATGGCTGTCGAACAGTTCGACAATGCGCACCTGCCCGACCGCTTCACGGCGGTAGCGTGGGCCTCCCCGCGGGTTGCGGGCTCGGCGCTTGTGCCGGATCACTTCCAGCACCTGCCCGACCTGTGCGCCATCGGCCTGTCCGACGCAGACCACGAGTGTTTCGTCCTGCTTCTCCAGCACCTGTCCCCGCATCAACACGTTGTGGCGGAACCCGCCTTCGCTCGCGGAAACGACACCGGGCAATGCGAACGCGAGCGCGAGGACCAGTGCGGCGAACAAGTGGTGTCGATTGGCCCCTCGGACCGTGGGATGGGCAGAACGTGTCAACGTGTTCATGGTGCGGACTCCTCTCAGCATGGATTCGTCGCCCTGCGTGCTGCCTTCGGTCACCACGCCGTCGATGGGCCAGCTGCGCGTGCGCACGGTGGGTTCGTGAACGTGCGTCATCAGGCTTCTCCTTGGGGTAGGGCAGGGCCGCGTCGGCGTCGCGGCAGGAACGCCGGTACCTCTTGCATGTAGCGGGCGTAGTCATCGCCGAATCGGCGCAGGCTGTCGCCTTCCTCACGGCGCGCCAGACGGGCATAGGCCCACACCAGGACCGGGTAGGTGGCGAGCGTGAGCAGCGTGGGCCACTGCAGCAGGAAGCCGGTCAGCACCAGCACGAAGGCGACGTACTGCGGGTGGCGCAGGCGGGCATACACGCCCTCCCGGGCGACCCGCCCTTCGCGCTGTGCCCGGTAGAGCACGGGCCAGGCCGCCGAGAGCAGCCAGAACCCCCCGCCGATCAGGACGAAACTCGCCATGTGGAACGGACCGAAGTGCGGATTGGCGCGCCAACCGAACCACATCTCAAGCAGGTGGCCCGCGTCGTGGCTGAGCCAGTCCACCTGCGGATAGTTGGCGCTGAGCCAGCCGCCCAGTACGTACAGCGTCAGCGGGAAGCCGTACATTTCCGCGAACAGGGCCACGACGAAGGCGGAGAACATCCCGAACCCCCGCCAGTCCCATCGGGTCAGCGGTTTGTAGAAGCTCCAGGCGAAGAAGATGAAGAACGCGGCGTTGATCGCCGCAAGCAGCCACAGGCCATACTCGGATGCAGGCATGTCAGCGGCCACCCGTGGACGCATCGGAGCTGTCGTCTGGCCGTTTGACCTCGCGACGGTCCTCATGGCCGATATGGCCGCTGTCATCGGTGTCGCGGCGACCATGACCGCGATGCCCGCCATGACCGCCGTGACCCTTGTGCATGAACACGTGCATGAGGAGGCACAGCGGAAGGATGGCCAGCGGCAACCAGCGAAGTGTTCCTGCCAGGTGGGCGCGGTGCTCGACGCCCAGGTAGAACACGGCCAGCGCCAGGAAAATCCAGAAGATCCAGCGTCGGGATCCGGGCGTGGCAGGAGTGCGGGTGGCAGTCATGGCGAATTCTCCTGAGTGAGGCGGCGACCGAGCAGTCGTCGCGGGGTGGACTTGACGAACCGGCGGCCTTCCGTCGCGGCAACCGCTTCGATCAATGCGCAGATATCGTCGCCAGTCGGAACGGAGTCCGGCAGCGTTGCCCAGGCGTGGATGGCGCGCTCCATCCGTTCATGCATGGCCAGCAGCGTGTCCAGTTGCTGGCGGGTGTCGTCGAGCCGACGTCGGACGATGTTCCTCACGAGCGGGCAGGGACTATCGCGCAGCAGGCTGCGGTGGATAATTTCCTCGATTTCGGCCAGCGTGAAGCCGAGCTGTTGCGCCGTACGAATGAAGTGCAGGCGCTGGAGTTCCGAAGCTGAAAAAAGCTGATAGCCGCTCTCGGTATGCGTGGCAGCTCGCAGCAGGCCGCGCCGCAGATAGTTGCGCACGACATGCACCGTGACGTCGGCCTGCTGTGCCAGCTGGCGTACCGTCATCAGTGGCGGAACTGCTTCGTCGATGGCCGTCATGGGCGCACTCCCGGTCAGATGTTGCTCAGGCTAGACCTGTGTCTCACACACAGGTCAAGCTCCATTGACGCCGATGCCATCAATAACAAGGCGCTTGGTGCTCCCACGACGAAAACGACGATATTTCGCAATGTCGGGTGACGTCGATTCATCGGATTCTCGACCTGGGAACTACGCGCCCGGTACAAAGGGACATGGGTGTGCGCGGAGTAGGGGTGGCAGTCATGGCGATACCCTCCGGAGCGGACGATGGGATGGCGTCACTCGGTCGCGCCGCGGCTGGCCGGGGGATCGGGTCCGCGCGTGCGCGGACCGACTGTGTTCGGGTTCATTGGGTGAGCGCCACATCACGGCAGTTCTGCCGGAAGTGCGGTGGGCGCCGAAGCCTTTCTGGCCAGCTGGTACTGCTTGACCAGCGCATAGATCACCGGGATCACCACCAGGGTGAGCAGCGTCGACGACGCCATGCCGCCCACCATCGGCGCGGCGATGCGCCGGGTCACTTCGGAGCCGGCTCCGGTGCTCCACATGATTGGCAGCAGCCCGGCGGTAATGGCGACGACGGTCATCATCTTCGGCCGCACGCGATCCACCGCGCCGCTGACGATCGCGTCCTGCAGGTCGTCCAGGCTGACGGGTCGGCCTTGCGCGCGGCGGGTTTTGGCCATCTTCTCCAGCGCTTGGTCGAGGTAGATCAGCATGATCACGCCGGTCTCGGCGGCCACGCCGGCCAAGGCGATGAAACCCACCGCGACCGCGACGCTGAGGTTGTAGTCCAGCGCCCACATCAGCCAGATGCCGCCGACCAGTGCGAACGGCACCGACAGCATCACGATCAGCGACTCGGTCACCCTCCGGAAGTTCAGGTACAGCAGCAGGAAGATCAGCAACAGGGTCACCGGAATCACAATCTTCATTTTCGCGGCGGCGCGCTGCATGTACTCGTACTGGCCGCTCCAGGTGGCGTAGTAGCCCGGCGGGAAGTCGACCGCCTCCGCCACGGCAGCCTGCGCCAGACGGACGTATTCGCCCAGGTCGCTGTTGCGGGTGTCGACGTAGACGTAGGCGGACAGCAGGGCGTTCTCGGTGCGGATCTCGGTCGCGCCGCGGTTGATCGACAAGGTCGCCAGCTCGCCCAGCGGGATCTGCGCGCCGTCCGCGGTGGCGACCAGCACTTCGCTGGCGATCGTCTGCGGATCATCACGCAGTTCGCGCGGGTAACGCACGGTGACGCCGAACCGCTCGCGACCCTCGATCGTGGTGGTCACCAGCTCGCCTCCCAGCGCCGCCGAGATCGTGCCCTGCACGTCGCCGACGGTCAGTCCGTAGCGTGCCAGTTGGCGGGCGTCGGGCTGGATGTCCAGGTAGTACCCGCCGGTCAGCCGCTCGGCATAGGCGCTGGTGGTGCCCGGCACCGTGCGCACGGCCGCCTCGATCTGCTTGGCGATCCGCTCCATCTCGGTCAGGTCGGTACCGAACACCTTGACCCCGATCGGCGTGCGGATGCCGGTGGACAACATGTCGGTGCGGGCCTTGATCGGCATGGTCCAGGAGTTGGCCACGCCCGGGAACTGCAGAGCCTGATCCATCTCGGCGATCAGCGTGTCGATCGTCATGCCGTTGCGCCATTCCTTTTCCGGCTTGAGGTTGATGACGGTCTCGAACATCTCCAGCGGTGCCGGATCGGTCGCGGTCAGTGCACGGCCGGCCTTGCCGAACACCGACTCCACCTCGGGGAAGGTCTTGATGATCCGATCCTGCTGCTGCAGCAGTTCGGCGGCCTTGGTCACCGACATCCCGGGCAGCGACGCGGGCATGTAGAGCAGGGTGCCCTCGTTGAGCGTCGGCATGAACTCGCTGCCGATCCGGGAGGCCGGCCACGCGGTCAGCACCAGCGCCAGCGCGGCGACCCCGAGGGTGGCGGCCTTGTGCCGCAGCACGACCGCAATGATGGGTGCATACACTGCGATCAGGAACCGGTTCACCGGGTTTTTCTTCTCGGGCATGATCTTGCCGCGCACGAACAGCAGCATCAGCACCGGCACCAGCGTGACCGAGAGCAGTGCGCCGGCGGCCATGACAAAGGTCTTGGTGAACGCCAGTGGCTTGAACAGGCGGCCTTCCTGATCTTCCAATGCGAACACCGGCAGGAACGCCACGGTGATGATCAGCAGGCTGAAAAACAGCGGAGGGCCGACTTCGCGGCAGGCGTCGATGATCAGCTGTCGATGCGAGCGGCTGCCGTCGCTGTGTTCGATGTGCTTGTGGGCGTTCTCGATCATCACGATCGCCGCGTCCACCATCGCCCCGATCGCAATGGCGATGCCGCCCAGACTCATGATGTTGGAGTTCATGCCCAGCGCGCGCATGGCGATGAACGCGATCAGCACGCCGACCGGCAGCATCACGATCGCGACCAGCGCGCTGCGGACGTGGAACAGGAACAGGATGCACACCAGCGCGACGATCAGGCTTTCCTCGATCAGCGTGGTGCGCAGCGTGGCGATCGCCTGCTGGATCAGCTCGGAGCGGTCGTACACGGTCTGCAGGCTGACCCCTTCCGGCAGGCCGGACTGGATATCGGCCATTTTCTCCTTCAGACCCTCGATGACGGCCAGCGCGTTCTCGCCGTAGCGGGCGATCGCGATGCCGGCGACCACCTCGCCGTCGCCATCGAGCTCGGCGATGCCGCGCCGCTCCGCCGGGACTAGCTCGACGTGGGCGATATCGGCGATCAGGACCGGCGTGCCGGCGTCGCTCTTGACCACCAGGTTCTCGATGTCATTGATCCCGCGCAGGTAGCCGCGGCTGCGGATCATGTACTCGGTTTCGGTCATCTCGATGACCCGGCCACCGACGTCGCGGTTGCTCTGCGCGACCACCTCGGACACCCGCGACAGCGGCACGCCGTACTGGCGCAGCTTGCCCGGGTCGACAGTGATCGAGTACTCGCGGACGAAGCCGCCGACGCTGGCGACCTCGGCCACGCCGGGTGCCTTGGTCAACTGGTAGCGGACGTACCAGTCCTGGATGGCGCGCAGTTCGTCGAGGGACTTCTGCTTGCCCTGCAGGACGTACTGGTACACCCAGCCCACGCCGGTCGCATCCGGCCCGAGCGTCGGCGTCACCCCGGCGGGCATCTGCTTGGACGCGGTGTTGAGGTACTCCAGCACCCGGGCGCGGGCCCAGTAGATGTCGGTGCCGTCCTCGAAGATCACATAGACGTAGGAGGCGCCGAACATCGAGATGCCGCGGACCACCTTGGCGTGGGGGACGGCGAGCATCGCGGTCGACAGCGGGTAGGTCACCTGGTCCTCGACCACCTGCGGGGCCTGCCCCGGCATGTCGGCGTAGACGATGACCTGCACGTCGGACAGGTCCGGCTGGGCATCCAGGGGGGTGTTGAGCAGTGCGTAGATGCCGCCGCCGGTCACGGCGATGGCCATCACCAGCACCAGGAAGACGTTGCGGACGGACCATTCGATAAGACGCGCCAGCATGTCAGTGCTCCATCGCGTGCGAGTCGTGGGAGGTGTCCGCATCGGCTGCGGGCTTGGGTGTCACGCCGGATGACGTGGAGTCTGTGTGGTCGCTGTGATTGGGTTCGAAGGCCGGTGGCGTCTCGTGCTGATGGTGATCGTGCGAAGGGGCGCTTTCCGCCGCGCCGGGTACGGACGGATCTGAACCGGTATCGGCCGCGTCATGCTCGTGCCCGGCATGGTTATCCAGAGCGTGGTCGTGCGAAGACGTCAGGCTTTCCAGCGCAGCCTGCAGGTTGCTTTCGGCATCGATCAGGAAGTTGGCCGACACCACCACACGCTCGCCCGCGTGCAGGCCTTCCCGCACCTCGACCCGATCGCCCGAACGCTCGCCCAGAACCACGTCACGCGGCTCGAAGCGGCCCTCGCCGACCTGCACCAGCACCACCCGGCGCACACCGCTGTCGAGTACCGCGGAGCGTGCAACGGTCAGTGCTTCGCCGGCGCTGTCCCGGCTCAGCACGACATCGCCGAACAGACCGGGACGCAGGCTGCCGTCGGGATTCGGCAACGCCACCCGCACGGCCAGGGTGCGCGTCTGCGGGTCGATGACCGGCTGGATGAAAGCGACCTGGCCCTCGAAATTGCGACCCGGTAGCGCCGGCGACTGGAAGCGGGCTTGCTGGCCTACCGACACGAGTCCGGCGCTGGTGGCGGGCACGTTGGCGATCAGCCACACCGTCGACAGGTCGGCCAGGCGGAGGATGGTATCGCCGGCGGCAAAGCGGTCACCCTGCACGATCGGTTTTTCGATCAGTACTGCGTCGGCGGGCGAACGGATCACCAGGCTGCCCGCATCCCCGTGTGCGCCGTTCGCCGGTTGGGTAGTGTCGATACCCCAGTTCTTCAGGCGTTGGCGGGCGGCGTCGCGCAGACGTGTCATCGTGGCAGCGCTTGCGGCATCGCCGGCGGCCAGCTTTCTGGCGGCGTCGTCGGCTACCCGGTATTCGTTCCGCGCGGCGAGCAGTTCGGGGCTGTACACCGACAGCAGCGGCTGGCCTCGCCGCACTGCCATGCCGGTCTGGTTGGCACGCAACTGCTCGACCCAGCCCTCGAACTTCGGCGCGATCGCGTACTGGCGGGTTTCATCGACCTGCACGGTGGCACTGGCGCGGATGCTCGGCGACAAAGCCTGCGCACGGACGGCTTCGGTGCGCACACCCAGCTTCTGCACCTTCTCCGGCGACAGCACCACGGTGCCCGGCGCGGCGGGTGCTTCCCCGCCTTCGTAGACGGGCAGATAGTCCATGCCCATCGAGTCCTTCTTGGGCACCGGCGAGGTGTCGGCCAGCCCCATCGGGTTGCGGTAGTAAAGCACCTTGCGTTCCGTCGGTGCATCGGCGGAGGTGCTGGCGGACGAGGCGCCCTGCGTGGCGCGGCCGGCCATCCAGCCGACAGCCAAGGCAGCGAGCGCGATGCCGATGGCGAGCGACAGGGTCTGGATACGGGTCATCGGATCTCTCCTTCGATGGCGCGCACGGCGGCGGCGCCCAACAGTTCGTCACGCAGCGCATCGACCCGTGCGAGGTCGGCGCCCTGCCATTCATTAAGTGCTCCAAGCAGCGTTCCGAAGTCGACTTCACCGACCTGATAGCTGGCCAGCGCGGACTGCCAGGTGGCGTCCGCCTGCGGCAGCAGCGTGTTCTCGATCAGCCCGCGGCGTTCGCGTGCACTGGTCCACTGCGCCCAGGCGGAGGCGCCCTGCTCCTCGACGGTCCGGAGCGTGGCGTCCCTGCGGGCCAGCGCGGCTTCTTCGAGCAGGCGCGATTCGCGTTCGCGTTCACGGCGGGCGCGCTGCTGAAACGGGATCTCCACCTCCAGCATCAGCGCGGTGCTTTCGATGCCGTTGCCGAACTGCATCGCGCCCACGCCAACGGTGATGTCGGGAAACCGTTTGCGACGCTCCAGCACCACATTCGTGCGGGCAGCCTCGGCGCGGGCCTGCTGCGACCGCACCGCCGGATGTGCATCCGCGCCGTCCAGCGCCTCGCTCAGCGAGGTGCTGCGGACGAAGAGGCTGGGCGCTCCGGCGGGAGTGGCCAGCGGCGCGTCAGAGCGACGCCCCAGCACGGCGTTCAACGTGGCGGCAGCTTCCTGTTTGGCGGCGATGCGCTCGATCCGCTCGCGCTGGACGCTGGTCTGCTCGACCTGGGCGCGGATCGCGTCCTGCTGCGCCGCCCGGCCCAAGGCGTAGCGCACGCTGGCGATCTCTTCGATCTGGCGGAGCAGGACGATGCGGCGATCGAGCACGGTGACGGCCTGGTCGGCGTGCCAAAAGCGCGTGTAGGCCGCTTCGGCGCTAGCCAGAAGGTCGCGCGCCGCAGTGATCCGATCGAGCCCGACCGCAACTGCGTCCTGGCTGGCTGCGGTCCGCGCCAGGCCGCGCTTGCCCCAGAGCGGGAAGCGCTGGCGCAGGGCGTAGTCGACTTGGCGGCCGGCATCGGGGGTGCGCCAGGGCTTGTCAGGGTCCAGGCCGCGGAAATCCACGGACGCCGACGGATCGGGCAGGGCGCCGGCGGGCAGGATCCGTGCCTCGGCGGCCTGGGCTTCGAGATCCAGTGCCCGCAGCTCGGGGTTGTGTTCGAGGACCCAGGTACGGATGGATTCGAGGCTGTGTCCCGGGGCGGGCTCGGTGGCGGTCGCCGGCAGCGCCAGGATCCATAGGGCACCGGCGAGCAGGCAGGGCATCAGGTGCCGTAGCGCGTGCCCGGGGTGGCACAGGGGGCGAGGGTGCAGGCGCTTGGCCTGCAATCGGTTGAGCAGGAATGGCATGTCAGTGTCCTTGGGCCGACGCGACGCAGGTCGTTCGGACGAGGGCAGAAGCACATGCCGTGGCGCAGCACGGCACGAACGCACAGCACTGCGCCGCACAGGACGTGCGGAGCAGTCAGCGTTCGGGCATCAGATCAGCAGGAGGGCCGCTGGATGGGCGGTCGGGCGGTTCCAGGCGGGTCTGGGCGGCGAGTCGACCCAGATGGACGTGGCCACCGGCACGCCGTCCGCGATGTCAACCACCGCGAACCAAGGGAGCCATGCTCCGGCAAACAGGGGGGGGACCGGGGGGATGCGCCCACTGTCCGTCGAGACGTCACCCTCGGTGCAATGCGCGGCACACAGCGGTTTGTCCGCCGAAGGAAGCTCGGCGTCGCAGCCGTGACCGTGGCTGTGACGGGAGCCCTCGGCGGCGGCCGCGACTGCGGTTGATGGGCCAAGCATATCCAGGCAGCCGCCGTGGCCGGCCAGCGCGAATTGGGACCAGAGCAGCGCCGCCATCGCGACGAGGACGGTGCGCTGGAACCATTTCCGATGGCGAAGGCGGATCATCGCTTGAGCTTACCTCTTGCCGGAGCCAGTGCAATTGATACAGATCAAATCCGGGCCAGGCCCGGGGCCTGGTCCGGTGCCGTCGTCGTCAGCCCAGCCGGAACCGCGGAGGACTTCGCCAGGCGAAGGGCGTTGCCCACCACGGACACCGAGCTCAGGCTCATTGCGAGTGCCGCGCCCATCGGACTCAACAATATCCCGAACCAGGGGTAGAGCACCCCAGCCGCAACCGGGACCCCCAACGCGTTGTACAGGAACGCGAAGGTGAGGTTCTGCTTCATGTTGGCCACCGTGGCTTGGGAGATCTTCCGTGTGCGCAGGATGCCCGCAGGTCGCCCTTGATCAAGGTGATCTGGGCGCTCGACATCGCGACGTCGGTGCCCGTGCCCATGGCGGTGCCAGCCGCCGAACTCTTTTCGATCGTGGTCGACTGAATGTGGGAAAACCCTTCGGAATTGATCCCGAGTAACAATCAACTTTCGAAACTGCGGGTCCTACTTCCGACACGTCCCGACGCTGCCGCGCCGAGCTGTGCAAAACCGTCGTGGCCTGTGAGGATTATTTGACGGTGCGATTGTGCTGATCTTCTGTCGGGTTGAGATGAGTGGTATGAGATAGACGAGAGCAGCGAGGGATCTCCTTCGTCAGGTGGGTCGCGGAGTTACGCCAAGCTTCAACTTTTGTTCACACGAATGGGCACAGGCTCCCACTGTTGCGTCTGGCAACTCACTGTTGGAGACGGTCAATGATTATTTCTCGCAAACCACTCGTTTCAATGCTCGGCTCATTGGGGCTCGCGCTGGCCATCAGTGGTGTCGCCGTGGCCCAGGACAGCGCGCCCCCAGGCGGCATGAACAAGATGGGCGCCATGCACTCGGACATGAAGGGTATGCACGGCAACATGATGGGCATGCACATGATGCCGGCGACCGTGACGGCGGCAGATGCGAAGACGGGCATGGTCGACGTTACTTCCGAAGGCATGGCTTTGAAGGTGCATTTCCCGCCGGCCGCGATGGCCAACCTGAAAGCTGGTGACAAGATCACCTTGCACATGGGCTTCAGCAAGCCGTAAATCATCTGGATCCATATCCAGAGTTGAGAGTGTCGGGTCACACGGTTAAGCTGCGCCGATGACGCTCTCACTTCGCCAGCTCGCCCGCTCACGTCGCCTTCGCGCGATGGGCGTGCTGGCGTGGCTGATGCTGGTCGTCAATGCCGTCGCTGCCGCGCCAATGGGTATGCACGCCATGGCTGGTGCCGATGCGACGGGGGCCACGTCGGCTGTCATCGACATGCACTGCCATGATGCAGCGTCGATGCCGATGGTGACGGGAAACGACACAGGTTGTGCTGACCGGACCGATTGCTGTGGCGGCATGGCCGGCAATCAATGCACTTGCGCGGCGATGTGTGCCGCCGCGCTGGCGCCGATCATGGCGGTTGCGATTGGCCCAATGGCGTTCGCTGCGATTTACGCCACGCCGCGTTTGCTCGATGCACCTGCGCTGGCGGCCGCGCCGCCGTTGCGCCCACCTGCCGTCTGATTCCCCCTCGCTGTTGGCCGGATGTGCTCGCGTGGTCGTTGCCGATCGCGCAATGCCCCGGCTGCGATCGGTAGCGGATGCTCGAACACCCACGCTTTTTGCCCTGATGCAAATTGTTTTCGCTGTGGGGGTTGCGAGCCGGCTTGTTGAGGTTGCCTGCGGGCATGTGGGAGAGACCCATGAATCCATTTTCTTCGTCGCCGCCTGATCTGTCGCGGCGCCGCTTTGTGCAAGGCGTTGCCATCGGCGGCGCTGTAGCTGGCCTCGGCTTGCTGCGTCCGTCGAATGCCTGGGCATTGACCAGTCCGGGCCAGCACACCGTGTTGAGTGGTACCGACTTTGCGCTGGACATTGCCGAGACGCCGGTCAACTACACTGGGGCCACGCGTCTGGCCACCACCGTCAACGGCGGCATTCCCGGCCCGATTCTGCGTTGGAAGGAAGGCACCAGCGTGAACCTGCGCGTGACCAACCGGTTGCGCGTGCCGACCTCCATCCATTGGCACGGCATCATTCTGCCGTTTCAGATGGATGGTGTGCCCGGCCTCAGTTTTGCCGGCATTGGCCCCGGCGAGAGTTTTCTCTACCAGTTCAAGCTGCGGCAAAGCGGCACTTATTGGTATCACTCGCACTCGGGTTTCCAGGAGCAGACTGGCCTGTACGGCCCACTGGTGATCGAATCTGCCGGCCCGGATCGCCATCCGACCGATCGCGATTACGTGGTGATGCTCAGCGACTGGACCGACGAGGATCCCGATCACATCTACGCCAAGCTCAAGAAGCAGAGCGATTACTACAACTTCGCCCAGCCCACGGTGCCGGATTTCTTCCGTGACGTGCGCGAGAAGGGGCTGAGTCAGGCCTTGGCGATGCGCAAGATGTGGAATGAGATGCGCATGAATCCGACCGATCTGGGCGACGTTTCCGGCTACACCTATACCTATCTGATGAACGGCACTGCGCCGGCCGGCAACTGGACGGGGCTGTTCCGTCCCGGCGAAAGGATCCGCCTGCGCATCATCAACGGCTCGGCATCGACCATCTTCGACGTACGCATTCCGGGCCTGAAAATGACGGTCATTTCGGCCGACGGTCAGGACGTCGAACCGGTGGCGGTCGACGAGTTCCGCATTTCGGTGGCGGAGACCTATGACGTCATCGTCGAGCCACAGGACGAACGCGCATACACGTTGTTTGCCCAATCCATCGACCGCACCGGCTACGCTCGCGGCACGCTGGCGCCACGTGCAGGCATGCACGCCGAAGTACCGGCCATGGACAAGCGCGTGTGGCTCGACATGCAGGACATGATGGGCGCGATGTCGATGGGCAACATGGATCACGGTACCGGCGGAAGTCCACACGCCGCGATGCCCGGCATGGATCACGGGAGCATGGATCATGCCGGCATGGGTCGCGGCAGCATGGCCGGCATGACGGCCACACCCGCGCCGGTCGTGCACCACGCCCGTACCGAGTACGGCCCCGGCGTCGACATGCATGTGGATATGCCGCGCACCAACCTCGACGATCCGGGCACCGGCCTGCGCGACAACGGGCGGCGCGTGCTGACCTATGCCGACCTGCACACCATTGGCGGCCCGATCGACGCGCGCAAACCCGGCCGCGAGATCGAGCTGCACCTGACCGGCAACATGGAACGCTTCATCTGGTCGTTCGATGGCGTGAAGTTCTCCGACGCCAAGCCGGTGCACTTCAACAGCGGCGAGCGCCTGCGCATCGTGCTGGTCAACGACACCATGATGAACCACCCGATCCACCTGCACGGCATGTGGAGCGAGCTGGAAAGTCCGGACGGCCAATTCCAGGTGCGCAAACACACCATCAACGTACAGCCGGCGCAGCGCGTCACCTACGCCGTGTCAGCCGACAACCTTGGTCGCTGGGCCTATCACTGCCATCTGCTGTATCACATGGAGGCGGGCATGTTCCGCGAGGTGGTGGTGTCATGAACAGGAATCGTCGTAACACCCCAGTCGTTCCACGGTGTTCCGCGTTGCTGGTCGCGCTGCTGCTGGCATTGCCCCTGGCGGCCACGGCGCAGAACACGCCCGCGTCCAGCAGCACCTCGTCGATGGACATGAGTGCCATGCCTGGCATGGATCACGGCAGCATGCCTGGTATGGCCATGCCGGCTACCGCGAGCAGCACGGCGAAACCGGCGACGAAAGCGCCCGTCAAGAAGACCACGAAGAAGCCCGTCCCGGCCTCGTCGATACCCGCTTCCCACGGCATGGATGGCATGGATCACAGCACCATGCCTGGCATGGATCACGGTGCGATGCCGGGCATGCCGATGCCCGCCAGGCCCGCCGCATCGGCGGCATCCACCGGCGATATGTCAGGGATGGATCACCACTCGATGTCCGGTATGAATTCAGGGCCAACGAAAGGGATGGATCACGGCAGTATGTCCGGCATGAACCATGGCTCTATGTCGGGCATGAACCACGGTACGGTGCAAGACATGGGTTCGATGCCGGGCATGACGATGGGCCCGATGCAGGGTGGCAGCGCGCCAGCGGATGCGCGCAGTGACGATTATTCCGACGGCGTCGCGGGCAGCCCCATACAAGGGTTGCACATGCACGGCAGCGCGCCATTTGGCATGCTTCTGATCGATCAACTTGAGGCGTTCCACGGTCGCGATGCCAACGGCCAGAGTTGGGAAGCCCAGGGCTGGTACGGCAACGACGAGAACAAGTTGTGGGTCCGCACCGAAGGCGAGCGCAGCCGCGGCAAGCTGGAAGACGGCGACCTGGAAGCGTTCTGGAACCACAACATCGCCACGTTCTGGAGCACGCAACTGGGTGTGCGCCACGACTTCGGCGAAGGCCCCGGGCGCACGTGGGCCGCATTCGGCGTGCAGGGCCTGGCGCCGTACTGGTTTGAACTGGAAGCGACCGGCTATGTGGGCGCCAACGGGCGCACCGCGGCACGCCTGCGGGCCGAGTACGAAATGCTCTTCACCCAACGCTTGATCCTGCAGCCGGAAGCGGAGATCAATCTCTACGGCAAGAACGATCCGCAGCGCCGGATCGGCAGTGGCGTGTCCGACGTGCAATTCGGACTACGCCTGCGCTACGAAATCCGTCGGCAATTCGCGCCGTACCTCGGCGTGAACTGGGTGCGTCGCGTTGGCACCACGGCCGACTACGCGCGGCAGGATCATCAACCCGTTCTCGACCGGCAGATCATGGCCGGCGTCCGTGTCTGGTTTTGAGGGGAATACATCATGAAACAACACATCAAGCATCACAGCATCACCGTCGCCGTTGTTCTGGGCGTGCTGGCCATCGGCGCGGGCGCGTTTGTGTACTCCGGTATCTACAACATCGGTGCCGATGACCACCACACCAAACCTGTGTTCGCAGTCATGCAGACCCTGCGTGAAAACTCCATTCATGCGCGCTCCAGGAACATCGTCGTGCCTGACCTCGACGACCCGCAGTTGATACTCAAGGGGGCTGGCCAGTACGCGGCGATGTGCACGCAGTGCCATTTGCGGCCGGGTGTGGAGAATTCGGAGCAGCGCGAGGGCATGTATCCACTGCCTCCCAACCTGAGCAAGGCCAGGGTGGCGCCTCAGGAGGCGTTCTGGATCATCAAGCACGGCATCAAGATGAGCGGCATGCCCGCCTGGGGCGTCAACCACGACGATCCGACCATCTGGAGCATGGTCGCGTTCCTGCAGAAGCTGCCCGACATGACGTCGGCGCAATACAAGGATATGGTGGCCAGGGCTCCCGCAGATCACGACATGGACATGGACATGGGTGAGAAGGGTGGACACAGCCATGGCGGGGCCGCCGACGAAGACGCCCACGGTGCGGCCGACATGCCGGGCATGCAGATGCCTGCCAAGCCCGAGTCCGGGCACAGCCACGCTGCGGCCGCTGCGGACGGGCATGATCATGAACATGCCGAGGCGGCGCCTGCGGTTGCGGCGCCATTGTCGATGGAAGGCATGAAAGCCCAGGCGGTGCCGGCGGCCGAGGCCGTGGCGCAAGCGTTCCACACGGCGCTGCACAGCGGTGATCGCACCGCCGTGCTGGCGTTGCTGGCACCCGATGTCAGCATCAGCGAAGGCGGCCAGGTGCAGTCGCGCGAAGCGTATGCCAGCGGCCACCTCAGTGAGGACATCGCCTTCCTGAAGGACGCGAAGATCACCCTGGTCTCGCTGGGCTCGATGCCGATGGGCGACACCGCCATGGTCGGCAGCGTGAGCGACATCCAGACCACGATCAAGGGCAAGCCGGCCACACTGCGCAGCACCGAGCTACTCAACCTCAAGAAGGATGGCAAGGACTGGAAGATCGTGTCCATCCAGTGGCAATCCACACCGGTATCGGGAGCATGACCGTGAAGCGAATGAGCATCCCAGTCATGAATGCAAGAAACGTTTTGTTTGCGGCAATCGCCGTGGTTTCCTTCAGCGCACTTGGTGCCTGTACCCAGCCCGTCGATGCGCAGTCCAGCCAGCCATCCTCCGCGACAACCCATGCCGCAACAGCAAACTCACCGGACGCATCGCTCCCGGTCATGCTGGTGCACAAGAACGCCAGTTGCGGATGTTGTGGCGCATGGGTCGATCAAATGCGTGCCGCCGGCTTCAGGGTCGAGGTGCGCGATGTCGACAACCTCGACCCGGTGAAAAATCGCGTCGGCGTCCCGGCCGGCAAGGGCTCGTGCCATACCGCCGAAGTGGGCGGCTATTTCGTCGAAGGCCATGTGCCGGCGCTGGACATCAAGCGGCTCCTGGCTGAAAAGTCCGATGCCAAGGGCCTCGTCGTGCCGGGCATGCCGGCCGGCTCGCCGGGCATGGAGATGCCCGATGGCCGCGTCCAGCCCTATGTTGTCGAGCTTGTTGCCCACGACGGCACCACTTCCGCCTTCGCTCACCACGCGTATTGATACGTCGCTCAACACATGCCATTGGCATCGTCCTGGGAGGATGCATGAACACCCACCATCACCACACGGACGCCGACAACCACGGACATCACAGCCACCCCGGCGCGGGAAAAACCGCGGTCGATCCGGTTTGTGGCATGCAGGTCGATCCAGATCGGACCACCCATCACGGCGAGCATGAAGGGGTAACGCAACATTTCTGCTCGGCGCGTTGCCGGGAACGCTTCGTGGCGGATCCAGCCAAGTACCTGACCCCGCGCCCCGATGCCGCCCCCGCGAACGCACCGGCGGGAACGACGTACATCTGCCCGATGCACCCGCAAGTGCGTCAGGATCATCCAGGCATCTGTCCGATCTGCGGCATGGCGCTGGAACCGGAAATGCCGGGACTGGACGATGAGGACAATCCCGAACTGCACGATTTCAGCCGCCGCTTCTGGTGGACCTTGCCGGCGACGCTGGTGGTGCTCGTGCTGGCGATGTTCGGTCACTATTTCCCGCGGTTGCCGGTGGATACCCGAACCTGGATCGAGCTGGTACTGACCCTCCCGGTGGTGTTGTGGGCAGGCGCGCCGTTTTTCGTTCGGTGCGTACAGTCGGTCCGCAACCTCAGTCCCAACATGTGGACCCTGATCGGCATTGGCGTCGGCGCGGCGTTCGGCTACAGCGTCGTTGCCACCATCGCACCGGATCTGTTCCCGGAGTCGTTCCACGAACACGGCCGCGTGGGCGTCTACTTCGAAGCCGCTGCGGTGATCGTCTCGCTGACCCTGCTCGGCCAGCTGCTCGAGCTGCGTGCCCGCTCGAAGACATCGACCGCCCTGAAGGCCCTGCTGGGGCTGGCGCCCAAGACCGCACGCCGCCTGCGCGACGATGGCGGCGAGGAGGATGTCGAACTCGGCCACGTTCACGTCGGTGACCGCCTGCGGGTACGCCCCGGCGAAAAGGTGCCGGTGGACGGCGAAGTGATCGAAGGGCGCTCTAATGTCGACGAGTCGATGCTGACCGGGGAGCCCGTCCCGGTCGAAAAGACCATCGGCTCCAGTGTGATCGGCGCGACCCTCAACGGCACCGGCAGTCTTGTGATCCGGGCAGAAAAAGTCGGTTCGGCAACGGTGCTGTCGCAGATCGTGCAGCTGGTCGCGCAGGCGCAACGCTCGCGTGCACCGATGCAGCGCATGGCCGACAAGGTGGCTTACTGGTTCGTGCTGGCGGTTCTGGCGATTGCCGTTGCCACCTTCTTCGTGTGGGGGTTGCTCGGCCCGGAACCGTCGTGGACGTTCGCGGTGCTCAACGCGATCTCCGTACTGATCATCGCCTGCCCCTGCGCGCTGGGGCTGGCCACGCCGATGTCGATCATGGTGGCGACCGGTCGTGCCGCCGGGGAAGGCGTGTTGTTCCGCGATGCCGAGGCGATCGAGAACCTGCGCAAGATCGACACCCTGATCGTGGACAAGACCGGAACCCTGACCGAGGGGCGTCCGGCGTTCCACACCGCGCTCGCGGCCGAAGGGTTCACCGAGCAGCAGGTGCTGCGTCTGGCGGCCAGCCTCGATCAGGGCAGCGAGCACCCACTGGCCGACGCGATCGTCGCGGAAGCCCGCCGCCGTGACCTGGCGCTGGAAACACCAGAGAGCTTCGAGTCGTCCACCGGCATCGGAGTACGCGGCCAGGTGGGCGGCGCCATTCTGGCGATCGGCAATACCGCGCTGATGCACGAGGTCGGGGTCGATGCCTCGGTTCTTTCCATCCCGGCCGAGGAGCTGCGCCGGGCCGGCGCCAGCGTGATGTACCTGGCGGTCGATGGCGCCCTGGCCGGCCTGCTCGCGGTGGCCGACCCGATCAAGGCCACCACCGCAGGAGCCATCGTATCGCTGCACGATGCGGGCCTGAAAATCGTGATGGCCACCGGCGACGGCGTCACCACGGCCCATGCGGTCGCCCGCACCTTGGGTATCGACGAAGTCCATGGCGAGGTCCGTCCAAAGGACAAGATCGACCTCGTGCGACAGCTGCAAGCCAAGGGGCACCGGGTGGCGATGGCTGGCGACGGGATCAACGACGCCCCCGCGCTTGCCGGCGCCGATGTCGGCATCGCCATGGGTACCGGTACCGACGTGGCAATGTCGAGCGCGCAGGTGACGCTGGTGAAAGGTGACCTGCGTGGCATCGTGCGGGCACGGTCGATTTCCAACGACACCGTCGCGAACATGAAGCAGAACCTGGGCTTTGCGTTCCTCTACAACGCGCTGGGTGTACCGGTTGCGGCCGGTGTGCTGTATCCCCTGACGGGCCTGTTGCTCAGCCCGATGATCGCTGCTTTGGCGATGAGCTTGAGCTCCGTGTCGGTGGTCGCCAATGCCTTGCGGCTGGGCCGGAAGCGGCATGGCTGAGATGACCAACGCCGACAACGCGAATGAAGGTCGCGACCGGAAATGGCTGCGTGCGTACCACGTTCATTTGACCGAAATCGAACGAGTCCGGCGGGTACCTGCTAAGATGTCCACGTGATGCGACTTCACCATCCAACCCGACGGACACGCCTGCGGCTCGTACTGCTGGCGGTGCTGTCGCTGCTGCTCCAACAAGTCGCCCTGGCCACGTACGCGTGCTCCACCGCGGATGTGCCGACCACCAATACGGCCATGGCGGCACATTGTGACGACATGCTGATGTCACATGGTCATCAGGCGCAGACGCTGTGTCCGGCGCATTGTGCACAGCAGACCTTGGTCACGCCGGACGCACACGTCCCCACGGTGCCGCCATTGCTGCTGCCGGCGCTGGTTCCGGCACCGATCGTACTGGCGCCACTGCCGATTGCACACGCGACGTACGCGCACACTGCGATCTGGCGACGATCTGGCACGCCGCAGGCGCTGCGTTTCCGCGTTCTGCTGATCTAGGCCTCCGCACGTTCATTTCTCGTGGCTACGCCCGTGGCTGCGCTTGATCGTGTGTGGAGGTTTTTATGTGTTTCCCATCTTTTCGGCTGCGCGCGTGCGCGCTGCGTCTTCCGCTTGTTATTCCGTTTGCGCTGACGGCGTTACCCCTTTACGCGGCGAGTACCAGCACGCCGTTGAGTCTCGCCGCCGCGACGCAAATTGCGGCAGGGCGGGCACCGCAGGTGCAAGCACAGTTGCTGCGCGCGCAAGCCGCCCAGCATGATGCCGTGCGTGCCGGGCGCTTGCCTGATCCTCAACTGACGGCGGGTATCAGCAACCTCATCGCGACCGGCACGCAGGCTTTCAATGCTGCCGCCGACAGCATGACCATGCGCACGATCGGGCTGACGCAGGAAATTCCTTCGCACGCCAAGCGCGAAGCCGAAAAAACCGTGGCCAATTCCGGTGTGCAGCTTTCGGCCGCCGATGTCGTCACGGTGCGGCTCGCCGTCAGGCAGGCGACTGCCGGCGCGTGGGTACGACTATGGGCGACCCAAACCGAGCGGAGACAGCTTCAGGATTTGCACGAGCAGTTCGCCCTTGCGGTCCAACTCGCAAAGGCAAAGCTAAGTGGGGGTACTGGCAGTACGACCGATGTGCTGGCGGCACGTGCAGCCGTCGTCGAACTCGACAACCGGATCACCGCTGTGGACGCGGATATTGCCGCTGTGCGTGCCGCGCTGCAGCGATGGCTTGGCAACAGCGCCGATGGCGCGCTGGCCGAGGCACCGGATTTCTCGACGCTGCCAGTCCCTCCGGCGCAACTGCTGCACGACCTGGATCGACAGGGCCCGTTGCTAGGGTGGGATGCGCGCGAGAACCAGGCGCAGGCCCAACTCGACCTCGCCAAGGCCGGCAAACACCCGAACTGGAGCGTGGGACTGGTGTACGGCAGTCGCATCCACATTCCCGACATGATCGGGATCGAAGTCGGCGTCAGCCTGCCGTTGTTTCCCGGTAACCGGCAGGACCAGGACATCAGCGCACGTTACGCAGAGCGCGATGCGGTGAAAGACGAACACGAGGACGCGCGTCGGGCGCAGCGTGAGGCGGTCACCGCAGGCCTTGCCGCGTGGCAGAGCGACGACAAGCAGGTCAGCACCTATCGCGACAAGCTGCTGCCGTTGGTGGCGGACCGCTCACGCACCGCGCTCGCGGCGTATCGCGGCGGTGGCTCGTTGCAGCCATGGCTGGAAGCGCGGCGTGACGAAATCGACACGCGCGTGGCGTATGCGAAAGCGCTCGCGGCTTGGGGCACTGCCTGGGCACAACTGGCTTATTTGCTCCCGGAGCAGAACCCGCCAAGAGCCATCAATTTGCCGGAGCAACTGCTATGAACCGAACCATCGCAAAACGTGTTGTGGCGGCGGTTGCCGCGTTGGCCCTGCTGGCCGTGGCTGGCGGCATTGGCTACTTCATTGCGCGACAGTCCGCTCCTGTTGCGTCGAGTGGTACCGCCGCGACGTCGCCATCGTCGGACAAGAAAGTCCTGTACTGGTACGACCCGATGACGCCGCAACAGCACTTCGATCATCCAGGCGTGTCGCCGATGGGCATGCAGATGGTGCCGAAGTACGCGGACGAAAGTGGCATCGGGAACCAGAATATCGTGCGGGTCTCGCCGGCTGAGGTGCAGAACCTGGGTATGCGCACGGCAGTGGTGAAGGTGGCACCGTTGTCCGACACCTTGAACGTACCCGGCACCGTCGCATGGGACCAGCAACTTGCGGTGACGGTCAGTGCGCGCACCAACGTCACGCTCGAGAAGCTCTACGTGCGCGCGCCATTCACGGTCGTCAAGGCAGGCCAATCGCTGGCCGAGGTGCTTGCGCCCGAGTGGAGCGCGGCGGCGGCGGAATACTTCGCACTGGCCAACGCCAAGTCCGCCGAAGGACGTGCGTTGCGCGCTGCCGCACGGGAACGTCTGCACGCGTTGGGCATGGACGATGCCACGATCCGGGGTCTGCGCGCGGGCAGCGGCACCATCACCTTGCGTGCGCCCGTTGACGGCGTGGTCGGCCAACTCGACGTGCAGGAAGGTCAGCAGGTCGGCACTGGCATGCCGATCATGAGCCTCAACGGCCTCGACAAGGTGTGGGTTGATGCCGCGATTCCGCAAGCGCAGGCCGGCGGCATCACCGCCGGCACGCCGATCACCGCGACGGTTACCGCACTGCCGGATGAAACCTTCCACGGCCAAGTAGAAGCCCTGTTGCCCGACGTGGATGCGGCGACCCGCACCCAACGCGCGCGGATTGCGCTCGACAACCCCAACCACGACCTTGCACCCGGTATGTTCGCCGGCCTGCGCATCGAAGGCGTGGCCAGCGCACCGCATCCGCTGGTGCCAACGGAAGCGGTCATCGCCGATGGTGTTCATACCCGCGTGATCGAGGCATTGGGCGATGGGCAGTTCAAGCCGGTGTTGGTAAAGACCGGTCACTCATCGGGCGACATGACCGCGATTCTCGCCGGCCTGCAGGGTGGCGAACGCATCGTGACTTCCGGGCAATTCCTGATCGATTCGGAAGCGAGCCTGTCCGGCGCGTTGTCACGTATGGAAGCGGGCAGCACGGATGCGCCTGCTGCGGAATCCAGCAGTGCGAAACCCAACGCCATGCCCGACATGCCGATGCCGGCGGCACCGGTATCCAACGGCAGCGGTCCAGGTACTTCCGCACCGTTACCCGCAGCCCCAGTCCAGAAGCCTCAGGGAAGCGACGCGATGCCCGGCATGAAGATGCCGGCGTCATCGAGCAGTGCGGGTGACCGGCCATGATCGCGAAACTCATCCGCTGGTCGATCGCCAACCGCGGCCTGGTGCTGTTGGCCGCCGTGGCGCTGGCCATCGCCGGCACGATCTCGCTGCTGCGTATCCCACTCGATGCGATCCCCGACCTGTCGCCGACGGAGGTCATCATCAAAACCTCCTGGCCCGGGCAGCCACCGCAGATCGTCGAGGACCAGGTGACCTATCCGTTGACGACCACGATGTTGGCCGTGCCGGGCGCAACCGCGGTGCGCGGTGTCTCGAACTTCAGTGATTCCTTTGTGTACGTCGTGTTCGCCGATGGCACGGACCTGTACTGGGCACGCACGCGCGTGCTCGCTTACCTCAACGAAGCGCGCAGCAAGCTGCCGCCTGATGTCAATCCGGTGCTTGGCCCGGATGCGACCGGCGCGGGCTGGATCTACGAATACGCGCTCACGGATCCCAGTGGCCAACATGATCTCGGCCAATTGACCGCGATCCAGAACTGGTTCCTACGCTATCGCCTCAAAACCGTGCCGAATGTGGCTGAAGTCGCCACCATCGGTGGCATGACCAACGCGTGGCAAGTCGTGCTCGATCCCGGGGCGCTGGCCGCGCGGGGTCTGACCGTGCCGCAGATCGAGAACGCCATCAAGGCCACCAACGGTGCCAGCGGCGGTTCGGTGATCGAACAGGGCGAGGCCGAGCTCATGGTCACCAGCGTGGGTTACCTCCAGACACGTGAGGAGTTCGCCCGGATCCCGGTCGCGACCAGCAAGAACGGCATTCCCGTGCTGTTGCAAGACGTGGCGAGAATCCGGCGCGGACCCACCGAGCGCCGCGGTATCGCCGAGTTGGATGGCCAGGGTGAGGTGGTCGGCGGCATCGTGATCATGCGCCACGGCAAGAATGCGCTGGATACGATCACTGCAGTCAAGGCGCGACTCGCCGAGTTGCAGAAGAGCCTGCCGCCGGGCGTCAAGATCGTTACCACCTACGACCGCTCCAAGTTGATCCATCGGGCGGTGACGAACATCGGCGAAAAGCTGGTCGAGGAATTCATCATCGTCGCCTTGGTGTGCCTGCTGTTCCTTGTCCACCTGCGCTCCTCGCTGGTGGCGATCATCACCTTGCCGCTGGGAATCCTGACGGCATTCCTGGTGATGGATGTCCAGGGCGTGTCGGCCAATCTGATGTCGCTGGCCGGGATTGCCCTTGCCGTCGGCGAAATGGTGGACGCCGCGGTGGTGATGATCGAGAACACCCATAAGCACCTGGAAGCGTGGCGTGACGCCCACCCGGATCAGCGCGAGCCAGGCGCACGCGAACGCTGGAAGCTCGTGACTGAAGCCGTAACCGAGGTCGGCCCGGCGTGTTTTGTCAGCCTGTTGGTGATCACCTTGTCGTTCGTGCCGGTGTTCGCCTTGGGCGGCGAGGAGGGCAAGCTGTTCGATCCACTGGCCTTCACCAAGACCTACTCGGTCGCGGCTGCGGCCGCCTTGTCGGTCACCCTGGTTCCGGTGCTGATGGGTTATCTGGTGCGCGGGCGTATCCGGCACGAGCAAGCCAATCCGGTCAACCGACTGGTGCGTTGGATCTACGAGCCCATGCTGGCCTGGGCCATGCGGATGCCATGGACGGTGGTCGCCGTCGCCGTGTTGGCACTGGCGACCGCGCTGTTACCCTTGGCACGCCTCGGCACCGAGTTCATGCCGCCGCTCGATGAAGGCACCTTGCTGTACATGCCGACCGCGCTGCCGGGCCTCTCGGCGGGCAAGGCCGCGCAGTTGCTGCAGCAAACCGACCGGATGTTGAAGACGGTGCCGGAAGTCGCGCATGTGTTTGGCGTAGCCGGTCGAGCCGACACCGCCACCGACAACGCGCCGCTGGAGATGTTCGATTCCACGATCACCTTCAAGCCGGAGGATCAGTGGCGCCCGGGCATGACCATGGACAAGCTGAAACGGCAACTGGATCAGGCGGTGCACGTGCCGGGCCTTTCCAACCTGTTTGTGTACCCGATCCGCACCCGTACCGAAATGCTGATCACTGGCATCAAGTCGCCGATCGGCATTAAGGTACTGGGGCCTGACCTTGCTGAGCTGGAGCGCCTCGCGACCCACATCGCCAGCGTGGCACAGGGCGTGCCGGGCATCACTTCGGCCGTCGCCGAGCGCGCCAATGGTGGGCGCTATGTGCAGATCAAGGTTCGTCCGGATGTCACTGCCCGCTACGGGCTCTCCCAGCAGGACATCCAGTCGCTGATTGCCACGGCGGTCGGCGGTGAACCCGTTGGCCAGACCATCCAGGGCTTGCAGCGCTTCCCGATCGTGCTGCGTTACCCGCGCACGACACGCGACTCGGTCGCGGCGCTCCGCTCATTGCCGATCGTGGCGCCCGGGGGCGTGCAGGTGACGCTGGGCCAGGTAGCGGACATCCATGTGACTGGCGGGCCGCCGATGGTGCAGAGCGAGGAAGGCGTCCCGACGACCTTCGTGTTCGTCGATACGTCCAGCAACGATCTCGGCGGCACGGTCGCCAAACTCCAGCACGCGGTGGCGCAGCAGGTGACGCTGCCCGCCGGCTACACGCTCGACTGGGCCGGACAGTTCCAGGCTCTGCAGCACGCCAAGGCACGCATGAACCTGCTGGTGCCCGTGACGATCATCGTTGTCTTCCTGCTGGTCTACCTAGTCTTCCGCGATACCGCGCAAGCCTTGATCATCCTCGCGACCGTGCCACTGGGCCTCGTTGGCGGGCTTTGGCTGGTGTGGCTGCTGGGTTACGCTGTGTCGGTTGCAACCGTGGTCGGGTTCATCGGTCTCGCTGGCCTCACCTGTGAGTTCGGTATCGTGCTGGTGCTGTATCTGCGACAAGCCTGGCAGCGCCGGATGGACGCGGGTGAACTGACCTACGCGGCGCTCGATGAGGCGGTTCATGAAGGCGCATTGATGCGCGTGCGTCCGATCGCGATGACCGTGGTGGTGATCCTGCTCGGACTGCTGCCGATCATGGTCTTCGGTGGTACCGGTTCGCTGTTGGCACGCAGCGTTACCGCCCCCATGGTCGGCGGCATGGTCACCTCGCCCATTCTTTCGATGCTGTTCATTCCGGCGGCGTTCCGGTTGCTCGAACGCCGGCGGTTGCGCCAACGCAACGAGCAACATTCATTGCAACCCGAGGAGAACACACCATGAAAACAAGTCCCATTTTGCTGGGCGCCATCCTGATGGCAGCCATTACGCCCGCCTTTGCGCAGGCCACTTCCGGCACCCAAGGCATGAAGATGGGTCAGGACAAGCAGGCCACGCCGATGCAACAGAACGACTCTGATATGAAGATGATGATGAACTGCATGCAAATGGGCAAAGGCATGCAAAACAGCAGTGGCATGCAAGGCATGCAGATGGGCGACGGTAAGCCGTGCGCGAGCCAAACCGCACAGGGAACGGGCATCATCGAAGCCATCGACACGACCAAGGGCACCATCACGATCAAACATCAGGCGATCGCGTCGATTCATTGGCCGGCGATGACCATGACGTTCAAGGCCGAGCCGCCAAGTTTGCTGAAAGACATCAAGGTCGGCGAGAAAGTGAACTTCACTCTGCATCCAGACGGCATGCACAGCACGGTGACTGCGATCCGACCGGCACGTTGACACACCGCGTCGTCGGCTGGCCTCCAACTGTCGAGGGCCAGCGGTGGTCGTAAAGGCAGTACCGCCACGTACGTTATGCGTGCGCGTGGCGGTGTTTGTTGCGGTTGTCATTTTGGAGAGCGACCATGAAACCGCTTGTTGCTTGTCTCAGCCTCCCGCTGCTGCTCGCGGGCCTCACCATGGGTAGCGTCGCGTACGCAGCCGATTCTTACACCGATGGTTGGGTTGGCCATGTGGATGGCCAGCGTTTGGACGTCTGTTATCGAGTCACGCCGCTGCCGGCGGTTGGTGCGCGACTGGAGGTCCT
>Ga0209941_1000450_pt1 | contig 51305 bp, 53 predicted proteins | sample ThiBiot_300_plan_FD_183945 | JGI IMG/M metagenome (GOLD analysis project Ga0209941, IMG submission 183945) | Wastewater bioreactor microbial communities from Cape Town, South Africa - Thiocy_solids_1 (SPAdes) | ecosystem: Engineered > Bioremediation > Thiocyanate > Unclassified | place: South...
TGATCCGTCGTGACAGGGTCGAGTTCGGCATTCCGATGATCTCGGCAGCACTGCGAAAACCCTTGGCCTTGACAACTTCCACGAACAAGGCCATGTCATTCAAGAATTCCATGCCAATTGCTGCAATAATAGAGCAGTGTTATCCAGAAAATGGTCTTTATTCTATATTAAAAGCAGCGGATGATTCCAGCCGGGGAATTAATCATACCCACGGTAAGGTTATCAAAGTTTATAGGGAGTTATTTTATGAAGCGTATTATTAATGCAGTTACTATTGCTCTGTCACTTATGCTGATAGCCGCGTGTGGTCGTCCTTCGGTGCCGATTAATGAAAGAGAAAGGGAAAATTATGAAAGAATTCTTGCTGGTGGAACAATAGAGTGTGCATTCGGACTGGATGGTAATGGATCATGCGTGAAAGAAGGTGAAGAGGGCGTCTGGCCAATTCAGGTTCCGGACGTGTAGCCTTGCGCACATGCAAAGTGCGGCTATCGGCACACCCGAAAGAGGCGTCTTCCCCGCATGCGCGGGGATGAACCGGCATGCTGGAGATCGACGCGTTGCTGGTCGCGTGTTCATCAGAACGAAGCTCCGCGACAAGTGCAGTCGCGATCAAAGAACGGATAGCCCGATTGTGCACAATCAGTAGCCGATGTTCATACAACCATTGCCTGGCACGAACGAGCAACTACTCACGATCCGGAATCCAGAGAAATCAGCAGGATAGCCAATAATAAGAATAAGGTAAAGCTACCTAATTACGTCACAAGTCATGCACCGGTATGCTGGTTTCGCTCCGACTGTTCGCTCGGATTCCTCGTTAAACCGGTGAATTGCCTGCGACAGCTCTGCTCAAGCATGGGGAGTCTGTCCGATGGGATCAACATCACCACGGCCGGAGGTCAGTTAGTCTTTCATATCAGCCGCCGATATAAAACGAGCATTGCTCAACCTGTGAAGTAATACCTGACTTATCCGGGCGCAAATCGCTCGGAGCAGGGAACTTCGGCTGATCAGCAAGTTGTACGTTAATCGGTTGGAATAATAAGCGGTCGGAACATTTTTTTCCGGACAAGGCGTCGGTCTAACTTTAGATAATAATGTCGTACACAGATGATTTTCAGCTCTCCAAAGTTCATCCTGTTATTTCTACCCATCGCGTTTCTCGGGTACTTTTTCCTGAATCAAAATCGGCTCATCCTGGCGGGCAAGGCTTGGCTGGTAATTATGAGCCTGTTCTTTTACGCGTACTGGAATATCGCTTACCTGCCGCTTCTTCTTGGGTCCATATTATTTAACTTCGCGGTCGGCACGGTGCTTTCGCGGAATTCAGCCTGTTTGACCTCGGGGCGTTTATGGCTTTCTTCCCGTTTTGTTCTGGCGGGAGGTATTGCCGCGAATCTTGCGTTGCTTGGCTATTTCAAGTATGCAGACTTCCTGGTAGATAACATTAATAGCGTTTTTAACGCTGGCCTTATTTCGCCAAACATTCTTCTGCCATTGGGCATCAGTTTCTTTACGTTCACCCAGATAGCCTACCTGGTGGACAGTTACCGGGGAGAGACCGGGGAATATGATTTCCTCAACTATGCGCTGTTTGTAACTTTTTTTCCTCACCTGATAGCGGGTCCGATCCTGCATCACCGCGAGATGATGTCGCAATTCAAATCGCGCTGGACGCTGGCGATACGCTATCGGAATATCGCCCTGGGGCTGTTTATTTTCAGTATCGGCCTGTTCAAGAAGGTAGTCATTGCAGATACCTTTGCGGTCTGGGCAAATGCCGGCTTCGATATCGCGGATGAGGGATCAAGCCTTGATTTTTTCAGTGCCTGGGCAGCGAGCCTTTCATATACCTTTCAGCTTTATTTCGATTTCAGCGGTTACTGTGACATGGCGATCGGTGCCGCGCTTCTGTTCAATATCTGGTTGCCCATCAATTTCAATTCTCCCTATCAGGCGCTGAATATTCAGGATTTCTGGCGAAGGTGGCATATAACACTCAGCCGCTACCTGCGTGATTACCTCTATATTCCGTTGGGCGGTAGCAGGTGTTCTACTCCGCGAGTCTATTTCAATCTCATGGCAACCTTTATATTAGGCGGACTCTGGCATGGCGCAAGCTGGATGTTTGTCATATGGGGCGCGCTGCACGGTATCGCGCTCGTTGCGTATCGGGCATGGAGCGAAGCAGGTTTGCGCATGCCCAAAGCTGTGGCATGGCTGCTGACGTTCAACTTCATCAACATTTCCTGGATTTTCTTTCGCGCCAGCACCCTTGACGATGCGCTGAGAGTGATATGGGGAATGATGGATATCAGCTCGGTCATTAATTTGCCGCTGCTTCAGGTGCCGACAAGTAGCCTGGTTTGGGGTGGGTGGTTTTCGGATCATCTCCTGAGATGGCTGCCCGTTGGTCTTGTCGCAAACCTGTTCTGCTTCACCGCAATCCTGCTCACGTTGGGAATCATCGGTCAGAAGAATTCGTTTGAGCTGATGATGGGCGGCCAGGGTGCGATAAAGCTCTCGGGAGCGCTTCTGTTATTCTGCATCGCGATGTATTTCACGATGGTAACAACGAGTTCGATATTCCTTTATTTCAATTTCTAAGCGAACCTGGGCGTGAAAAGAACAGTTTTTATGTTTGTTGGCGCGGCCCTGCTTGTATTGGCCGCGGTGCCGGCTATCAATCTGAATGCAGGAGTCTGGCAAAAGAACGACGGACAGGAATGGTGGAGCGAATCCGCACTCTATAACTTTGATTTTGCATTGCCCTTCCTGAGCCAGTTCTTTTATCCCCATGGGATTTCGACTAACCCCGACCAAGTGTTTATTGGAAAGGAAGACTGGCTCTATCTAGGGGAGGAATATGGAAAAACAATCACTGGCGTACGCCGTGGCGCAACTGTTGAGGATGAAAGAGTTGCCGGGGCAATCGGTCAGGCGACTGCGTCATGGAACCGGTGGTTGAATCATAACGGCATTAGTATGTTTCGAGTCATGCTGGGCCCTGATAAGGCTACCATCTATCCCGAATTTCTCCCCGATTGGGCACAGCCTGCTGCCGCGACAGCAACGGATACGTTACTGGCTAATGTTAAACGGGGACTTTACGTTGACACTCGTCCGGCCCTGAGAACGGCAAAATCTCAATTTTCAGAATCGCTCTACTACAAAACGGATACCCATTGGAATAGCCTTGGAGCCTGGGTGGCTTTCCAGGCTTTTGAAATGGACATTGCCCGCGCTGAACCAGGGCTCCGTCTGCTATCGGAGAAAGACGTGCGTGTTTTGGAGGTTAACCAGCGCCAGGGGGGTGATCTGGCGAAATTTCTGAGATTGAAGGAAACACTGCGAGATAACGAGGTCGTCATCGATATCATCAGCGATCGTCCTATCGAAACGAAGCAGTACGACTTTGAAACAGGCCGGCTCAAGCGGTCTGGCGGGAATCCTCAAATTCATACAGCACAACGCCCGTTGCTTGTCAAATCGGAACAGGCCTTGAATCAGAAGCGAGTCCTATGGCTGCGTGACTCTTTTGGAACCGCAATGGCGCCGTTTATGGCTGCCACTTTCAGCGAAACGCTGCAACTTCACTATGACGCAGCAAACCCGGAGTTGTTTGTCCGGTTGGTGAATACCTTCAAGCCAGATTACGTCTTCATCACAGTAGTGGAACGGGGAGCTCGAAGGAAGAGGTTCGGAAGCCTTCCACCATTGATATCCGCTTCCGGAAAACCGGAAATTTTGTTTCAGCAGCCGTAGCCCGTTATCGTCGCGACCTATTCATTCGCCTCCCTCCACTTCGCCGCCGCAAGACAAACCGCTTCCCGCAGGGTGGCGGCGCTGCTTCTGATCTCATCGCAATACAAGATGAATCCGCCGCGACATTGCTGAGTGGGGTGCGTATAAACCGCCTGGTCGCAGTATTCGCTTAACCAGTCGAGTATCTCGGTATCTGAGAGATCAAGGGGGGCGGGACGATGTTCGGTCCACGCTGCCATCCAGCTCATCCATCGTCCCACCCCGTTTCCCATCACGCTCTCCCTCGCTCTACCATGGTTTGCCCTTTCAGATCGGGCTCAAGTTCCGTGCCAGGCACGGCCTGGATATTTCTTTGTGCCTTTCCCTTCCCTGACCGCTTGTCTTTCGACGCCCTGAGGGTCTTACTCGATCGAGGCTATGCCTGAGGCAGGCTGCACGTCTGTTTCACGGATGTTGCAACACCAGGACCGATTAATTGCGGGGTTGCAGCATGGAGAACATAATACAAGTATTACTTGTAATTGTCAAGGCCAACTTGTAAACAAGTTGGCTTGTTTACAAGTATGGAATGGAAGGAGAGGTTGAGTTAACGGCCGGGAACCCTGACGAAAGGAACTTCAGCCTGGCGCTCGTGCGTTCTGCCAGGGCCGAACTCCATCACATGATCATCATGAAGGATGACCGAATAATCGACAGTATTCGGATAGGGTCCACTGAACAAGGACCAGGTGTGCCGACGATCGATATAGAGCAATGCCTCATAATCGCCACTGCGCTGATAGCCGTCCGGATTACCCGCAATATTTATCACTTGTGCTTTTGTCATGCCTTCCCGGACGCCTGACATTTTTCCTGTGATAACACACGAAGAAAGCACCAGCATACTGAACAAGGCAACAATAAGATTTTTCATATGAGCTCCTGATCAATAAAAAAGGCGAAAAAAGAATAAGACATAAACTATAAAATCAATACATTATTTCGTGCTAAATTTCGGCCTTCCGGATAAATCAGCTCTCCAGTTCCCGGATAAGCAATGCGACTTCCGCTACTTCACCCAGTACTTCCTTTACTGCCTGCTCAAGTGTATACCTCCTTTTTTCGAGTTCCCGTAATTCCTCGGGGAATTGCATAATATATTTGTCACGTTTTGCACGTGCCTTTTCTGAAACATGAAAAGCGAGCAGCATCTCCGTGCTGTCATACGGCAGTCTATTTGCTAATGGTCTCATGATGGCAGGAGTGTTACTGGCATATCACTGGTCCAGATTATTGTAAGGCGCACCACTCTTCTATTCCCCCGGTGATGTTTATCGGTGAATGACGCGAATATGTTTCATATTTCCGTATATATCTTTTCTTTTTATAAACATCTTACTACAGCAGGGTCAGCCTCGGCGTCTGTCACTTTTGCGACGATCTGGTCCATGCCTGGAAAACTGGCGTCTATCTGACTGCCGTCTTTCCCCTGACCTTCGTTCTACTCTCGGGCATCCGACGCGGAGGAAAAGCTGGAGGTGGATGAGGAGGCAGATCCGGTACCGGCAACGGTTTCAGATCTACCGAAGGGACCGCCTCAACTACCTCGGCAGATATTTCGCCGACCAAGGCCTTGCTTATTGTTACCAGGCGCGCTGCATCTTCTTTAGACATACGCCGCATTGCTTCGACAACCTGATTGATAAGTGCATCCTTCTCCGAAGCCGGTTTCTCAGCGACGCGGGGAGAAGTACCTCGGGTTCCCCGTACCGGATTCTCCGGCTGAGGTGATACAGAGGTATCAGGCGCAGCCGGAACTTCCAGTGACATTCCGAAGTGCATCATTGCTGGAGGCAGCTTGAGCACTTCCGCGATCCTGTTCAGCCTTTTTCCGCGAGGTTGCGTAGCACCGGATTCCCACTGCTGAACCGCTTGCGGGGATACGCCCACGAGCTCGGCCAGCTCCGACTGGTTCAGTTTAAGCTTTTCGCGCCCCTCGCGAATTATCCGCGCAATGTCCATGCCATCATAATACAAGCAATTCTTGCATCCCGCTTACAAGTTTCCCTTGACACATACAAGTAAAACTTGTAATAATATTTCTCATTGGAAATCTTCAAGCAAAAAAGGTTCACCCACCAGGGGACCACAGGCAATAACACAGATCGTCGACAAATGGCTCTGCACCCTGAATGACTACAGACGTACCGGGTAACTATCAACAACAGCCTGTGGCACAGGCATTCACAAAGGATAGCCGCAATCATGGTGGAAAGTTTTAAGGAACCGGAGGGTAACCGATGAGAACGAGCATCAGAAGATCAGGCATCGAAAAGAACGGTATGCGCTTGCCTCTTGAGCGTTGGGAGTATGGAAATCCAGAAGCGGTTGCAGAGCGCAGGCAGGCCCGGTCATGCCACGGCTGCCGGCATGAATCGAAAATCCGGATGGGGTGGAATAACCTGGAGTTCTGCGAAAAAGGGCGAAAACACGGCGTTCGTTGTACATTTTTTCAAAAAAGGGAGTATGACAAATGAAATTTAATGATCCGCAGCATGCATTGAGCTGGGCGTATGAAACCACGAGCCGTCCGATTGTAAGAATCTCATCCGTTAACGCAATGCGTGGGCCTGACAGAGCAGGAGAGGGCGGCGCAAATGGCGAATTGACTGCATACGATCTTCACGCGCAGGCAGCGCTGATTCTAAGCTTATGCAATCGCATATTATCGGATCTGCATATGGCGTATATAAATGTTCAATTCGGCCGGGAAGCGAGCGGGTTCGATCTGCTCAGCCGGCACCTCGCCGCAAATTTTGGGACAGGAATTCACCATCGGAGGGGTATCGAGCAGATAATTCGCGCCTACTGCGGCCAAAAGATCGGACTGCGTGAAATCAGGAAAACCATGTCCTGTGGAATGCTCAAGGCGGCCTCATTGCGTAATCGGGGCTACGATGCGCTCGATCTGCTTCATGATCAGGCAATGGATATGCTGCAAAGGGAGATGGAAAGCCGCGGCCTGCTGCGGAGCCCGGTGGTCAGTGAAACGGCGTAATTAGATCAGACCGGAAGAAGATCGAGCTGGTGCGCCGTAAATTTTTTGCCCCGGCTCGATCCTGGTCCCTTGCTGGTTCAGAGCGGAGTTCTGTAACGACTCTGCTTTCTTTCGGATTTGGTACGTCACCGCACAGAATCAGTCGGCTGATTTATGCAATTCTCAAGTGGTATGAACACGGACAGAACGGTGAGTGCCGATCTGTTTGATCACAGATAATCTACCCTCGAAGAACTTGCATATGAGAAAGAAGACGACTATTGTTTCAGCAGGAGTGAGCGGACTCATGATAGCAATGCTTGCGGGATGCGGCACCCGCACTGCCCAGGAAGACGTCAGATCCGTTGACTGGTATGAGGCGCATGCAACGGAACGAGCTGCAAAGTTAAAAGATTGCATGATCAATCCGCGCACGCTGGATGCAACGCCCGATTGTGTCAACGCGAGCCGTGCTGAAAATAACATTAAAGCAACGACTAAGTGGGCTACCCCAGACGAAGGTGTCCGCACTGAGCCGTCTATAAGCCATTAAAAACGAACAGGAGGACGCTGCCTTCCCGCGATGTGAAGAAGATACGCAGCAAGCGGAGGCTGGTGAAGGCTGGCTCGGACGTTGCCGCAAGATTGCTGAACTACTGGGAACGTGAAGCCTGGTTCGAAGTACGTTGCATCAATTTGCTCAATTCACGCAACCACAGCACGGAACTTGCTACCCCTGCGCAAAGCAGCCAGTCCTGCAGGCTCAGGCTGACGGTGGAGAATGCGTGTTGTAGAAATGGCGCGTAAATTACGGCGGTCTGCAACAGGAGCGACAGCAGAATCGCGCTCCACAGCCATTTATTTGAGAATAAGCCGACGAATGCGCTCTGCTTATCAGAACGCGCATTCAGCACATTAAAGAGGGAAAACAATACCAGGGTATTGAAAGCCATTGTTTGCGCGTAGAGTATGCTGCCCGAGCCTTCTATAAGGCCTTGCGGAAGACAGGCATCGATCACCAGCAGCGTTCCCACTGCAATGATTACACCTACAAAGGCGATGCCGAACCACATTTCAGATGTTATCACATGTTCTCCCTTTGCCCGGGGAGGTCTGCGCATGACCTGGGCTCCTGCCGGATCGACGCCCAGCGCGAGGGCCGGAGCTCCATCGGTTACAAGATTGACCCACAGGAGTTGCGTTGCCAGCAGGGGCAGCACAATAAGTCCGTCCCCTGCCTGCAATCCGATGATATTTGCGAACAGCACACCGAAAAACATCACGAGCACTTCTCCCATGTTGGACGAGAGCAGATAGCGTAAAAATTTTCGAATATTGGAGAAGATGGCGCGGCCTTCTTCCACCGCCGCCACAATCGACGCAAAATTGTCATCCGTGAGAACCATGTCAGCCGCTTCCCTGGAGACGTCAGTTCCTGTGATTCCCATGGCTACCCCAATATCCGAAGTTTTCAGGGCAGGCGCGTCGTTTACGCCATCGCCGGTCATCGCAATGACTTCACCCCCTCTCTGCAAGGCTTTGACAATTCGTAGCTTGTGCTTCGGGTTCACGCGTGCATATACCGAAACTTCCTGTACGATGCGATCCAGTTCCTCATTCGTGAGTTTCTCAAGTGCTGCACCCGTAACAACTTGTTTATCTCCAGCTATTCCCAACTGGGCGGCGATAACGGTTGCGGTTACAGGATGATCGCCCGTGATCATTATCGGCCTGATACCGGCAGCCTTTGCCTGGCTGACGGCATTTTTCGCTTCCTCGCGGGGAGGATCGATCATGCCGATCAGCCCTGCGAATACCAGGTTGTACTCGATGCTTTCATTCGCTCCATTGGCTTGGAACGCATCAGGGGGGATGGATCGGAATGCAACACCGAGAGACCGTAATGCTTCAGCTGCCAATTCCTCATTCAGCTTCAGGATCTCGCTGCGTCGCTCTGGGGTTAGAGACCTGGTTTCTTCCCCCACCAGTTCAAAGGAGCAGCGGCCGAGCAATGCATCGGGCGCTCCCTTTGTAAAAACAAGCAGGCATTCACGTTTTTTTGCATCGGTGTGCAGCGTCGTCATCAATTTACGTTCCGAGGAGAAGGGAAGCTCGCCCACACGCTCGACTCGTGCATCCAGTGCATCAGCCTCCACTCCTGCCTTGCGCGCCGCGACGATAAGTGCTCCCTCGGTCGGATCGCCCTGCACCTTCCATCCATCCGCATCCTGCTGCAATACAGCGTTACTGGCTCTGTCGGCGATGGTCAGGGCGTACTCAAGCTCATGACGCAACGCGCCTTCAATCCTGCCGCCCGCTTTATCCTCCTTATCTTCCTCCATGACATCTGGATCAGTTTGAACCAAATTATCCAGATATTCTTTGTTGCTCCCAGGACTGCAGCGCCGCACCTCGCCTTTGGGTGAATAGCCGGTACCCGTCATTTCGATACGTCCACTTGCCGTAACAACCACCCGGACTGTCATTTCGTTTTTTGTCAGGGTACCTGTTTTGTCGGAAGCGATAATGGTTGCGGAACCAAGCGTTTCGACTGCGGGGAGATGGCGTACTATTGCATTTCTGCGCGCCATGCGTTGGACGCCTAAGGCAAGTACAGCTGTTACCACAGCAGGCAAACCTTCGGGTATGGCGGCAACAGCAAGGGCTACTCCCAGTATGAGAACGTCTGCAAGTACAGCCAGGCTGCTTACATTCCCTACGAGAATAATCGTGGTAATCATTATGACGGCAATTGTCATCACGATTATTCCCAGTAGCTTGCCGACGCGCGCGAGTTCTTTTTGCAGCAACGTTGCCTCTGGCGGTACCGTTGCCAGCATTTCTGCAATATGACCCATCTGGGTTTGCGCGCCGATTGCCACTACCAGTGCATGCGCATGACCGAAAGTAACGGCGGTTCCACTAAAGATCATATTATGGCGGTCACCAGGCTCGGTCTGCTCCATGATAAGCTCCGTATCCTTGGTCACTGGCAGACTCTCGCCAGTGAGTGCCGCTTCAGCCGTTTGTAGTGCAGTGGTTTGAATAAGCCGCGCATCCGCAGGGATGGTATCGCCTTCTTCAACGAGAATGATATCGCCAGGCACCAGTTCCGCTGCAGCAACGGAGCGCTGCACTCCGCCGCGGATGACCTTGGCACGCGCTGCCGACATCTGGCGTAAGACAGCGACTGCTTCTTCCGCCCTGGATTCCTGAATGTAACCCATGATCGCGTTGAGCAGCACCACCGCAAAGATAGCGATTGCTTCATAAGGTAATGCGGATTCGCGTTCATAAAGCCACAGGGCTGCCGAAATGGCCGTTGCAATCAGCAGAAGGATAACCAGTGCATTCTGGAACTGAGCGAGAAACTTTCGCCAGTGGGGAACAGCTTTTCCGGCCGGCAGTTCATTTCTGCCGTATCTGTCCAGCCGGGCCAGCGCTTCCGTGTCGCTCAAGCCAAGCTGGATATCCGTTTCATAGACGGAGGCCAGTTCTTGAATGGATTGCTGATATGAGTCTTTTTTATTTTGTTCGGATGTCAAGAGTTTCTTGTACTGAAGACAGGCTGGAAAAAATAACAGAGTAGCGGAAGCAGGGATTACACGGATAGAGATAGCCGACAAAAGATCGGTCGGTGGGTCGGGCGCTCCAGGGATGAGATCTCTCCATGCATCGAAGCTTTTCGAATTTTCTTTGAAGAAGGCAGCTTGCTAAAATGGCAACAGAGTGCTTTGATCGTATCAGGGGGAGCTGGTATGATCCTTGAGTTTGAGAACTGCTGCCGCTAATGTTGTCCGACCGAACCTCGCCACGCTCCAGTTTCCTTTCCGTGGCTTTCGAGAAATTCCTTGAAGCACTGGAGATTTTCGTTCGTACGCGCCTTTACTGCTCCCAGAGCGTCCCCCAGTCCTTCAAGGAAGCCCTGCGGTCCATAATCCATCTTCAGCACCACTCGGGTTTTTGAATCTGAGATTCCGTAGAAGCTTACAATACCCGAATTTCGGGCACCACTCGTGCTATACCAGGCGATCCGCTGATCGGGAACCTGTTCCGTAATCTCGGCATCCCATTCTTCTTCCCTGCCTGCGATCTCTGCCCGCCAATGCAGGTGGGTGTCATCGATCTGCCGTACTTCACGCACACCTTTCATGAACCTGGGAAATTCTTCAAATTGCGTCCATTGATTATAGGCAGTACTAACCGGCACATTGACTTCGATAGAGTTCTCCACGGTCGATGTGCATCCGGAGTTCCTCGATTTCCTGAATGTTTTGGATAGCATCATCCCCCCTGCAGCAACTGCGGCGAGTGCCACTATTCTTCCTAGCATTTTTACCTCCTGTAGGCTTGATTTCATTGGCACGAGCCGGATTTTTCCAAGCGGAAAGCCTCAGTTTCATGAAAAATTTACTGCTACCCACGATAATAGGTTTTCGGACTGGAATTCTGTGCGGTTGGGCACGTATTCCAGATTTCCCGGGCAGCGTTCGTTAACACTCGTATTCCCCGGTATGCTGCTTGCCCATGACAGGTAAAAGTAACTGAATCAAGAAGACAGTTCTTGGGCAAGGAGAAGGTCGGCTGCATAAATCCCGATTGCGCAGATACTCAAGGAGCGGCCGGTCAGATTTCTATTATGGCTTTCAAGGGCAGGTGATCCGATGCAATCCGCGCGAGGCCGCTTGTATGAGCTTCGAGGCTTTTCAGTCGGCGGCGGGGATGCACCCATAGACGATCCAGCGCCATGAAAGGTTTTCGCGCGGGAAACGTGGCGCAATGAGGGGGACGCTTGAAGTGAGCGTGCAACCAGCGAAGAGGACGCCCCCACAGGAACCACTCATTGAGGTCCCCCATTAACACGTAGGTTTCCGTAAGACGGATTTCAAACAGCTTAAGCAGGTGACGCACCTGTTGCCGTCGTTCCCAGGGTCGCAGGCCGAGGTGGGTTGCAACTACATGCACCTGTCGCTCGTTCCAGGCAAGAGTGACATCGAGTGCTCCGCGCGGCTCCCGCCCCGGCAGGGTGATATCTATCCGATTTACCGCCACGACCGGAAGCCTCGTTAACAGGGCATTTCCATAATGACGTGTTCGGCGTACCAGGGTTGGCCCGGCAATGGCGGTGAGCCCGGTCTTCGCTGCGAAATAATCCAGCAGGTCATAACCTTCAACCTGGTGATGCTCTACTTCCTGCAGAGCAACTACATCCGCATTCATCTCCTGCAGAACGTCTATGATGCGGTCGGGTTTAAAGCGTCCGTCGGCGCCGATACAACCATGTATATTGTAGGTAGCCAATGTCATTTGCATAGAATTTCACGAACCCCCGTTTTTATATCCGAACAGGTGTTTAAACTCAAAGCCGCCGGGCTGAAAGCAGGAAGCCGGCACCTGGCCAAGCTTCAGTCAGGTTGAGTAACCGGCGAAGCGTTCATCGCTTCACGCCGCCTGCTCACCCATCTCCAGCACGCCCATGTGATAACGATTATGATTGCAGCAACGGCAACCAATGCGGTAAACGCGGGCAGGTCAGGTTTCTGGATAGTGGCAGCCAGCTGGTCCGTAAAAACGGATATGCCGGTTATCCCTGGCAGCAAGCCTACCGCGCTTCCCAGCATGAAATCCCGGAAACGGATCCGCGACGCTCCTGCAACGAGATTGATGACCGCGAATGGAGCGAGCGGTATGATCCTGAGAGCGATGATAGTCATCAGACCACGCCGGGCCAGGCGTTTATCCAGTTCCCTGATTTTTTTCCCGGCAAAGCGCCAAACTGTATGGCGTCCTACCAGGTGGCCGATACCGTAGCTGGAGGCCCCACTCAATAGCGCCCCCGTCATCGAATAGAGAAAACCGTACCAGGGGCCGAATACCAGCGCGCATACCACGATAAGCACAGTGAGTGGAAATGCAACCAGACCCCCTAGAAGGAATATACCGAGCGTAATGAATGGGGCAGTGGGAGCGCGCTCGAATTCGGCGGCAAGCGTTACCAGGGTACTGACGTCTATCCACTCCTTGAGGGGCGACCAGCGCCATGCGGCTGCGAGCGCCAATACACTGATCAGTATCGATACGATAAGACCAATATGACTTCGCGCAGGGGCACGTTCTCCCTCGGGAACAAGCTTCGCCATCAGCAGGTTTGCATCGAGCGGTTTGTCCGGGTCCACGATATCCTCGTCCGGCACCAGGGCATCCACATCGGCATCGACTCGAAACCGCCACGGACGTAAGGTACGCCCATGACCTCGCAACGCTTCAATCGTACGTATCAGCGACCTTTCCTGCGTGAGATGCTCTTCGATTTTGCTGGTGTCCATGTCTAAATGTTCGGCAAGCAGACGGGCTCTAAAACCCGCTATTGCCCGCCCTATATCCTCTCTGCCATTCGCTTCAAGCATAAGGTCGCATTCGGTATCCAGTCCCATGGAGCGATTATTGAGATTGGCTGATCCGATACGCAGCCGCTCATCGTCAATGATGATGATCTTGGAGTGGACATTGACGCACTCGTTGACAAGCCCGGGTATGCACGGCTCGTAAAGGGCCAGGCGGTGGTACCGGTCTGCGGCAACCAGGTGCTTGAGCAGGCGCTCGCGCAGCACATCCATCGTGTATTGCGATAGCCAGCCGACTGTCTGTTCCGCCAGCAGCATGACGACTTCCGGTCCGTGCTCTTCCTCCAGTCGCCGAACCAGTGCATCCGCTACGATGTGGGTAGTAAAATACTGCGCTTCGATATAGATGCTATCGCGCGCGGAAGCGATCAGATCCAGCACCAACCGTTCCACCTCACGCACTTCTTTCTGGTTTTCATATTCGGGAACAGTGCGGGCGATCGCAACCTCGATGTTCTCAATGTCGGGTGCAAGATAATCCGGCCAGTACCAGTAGTTTTGCTCCCTCCTGATCCTGGGAGCAGAAAGTTTCTGTCCAGTTGCAAGAGACCACCGCTCACGCGCCAATTCTCCCAGTGCGGTTGCGATCGGGCCGGAAACCATCATCTGGATATCGTGATAGGGCTGGGGTATGGGTTCTGTCAGTAAATCCCTGCGGCGCTCGTCACACGCCGCATGCTCACTGGTGTCCCAGCGGCCCAGCGTCAGGTCCAGCCCACCCACAAACGCCACCTGGTCATCGACCACCACGACTTTCTGGTGATGAGAGGCCCCGGCGGGATGATGATCATCAAGATGAAAATGCAAGCGTCGATGGCCGTTCCATCGTTGTTTGTAGAGAGGAAGCCATTCGCGGTCAGATGCAAACAGCATGACGAAGTCCCAGTCGAGGACATGAACATGGAGATTTCTGTTACGCTTGACCAGGCTGTTGAGGAAGTCACCGAGGGTGATGGGCCAGCCATCGGGTTCCTCATCCCGTACCAGTTTCAACCTGCTGTCGATGTCCCAGGCCATGATCAATATGGAACGGCGAGCATGTTTTACCGTTTCCCGGAAAGCACGGAAGAAATCCGCTCCATCAACGATAAAAGCAGCCTTGTCCGCGTGCTCGATGCGCCAGCAGTTATTCCCCGGCTTCAGGATGGATAATCCGTTCATTGCTTTTGAGACTTGCACCGGGAAGTATGATAAAGACTTTTGCAGGGCTTGAAACCTGCACCCTTGCACGAGCGGCGGTTAGAGGCTCTATGAGCAAGCTGAATTCCTCCAGACCGCTGACGGCTGCAATATGAGCAAGCAATTCCGGTCCGCCTGCCGCGTCAATTTCTTCGAGTTGAGCTGGGGGTTCTCCGGGATGGAGCGTTTCAAACAGGGCATGGTTATAGTTGGAGGGGAGGGTTACTTCTATTCGCTGCGCCCCTTCCAGTAGCGAGGGTATTGATTCGATCGTTTCATGTCCACGCCAGGGCAATTTGATCAGCGGTTCTTTTTCCATTTCAAAGTTATCCTTATCCTATGGCTGAGAAGCTGCTTCGCCCTTAAAAATAACTCAGCACCAGCCATGACTCGCGTCTACTGGAGCATGGCCGTTCGTTGCGCACGGCGAAGCCCAGACGGGGAATTGCGGATGAGCCGGCTCTGGAATGCCGAGGTTATACCATGGGCGATGAAGGCGATAATGCCTGAGCTATCGCTTCGTGTTCCGTTCGTTTTCGTACATAAAAGGCACGGACTTGATAATGGAAGATGAAGCGTTCTCGATGTGAACGGTAAGTGAAGCACCTGGCACGGGATGAGGGGGAAGGCTACGAGTTGGATGCAGAAAGATGCGGCTTCGGTATATCGGGACGGAATTTCCCACAGCGCGATTCGAGGGTTCTGACAGTGCAAGCCGGGTAACAGCTACCAGTTATCCAGTACATTCAATCGCATTCGCAAGGTTTCAATTTCATCCAGTAACTGCAGGGCAAGGGCAACTCCCGCAAGATTGATGTCAAGATCGCTTTGCAGCCGGAGGGCCATCCTGGCGCGACGCATCTGGGTCCCGGTGAAGCGCCAGCAATGCGGCTCATGCTCTTCCGCCATACTCTGCGGGGTGATCAACCCTTCATCCACCAATTCGATGATATAGCCACTTTGCACAGAACATGCGTGACTGAGTTCCGTCAGTGTCAATGCGTTTTGTTCATCGACAAGAGTTACCGATAGTTCCGGCGATGGTGAAGGCGTGTTGTTTCGATGACCGTTTTCGTCGCTCATGTCTGCACTCCCAGTTTGGCCCGCGGGTTGAATGATTTGAATTGCTCCGCCATGCTGCGGTAAAAGGCCTTGTCTTTTTCATCGGTGGCAGGGGGCGGTGCAATGCGCAGTACGACGTAGAAATCCCCTGGTGTTTTACCGGGAATACCGCGTCCTCTCAGTCGCAGCTTCCGTCCGGTAGTGGAATCAGCAGGTATTTTCAAGTCAACCATTCCTTCCGGGGTGGGAACAGTGACCGTTGCGCCGAGGGCCGCTTCCCATGGCGCCACCGGCAGGTCAAGATAGACGTCGTACTCGTCCATCCGGTAGATCGGATGGGAGCGAAACCCGACTTCCAGATACAGGTCGCCCGCTTTTCCCTGACCGTGCCCGGGTGCGCCTTTGCCCGTGAGGCGAATATATTGCCTGGGCCGAATACCACGGGGGATAACCACATTCAACTTATGTTCGCGGGTCGATACATGTCCTTCTGCATCGACCTCCGGCACTTGCAGCGAAATGGTGCGGGTGGCGCCGTGATATGAATCTTCCAGATCGATCATTATCTTTGCGTACCGATCCTCGCCAGGGGCATGAAAGAAAGCTCCACCGGGTCCTCCATGAGTTTCTCCTCCGCGTCGCGCCTGCTCTGCACGAAAACTGCGCCCAAACAGGGATTCGAAAAATTCGCTGAACTGGGAAGCATCCGCTCCTGTAAATCCCTGCTGCGAGAACTCGAAGCCGGCGTTCCAATCCGGCGGAGGACGAAATTCCTGATCGGCTTTCCAGTTTGTGCCAAGGCGGTCATACGCCACGCGCTTCTCCGGATCCTTGAGCACCTCATAGGCTTCGCCCAATTCCTTGAAGCGGGCTTCCGCCTGTGGCTCCTTGCTGACATCCGGATGGTATTTGCGTGCCAGTTTCCGGTAAGCGCGCTTGATGTCATCCTGAGAGGCATCGCGGGAGACGCCCATGATTTTGTAGTAATCCTTGAATTCCATTGCGATTACGGCGGAAAGAGACCGTTATGGGATTGAGATTTCAAGCATAGCCAATCCCGCGGAGAATGTAACTACTGCCGTACCTAACTTTAGCCGAAATGGTTTGTTTAATGGCGATCTGAACCAGCATCGCGAGCAAGTTTGACATCGTCCGCACAGTCAAGGAGTCATGCCAGCCGTAGCGCAGCCTGCTGATATCGACTATTCAGCACATTGGAGCAGGCATCTGAAGCCCATCGCCCATCGTCATCTCATATCCTGGCTATAAAGACTTATGGCGTCACTCCGTCAGGCCATTTCCCATGATCGGTGCCCCATTTTTTGGCCCGCCAGGCGAGCGCCAGGAGTAATAATCCCGAAACGATGGCGTACATGGCGATCATCCAAACCAGGGCCAGTGCGCCCGCACCGGGAAAGAAGAACACGAACGCACCGAATGCAATGGAGACGATGCCGTTGAGGATCAAGAAACCTTCCCCACGGATGACCTTGCGTAACCGGATGGCCATTGCAATATCCACAATCCCGCTTGCCAGTGCGGTTGCCCCTATTACCAGCACCAGCACTACGGCCGTCAGATCGGGAAGCATGAACGCTGTTACACCCGCTCCAATCCCTACCACTCCCCACAACAGCATCAGCCACCAGTCATGATGGGTTTTCCGGCTCTGGAATGCTGCCACAGCGGACACCACGCCCTGAATGAGAGCATAGGCGGCAAACATGATAAGCAGCCACAGGAGCGTGATTCCAGGCCAGAATGCTGCCAGGATGCCGAATATCAGGGATATGGCGCCCCGGAGCGCCAGCGAGCGCCATGATTTAGAAAACAGTTCGTTCATGATACTGCCTCTCTTTTTTTAAAGTGACGTGTACAAAGAATGAACATGCAGCGCATTTAATGGCAATCCGCAAGGTGCTGAACTGCCGGCCTCTCCGCAATTAAGAAAAAATGCCCGCAGCGTTCAGTGTTATTGGCATCTTCCATTAATTCAATGACGGATGCCGTGCGTTAACCGACATAAGACGAATGGGTACGGGGGAAAATCCGTCCGTTATGTGCGGTGGGGCACAGCCAGAAGGCCGATGGTTAGAGTAAGGTTGGAACCAATTCGGCCTTGCCGGCAGTCATTCCGCTTTGGAGGCCTTTCGGTTTATGCCTGTCAACATGGATGCACTATGAGTGAATGATGGCCACGGATAAAAAATCTCTCTCTAGGCGGAGGCAGGGACGCGAGGAAACGGGAATGCTGACAGAAAGAGTGGATTTGCCCAAGCCGGAACCGGATGTCGAGGGTCAGGCAGAGCGTCAGATGCTGCTGCCGCATGAGCGCGACGAGACAACTCGGCCAGCTGGCACGAGCCGCCGGGGGAACGAGCATACCCGCGAAGTAATCGAACAGGCGCATGACGATACGAAGCAGGGTCTGAAGGATACGGACCGGCGTGGAATACCATCCGATATAGTCGATTCTGATATCCCGGCTGCAGATGATATTCCCGGAGTTTCCCGCGACAGAAACGTAAAGAAGCATTGATGTGCTTGCATTTTGTGCTCATGCAACAGGGAATGAGCAGAGCAGGAAAGATAAAAAGCTATCATTTCATTGTTTTCAACCAGACAAGCTGAGGCAAGCCCGGAGGCCGGTTAATGAAAACTGTTAAACGCATTCTTACAGGCGCAACTGTATTTGCATTTGTCCTGGGAGGTGTTATCTCCAATCCTGGTTTTGCTCAAGAAGGATCAGATCCTTCCTCTATTCCTCCTGCCCTCCCCCCTGTGCAATCACAAGGCCAGACTGAATATTTGACAGGGGGTATCGGGACGGATGAGTCGGAAGCAATATTGCAGGCAGCCCGCGCCTGGCCGCTGGTGCTCGAGCTTGCCCAGAATGGCCCGACTCGTGCTGCCTATATCAGCGATGTCAGCGTTACGATCAAGGACGGGTCTGGGAAGATAATTCTCGACACGATTACCCAAGGACCCTTTCTGCTTGTCAGGCTCGCGCCTGGAAGATATTCGCTCGATGCTTCTTATGAATCGAAGACGCTTCATCGTGATGTGAACATAGGGAAAGCGGGCAGCAGCAGGATAGTTTTGCTATGGCCTGCTCCCGGGAAAGAGGGAGACAGTCGATAGGGAGCTAAGCGGCTAGGAGATGTCTTTAGAGATTTAACAGGAACAATCCTGGAGAGTACATTCTTTAATGAGTTCAGGCACATTGCGGACAAAGCCTGTAGCTCCGTGTGTCCAGGCGATTGTGAAACCAGTCGACAATCAGTTTCCCCTGCCTGTCGCGGGTTTCCAGCCTGAACCCCGAATGGGAACGGGGGTTTCCGCCAGTTTCCCTGCCTCCCTTCTGTAGCTTTGTCCGATTCCGGCGAGGGCACCGTATCTCAGGGATAACGATTCTGACTGCGCTTCACTGTCAGGCTTCACTGTCAGGCGATCGATTCAAGCCGGTGTTCCCATCCGCATAAACCGATAGCAGTTCGGGCCTAACCGGCCTCTGAACTTGATCGGCTGTCGCAAATGATACGTCTTGCTATGACAATGAATAAAATCTCCGCCTCTGCCTTTATCTTTATGGCAGCAATCAGCCTGCTGTTGCCGGTGATCTGGGCAGGCCCCGCGGGGGCGGAAGAACAGGCAATCCAGTCCACACTTACTCCCGCTCAAGCCAGGCGGACGTTATCGATTCTTCAGGATGATGCAAAGCGTGCGGAGCTCGAACAGACGTTAAGGGCAATTGCACAAGCGACGGCGGAAGCGCCACCGGCAAATACATCCGACGAAGCTTCCGCACCCGATGCAAATTCTGATTCCGAAACCAATGGAACCTCGTCACCCGACACTTCATCGGCAGGGGGCGTTCCTATTGAAATCGCCAAGGGCGGACTTGTCGCCCAGGTGTTCGATCTCATCGGCGAGCGGCTGCATATCGTTGCGAATCAGTTACGGGCAGCCGTTCAGACACTTCTCCAGATAAGAACCGTGGGCAATTGGTGGCAGCACAATCTGGGCGTGCCGGAACGGCGTGCTATTGTCCTGGAGGCATTATTGGAAGTTGCTCTCATACTTGGCGGAGGGCTATTTGCCGAATGGGTCCTGAGACGGGCCCTGCGGCACCCGCGGAGAATGATTGAAGACCGTGCAGCGGTTCGCCAAAACGCGATTGACCGACAAATTGACCAGCAGATTGACCGGCAAAAGAATGACGAGGAAAGGGCGAAGGAAAAAGCAGGGCCGGAGAAGGAGGTGGACCAGGTCGCTCCTCATCTTCAATCTGCAACGAGCATACATGCCGCACCTGGCTCTGCCCTTGGTACGGGCAGGGCAACGGCTGTCGACAGGCACTGGAGTCTGTTGCGTCGCTTTCCATTTGCTCTGGGTTACTGGTTGCTCGAACTGGTTCCGGTGGGAGGGTTCGTGGCAGGGGCCACTCTGCTCTTGACTGCGTTCGGCGGAAGATCGTCAATATTCTACACAACCACGATTCCGCTCATCAGCGCTTATGCCACTACAGGAATCGCACTGAGTATCGGTCATCTCATGGCATCACCCGTCGGGCAGCGTTTGCGCCTGATGCATATCAGCGACGGGGCAGCAAATTTCCTGAACCTCTGGTTGCGACGCATTGTCATCGTCGCTGTTTTCGGTACTGCCATTGCCGATATTGCCCTTGAAACCGGAGCGACCCTCGACACTCATAACGCGCTTTCCAAACTGGTGGCTCTCATTGTCCATATCATGCTGCTGATAATCATTTTTCGCAGTCGCAAGGAAGTGGCAGCAGCGATCCGTGGCTCCATCGAAAACAGTCAAGTCCTGGCCGGGCTGCGGAGGCTGCTGGCTGATAGCTGGCTTTTCGTGGCAACGTTTTTTGTCATAGGCGCCTGGCTGTTGTGGTCGATGGGAACGGAAAACGGGTTTCAGCAGGTGCTCCACATCTTTGCGCTATCAGCCGTGGTTGTTATCAGCGCGAGCCTTGCATCAATCTTTGTTCTGGGCGCCATCGACCGCGCATTCATTGCCGATCGGAAAAATACGCCGGAGCAGCAAGGACAGCAGTTGTTCGAGGGATCAGCCGAAGCTGGAACAAAAAGTCCCTATCACCTGTTGATACATCGTGCGGTCTCGCTGTTGATCGCTGTTGTTACCGGCCTCGTATTGCTTCGGGTTTGGGGCGTGGATACTTTGTCCTGGTTTGAAAGCGGATCAGTTGGCCGGCGGGTGGCTTCGGCTGTCGTTACAATCACGGTTACCTGTGCTTTGGCACTGGCGGCATGGGAGTCGTTGAATACTGCGATCTCCCGACGCATCGATCGGTGGGGGAAGGCTGGCGATATTGCCCGCGCCGCCCGTTTGCGTACCCTCCTGCCCATGCTGCGAACGACCATGTCCACTGTCTTTATCATGATGGTGCTGCTTGCAGCATTGGATGAGCTTGGCATCACCATTGCGCCCTTGTTGGCCGGCGCCAGTATCATCGGAGTCGCATTGGGTTTTGGTTCACAGAAGCTGGTGCAGGATTTCATCACCGGAATTTTCCTGCTCATGGAAAATGCCATCCAGGTTGGCGATTTCATCACAGTGGCTAATCTTTCAGGATCGGTCGAACATTTATCGATCCGCACAGTCCGGCTGCGCGCCCCGGATGGAGCGTTGCACGTGGTTCCATTCAGTTCGGTTTCAACCGTCACCAACACCAATCGCGGCCTTGGGAACGCTTCGATCAGGATCAGCGTGACCGCCGATTCGGATGTCGAGAAGGTGTTCGCTGCTATCAGAAGTGTCGTGGATGATATGCGAGCCGATCCACGTTTCAAGGACCTCATCCTGTCGGAAGCCGATATCTGGGGCGTCGACCAGATGGATGGATTCATGATTACCATCCTTGGACAGATACGGACTCTGGATAAAGGCCGATGGCCAGTACAGCGCGGCTTCAACTTAGGGATTCTGGAGCGTTTCCGTGAATCGAACATTCGGTTTGTCAATCCTCAGGAGCGGCAGGTGGTGATGGAAAAAGAAGAAACCGGGGTGGGTAGCGCGCAATTCAATTCATAAGTACGAGCATGATAAAGTCGGGGTCTGGAGTTCGGGATCCGGGGCCGTCCCCTTGGGATGCTGGACGCTTCTGGTTTCGAAGAGCGTGGGAAAAGAATACTTTCCCGGTTTTTCCGGTTTTGTCGCTGAGCATGAGTGCGTTACCGAACAGAGAAACATGTTCATTATTTTTAGAATAAGTTTTATGTGGATTAAGTTGAAAAAGCCGCGCTTCACGGGAGAATGGCATGAACTATGAACGCTATGAATATAACGTCCATGGACTGGAAAAATTGTCGACGGCACCAGCCCCATGCCCAGGTTCATGGGTGCTACGTGGCCCATAGGAGAGGATGTCTACAATAACAAGGGCGAAAAACTGGGTGATATCAAGGAAATCATGCTGGACGTGGAAAAGGGAAGGGTGGCCTACGCGGTATTATCCTTCGGCGGATTTTTCGGGGTTGGCGACAAGCTCTTTGCCGTGCCGTGGAACGCACTTACGTTGAAGCTGGAGACGCTGGACAAGCGTTTCATACTCGACGTAGAGAAGGGACGGCTGGAGTCGGCGCCGGGCTTCGATAAGAACAATTGGCCCGATATGGCCGACGAAACCTGGATTGATCGCCTCCACACCCACTACGGCGTCGGGCACTATCTAGACGATAGGCGAGAGTAGAAGATTTATCTTGCCGGTCTGTTGCCAGTCAGTTTGCATCTCTCGCAAGACGAATTCCAGAAAACTGCCAGCACGTAGTCGCCGGGAAGAAATTGCGAAAACTTGCCCGTATCCGCTCTTTTGGAATCGCGCATGAACCACCGCGCAGCACATACTGGTTCACCATCGACCGGCTGTTATATTCCCCTACCGCCTCATCCCAGACAACGGACATCGGTTCGTTCTCGTTCGGCTTTGCAGGATTGTAGCCGGGATAAGGAGAATAGGCGGATTGCGTCCACTCCCAGGCGTCCCCATAGAGTTGAGCAAGGCCGTTGGTAGTCACGCATGACGCTGCCTCACCCGCAGAGGAGGGATGAAGACGGTTGTTATCAGCGAAACAGCCTTCTATTTGCTGCCGAGAAGCAGCATTTTCCCATTCAGCTTCCGTGGGGAGCCGCGCGTCCGCCCAGCGTGCATAGGCATCTGCCTCATAGAAGGCCAGGTGAATGACGGGCAGATTCGGGTCCAGTGGCATGGCGCCCCTGAGGGTGAATTCCAGCCACCCCTGATCCCCATCCCGCCAGTAAAGAGGATGCCTCCGGTTGGCTTTCATCCAATCCCATCCTTCGGAAAGCCAGAGGGCGGGGTTGTCATATCCATCGGCCTTTATGAATTCGAGGTATTCATGATTGGTGACAAGCCGGGACGCAAGCTGGTAGGGTTCCAGGTATTGCTTATGCAGGGGGGATTCATTGTCGTAGCTGAACCCGTCTCCCTTGTAGCCTATTTCAACAAGGCCCCCGTCAAAACGACGCCATTCGAGGGGTGGAGGGACCGGGGAGTCAGGGAGGGAATGGCTACTATAGGGAGGGTTCAAAGGGTTTTGAGAAAACAGATGCTTGACGTCGGCCAGCATAAGTTCCTGGTGCTGCTGCTCATGATGCATTCCCAGCACCGCGAGCATGCGCAGCATTTCGTCTTCTTCGGAGCGTTTCAGGACCTGCTCCATACGCACGTTGACGTCATTGCGGTATTCTTGGGTCAAGGACAAGGACGGGCGGGTGAACAGCCCGCGTTTTGGATCAGGATGGGTCTGGCCTGATTTATTGTACGAGCTGAACATCGTGAGAAAAGCCGGGTGAAAAGGCGTGAAGGGCTTTTCGTAGTGCTGCAACACAAACTTCTCAAAAAACCACGAAACATGTCCCAGATGCCATTTTACCGGGCTTGTATCGGGCATGGACTGTACGCAACAGTCTTCGTCCATCAGGGGTTCGACCAGACTCAAGGTCCGGTCGCGGATCGAGGAATATTTTACGTACAACGGTGTTGTCATGATCCCATTGATCGGGCAGAACACTGCGAGAATTTGATGTCTAACATCAAATAACGGCTATAAGTAAAACGTATATGTTTTCATCTTACGGAAATAAATGAGTCAAGGCAATTTTCAGCGGAATAAGCCGATCGTTACGTTATCAGACCTGGACGCTGCTCAGTTCGATAACTGCTTTGTGCGTGAACTGCCCGGCGATCCGGAGGCGCGCAATATTCCCCGTCAGGTCCGCAACGCCTGCTATACGCTAGTGAAACCTACACCTGTTCGCTCACCGCGACTCCTCGTATGGGCGGATGCCGTAGGCGAAATGCTGGGTATTGTCCGGCCGGAGTCTCCGGTTTCGCCAGCAGTGGAAGTGCTTGCCGGTAACAGAATTCTGCCAGGCATGCAGCCTTATGCAGCACGTTATGGGGGACACCAGTTCGGACACTGGGCAGGGCAGCTTGGCGACGGGCGCGCCATCACTTTGGGGGAACTGATCAGCCCGGACGGTAAGCGCTACGAGCTGCAACTCAAGGGTGCAGGGAAAACCCCCTATTCACGTACCGCGGATGGACGTGCGGTCCTGCGCTCTTCCGTACGCGAGTTTCTGTGCAGCGAGGCGATGCACTCCCTTGGGGTGCCTACTACGCGGGCATTGAGCCTAGTCTCGACGGGGGAACCGGTGATACGGGATATGTTTTACGATGGGCATCCCGAGGCGGAGCCGGGTGCGATCGTCTGCCGCGTTTCGCCTTCGTTCCTGCGCTTTGGCAATTTCGAGATACTTGCCGCGCAGAAGGAGCCAGAACTTCTCAGACAGCTCGTCGATTTCGTGACAGGCGAACATTTTCCGGAACTGGTTTCATCTCACCGGGCACCCGAGGTTTATGCGAGATGGTTCGAGGAGATTTGTCGCCGCACAGGTATCCTCATCGCGCACTGGATGCGTGTCGGTTTCGTTCACGGCGTGATGAATACCGACAATATGTCCGTATTGGGGCTGACGATAGACTATGGTCCTTATGGATGGCTCGAAGGTTTCGATCTGCATTGGACGCCTAATACCACTGACGCACAGGGGCGGCGTTATTGCTATGGTAACCAGCCCAGGATCGCACAATGGAATCTGACTCGCCTGGCTGGCGCGCTGACGCCACTGATCCACGATGAGGCTGCGCTGGAGCATGGGTTGGCAGTCTTTGGTGAAACATTCAATAACACATGGAGCGGCATGCTGGCTGCCAAGCTCGGGCTGGCCTCGCTCGAACACTCCGAGGATGATTCGCTTTTGAGCGAGCTATTCGAAACGCTGCAACAGGTTGAGACGGATATGACGCTGTTCTTTCGCTGCCTGATGAACATTCCTCTGAATCCGATCTCCGGAAACGGGGCAGCACCCTCCCATGCTCCAGAAAGCTTGGAAAGCCTGGAAGGCGTGGATCAAATGAACGACCGGGGACTGGTTGAGCTGTTCCGCCCGGCATTTTACGATGAGCACCAGGCATTTTCTCCTGCGCACCTCGCGCGACTGGCCGGCTGGCTGCGGCGCTATATCGCAAGAGTGCGCCAGGAAGGGGCGCCCGCCGACATGCGTTACCATCGCATGAGCCGTGCAAATCCCAAATATGTGCTGCGCAACTATCTCGCACAGCAGGCGATAGAAGCATTGGAGCGGGGGGACGACTCGGTGATAACGCGGTTGATGGAAGTGCTGAAGCACCCCTATGACGAACAGTCCGAGCACGAGGATCTTGCGTCCAAACGTCCCGAGTGGGCGCGTAACAAGCCGGGCTGCTCCGCTTTGTCGTGCAGTTCCTGAGTCTTCGGCGCTAACGCTTCTCTCATCTAAAATGAATAACAACTAGATCATGAGCGCCATGCCTGAAAAGCTGCTTCCTGAAAGACCGGAAAGGGGATCAGAGAAAGATTCTCCCGATGCTTCCACTCAGGGGATAGATGAGGAAGCCGCAGCGCCTCACGCCTTATCTCGTTTTGGGGCAGCTATCGCGCTCTGGATAATCGCACTGGTTGCACTGGTAGGAGGCCTGCATTTTGCGCGGACTTTTTTGTTCCCTTGTTGTTCGGCACATGGTTACAGGGAAGATTCGCGGGGGTGAACGAGGCGGTGCTGTTCATCGCGCTGTTATTTTTGGCTGGCTGTGGTCGTGGCCGGCTTGCTGCTTGGGGCGCCGCTATTGGCGATCGCAAAAGTGGTTTGCGATCGCCTCGAATCGCTCAAGCCCGTGGGTGAAATGCCGGGGCGATAGTCTTGAGGTACCCCGTTTGGAGTTGCCGTGAACGGATGGTGGCACGAAATATATAAAACGATAGTATTGGAATTTTCCGATATTTTATATCTTGCGTCTGAAATCCTGCCAAAAAGAACGCGGCATTAGGATGGCCGGAGAAGCAAATCAATTGGAATATACCGTGACAAACTGGCATCGAACCAAGATTGTTTGTACGCTGGGTCCCGCAACGGATGCGCCCGGAGTTATCGAAGGTCTGGTCAGCGGAGGAATGGATGTCGCGCGCATCAATGCCTCGCATGGTGATCACATCATGCATTCGCGTCGCATCGAACAAGTTCGCCGGGCGGCAAGGGAAGCCGGGCAACCGGTAGCTATTCTTGTCGACCTGCCGGGTCCCAAGTTTCGCCTCGGCAATCTTCCCAATGACTGTTGCAGGCTGGCTGAAGGCGCAATCGTTACGCTTGTGGAAGAGGGCAGGGCGGCAGGGACGGATACCGATGGTACAGACGGCAGCTGGTTGCCAGTGCGCAGCCCCGAATTACTCCAGGCACTGCGTGCAGGGGAGCGGATATTTCTGGCTGATGGATCGGTCGAGCTTTGTGTGGCGATGGCGCAGCCTGGACTCGACGCAACCCGGGTCCGATGTGAAGTTCTTATCGGCGGCGTTGTGCGCTCCGGGTCTGGTATCAATGTTCCTGAGTCGGCTCTGCTTGAGCTCGTTCCGACTGACGATGACCGGCAACATCTTATCTTTGCGCTTTCCCGGCAGGTGGAATGGATAGGAATTTCCTTTATTCAGTCAGCTGATGATATCCGCCGTGTGCGTGCGTTGCTTCCTTCCACTGGCGGACCGCTCGTGATGGCAAAGATAGAAAAGCGCAAGGCACTCATCAATCTGGAGGAGATTGTGGGGGCAGCCGATGGGGTAATGGTGGCGCGGGGAGACCTGGGAGTGGAAACCGATCTGGCCGAAATTGCGCTGGTACAGAAGCGGATTATATCGGTTGCGAACGCCTGGATGCGCCCTGTCATTACCGCTACCCAGATGCTCGAGTCCATGGTGGTGTACGAGCATCCGACACGTGCCGAGGTAACCGATGTAGCCAATGCGGTGCTGGATGGTACAGATGCCGTGATGCTTTCCGCTGAAACGGCAATCGGACAGTTTCCCGTTGCGGCTGTGAGAGTGCTTCACCGGGTGATTGCCGCTACCGAAGCACAGCATAACAGATCCGGCAGACTCGAGGGTACAGCCTGGCGCGACAGGCGCACGCTGAATGAGATGCAGTCCGCCGGCGTATCGGGCCCGAAACAGGATAATCTTGGCTTTTCCGCTTGTGAGCTTGCAGTACGCATGGGTGCCCGGGCTGTAATTGTTTTCGTTCAATCCCTGGCAGCAGCGCTGGAAGTCGCGCGTTTCCGGCCGCAGCTGCCCATCGTTGCGATCACCGGTTCTGCCACGCTATATCGCAGCCTGGTGCTGGCTCATGCGGTTGCACCGCTTTTATGCGCCGAATGCACCCCTGCTGCCGAGCCTCGAAATTTGATAACGAAAGCACGAGCCTGGCTGCTGGCACAAGGATTGGCGCATCCGGGGGACGAAGTCGTTCTTCTGACAGGGTCCCAGATGATTGATGGAAAACTGGATACCTTGCAGATCGTTCAGCTGGCTCCCTGATTCAATTGATTCCGCACGCTTTGCTTACTGGCGTTCCACCATGTCGCCCGTTGTCACTACACGATTACGGCCTCTTTTTTTCGCCTCATACATTGCCGCATCTGCCCGCTCAAGCAGTGATTCTCTGGATTCCCCAGGTTTCAGCATTGCCACACCCAGGCTGATGGTAATGTGGATGTTGATTTTTTTTATGTGAAATGGCGTTCTCATGACCCCCTGGCGTATGCGTTCGGCAATTACCTTTGCCAATTCGAGATCAGTGTCCGCCATAATGACAACGAACTCCTCCCCGCCGAACCGGCCGATCAGGTCGAAGTCGCGGGTCGCGGATTTTATACGTTTCGCCAGATGCTGCAGCACCAGATCGCCAATCATATGGCCGTAGGTATCGTTGATTTTCTTGAAGAAATCGAGATCAGACATGATTAGGCACAAAGGACTGCGTTCGTGTCCTCTATGCGCCGCCCGTTTGATATGGTGTTCGAGAGACTCCATAAGCCTGCGGTAGTTCATCACACCTGTCAGCTCGTCGGTCCAGGTTCTCTGCTGCAAGCGTGACGCTTCTATGCGCAATTTATCCAGCTTTTCTTCCAGCTTATCGAGTTCCGGAAGGTGATAACCTTCAGCGGCAAGGTACAAGTCAAGTGCAGTGAGTTTCAGGATGACGTCCAGGAGCACTCTGGTTTCATCGGCTTTAAGGTCAGATCTGTCCGACAGATTGTCTATCAGCGCCTTCTGTATCAGAAAGGAAGGAAGCTGCAAGGCTCCCAAGGGGATGTTTGCACGAGCGAAAGCAGCAGCCAGCGCCAGCCGCTCTTCAAAATAACCTGGAGAAGCAAAATCTTTGCCAAAGGATCGCAAGCGATATTTCCATTCCTGCCTGAAGGCTTCGGTACCGATATCCCTCTCGATCAACTCAAAACTATCACTGCCCGCAATTACAGCAAAGCAGGAATTGATTATTTCATCGACCTTTTCAGGGATAACTTCGGTCAGCAGGCTGCCTGCAGCTGTTTTTTCATGATCCGTATCCAGTCCCAGCAAGGAAAGCGCCTGCTGGATTCGGTTCTTGTCGAACCCGAGCGTTGCACAATGCGGGGTTGCTTCGGTATTCACTTATTATTCGTGGACGATTGTGTGCGTGGAAATCCTGTGGTTGAGCGGTTGCGACATACAGGATAACGCATTATTCTCCCTCATTGCTATTCTTACTATTGATTCCCTTCTCTGGTCTGGCCAAACGCACTTCTGGAGTTTTTTATGAATATCAGCCGTAGAATAATAGTAATCGGCTCTGTTATTGCTTCTTTTGCACTGGCCGGCTGTACTTCGCCAAAAAAGTCTTTTCTGGGCGCATCTTTTCCCAAGGTAACCTATAGGGACATCGCGGAGCGAAAAGTACCGCTTCGGTTGACGCTCAGTGTCGAATTCCAGCGCAATGGCAAACATTTTCCCAAAGGCGATATTCCCTTGAAGGACTATACAAATGCAATACTCAGGGATACGCGGGTAGTGGTACCAGTGATTGATCGGGCGGAGGGAGAGGTCAGAGTGGTCTTGAACAACATTGCTGATAGCGGAACGGTCGCCTCGGAGGCCGCACGCACCGGCTATCCGCTGTGGGTGATTGGCAAGACCATTACTGACGCATATGAATTATCCATGTTCATCACGACCAGTGAGGGAACGATCAGCCGGACAGGAATAAAACAGGCTGTCCATACCGCCATTGGCAATATGAGCATACCGGAGAATGTGCCGAGTTTTCCTCAGGACCAGGCCTTCGGAAAAGTACTGGAACAGATGATCCTGCAGGCGCTGATGGAGATGCAGCAAAGCGGAGAGCTTACAGGGTTGAGTTTGCCGGTCATCGTTTTATCGGAAGAAACGACGCACAGGTACTGGTTTAGTGACCCGGCAGAACATGCCTTCGGAGCGGCTCGGTAGCCGGTCCTTCGATTACTGCACCATCAGGCGCGAAACGGCTTCCGTGACAGGGGCAGTCCCAGCTTTTTTCCACCGCGTTCCAGTGAACCCTGCATTTCATATGGGTGCATACAGGCGAAACGGCAAACAATGTACCCTCGGCATCCCTGTAAGCAGCCAGCGATTCGCTCTCGAATTTGACTATTGAAGCCTTTCCGGGCATGAGTTGAGACAGTGGCATAGCTTCCCGGTCGGTGATGTAGTCCTTGATGAAGGACTTCATTACTGTCATATTTTCCTCGACCATCCTCTTTAAGCCTTTCACCGGTTCAAAGCGGCCTGCCTTGACAATCGGAGCAAAGACGTTGTCACGTCCCGTAATCTGGTCAGCAATGAGTGAGGCCGCAAGAGTTCCATAGGTCAGGCCATCGGTTTCAAATCCGGTCGCAATGAAGCAATCCGTTGCATCGCGGCCGATATAGGGCAGACCATCGGCAGCCCTGTAATTCTGGGCTGACCAGTGGTAATCAATTTCCTTCATGCCAAGATATTCGCTTGCTGCCGCTTCCAGCCGGTCGATGCTGGTCCTGGTATCCTGCTGTCCGGTTTTATGCTCTTCCCCGACACAAATGAGGTATGTCGCATCCTCGGCATCCAGGGTACGAACCGAAAGCCTCTCCAGGCCGCTGCTCCAGAAGATTCCCGCGGGATATGCATCCCTGGTGATGCGCCTTGCAAGTCCGTATTCCCGGTTCACCACCATTTCGGTCTGCACGAGGTGAATGCCCTTGGGCGAGTGAGTTGCAAGCACGATTTCCCTGGCAGTTACTTTACCGTTAGCGGTACGTACCGCACGTTGATCCGCATCCACTTCCAGGACCATCGAATTTTCGAAGATGCGGCAACCCTGTTTTGCCGCCTGATGCGCAAGGTCGCGAACATATGTCTGCGGATGGAACTGGGCCTGGTTATCCAGGATCAGTACCCGCCCATGCGGGGCGGGAAAAGGGTGCGGAAGCTTGTCTTCCAGACGCACCGATAATCCTGCATTGAGTGAACCTTCGTATTCCTGTTGTATGCGCTCCTTTCCCCCTGCCGAGGTAGCGTAGCGGTACAATGGGCAGCGTCGGAATTCGCAGGGGATACTGTATTTTCGCACCCGCTCCTCGATCTGATCCACTGCCTGGCGCCGGGCAGTGGTGACAGCATGAGCAGTATCCTTGCCCCATCGCTCGACGATGGGATGAATACCACGGCTCAGGGTTTCGTAAAGGTTGCCAGTGGAGTTTCCTGTGCTGCCGAATCCGCAATCACGCGCTTCCAGCAATACCGCTCCGATGCCCTGCTCAGCCAGATTCAAGGCCAGGGATACGCCGGTTATGCCGCCACCCACTATCACGACATCCGTGCTGAGTTCTTCCTGCAACATGGGGAAACCGGCAGAAGTCGCCGTGGCACGCCAGACAGAGATTGTGTCCATCACGTATTCCTTTTTTATGCGGCATCTTCAAGTTACGGGTATCGGCTTCAAGGAATCACCCGACCCGTCCAGTGCCCAGTGCTCAACTTGCCCATGCATTGGCAAGCGGCTTTCAGCGGATTCTCTTCCCGTTGAACAGCAGGACGTGGAAGATTGCTCGTTAGCATTAATGATTCTCCGGGATCTTTCTGTACGCTACGACACAGAGCACCTGCCGGAAATCAATGAGGCCGGAGTACTCCCGCCCCATTGAGTTCGCTGGCAATGTTCCGAACCCCGATGACCGCCGCCGTCGTATCCCGGGAAAAATCAGCGAGGCCGGAAATATCGGGTTCGGGGGCAGTTTTCGAGGCATGGCTGCCTGTGCAGCTTCCTGCTGCTGATCATGCCGTTTTATGAGATCATCGGGTGTCATGAGAAGCTCGGCGAAGATATTTATTGTAGTTGGGATGAATCATTATGGAAAAGGATCGCATGAAACTGGAATCTCTGGCATTGCATTACGGATATAAATCAGAAGCTTCGACGAAGGCTGCGGCAGTACCCATTTATCAGACGACTTCCTACACATTCGATAATACGCAGCATGGAGCTGACCTGTTTGACTTGAAGGTGGCGGGAAATATTTATACCCGGATAATGAACCCGACCAATGCTGTGCTGGAGCAGCGCCTGGCAGAGATGGAAGGTGGGGTGGGTGGGCTGGCGGTTGCTTCAGGCATGGCGGCAATCACTTACGCCATCCAGTGCCTCGCTAATGCCGGCGACAATATTGTGAGTACCAGCCAGTTGTACGGAGGTACATACAACCTGTTTGCGCACACTTTTCCCAGACAGGGGATTGAGGCGCGCATGGTATCGCACGATGATTTTGATGGAATCGAGCGATGCATAGATGATAAAACCCGGGCAGTTTTTTGTGAATCCATCGGAAACCCCTCGGGAAATGTTGTCGATATCGAGAAGATCGCCGAGATTGCCCACCGGCACGGCGTTCCCCTCATCGTCGACAGCACGGTTTCCACTCCTTATCTATGTCAGCCTTTCAAGCTCGGAGCGGATATTGTCGTACATTCCCTGACAAAATATATCGGGGGTCACGGGACGACCGTCGGAGGAATGATAATCGATTCCGGGCAATTCGACTGGGTAAAGCATAAGGACCGCTTTCCCTTGTTGAACGAGCCTGACCCTTCATATCATGATGTTGTTTATACAGAAGCATTTGAAGCGGCGGCCTTTATAGGTCGCTGCCGGGTTGTGCCGCTGCGCAACACTGGTGCAGCGCTGGCGCCCCACAGCGCCTTTTTGATACTACAGGGATTGGAAACACTGGGTTTGAGAATGGAGCGGCACTGCGAGAATGCCTTGAAGGTGGCGCAGTATCTGGAAACGCATCCCGTCGTCGAACGCGTCAATTACGCAGGTTTGTCCAGCAGTAAATATCATGATCTGTGCAACAGGATCAGCAAGGGGAAAGCATCCGGCCTGCTGAGCTTTGAGATCAAGGGGGGAGCGGTCGCCGGCAGCGAGTTTATCGATGCCTTGAGGATGATCCTGCGGCTGGTCAATATCGGCGATGCCAAATCGCTTGCCTGTCATCCTGCATCAACCACTCACAGGCAGTTGAGCCTCGATGAATTGAAGGCTGCGGGAGTTTCACCGGGTCTCGTGAGGATATCGGTTGGAATTGAGCATATTGACGACATCATTGCGGATATCGCGCAGGCCCTTGATGCAATCACCTGACTTTACTCCGAGGTCAACCAGCCTGCCAGGGTGCCTCCTGAAACATCGAGAGGGAGTAATCCAGGAAAAGTTCGATTTTCCGCCTGAGATCGGTTGACATCGTGATTTGCCTGGATCGCTGATCCTGAGGGTCCGTCCGCTCAATGAGCAAGCCGTGATCAATGGCTGTCTGGATATATTTGATTGCTGTCCGCTGGCTGAGGTGCGGCATGAGCTTGTATAACCCGGATTTGCGGAAGGTATCGTCCTTTGAACTGTCAATCTTTAGCCACATCTGCGTGAAAAGGTCGTAGTAGTTCAGGTCATGGAAAAGCTTGTTTCCAAGAACTTCTATCCAGTATTGATCGATATCTGTCAGCAGTTGAACGAACAGGCGACGCCGGGCGTTTGACTGCTTATAAAGTCCAGTCATTTTTTCTTTCTTTTCCTCCTTTGTTTTGGAAACATAATTTTATTGTGGTGGCAATATAATACACATATACATGAAAATTTACATGTATAATTGCGGTAAAAAATTTGTTGGGAGCTATAAAACCATGTTCACGAAAATCGAGAAAACATACTTTCGCTATAAAGGCGGCCTGCTTCCGAGCGTTTCAGCCCTGCTTTATTGCCACTTGAGCTATCTGGGAGGATTTGCGCTTATCCTGTCCCTGCACCCCGTTCTTATGGTGATCGGCACATTTGCCGTGGCTCACGGTATGGTGATTGCCTCGTATCTGATTCACGAGTGCGGGCACAATACGCTGTTCAAGTCACCGCAGCATAATGCGCTGCTGGGCAGCATGCTGAACTGGTTGACCGGCGGTTGCTACGGCACTTTCGCGGATCTGCGGGAAAAGCATATGCGGCATCATGTGGATAATGCGGATGTTGTCGAGTTCGACTACAGAGGTTATCTTGCCCGTCATCTCGTCCAACGTAAATTTGTGGAAGTGCTGGAGTGGCTGTATGTGCCTGCTATAGAGCTTCTTATGCACGCCGTGCTCATTTTTGCGCCATTCCTTTTTGAAGAGAAGAAAGATCAACGGCTTCGAACAGCGGGGGTTATTCTTGTCCGGTTCGGCCTGCTTGCGGTGCTGTTCCTGTATTCTCCATCTGCCTATTTGTGTTACCTGATGGCCTATATTATATTTCTGACAATCCTGCGCTTCATGGATGCGCTTCAGCATAATTATGACATTATTATAGGATTCGATAACGATGCGGAATTGGTGAAATACCGGGGTGACCGGGATTATGAGCAGGCTCATACATTCAGCAATCCGGTTTCAATCAGGCATCCATGGTTGAATCTCATTACTCTGAATTTCGGCTATCATAACGCCCACCACAGCCGGCCGACCATCCCCTGGCATGAGTTGCCGAAGCTGCACAAAGCACTATACGGGGCGCAATATGAGAGCAGCGCGCCATTTATCATTCCGTTCCGGAAACAACTTGCGAGCTTTCATAAGAGCAGGGTTGCGCGCGTAATGGGTGATGACAGGGAAGCCCAAGGGAATCTTTTCGCGTGCCGGCTCCAGAATGGTTCTGCCGTTGGCGCAAATGGCGTATCTTTCCTGACTCCATTCTAAAAACTGCTGTCGGCCGCCGCATTTTCTCTGCGGCAATGGGCACTTCTTTTATCGCTAGCGTTATTTGCCATAAGCGATGAGGGACGATCGCGCGATTAACAGTCAGATCAAAGAATCAGTTCCGCTTTGGCAAGTAGCGGTCCAGAAAATCCAGTATGCGATTTTCGTATTCCCTGCCTGCGTAGGCATGCATATTGAAATGTCCTCCGCCCGGAACAATCCATAATTCTTTTGGCTGACGGGCGGCGTCAAATAGCCTTTCGGTTTCTGCTACTGTCGTATGCCGGTCATCAGTCCCTGAGATCAGCAAAAGAGGAGAGTTGAGATTACTGATGTGGTCGATCGGATTCAATTCGTCACGATTTACATCGAGACGAAAGGAGAGCTGCCATAGCAGCAAGGGGGAGAAAACCGGCCCGAAATCTCCAAGGTAAAGTCCGAGACGGTTGTCCACTGCTTCCTCGATGGTGGGATGAAGGGATTCGAGCACCACGGCATCGAGCCGCAGCGGATTTTTCGTGAGCACAATAGCGGCTGCGCCAAGCGAAACGCCAATCGCGCCGATCCGTTCGCCGGGAAAAGTATTATGCAGCCAGGCGGCAGCCGCTTCCACATCTTCAGCTTCGCGGATACCGAACGTAATGCGCTCTCCCGGCGTTTCACCATGCGCCCGCAGATCGATGAGGAGGGCGCCGTATCCCTGCCGTTTCAAAAACCGGGCGCGACTCAGCATCTCCACCCGATTGCTCCTGAGAGAATGAACCAGCAGTAACATGCCGCGTCCGCGTGTTCCGCGCACCAGCCATCCATGCACATTCGAGCTTGCCTCGCGGGCATCAGCGTGGACGGGAATCTCCACCGATTCGACCGGCAGGTCGATTGAGAGCGTATTCACTGCGGTGGGTACTGCCCCGGACAGGAGTTCGCCCACTCCAAGCGCTGACAGCAAGATGACAGCGATGCAGGAGGAAAAGAAAAAAATCCCGATCAGAACCCAGCGACGCATTTTCTAAAGAAAAATAATACCGGAGCGGGGAGCAACGATATTATTTTGCCATGCGGTGACGATTTCGCGTAGAAATGGGGGCAGGAAAATCAGGCTTGGGTTGCGAGGGGCCTGGTTTTTTTGAATAAGGAGCGGGTTGAAATCGACTAAACTATGAAACCCGCCGCCGCTTCCATCCGACCAGACTGTCGATGGCGGCAATCAGTTCGTTTGATTCGACAGGCTTGGAGAGGTGCGTCTGGTAACCTGCCATCATTGCACGGGTACGATCTTCCGAATGCGCGAACGCGCTCAGTGCAATCGCCGGTATCTCTCCTCCGTGGATTGCAGGAAGTTTTCTCACTTCGCGAATAAACTGGTAGCCGTCTTTTTCCGGCATGCCAATGTCGCTGATCATCACATCCAATGACTGGCTTTGCAGTATCAGCAGCCCTTCCATGGCGTTTGCCGCGGTGCTGACCTCAGCATGGTACTGTGCGAGCACTTTATGGATGAGCTCGCGCGCGTCCCGATCGTCGTCAATGACGAGAATTCTTATGCCGGAGAGGAGGATATTGCCATCCCTCTTGCTGGAAGGTTTGGCGGCGGCCAGCTGTTGTTTGTCCATGCCGTCCTTGACTGGAGCGGGCGGTAAGGTGACGATAAATGAGGCGCCGTGACCCTCTCCCTTGCTCTCTGCGCGGACCGTTCCACCATGCAGTCCCACAAGCTGCTTCACGATGGCAAGTCCCAGGCCCAGGCCTCCATGATTTCGGGTAAGGGAAGAGTCGGCCTGCCGGAAACGGTCAAAAACGTATGCGAGGAATTCAGGTTTGATACCCACTCCGGAATCTTTTACGATGACTCTGAACTGCGACGCGGCGTGTTCCACAATTACCTCTACGGTGCCACCGTCAGGCGTAAATTTGACAGCATTGGAAAGAAGGTTCCAGATTATCTGCTGAAGGCGATGGTTGTCCCCTAGAACCCGTCCCGCAGTGGCATCGATCGTTCTTCGGATACATATTCCCTTGGTTTCGGCTGCGGGTGCAACAGATTCGACTGCTGCCTCGGCTATTGCACCCAAATCCAGTTCCCGCATATCCAACCGGATCTTGCCAGAAATGATGCTGCTCATTTCAAGAAGATCTTCGATAAGCTTGTTCTGTGCCCGGGCGTTTCGCTCGATGGCTTCCAGACCCCGCTGAATGTCCTCGTTTTTCATTGTTCCCTGCAAGATGAGCTGCGACCATCCGAGGATGGCATTAAGCGGTGTTCTGAGCTCATGGGACAGGGTGGCCAGGAAATCATCCTTGATGCGGTTCGCGTGTTCGGCTTCACTTCGCGCAATCCGTTCATTTTCAAGGAGCTGTTTTTTCTCTTCGTTCGCGCGTTTGAGCGTATCGATATCCGTGTTCGAACCGACCCACATGGATATATATCCTTTCGCATCGCGCCGCGCCTGTGCCTGAAGCAGGTGCCAGCGATAAGTGCCGTTCGCCTGGCGGAAACGGCACTCCATCTGCAGATGCTCCCCGGTGTTGAGCGAGTGCTGCCAGCGTCGCACGCACTGGGGAACGTCATCGGGATGAATGAGCCTGGTCCATTCCCAGCCCTGCATTTTCTCAGGGGCAAGACCGGTGTAATCCTTCCATTGCTGATTGAAATAATCCACGGCCCCATCCGCGCGCGCAGTGAATATTTTCTGCGGCATGGCCTCAGCCATGAAATGCAGGCGCTCGGTGCTTTCCTGCAGCGCCTCTTCGGCATGTTTACGCGCCGTGATATCCCTAAAGCTCCATACACGGCCTACGCATAATCCTTCTGCATACTGAATCTTCGAAAACCGTTCAAGGACCCGGCCATCGCCAAGCTCCAGCAAGTCGTACGTTTCAGGTGGCCAGGCAGCATATATTTCCTCTATTCTCTCAAGGTATTGCTTCGGGTCCGTCAGGTACCTGCAGCTGAGCTTCTGCAGTTGCCTGTGCTGACGCAATTCAACGATATCAGGGAGCTGAATCTGCCACATCTGTAGATACCGTTCGTTGTAGCGAAGCATGCGGCCATACTCGTCGGTAACCAGAATTCCATCGGCGGTGGATTCTATGGTCGCTCGCAGGATAGACAGTGACTCATCAAGCTGCTTCGTCTTATCCTCAAGGGCCCTTTTGACCTGCTGGAGCTCATGCTCGACCCGCTGGCCGGCCTGGAGTACGGCGTTTGTATGCAAGGTAACTGAGCGCGGCAGGCTTTCATCATTATTATCCATTATCTGTTTCATCCCCCTTTATGAGGTTTGTCCAGGCCAGGGTGGCTTCAAGCGGGAATCACCGTCAGCAGACATATGTGTAAACTGATCTGTTCAAGAGTTTTGACAGTCATATATAGAGGAGGTTTTACTTACTGGATCTCTGCAAGCTTAAGACTATCCCTGACCGCTGGTCGTCATGAATGACTCAAACAGGACTTGAGGGGGATCCTGCCTTGTTGATGTCATGGTTTGGATAGGAGGAGGGGAAGCCTGTTCCTTATGGATGGTGTGGCGAGAATTGGAGCATTTTACCGGGCATTCACATTAGAGCGCCTCCAGAGCATATCGAAGTCAGTCAGGAGTCGGAAATTTGGAGAGCTTCGTTCAGGTTCCGGAGCATGAGTTATGCTAGGGTTCTCCGCAATGCGTAATATCAATATTGTGTCAGAAAGAGGAAGGGATGAACGAGCGGGAAACCACAAGCTCTGCAGAACTGCCCGGGTGGCTTCGAGGCAGCGAAATGGGTGAAATGATTTTTGCGTATGATTGGATCGATTCGGGTCTTGGACCTATATCGGCATGGTCGCCTGCTCTTCGATTCGCGGTCAGCATGATGTTGCTGATGCCTTCGGCTGTCCTGTTACTGTGGGGACCGAAACTGATACAGATCTATAACGATGGTTGTCGCAATCTGATGGCTGCCAAGCATCCGGATGGACTGGGACAACCCGTTTCGGAGTGCTGGCCGGAGGTATGGCATTTTCTTGCCCCCATCTGTGAGGGGGTGATGGAGCGGTGCGAGTCCTTCAGCTTTGATGATCAACCGCTCGTCATTAATCGAACCGGAAACCCTGAAGAGGCTTTTTTCAAGCTTACCTACAGTCCCATCCGCGATATCAGGGACAATTTTTCCAGTGGTGCTTCCCCAGATGCGAAGCAAACTGGGGTGTCGGGTGTGCTGGTGACGGTAATCGAGACAACGGAGCTTGTCCGGGCACGTGCCCATGAAGTGGAGAAAATCAGGTTCAAGAAGGCATTGGCTGAGCAGGCGCTTCATGAGAGCGAGCAGCGCTTCCGCCGGGCACTCGAGATTGAGACGGTCGGAATTATTTTCTTCAATAGCGAAAATCGGATTACTGAAGCGAACGACGCCTTCCTGGAGATGAGCGGCTTCAGCCGGGAAGATGAGCGAGCAGGGGTGCTGCAATGCGATGAGCTAACCCCGCCGGAGTGGCGAATGACTGCTTCCCGTGCTGCAGGGGAACTCAAGGCAACGGGACGCGCCGTCCCTCATGAGAAGGAATTATTTCGCAAGGATGGGTCCCGCTGGTGGGCATTAATCGCGATGAAGCAACTCAACGGCAACGAGGCGGTAGCATATGTGGTCGACATAACGGAACGTAAGCGGGCCGAACAGAGTCTGCGCGAGAGCGAGGCAAGATTCCGTGCGCTGGCCGAAGCTTCCCCGGCATTCATCTGGCAGGTGGATCCACAAGGAAACGCGGTTTATCTTAACCAGCGCTACCAGTACATGTTTGGGAAGAGTCTGGAAGAGCTGATGCCGGCCGGATGGCGCGGGATTCTTCACCCTGACGATGCGCCGGCGTATCTTGCCGCATTCGAGCGGGCGCTGCATGACCGCGCGCGCTTGATACATCGAGTCCGGGTCAGGACAGTCGAAGGAGAGTGGCGCTGGCTGAAATCGTATGCCTTGCCGTGGTTCACCGCCAGGGATGAGTATGCGGGGCATGTGGGCATATCGATAGACATTACTGAAGCAGTAGCTGCGGAAACCGCTCTGCTGGAGACCGACCGCCGCAAGGATGAGTTTCTGGCTACGCTGGCGCATGAGTTGCGTAATCCGCTTGCACCGATTGTCAGCGCGCTGACACTCATTGCACGCCCCGATGGAACGGCCGAAATACCTCGTTTGCTGCCCGTCATCAGCCGGCAGGTCAACTACATGGTTCGACTGGTGGATGATCTCCTGGAGATATCGCGTATTACCAGCGGAAAGGTTGAATTGCGCCAAAAACCCACTGATCTGGCCATTGTCTTGCACAATGCAGTTGAGGTCAGTATGGACCAGATAAGGGAGAAGGAGCTCGAATTGAGCGTATCCATCACCGATACGCCTTTGATTGTGTATGGGGATACAGTGCGCCTGGAACAGATCTTCGCGAATCTGCTCAACAATGCTGTCCGTTACACCGGGAAGGGTGGGCAGATCTGGCTTACCGCCCGCCGGGAAGACTATAAAGCTGTCGTATCCGTGAAGGACAATGGTATAGGAATATTGCCGGGAATGCTGCCGCGTTTATTCGATATGTTTGCGCAGGAGCGACGCCGCGGCATGGACGTTCAGGAGGGATTGGGCATCGGTCTCAATCTCGTGGACCGCCTTGTCCAGATGCACGGCGGCAGTGTCGAAGCCTCGAGTGAAGGGAAAGATAAGGGCAGCGAATTTACAGTGCGCCTGCCTTTGTCCGAGATCACCAATGATGGAAAAAGCGGCCAATCTGCGAAGGTGGCATTCGCACCACATGAACTGCGCGTGCTGGTAGTCGATGACAATCAGGACGCCGCGGAGGTCCTGTCTATGCTGTTGCAATCAATGGGAGTGGATGTCAAAGCAGTGGATAGCGGTCCTGCCGCACTTGCCACGATTCCCTATTACCTGCCTGATGTGATTTTGATGGATATCGGTATGCCGGAGATGGATGGTAACGAAGTGGCACGACGTATCCGCGCGCAGCCGCAGTTCAACAATATAAAGCTCATCGCGTTGACCGGCTGGGGTCAGGAAAAAGACCGTCAGCTGTCGCACGAGAGCGGCTTCGACCATCATCTGACCAAACCGGTAAACTTCAAAGTCCTGACAGAACTGATTGCTTCGATCTGACCGTGCGTTTTGTCTTCCAGGTTGTCCAGCTCGTCTTCGATTCGGGTAAAAGTGATTGCAATTACCGGTGCATCAAGCGGCATAGATCCTGCTGCGCAATGCTTGCAGCAGAACGGGACAAAGCGCATTCTTATTGCCCGTAGCGCTAAAACACTCAGACATCTGGTTGCAAGGATAGCAAACACGGGAGAGCGGGCTATCGATGCTGTCGCGGATGCTGCCGATCGGAGAAAATGCGCTTCTCGGCCAAGCCGCTTGATTTTTGGGGTTATGTGGGACTCCGTACATAAAACAGCAGATATGCCAATTAAGATGGAATTCGTCTCTGTACTGAAACCCTTCACAGATTCTTAAATGGCCAGAGATATAGGAGAGATAAGGCTTCCGGAGACATGACAGAATATCTGGGATGTAAGCAGATGTTCGACGGGAATCTTCAATATTTTGTACAAGGAGACAAACATGCCTTCATCAAAAAGTGGTGGCGGCAATACCAGCAAGCGGGGTTTCGCTTCCATGGATCAGGAGAAACAACGAGAAATAGCGAGTAAAGGCGGAAAAGCGGCTCATGCAAAAGGCACTGCCCATGAGTTTTCTTCAGAAGAGGCCCGCGAAGCCGGACGGAAAGGTGGCGAAGCCTCTCATGGAGGTGGAAGAGGCAGCTCTTCAAGTCGCGGCAGTTCATCCAAGCAGCATGGCAAGGCGGGTAACTGAAACGAACAAAATCATCAGGGAGGGTTTGCTCAGAGATTCCTCAAGGGAAAAAGGAGAGTTTGTTTATCTTTTTTCGTTTTGAGATTTATTCTGAGGGATTTCCATGAAGCAGTCTTGGACATTGAAGAAAGCGATTATCTCATCTATAGCGACAGCGGTATTTGCCCTAGGAGGAGCAGGGTTGGTACGCGCGCAGATGGGGGCCGGGGCGACGACCGGGACGCCGAACCAGGGATCATCAAGCATGCAGACGCCACTCGGCCGATATGACGCTGGTGTTCCTGCGGCAGGTACTCAACAGGAAGTCGATTTGAGGGCGATAGCTGGCACCGAGATCGCTCGCGGTAAGGAAATGGCCTTTAAAGAGGAATACGCCGCCCATACGGAGATTTTCCGGAGACAAGCATCAGGAAGTCTGAATCATGGAAAAAACGACAGTTTTAGGAAAAAATCCAACCGGCATCGATACGTCAGCTCATGCGATCCTGGATGGATACTACCGCGAGGCGGTTTCATCCTTCACCTCAAGTCTTGAGTTCACTTCCTAGACAATCGCGAGCTGAGAGAGAAGGAAATGCTCAGTGGGTTTTCTTAGGCCATTTCTCGAACTCATCTATATTTATGAATACAGCTGACTAGCGCCTATGCTTTACGGATGCGAAAAACTACACGCCTGTCTCCAGGAAGATCCTTGAGAACAAATGACAGTCCTTTTTTGATTATGGATAGATTACGAGCAGCTGGCAAGCAACCAACGTGATGCCGCCCTGAAGAGCAGCCATGCGGGACTCAGTCGCCATCTTCATTCTCCTGCGCAAGTTGCGACTTGAGATGATAGGCATCGATGTCAAAGTCTCTGCTGTCCGAGACCGCGGCCAGTACCAGGGGCGTAACGCGCTCCCGCTCCTCCTCGGTCTCGAAGTTTGTGAAGTTGGCCGCAACTGCCTCGGCGAACAGTTTCTCCGACAGCCGCTTTGCCTTTACTTCATGACTCTCTATGTCGGAATTGGCGCCGGGAGGGATGTTTTCCTCGACCCATGTCTTGGCCCACAATAGGAAGCGATTGCTCATGGCTGTCTACCCATCTTCTGCGTTGAGTTCGGCGCCGGTCGCCCCTCATAGGAGCATTTTACCCATGATAAAATAGGTTATCAACTGTAAAAATCCACGTAAACTCGTCCTCATTTTTATCTTAAGTGAGTTCTTGCTGGGAAAACACGGATATTAGCTTGAGGAGGAAGGTTAATCATGCCGGATTGAAGTAAGCCTCAATAAGCTCTTAGTTTTTCAGGTATTTTATGAGATCCTTTCTTTTTTAGGCTCGGAACCCGGCCTGAACTCGAAGCTTCATGTGGTCTGCGGCGCTCAGGGCAAGCCTGCGGCCATGCTCCTGTCCGAAGGGCAGATGAGCGATTACAGGAGAGCACATGTACTGCTGCCGTCATTGCCCAAAGCCAAAATCCTGATCGCAGACCGCGGCTATGACGCTGCCTGGTTCCGGGCAGCGTTGCGTGCCAAAGGCATAACACCCTGCATACCGATAAAAAGAAATCGCAAAATCCAGATCGAATGCGACAAGACCCTCTACGGGCAAAGGCACAGGATCGAGAACATGTTCGGGCGGCTCAAGACTAGCGCAGGATCGCCACGCGTTATGACCGCTGCCCATACCTTCTTCTCAGCCATCTGCATTGCCGCAACCGTCATCTTCTATCTCAATTAATGAGTCCTGAACCTAGACGATGTATCATCGTTCATAAAAACATTTCCTTTGGTAAGGAATCTATTTCCTTGAGCTTCTTGAGTTCTTTGACCTTCCTGATCACTGCCTGGCCCAAATTTTTGGTGCTTTTGGGATTCTGGGCCGTAATCAAGAGGCCGTCCTCCACAACATGGGAGCCAAACGGCATCATTGCTCTGCTGTATCGCGCCCCTCGCTTTTGCAGTTCTTCCTCCAGATTGAACGGAACCGCTTGATCGCGGTTTGCCAGTTTCTCTTCCTTCCACGAGAAGCCCGTTACCTCCTTGCCGTCAACAAGATATGTTCCGTCGCCCAGTTTCACTTCCAGCAGACCGCAAGGGCCATGGCACGCAGCCGAAACAACCCTGCCGGATTCATAGAACCTGGCGATCAATTCCGCCAATGATGCGCTTTTTGGGAAGTCGAACATGACTCCGTGCCCGCCCGCCATATAGATGGCGTCGTACATGGCTGGATCCACGTCGGACACTTTCAACGTGTTGTCCAGCAGAGTCATGAAGACCTTGTCTTCGTAGCGTCTGGAAAGACTCCCTCTGAGGCCGACAGCATCACCCATTTCGGTGATGAGCAGACTTTCGGGATCAAGGGGAATTTTGCCACCCGAGGGACTGGCGATATCCATTTTGTAGCCTGCTTCTTCAGCAATATCCCAAAATTCCACGAGTTCGCTAAGCCACAGGCCCGTTCTGTAACCTACCTTTTCAAACACGTCCGAATTGGTGACGATAATAAGAATCCTGTTGGTTGCAGTCATTTTTCTGCTCCTATGTGTAATGGCTATCGGTCAGTGGCATGATGGCCAAGTCTGTTCAATATCACGCGTCTTTCAGATTGATCTGCTCGTTATCAACATAGTTCAGTAGAATGTTTGCAAATTGATGTTGAAGGGCGAATGACAATAAAAATTAACGGAAGAAGCATTCAAGTGGATATTTCGCTTTAAATTACTGGTAACCTGGGCCAAGGGGTTATTAGAGCGTGTTCACAGTAGCCAGATGTAGGCGCAAGCCAGATGCAAGAAAGCATTGAAGCGGTTGGCGAGTTTGTCGTAGCGGGTCGCGAGGCGACGAAATTGTTTGAGCCGATTGAAGAATCGCTCCACCAGGTTACGCGCTTTGTACCGCTCCCGATCGAACTCGCGCGAGGCGCATCGGTTGCTCCGAGACGGGATGACGGCCTCAGCCCCCGTCTCGGTGATCACTGCGACGAACACGTCGCTGTCGTATCCCTTGTCGGCGACAACTGCATCAGTCTTGATGGAATTGATCAGTGCGGGCCCTTGTGTAATGTCGGCTACTTGGCCACCGGTGAGGATCAGGCGCAATGGATTGCCCAAGGCATCCACGCATGCATGGATCTTGGTAGTCAGCCCACCACGCGAGCGGCCGATCGCCTGATCGCTACCGTTTTTTTGACGCGCCAGCCGAGTGCTGGTGCGCACGCACGACGGTTGAGTCGATGAATAGCTCTTCCAGATCGGCCTCGCCCTGGAGCGCTTCGGCAACACGCGACCACACGCCGTTGGCTTCCCAGCGCGCGAAGCGCACATACACCGAATGCCAGTTCCCAAACTTCGGCGGCAGGTCGCGCCAGGGGTTTCCAACCCGCGCCGTGTATAGCACCGCCTCAACGAACAACCGATTATCCGCCGCTCGCCCTCCCTTGTCGGTTGGCTTGCCCGGCAATAGTCCCGAAATACGAGCCCACTGCGCATCGCTCAACATGTCCCGATCCATGACCCACATCCAAATTCCGGATGTAAACACAAATCAACTACTGTGAACAGGCCCTAGTAAGTAATAAGGTTTTCCTCTGTTCCGATTGCTGGTGCTCAAGGACGGATGTATCGTCGAGGAGGGCACGCACGAGGAGCTTCTCACGCAGGGAGGGCAGTACGCGATGCTCTGGCGGCATCAGTCGGGAGGGTTTCTTTGATTTGCGGAAACGGGTTTTCCGTCTTACTGCTCTAAGGGTTTCCCTTAGTATAAAACCAGAGTTTCCCTAATATACGCATAGTGTTGAGTGAGATAGGATAAAGTCACTTTCATCCTATTTGGATTCATTGCTATCATGAAAACAAAACTAGGAAATATCTTCGCAGTGTTATCGATGGCGGCCTTGTTGGGTTGGATGAGTTCCCTGACGATTGCAGCGGAGCCTATTGACACTCCTGAGATTCGCACGGCTATACAGAAAGCCACGACCCGGAGCGATCACGAGGCCGTAGCGGAATATTATGAAAATGCCGCTATGCAAATGCAGGCAAAAGTAAAGGAAGAAAAGGACTTGCTGGAGCAGTATAGGAATAAAAGCTATCTTTATGGCAGGCAAGCTCAAGATTTGCAGTCGCATACCGCAGCATTAATACGCCGGCACGAGCAGACCGCAGCAGCCGACATGAAAGAAGCCGCCTTGCATCGTCAAATGGCATCGAAGCTTGATGAAAACCATGCCGCATCCGACCGCCAAAGCCCGGCAATGTGAGTGAACCGGAACCAGGATATAGGATAAGCCCGATTTTTTCTTCAGTAACTCACCCTGAAAGTCGGGCTACCCTCCGGTTGGGTCTTGCGGTGATTGTAAATCCAAGCAATGTTGGCATGTCCGAACCCTCCTGCACTTTGGCAATGCCCACGCCCTTATCTAAGGCATTGGTAGCGGCTTGCGGCTTCGAGATATTCTTCGCTCGGAGTGAGCGTACCCGGATGAGTGGGAGTGAGGCGCATCTTGCCGCCCTTGCCCTTACTTAATATGCAGGTGCGGCACCCCGCAGCGCATCTGATTGTAGTCCTCCACCTTGAAAGTTTGTGAGTCTGTTTCTCAAAAAAATCCTGTGAAATGGGCTATTAGCAGTAGAGGAATTCTTTGGCGTGCTTGCTCCTGAATTGCTTGCACTCCTTTCTTCCATGTATAAACTCCTCAAATTGATTTAGCGGCAAAGGTGGACTGAACAGATATCCCTGATACGCGCTGCATCCATGCATAACGAGAAAATCCTTTTGTGCCGGGGTCTCCACTCCCTCGGCAATTACCGATAACTCCATGCTTTTAGCAAGAAGCAGAATTGCACGAATGATCGTAGCATCGTTGTTATCAATTAGAACATCCCTTACAAATGATTTGTCGATTTTTATCCAATCCAGCGGCAAGTGTTTAAGGTAGTAAAGTGAGGAGTAGCCAACCCCGAAATCGTCCAGGGCGAAGTCCACGCCCCTGGCTTTCAGTGTCATCATTTTTGCAATGGTATCGTCCATATTTTGCAGCAGGACGCTCTCCGTCAGCTCAAGCTTGAGTTTTTGCGGATCGGCACCACTTCGATCGAGAGCAGAAACTACTTGGTCGACGAAGTCTGACTGACCGAACTGGCAGGGACTTATATTCACTGCCAGATTAAGCTGGGCTGTCTTCTGATATCTCGACCACATCGCAAGTTGGTCACAAGCAGCTTCGAGCAACCATCCACCCAAAGGAAGAATCTGTCCAGTTTCCTCGGCCTGGGGAATAAATTCAGAGGGAAGCAAAAGGCCGCGTCGAGGATGTTGCCATCGCACAAGTGCTTCGGCTCCCATAATCCCGCAGTTATCCATCTGCGGCTGATAGTAGAGAACAAACTCATTCCTCTCCCAGCTTTTGCGTAAATCTGATTCAAGAGCGGCACGAGTATTCATTTCTGCTTGCATGTTCGCATTGAAAAAACATACGGCGTTGCGGCCAGAAGCTTTTGCCTGATGCATCGCCAGATCTGCATGCTTGAGCAACTCATCTGTTGTATCTGCCTCACCGTTAAACAGCGCAACGCCAATACTTGTTGTTATGTGGTGCCTGTAGGCATCAAGATCAAAGGGTCGGTTGAAAGCACTGCGAATCCTCCCGCAGATCTTTTTTACCTCCGCCTCAGCAACAGTTTCGTCACCACTCGAGTCTGTTGTCAGTATTATCACGAATTCGTCACCGCTCAATCTGGCTACTGTGTCACTTTCCCGCACGCATGAGGTCAGACGCGGAGCGACTTCTTGCAGCAACCGGTCGCCGAAATGATGGCCAAACGTATCATTGATCAATTTAAAATTATCAAGATCAATGAACAGTAGCGCACTCATCTGCTGCTTACGAGCCCTCGCCGCCACTACCTGCCGGAGCCGGTCCAGCAGGAGCTGCTTATTGGGTAAGCCGGTCAAGGGATCGTAGAAGGCAAGATATTGAATCTTCTTCTCCGCTGCCTTGCGCTGGGTAATATCGGTATTGATCGCAAGGATGTATTCTGGCTGTCCCTCGTCGTCTCTAACCAGAGTCCAATGTGCTTCCACGGACAATATGCTTCCATCCTTGCGGCGCTGCGCGATTTCACCTCTCCATTCCCCCGAGTCCAGTAACAGGTTCGTTGCTTCATTGAAAGGCGCGAGGTCCTCGTACAACACTTCTACCGATCTGCTGGATATCTCCTCGGAAGCCCATCCGTAAAGCCGCTCGGCCCCCTGATTCCAGAACTGGATACGATGATGAAGGTCGCGCACAATGATTGCGTCCCTCGCCTTGTCGAGCAAGAAAGCCTGCTGGCGAATCCACTTATCCGCATCCTGGCACGCTCGCTCAGATTGCTTGCATGCGGTAATATCGTGAAAATAAATAGCCAGCCCTTCTTCCGATGGATAGGCGTGTACCTCGAACCATTTGCCAAGGGGAGTATAGAATTCGTCAAACGTTACTGCCGTATTTTCCGCGAGCGCTTGATGGAATTTATAATCAAAGGTGGTTCCGATAGCCTCCTCAAATTCCTCCCAGACCACTTTGCCCAAAAGATTGCTACGTTCGCGACATAGCAGATTTTCTGCTTCCTTATTTACATAGGTAAAGCGCCATTCCCGGTTCAGAGTATAAAAAGCCCCGGCAATGCTCTCCAGAATCCTCTCCGTGCGAAGCCTTGCATTTGAAAGTTCGCATGCTGTTGCTTGCTGTTCCTCTATGGCCGAAAGCAGTTTTTTATTGACATGCACCAGTGCTGTCGCTTTCTCTTTGTTCGATGCAAGAACAAAAGAAATCAGAATGGTCAGAATGCCGACTAGAACGCTCTCTACTAGGATGAGAAACGGCTCATAACCTTTTACAGCCTTTTCAAATAGAGGGCGTGAAGACGCTTCGATCGACGCACTTTGCTCCTGCAAGCCCTGAGCAAAAGTGCAGCCTATCAAGGTGAGTGAAATCGTAAATGTTAAAGTAGCGATAGCCCGAGGAGAAAGCAGGAATTCAGCAGAAAGTAGACTTGCCTTTTTATTCACGGGCCTGATTTCTTTTCTAATCTTCTCCTCATTATCCATAAGCGGTTTGCCTCTTAACGTTAAGCAGGTCTAAACATATTAACTTACCTGATAGCTTCTTGCCTCTGTTATGTTTAGCTAAGCTTGACATCATAATCAAGCTTTACTAATCTAGGGGACGAGCAGCAGCGCATTTAATACGGGGAGTACAGCGTGGGCATGGGACCGAGGCTTATACAGCTACGGCATAGATATAATTTGAATCAAACCCAATTAGGAAAATTATGTGGAGTGACGAAGGCAGCCATATCCCAATGGGAGACGGGAAGTACCATGCCTGACATAGCCAAACTAAAGAAATTGCGTTCCGCGCTTGTTTTTTCACTAGATTGGTTGATCACCGGAGAGGAATCAATTACACCATTGCTCCTGGCGGACCGGCGACAAGGCAACAGACGTCAATGGGAACGTCGCTTAATCGATAGGATAGATTAGATTTAAAACCTGATAGCAGCCAGCTCTCCACCGAGATGCGGCAGCAATGCGAGTTTGAGCGAAATCCGGGAAGCGCTCAGCTGCAGGAAAAGCTTGACTCGTATATCACTTCTCCAAGCCCGGTTTCGACCTGAAATTTATCAATGGTCTTGTCGATCGTCATGGTCTTCGAGTCCTCTCGATATGAATATCGGAAAAACGATCAGCAGCATGTGTGCTAACGTGCGCCCACTCTACCTGGAGATCACAATAAACCAGAGAACCACCTTCAGCTGCGCAAACGACTATCAGGTCATATGGTAGGTTCATAAAAGAACCTCACGACAACTGAAATCTCTCCTGTTTTCTGAATGGAACCGGAGGTAATCCCAACAGATTTTGGCAAGCTTGTTCTTGATGAAATGCCCGGCGGCGCAACAGGGCGGATAGTCCTGGTCAACGCGCAAGCGGAGAAGCTGTTTGGGTATAATGCAGATGAACTTATGCGGCCAGCCTGTGGAAATGCTGCAGCCGCCGCATAAGCGCGGCCTCTATTCGGCAGAGCGCGCAGCTTACTTTGCCTACCCTGACAGCCGGATGGTGGGTGCCGACCGGGAACTCTACGGGTTTCGCAAGGACGGTACCGAATTTCCAGTGGAAGTCAGCTTGAGTCCTATTGAAACGGATGACGGCAGGTTTAGTGTGAGTGCAATCCGCGATATCACTGAGCGCAAGCGTATCAAGGAAATCCAGACTCAGCTCAGGCGCGATCTCACTGAGCGCGAAATAGCAGAAAAAGCGCTTTTTGAAGAAAAGGAACTCCTTCGCTTCACGCTGAGCTGTATTGGTGATGCTGTTATCACAACCGATACGGAAGGAAGGATCACCTATTTGAATCCGATTGCAGAAGCTGTCTCGTTACAGATGCTAGTCGACGCAATTACAGGTATCATAAATATGCCCACAACTTGTCTGATTAAAAGAGACGGAGGTGCAACTTCTACTTTTCTCTTTCTTGTCCTTCCCTTCCTTGCTTCTTTTCTGGCACTAAAATAACAACTGCCCCTTTATCGAAAAGTATAGGAAACCACCGTGAGAGTCACTAACAAACCTATTCTTCTCGTTGAGGACGACCAGGTGGACGTGATGAGGATTACTCGTGCTCTCAAGGAAATTGGCGTTGTAAATCAGATTGTGCACCGGGAAAACGGGGAGGACGCCCTAAATTACCTGCGGGATGAGGATAGTGAGAAGCCCTGTCTCATCTTGCTGGACTTGAGCATGCCTATCATGAATGGCATCGAATTCCTGCAGGCAGTGAAAAAAGACGAGAGACTCAGACGTACGCCTGTGGTGGTACTAACTACTTCCGATGATCAACAGGACAAGCTGAACGGCTTCAATTTCGGCGTTGCAGGATATATGGGAAAACCGATTGACTACCCGCAGTTCGTGGAGGTCATAAGGTCAATCGATAAGTATTGGACCATCAGCCAGATGCCGTAGTCAGGGACAGAAATTCATTGATCAATACGAAGTGGAGTATCGCAATCCTAAGGAGAGCCATCAGTGATTAGAGCAGCTTGGCTTTTGTCAGGGATATTTGTGCTGGCCTGCGAGCGGGAAATGCCGCACGTCGACGACCCGGACCACATTGTAGTCGACGGTGAAGAGATGAGCCACACTGAGTTCATCAACAAGTATTGTGTCGGGAAAGAAAAGGGCCTGACTTGTTCCAAAGTATTGGACGCAGCAGCTAAAGATTTTATAGATAGAGCCCGTGGCCAACGATTTGGTTCTACTAAGAAGCAAACGAATTAGAGTAATCTGCCACCAACTCCTCAGGGTGGGGCAGGCCTGCCTCAGGTCTTGCAAATATGCTTGGATCATTGATCATCTGGTAGAGCTGGTAATCATGGATTTCTGGTTTCCCGCAGTACTCAGCAGTTGACCTTATCCCCAGAAGCGGGTCGAGCAGTTGGTAACCGATCGGCAGCCCGGACCAGGCCAAAGTGTCAGTCCCTTCCGCTATTCCTGCTCTTCAGTAATTTCTTCTTTGCGGGTGGCTGTTTCAGTACCAATTTCTTCAAGATCGACTTTCGCTTTTTCCACCTTGGGGAATATCTCGTTCTGTTCTTCCCCTATGGTGATTAACGTATTCTCCAAGGACGCTTACCATAGCGTCATACATGGGATCTGAACTGTTCGTTGATTGAATTTTCTCGATGAGCTCCTTGGCGGCTTGATGCTCCACAGCTGCTTCGTTCATCAGATCATCATCAATTGCTTCACGGGCAGCAGGATAGAATATTTCCTCCTCCAGTTGCATATGGATCGTAAGTTCCTTACAGATCTGCTACACAAGCTCTTCCTTGCCTTCCTTCTACTTTTTGTGCAGTTTTCGAACTCCTTGAACATCTTCTTGACCTTGTTATGGTCGTCAGTCAGCGATTTGATTGCATCATGTTTAGACCTTCTCGTAGTTTTGTGCTCTGTAGTTTTATGCGAAGTGGTTGGCGTTGATGAGCTCTACAAAAATGTAGCCAGCGGCAATGTTAGTTTTCGGCCAAACTTACCTTTGGAGGAAGGAGTTTTGCATGAAGACGAAACGGTTCAGTGTGGAGCAGATTGTTGCAGTACTGAAGGAAGCCGAGGCTGGGATGCCGGTAGCGGAGTTGATTCATCGCATTGGTATTTCGGAGCAGACATTTTGTCAACGGCAATTTAAAACTGATACAGTTTTTTCGGAATCGGCAATTGAAATTTGATACACCCATCTGTGGTATTAATGGTATTGCCGATGATTTTTTACAATTGCACCTCCTCCTCTTCGATGGA
>Ga0209941_1000454_pt1 | contig 50587 bp, 57 predicted proteins | sample ThiBiot_300_plan_FD_183945 | JGI IMG/M metagenome (GOLD analysis project Ga0209941, IMG submission 183945) | Wastewater bioreactor microbial communities from Cape Town, South Africa - Thiocy_solids_1 (SPAdes) | ecosystem: Engineered > Bioremediation > Thiocyanate > Unclassified | place: South...
TGGGCTCCAGCGCCATGCCGCAGATGGGGCACGTGCCGGGGTGGTCCTGGCGCACCTCGGGGTGCATGGGGCAGGTGTAGATCGTGCCAGCGGGCGCCGCTGCCACGGGTGCGGCAGCGGGCTCGGGGGATCGGTGGCCCTCATCGCCGCCATGCTCATGAGCATGGTGATGGCCGCTGTGCACCTCATTCTCGGGTACCAGGGTCATCTGGCACTTGGGGCAACGCCCCGGGTGGTCTTGGCGCACCTCCGGGTGCATGGGGCAGGTGTAGATGGTTCTCTCCGAAACCTGTTCGCCAGCGGCGTGGCCGTGGTGATGCGAGTGTTGATTCATACCCCTGTCTTTCTTCGAGTTGGCTCGATTCTTGACCTTGCCATCATGGGAAGGTCAAGCGGCTTTGTCGCAAGGCATCGCTGAATCCACGGATCCGGTCGCGGCTTTGACACGCGTCTTCACGCCGTCGAAGACCCCATTGGCTTCGCACCCGCACTCGCCGTGGACAGGGGCCATGGCAGACCACACCCTTGTTTGCGCGGTCGCGGCGACGTGCGGGTCCGGCGATTTACCGGTTCGCGGCGGGCTCGGCCTTGCCCGCGTACTTGACCAGAATGTCGCCCATCGCGCGCATCATCTCGCCGCGCATGCGCATCGCCGTGGCTGAGTCCAGGCCCGCGCCCATCATGCCTTGGCAGGCGCCCATCATGCCGCCGCCACCCGCCACGGCGGCGCCGCCCATCATCCCAGGGCCCATCGGGCCGTAACCCATCGGGCCGTAGCCCCTCGGGCCATAGCCCTCGACGTTGCCGGCCATGGGGCCGGCCATCATCGAAGGCGGCACGGCCGAGCCGGGACCCGGCTGGCTCCCGTCAGCGGGAGCAGCTAGGCTCGCGGAGCCGACGCCCAGCGCCGCGACAGACAGCGCCGCGACAAGAAGGTTCTTGGTGATCATCACAATCTCCTGACACAAACATCAAGGCCCGATCGAGCGGTTCGGGTCCATGACAGGCACGTTCACCGGCGGTGAACATGCAGTGGGCCAGGCGGCCGGGCATGCTTGGCCTGCCCGATCGCCTCCGCTCTTGGCCCGTGTGGCATCGTCCATGGTGATTCGCATATCGCCCGGCTGCGTCACATCGCCATGTCATGATGGATTGGCAAGCATGGCCCACAGTTTTATCACCGTACGGCGTGAATCTCCGTGACGACCAGCTTGTCGCCCTCGTCCGCGGCGACGAACTTCACCTTGTCGCCCGGCTTCAGATCGGAGAGCAGCGCCCTGTCCCTGGCCGTGAAGACCATGGTCATGGGCGGCATATCCAGGTTCTGGATCACGCCGTGCTTGATCGTGACCTTGCCCCGCTCGGCATCCACCTTCTTGATTTCGCCATCGGTGAGCGCGGCGGGTGCTGCCGTCTGCGCACCGGCCGCGGGCGCGCTCGTCTGGGCAAAGCCGCTCGTCGGCAGCGCCACGCCCAGCGCCAAGGCCGAGACAGTCAGGAATTGCTTGAGTGCGTTCATGGGACTGCCCTATGCGTACGAATTGAACACCCGCGCCGACCCGTCCTTGCCGATCAGCAGCACCTGATACGGGTTGCGCCGCCCACCGTAGGCCGGTCCGTCCATGCCCGGCGAGCCGATCGGCATGCCCGGCACCGCCAGGCCCAAGGCCTGGGGCCGCTCGCGCAGCAGGCGCTGGATGTCGGCCACGGGCACGTGGCCCTCGACCACATAGCCACCGACCAGCGCCGTGTGGCACGAGCCGTATTGGCGCGGCAGACCCAGGCGGCTGCGCGCGGCGTTGTTGCCCTGCTCATGCACGCGCACGGCGAAGCCGCTCGCCTGCATGTGGGCAATCCAGTCCTTGCAGCAGCCGCAGCTCGGGTCTTTCCAGACCTGAACCTCGCCCACTGGCTCGGCCGCCCAGACGGCCAGCGGCGCCAGGCCCAGGGCGAAGCCACCCCGCAGCAGCGCGCGTCGGCGCGTGCCCGGCCATGCATCGGTCATTGACATGGTGAAAACTCCTTGGTTCATGGTGCCCTCCGCCCTACTTCTTGCCCACATGGATGGCCCCGCGCATGCCGGCCTCGTAATGGCCCGGAATCAGGCAGGCGAGGTCCACGGTGCCCGGCTGGGTGAACTGCCAGACGATCTCACCTTGCTGGCCCGGATCGAGGGTGATCTTGCTCGGCTCGTCGTGCTCCATGTTGGGGTATTTCTTCATCACCTCCAGGTGCTCCAGCAGCTCCGTGTGCGTGCCCAGATTGAATTCATGCTTGATCTGGCCGACGTTCTTAATGACAAAGCGCACGGTTTCACCGCGCTTGACCTTCATGTCGGACGGCGTGAAGCGCATGGCGTCGCTCATCTCGACGGTGATGGTGCGGTCGGCCTTGGCGGCCACGCCCGGCCGGCCGATCGCGCTCTCCTCGGCCTCGTGGCCGCCAGCGTGGTTGCCGCTGGCCAGCGCCAGGCCCGAGCCCGCCAGCAGTGCGCTGGCCAGCAGGATGCGAACGGTGGGGGAATGCAGCTTCATCCGTGATCTCCAGAAAAACAGGTCAAATCAATGTGCGCCGTGGCCACCAGCGGGCTTGCGCACGCGCACTTCGGCCGGCGCCGCGGGGGCGTCGCGGCGCGGCATGGCCTGGCCGCCGGCACTCGCGGCTCGGCTCGGCTCGGCGAGCGCGGCGCCCCACTCGCGCGCCACGGCGCCCGCCGGGTGCTTGAACCAGCCCGGATCGCCGTAGTCACCCGGCTTCTGGCCGGCGCGCACCTTGAGCACGGTGAACATGCCACCCATCTCCACCGAGCCGAACGGCCCCTCGCCGGTCATCATGGGGACGGTGTTGTCGGGGATAGGCATTTCCATCTCGGTCATGTCGGCCATGCCGCGCTCGCCCATGACCATGTAGTCGGGAATGAGGTTGTTGATCTTCCTGGCCAGGCCGCTGTGATCCACGCCGATCAGCGTCGACACGTTGTGCCCCATGGCGTTCATGGTGTGGTGGCTCTTGTGGCAGTGCAGCGCCCAGTCGCCCTCGGCGTCGGCGATGAACTCGATCTGGCGCATCTGGCCCACGGCCACGTCGGTCGTCACCTCGGGCCAGCGCGCGGCCTTGGGCACGGGGCCGCCGTCGGTGCCGGTCACGCTGAATTCATGGCCGTGCAGGTGGATCGGGTGGTTGGTCATCGAGAGGTTGCCGATGCGGATGCGCACGCGGTCGCCCCGGCGCACGTTGAGCGAATCGATGCCGGGGAAGATGCGGCTGTTGAAGGTCCACAGGTTGAAGTCGGTCATCGTCGCAATCTTGGGCGTGTAGCTGCCCGGCTCGATGTCGTAGCTGCTCAGCAGAAAGCAGAAGTCGCGATCGACGCGCTCGATCAGCGGCGTCGGCGCTTTCGGGTGCGTGACCCAGAAACCCATCATGCCCATCGCCATCTGCACCATCTCGTCGGCGTGCGGGTGGTACATGAAGGTGCCCGGCCGGTGCGCGACGAACTCATAGATGAAGGTCTTGCCAGGCGCGATGGCCGGCTGAGTCAGGCCGGTGACGCCGTCCATGCCATTGGGCAGGCGCTGGCCGTGCCAGTGCACCGCCGTGTGTTCGGGCAGGCGGTTGGTGACGAAGACGCGCACGCGGTCGCCTTCGACCACCTCGATGGTCGGGCCGGGGCTCTGGCCGTTGTAGCCCCACAGGTGCGCCTTGAAGCCGGGCGCCATCTCGCGCACCACGGGCTCGGCCACCAGGTGGAATTCCTTGACGCCCTGGTTCATGCGCCAGGGCAGCGTCCAGCCGTTGAGCGTCACCACGGGGTTGTAGGGCCTGCCCGTTGCGGGCTGCAGCGGCGCCATGGTGGCGGCGCCGGTCTGGCTGACGGGTTCGGGCAATGCGGCCAGCGCGACGCGGCTGACCGCGCCAGCGGCGACGGCGCCGCCCGCCATGCCAGCGTACTTGAAGAAATCTCTGCGGGATGACATCACGTGCCTTGCTGGATCAATGACCGGCGTCCGCGCCGCTGGGTGCGCTGGACGTGGCTGAGAGTGAGGTGCCCACCGGCCGGCCGATGACGGACGCACGCAACGCGGCGTCGGCCAGCCAGAACTGGCGCAATGCATCGACGGCGCCAGCCACGGCATTGACCTGGTCGCGCGCATCGGCCAGCAGCTCGGAGGTGCCGATCAGCATGCCGTTGTAGCGAAGCTGGTTCTCCTCGGAGATGCGCTGGCGCAGCGGCACCACCTCGTCGCGGTAGTGGCGCGCCACGTCGTAGGCGGTGCGATAGGCCGAGTAGCCCTCGCGCAGGCTGGAGCCTGCACTGCGCACGGTAGCTTCCAGCCGATGGGCGGCCGCCAGCGTGCGCGCATCCATCGCGTCGCGCTGCATCCCGCCCCAGTCGAACACCGGCAGGCGCACCGCCACCTCCCAGCCGTGCGGGCTGCTGCGCGTGCCGGAGGCGTCGTCGAACACGGTGTTGCGCCGGCCGGTCAGCTCGATGTCGGTGAAGCTGGTGATGCCCGTGAGGCCCTGGGCGCGGGCGGCACCTTCAAGCGTGGCCTGCGCCAGCCGGACATCGAGCCGCGCGCGGGTGGCCAGCGCCGCCACGGCCTGCGGCTCAAGCGGCTGCCCAGGTAAATCAGGCAGGCGCTCAGGGAGCTTGAGCTCCTGGGCCTGGATCTCGCTCAAACCCAGCTCGCGCACCAGTTCCTCGCGACCGGCGGTGGCCTGGTGTTGCGCCAGCGCCAGGCGCGTGGCGGCATCGGCGTAGAAGGCCTGCTCGCGCGCGCGCTCCAGCCGATTGAAGTTGCCCACGCCCTGCATGCGCCGCGCCAGCTCGGCCGCAGCCTCGGCACTGCCATACACCTGCCGCGCGTAGTGCAGTGCCTGCTGCGCGGCGACCGCGCGCACCCAGGCTTGGCGCACGCGCGTGACCTGGTCCACCACCTCGGCGCTCAGGCGCAGCTGCGCCTGCTCGATGCGGCTCGTAGCCACGCCATGGCGCGCCGGCAGCAGCAACAGGTCGAGCAGGCCGAAGGACAGCGCCCGGTCCAGTTCCAGGCCATCACCGCCCGCCAGTCGGCCGAAACTGAAAACCGGGTTGGATATGCGGCCCGACTGCGCAGCATCCGCGGTGTCCGCCCAGCCCTGCGCCAGCAGCGCCTGCACCGAGGGGCTACCCGCGAGGGCGAGTTGCACCGCCGCCGGTTGTGTCAGCGGCGCTGCCAGCAGCTTCTGCACGGCCTGTGCCCGCGCATCCTGATCTTCGCGTGTGCGCGCCAGCAGCACTCCATCGCCGACAAAGGTGCTCACCTCCTGATTGATCCGGTCCTGGTTCTGCTGCGGGCTGATGCTGGCGCAGCCGGCCAGCACCAGCAGCGCCGTGGCCGACAAGGTGAGCGCGACCGGGAACTTGCGCTGTGTCGTCATGGGCGCTGCCCGCCCATGTTCATGTGCTCGTTCCCGCCTGAAGACGCCTTCCCGGCATCCCCGGTTCCGGCCGGCACGCCGGTCATGATTTCCCTGGCATAGGCGCGCCAGCCGCCGATCCGGCCTACGCGGTCGTTGGCTTCGCGCCAGGACTGCACCGGCTGGTCTGCATAGGGCTGATAGTCGGCCATCGCCGAGTCGTAAGACAGCGCCGTCGGTAGCGGAGCCTGGACGCCTTCGGTGCCCACGGCCGCTGTTTCAGCGATGGCCATGGCAGCAGGCCCGGCCAGCGCGGACGCCAGCAGCACCCGAACCAGCCGCAGCCGGTGCGGCGTCAGCGCGTGCGAGCCTTGACCTGGGTTTGCTTTCATGGCCACGATTGTTGGCGGCCCAGGCTGTCATGCGGATGTTGGCTTGATTACATTCTTGTCATCTTGACGCCAGAGCGGCGCGGAACCGGCACACTCGCAGGACCGGATGAGGAAATGCGCGCATGAAGATACTGATCGTCGAGGACGAGCCCAAGACCGGGCGCTACCTGAGCCAGGGGCTGGCCGAGGCCGGCTACGTCGCCGATCTGGCGAACCATGGCGCCGACGGCCTGCACCTGGCCAGCCAAGGCTCGTACGACCTGCTGATCCTGGACGTGATGCTGCCGGGCCTCTCCGGCTGGCAGATCCTGCAGACGCTGCGCGAACGCGGCGTGCCGACGCCGGTGTTGTTCCTGACCGCGCGCGACCAGGTGGAGGACCGCGTCAAGGGGCTGGAGCTGGGCGCGGACGATTACCTGGTCAAGCCGTTCTCGTTTGCCGAACTGCTGGCGCGGGTGCGCATCATCCTGCGCCGCGGCCAGAACAGCCCCGCGGACGCGGCCTTGCGCGTGGCCGATCTGGAGCTTGATCTGCTGCGCCGACGCGCCACCCGTGCCGGCCAGCGAGTGGACCTGACGGCCAAGGAATTCGGCCTGCTGGAGCTGCTGATGCGCCGCCACGGCGAGGTGCTGCCGCGCTCGCTGATCGCTTCGCAGGTCTGGGACATGAATTTCGACAGCGACACCAACGTCATCGAGGTCGCCATGCGCCGCCTGCGCATGAAGGTGGACGATGGCCACGCGGTCAAGCTGATCCAGACCGTGCGCGGCATGGGCTACGTGCTCGAAGCGCCCGAGGAGCCCTGAGTGCGCCTGGCCGCACGCCCGAGCCGGTTCTCGCTGACGCAGCGCCTGGCCTTCTTCTTCACCCTGGTGGCCGCGGCGGTGGTGCTGGGCCTCGGTGTGCTGTTCCTGCTCGAATCGGATCGGCACTCCGCCGAACTCGATCACATGACGCTGCGCGACAAGCAGCACCTGATCGAGGGCATCCTGCGCGCATCCAACTCGGCCGACGATGCACGCTGGCGCCTGGGCGAAGCACTGAGTTACCACGAGGGCTTGCAGGCCCTGGTGCAGGATGCGCACGGCGTGCCGGTTTATCACTCTGCGGGGTTCAACACCGATCCGGGCGGCCATACTCCGGGGCCCAATACGCGCGCGGCTGGCTTCGGCGACTGGACGCAAGGCCAAGTCCATTACCGCACGCTGCGCTTCGCCGTCACACCAGGCTATGCGGCGGCCCCGCTCGAGGTACTGATCGCGACCGATACCGGCCCGCACACACGGTTTCTTCGCATCCTGACGCGCAACCTGGCGCTGTACGTGGCCGCCGCCATCGCTCTGTGCGGCCTGCTGGCCTGGCTGGCCGCGCGTCAGGGGCTGGCACCGCTGCGCGAGATGAAGTCACGCGCAGCAGCCGTGACCAGCCGCCAGCTGGGCGAACGCATGCCGGTGCAGGCTGTGCCGGTGGAAATGGCCGATCTGGCGCAGGAACTCAACCGCATGCTCGACCGGCTGCAGGATGCCTTCCGGCGCCTGACCGATTTTTCGTCCGACCTGGCGCACGAGTTGCGCACGCCGATCAGCAACCTGCTCACCCAGACCCAGGTGGCGCTGGCGGCCCCGCGCGATGCCGCCACCTACCGCGACATCCTGGCGTCCAACACCGAGGAGCTGGAGCGGCTGGCGCGCATGGTTTCCGACATGCTGCTTCTGGCGAAGACCGAGCGCGGGGTGGATCTGCCGCGCAAGGAACGATTTTCTGCGCGCGAGGATGCGCTGGCGCTGCTGGAGTTCTATGAAGCCGTGGCCGAGGACAAGGGCGTGCGGCTGCGCGTGGAAGGCGATGGCGAACTGGAAGGCGACCGCCTGATGTTCCGCCGCGCCGTGAGCAACCTGCTGTCCAACGCCCTGCGCTACACGCCGGCGGCAGGGGAGATCACGGTGCGCATCGGCGGTGGCGACCACGCCACCACCGTGGTGGTGGAAAACACCGGACCGACGATCGATCCAGAACTGCTGCCGCGCCTGTTCGACCGCTTCTATCGCGCCGAGGGCGCCCGGGAGCATCGCGACACCGAAGGCAGCGGCCTGGGCCTGGCCATCACGCGCGCCATCGCCCAGGCGCACGGCGGAACCGTGGCGGCCACCTCGGCGAACGGCATCACAAGCTTTGCCCTCGCGTTTCCTCGCCGGGCCGGAGCGTCCCAGCCGGCCACCGCACCCCGCGGATCGGGCTGACGCGCTCACCCATGCCGATGCCGGTGGTGAACGTCCGGATAATGCGGATGGCTGTGGGTGATCGGTTCATGCCGGTGCCAGTGCGTGTGCGGCTCGCTGCCATCCCAGTCGGGGCCGTGCTCGTGCTGATGGTGTTCGTCGTGCACATGGCGGTGGCTGTGCTCCAGCGGCTCGTGCGTGTGCAGGTGCTCGTGGCGCTCGGTCAAATGCAGCCAGACGCCCACGGCCATCAGTGCGCACGCGGGCCAGAACCATGGCGACGGTGTTTCACCCAGAAAGACCAGCGCGGCCGCTGCCCCGACGAACGGGGCGGTAGAAAAGTAGGCCCCCGTGCGCGCCGTCCCCAGACCGCGCAGCGCCAGCACGAATAGCACCAGGCTGACGCCATAGCCGAGCCAGCCAACGACCATGGACTCGGCGATGGTGCCCCAGGCTGGCAGCGCCGCCCCCATCGCCAGCGCCACCGCGCAGTTCACCAGCCCGGCCATCAGGCCCTTGGCGCCGGCGACGAACAAGGCGTCCGTGGCCGAGACCTTGCGCGTCAGGTTGTTGTCGATGGCCCAGCACAGGCAGGCCAGCGCGATGGCCCCAGGGCCAAGCCAGCTCCCGCCCGCAGCCGCGCTTTGATCCGGCCAGGACAGGAGCATCCCACCGGCGACGATGGCCACCATGCCCGCGACGATACGGCGATCGGCGTTCTCCTTGAACACCAGCCAGGCCAGTACGGCCGTGAGGACGGATTCGAGGTTGAGCAGCAGCGATGCATCGGACGCGCGCGTGTGCACCAGCCCGAACATCAGCGCGACCGGACCCAGGATGCCGCCGAAGGAAATCGCCCCCAGCAGCCAGGGCCACTCGCCGCGCTCAAGTTCCGAGCTCCTCCAGCCCCGATCGCGCACGAGCCGGATGGCCGCCAGGCCGATGCCGCTGCCCAGATACAGCAGCCCGCCCAGCAACACCGGCGAAACCTGGCCCACCAGCAGCTTGGCCAGCGGAGTACTGGCGCCAAACAGGGCGGCCGCCAGCAGGGCGTGCAAGACACTGGTGTTCATGGGCGGATCATATGGCGTCCCATTTTTCTTGCCACACGCGGCCATGAATTGCACGGCGGCTTGCCGGATGATGCCGTTGATTTGGGCGGTTTTCCTACCACCCGCGGCAGAACACTGGCTTTTGAGGACCTCACGAAGCTCCCTTCGCCTTGGCTTCGAGTTCCTTGAGCCGCCGAGCCGCGGTCCAGTAGCCGAACGCATCGCCGCGCACGGCGGCATGGTGCGCCAGCCGCTGTGCGATCACCGGCAGCCCGATCGTGTCGGCCATCCACATCGGCCCACCCCGATGATCGGGGAAGCCGTAGCCGGCAGTCCACACCAGGTCAATGTCGCCCGGGCGGTAGGCGATGCCCTCATCCAGGGTCTTCAGCCCCTCGTTGATCAGCGGGTACAGAAGACGTTCGGTGATCTCCTCCTGGCCGATGCCCTTTCGGGGCGCGGCCCCATGCTCGGCAGCCAGTTGCGTGGCGATGGCAGTCACCTCAGGGCGCGCGCCTGCATCCAGGTGAAATCGTCGCTGTAGCGCTTCCTGAAATCATCGGCGCTGTCCCAGCCTACGAAGCCTTGGTTGTTGGCGTTCCAGACACCGATGTGCTTCACCTGGTCCAGACCGCTGGCGCCCGGGGCCGTGAGCGCGCCCTTACGCACGGCGTAGTAGGTGAGAAGTTGACGTTCAGCTCCGTGTCCCTGACGACCTTGATGAGCAAGACCAGGTCTGGTCTCCAACTGCCGGTGATGATGCTGTCCACGCCCGATGCCTTGATTTTGGCGATATAGGGCGAGAAATCCTCGACCTCGCCAATCGGGTAGGCCTGGTCGATGGCGCGCTCGAGCTGGCCCAACCGCGTCCTCAGATCACTGACCGGCCTTCACACGGCGGCCTTCAACAGATCCAGCCCCTCAGCCCCACACGCACAAAGCTGCCGGCATCGACCACGGCGACGAAACGTGCATTTCCCAAATCGATCCATAGTCCTTATTGTTTCGGTATTCAGGATAGTTAATGCCATGATGTCCTATTTATCTATTGAATTCGGGATTTTAAAGTTCAGCCCATCGCAGCAAGTCGCTGCTTTCAATCCAGGGACACATCATGAAAGTCACCATCATCGGCGCCGGCAACATGGGCTCGGCCTTCGTCAAGCAACTTGCACGTGCAGGCCATGAGGTCAGTGTCGCCTCCCGTGACAGCGCCAAGGCGGCGCAAGTCGCCGCAGCCCATCCGGGCGCCAAAGCCGTCGACATCGCTGGCGCTGCCAACGGCGCCGACGCCGTTGTGCTGGCCACCGGCTACGAGAGTGCCGCCGCCGCTCTGAACGCCGTGGGGGGCCTGCAGGGCAAGGTCGTCATCGACATCACCAACCCGCTGACAGCCGACTACATGGGCCTGACTCTGGGCTACAGCACCTCGTCCGCCGAGGAAATCGCCAAGGCCGTACCGGGCGCCGAAGTGGTCAAGGGTTTCAACACCATCTTTGCCCAGGTCCTCAGCGATGGCGCCGACTTCGGCGACGGCCGCAAGGTCGCGGTCTTTGTTGCCAGCGACAGCGTGGGCGCCAAGCAGACCGCCGCGGCGCTGGCCCAGAGCATGGGCTTTGACGTTGTCGATGCGGGTGGCCTGAAGAACGCGCGTTACCTCGAGCCCCTGGCGGGTCTGAACATCTATCTGGGATATGGCGCAGGCCTGGGTACCGCCATTGCTCCGACCTGGATCCACAAGGCCTGAACACGCCCACGCTCCACACCTCAACGCATTCAACGGAAAGCGTCATGAACAACACATTCCTGCACCGCATCCTGGCAACCCAAAACGGTTCGGGGGCCTTGGCCCTGCGCATTCCCGTGGGCATCATCTTCGCCGCACATGGCGCGCAAAAGCTCTTCGGCTGGTTGGGCGGATACGGACTGGACGGCACAGGCCAGTACTTCGGCTCCGTGGGCCTGAATCCTGGCTACCTGATGGCGCTACTGGCCGGCGCTGCCGAGTTCTTCGGTGGCCTGGCACTAATCCTTGGGGTCCTGGTTCGCCCGGCCGCGGCGGCTCTGGCCTTCGCGATGCTCATTGCGATCTTTGCCGTGCACATCGGCAATGGCTTCTTCATGGACAAGGGCGGGTACGAATACGCACTGGCCCTGTTCGCCGCCTCGCTGTCGCTGCTGCTCAGTGGTGGCGGCCGCTTCTCGGTCGACCACGCCCTCACCCGAGAACGTTGATGTCACGCCTGCCCAGCCTGTTTGTCTCGCACGGTGCGCCCACCTTCGCCATCGATCCCGGGGTGGCTGGCCCGCGGCTGACCAAGCTGGGCCGCTCGCTGCCCCGCCCGGAGGCGGTGCTGATGGTCTCGCCGCACTGGATGACGCCCACGCCGCGGGTAGGCACTTGCGCTCAGCCCGCCACCATTCACGACTTTGGTGGGTTTGACCCGGTCTTGTACCAATTGAGCTACCCGGCCGCAGGCCATACGGCGCTGGCCCAGCGCACCATCACGCAACTGACCAAGGCGGGCTGGCCGGCGCAGGCGGACGAGCGGCACGGCCTGGACCACGGCGCCTGGGTACCCCTGCTGCATCTGTTCCCCAATGCTGACGTGCCAGTGTTCCAGGTCTCGTTACCCTCGCAGCTGGATGCCCGGCGTGCCTGGGCCCTCGGGCAGACCCTGGCGCCGCTGGCCGAAGAGGGTGTGCTGATCGTGGGCTCGGGCGGCCTCACGCACAACCTGTACGAGTTCCGCGAAGCGCATGGTGCAAGCAAAGCCTACGTGGCCGCATTCTCTGGCTGGGTGCGCGAAGCGGTGGAACAAGGCGACAGCGAGCGCTTGCTGCGGACGCTGGATGACGCGCCGCATGCCCAGCGGGCACATCCGACAGCCGAGCACTTTTGGCCCCTCCTGATCGCTGCCGGTGCGGCCGATGATGGCAACGGCACCCCGCCGGGCACCGTGATCGAGGGGGGCATTGCGCACGGCGTACTGGCCATGGATTCTTATGCGTTCGGCCTTGCCGGCGCCGTTCACTGAACACGAGAGGCACCATGCACACCGATCTGATTCTGCAACGCCCGGCGACGTTGGACAACGCTCGGTTGCTGTTGCTTTTCCACGGCGTGGGGTCCAGCGCCGAGGACCTGGCTCCGCTGGGTCGGACGCTGGCGTCGCAGCGGCCCGATGCGTGGATCGTCAGCGTTCGTTCGCCGGACCGCTCGGACTTCGGTCAAGGGTGGCAATGGTTCTCGGTACAGGGTGTGACCGAGGCCAACCGACCTGAACGCGTTGCCGCGGCGATGCCGGCGTTCGAGAAACGCATTCGGTTCTGGCAACACGAAACAGGCGTAGGCCCCCTGCACACCACGCTGATTGGCTTCTCACAGGGCGCGATCATGGCGCTGGAGTCGACCCAGCTCTCCGGCGCCTCGAGACACGCGGCCCGTGTGGTCGCGATCGCGGGACGCTTCGCACAACCACCGCGGCGCGTGCCAGAGGACGTTGCCGTGCATCTGATGCATGGCGAGCAGGATCAGGTGATCCCCGTCAGGCTGGCCGCGGACGCCGAGCATGCGTTGCGGTCCCTGGGGGCCAATGCAACACTTGACCGCTTTGCAGGTCTTGGCCACGGCATCGATGCTCAGGTGATCGAAGCCATTGGCCGACGCTTGGAAACCATGTAACAGCAGACGGGCTCGTGAGCTCAGGCCGATTGAGCTGGATCCGCTTCGTCGACGGCCGTACCATCCTGTCGGGCGCAGTATCACCCGATGTGGCGCTGAACGTCACGACCATCACCATCGCCGGGCGACTGTTCCGTCGCGATTCACCAACGCAGGGGAAGGTCAATCACACGCTACTGGAAGCAGGGCAGCGTGGACTACAAGCGCATCCCGCAGTTGCAAGGGGTTGATCTGTCGCTTTTTCGCCGCAAGGGGAGTGAAGAAGTGCGCGTGACGATCACCGGCGCCTAAAAAATTCTTACATCCGCCCTTACATCGACGTAGAAAAGAAAAAGCCTGCTAGCGTTCGCATAGCAGGCTTTCCTTATCTGGCTTGGTGGGTCGTGCGCGACTCGAACGCGCGACCAACGGATTAAAAGCACCGTGTGCGCTGTTTGCATCCACAGTGCCTCCCTATGAAAGCGACCACGCATCAGGCGCTGAAATTGCCTGTTTTGCCGCACGGTTGGCAAAAATCCCCGCACACTTTCACCACCCGATTGCGTGTGGCTGCACCAGTGCTCTGTCCACGTCGCTCCGCAGCGGCTCCAGCGCCAGCACCTTCTTGCAGTCAATGCCTGCAAACGGCCATTCGGCCGATCGCACGGACAGGGGGATTGGGGCACTGGAGGGCTGGGTGTGAGCAGCCGCATGCTCGGTGCCGAGCCAGTCGGCGGGTTTTTGCACTGATTTTCAATGTAGCGCGCGGTGGTCGTCCTCATGCCGCGAGGCTTGCCTATGCTGGAATTTTTTAGGCCAAGCGTCCCACGGATCGTAGCGTGTTGTGTTCGGGCTACTGCAGAGCATCAGCCCACACGTCTTCGTGCACGATCCGAAGCGGCACACCCGCCTCTCGGTAGGTGACCGCCTTCTCAATCTTGAGGCCGTAGCTGCCGTGCTTCCACTCTGCGCTACCCATGCCGCCCACCACTAGGTAGTCCAGGCTCTTGGTCACATTGGAAATGCGCCCGCCCCGGCCCGTCACATGTGACTCGCACACGCTGCGCGGGCCAAAAACGAAGTCACCAGTAAAGCAGAAGCTGTGCTGCGCAATCTGCACTTCCACGTTTTCATCCAGCGCCAGTTGATTCATCAGGCCGGTTTCAGCCACTTCATCCAGCGTGCCGCCAATGAGCTTCTGCAGCGTCTCCACCAAGTGAGCGCGCTCGGTGGGTGAGATGTAGCCATCAGCCAGCACCTCGCGCACCTGAGCAGCAATCACGGTGCCGGGCCATATCAACGAGACGCTCTCGGCATTGCGCAACCACTGATCCAGAAAGCGCACCTCCTCGTCTTGCAACTGCCCATCGGCCAGCACGCCTTGCACGATGCCAACCAGCGTCCCACAGCTCTGACGTAATTCGTTGCGAAACGCTGCCGCTTGTCGCGTGTAGAGGTTCATGCCGCGCTCCTGAAGATGATCGTTGTCCGCGCCGCGCGCCACAGCGCTCGTGCCCGGTCTGATTCTGTAACAACACCGCCGGCCGAGCAAATGGGCTCCGTGGTCGTGCGCAACCCAGCGTGCATCAAGGGCTATTTTCGGCCTCTAATCCAAAAATAACCCGTCATAGAAGGGCGAACCGCGAGAGACGCGCCTTCAACGCTCTGCCCACTGACTTTTTCTGAACGGCACATCAGTCAGCGGCGGCGGGCTGGGCGGCTGTAGTGCGGGCGTGCCGCTCATATTCACTGGCTTACCGCCGGGGCGGTGGCGACAGTGGTAAGACCCTCCAAAACCTCTTGCACTTTTTGCTGCCATTGGGCGCCCGCGTCTTGCAGCTGCACCTTGCTGCGGCCAAGGCTTTGCAAAATGCCTTGGGCCATTTCTATCAGCGCGGCGGTGGGCACGATCAACTCGCACGCCACATGGTGCGTTTCTTCCAGCTTCTGGCCCTGGTCGACGCGCTGCTGCAGGCCGGCCAGGATGAGCCTGCTGTTGGGAAAGCCCACCAGCATTTGCGAGATGCCTTCCACATAGATCGTGGGGGCGTCTGGCGGTCGCACGAGGTTCAGTTTCGTGGCGGCTGGGGTCTGGGTGTCTGCGGTCATGGCGTGCTCGGTACGAGTTCTGATCTGTATGGGGATGCAGGGGCGTGCATTTGCATTTTGATGAATACAACAGCGGTCTTCTGTGGCGGCGGCGCGTGCTCGATGGGAACAGAAACTACGCTGTGGGGCTGAATGCCAGCGCTCTCCGTCATGGGCCTGACGCACGAGTAGAACCCCACATTGAGGGCCTCTTGCTCAAACGAGGGCACCTCGCGCAGATGGGCCTTGGGCTTGAAGGTCTCATGCAGCATGGTGATCGTGGAGACGAATTGCACGCGCAACCCGGTGTCGAACACGCGGCTCAGTTCCAGCAGTGTTTTGATGGACAGGCGACCGTAGCTGGGATCTTCCAGGCGCGACACAGCCGCCTGGGTGGTGCCCATCTTCTTGGCCAGCTCGGCCTGTGACCAGTGGCGCTGCATACGGATGGCGCGAATCTGCATCGCCAGCGCCGTCACCACCTCGGCCTGCACGTAGGCGTCGCGGGCCTCAGGGCTCTTCTTCATCCGCAGGAACGTCTTCTCCATCGACTTGGAGAGGTACTGTCGATGCGCTTCCATGTTGGATCTGCTCAATCCGCTTGTGGGCGCTTTTGAAGGCACCAGGCGGGTCGTAAACCCGCTGTTTGTGGTGGCAGATAAGGACGATGACGAAGGTGCGGCCGTCTTCGGCAAAGTAGCCAAGCGCCCGGGTTGAGCGTCGATCTGCCTTGTACCGGATTTCATAGATAGGGTCCTCATTTATGAGCTTTTTGACGCCTGGCTCCTGCCACTGGTTCTTGGGCGTTACCGCCAAGTGTTCTACGTGGCGCTTAAAAGCCTCTTTGCCGTAGATGTCATGGTTCTCAATGGTCTCGTGAACATCGTTGCGGCCCGTCGGGCCCACATACACTCTGAAGGCCCACTTCACCATATCAATATTGTGATGTTCCATTATGCCGCAAGGCTCGGGACTCGGTGAACGGATCGGGCGGCACGCTGCCGGCCAAGCGCTGGATGCTCTCGATTTCTTGCATGGGCAGCGTCATGGGGGGCTTGCTGGAAAGGAAATGATCTGCGTCGAGGGCCTAGCCCTCGGCATGGACGCTTTTTGGAGTGTAGCGGGGGCAAGCACGATGTCCAAAGCAGCTGTGCGGCGGCAAGCAACAGCGCGCCTTCCAGACAGTTGATCTGCGGCGGCTCCAGCACAAAGCTGCCGACGCTTTGGTACGGCGCGTGAATAAAGCAATGGCCGCCCTCACCTGCGGCTGGCCGCCATCGACGCCCCTGAGCGAAAGCAGCCCTTCGGCCGGCGCTCATGCCAGCACTTGGCCGAGCTGTGCTTCCGGATCGAGGCGAAGATTACCCCGAAGAACAAGGATCGGTACGGGCGCACCGTCGCGGACGTGGAGTGCCGCGGGCAGGATGCGGGGAAGGCCCAAGTGCAGGCCGGTTTGGCATGGGTCTACGACCGGTACTCGAAGGGGTACGAGACGCTGTACCCGCTCCAGGATGAGGCCCGGGTTGTACGGCGCGGGCTGTGGAGCCAGCAGGCGGTGCCGCCGTGGGAGTGGAGGCGCAAGTAGCAACAAAACGACAGCACCGATCTTATGAAAGTTGCGAAATTTCGAAAATTAGAAATTTTTGTGTGATAATGCTCGTGTGCATGACGAATACCGAACCCCAGGCCAATTGATTGAGGCTCTGCTTCAGGAGAGAGGCTGGACTCAACGTGTCCTTGCAGCTGTCCTGACGATGAGTGAATCCACGCTCAACAAGCTGATGCTTGGGAAGCAGGCTGTTTCCGCTGACATCGCTATCACCTTGGAAGAGGTGTTTAAGGTGGATGCCGCTAGGTTTTTAGAGTTGCAGCAGGCTTTTGACCTGGCGCGCGCTCGCATCGTTGCCAAACCCGATCTTTTAAGAGCTAAGCGCGCTCAAATGTTTGCCGATTTCCCTATCAACGAATTAATCCAGAGACGCTGGATCAACGTTGACAGCATCCGAAATATTGATGCTGTAGACGCTGAGTTGATGAAATTTTTCGACGGGAAGAGTGCTGCCCAGATATCTGCCACGCCGCATGCGGCTAAGAAAACATCAGCCGGAGAAGAGCCCTCGCCACCTCAGTTAGCTTGGCTCTACAGAGTACGGCAAATTGCCAAAGAGCTGCTTGTGCCAAAGTATCAAGAGGACGCCGCGCGCGCCGCGATTCCCAAGCTTCAAGCCTTACTCAGCGCTCCGGAAGAGGCGCGGCATGTTCCGCGCATTCTGCAAGAATGTGGCATCCGATTTGTCATCGTGGAGGCGCTCAAATCGTCCAAAATCGACGGCGTTTGCTTATGGCTAGACGAGCGCTCACCCGTAATTGGCATGACGATGAGATTCGACCGCATGGATAACTTCTGGTTTGTGCTGCGTCACGAACTAGAACACGTCTTTCGTGGTCACGGCAAGGTGGAACCGTCGCTAGACGTGGACATCAATGGAGACGTCGTCGATGAAGAGGAAAAATTGGCTAATGCTGCCGCCTCTGAGTTTTGTGCACCAAAGGTGCGCATAGACAGCTTCATCAAACGCAAGGCGCCCATCTTCCCAGAACGTGACTTCCTGGGCTTGGCGAAAGTGCTCGGCGTGCATCCAGCGCTCGTGGCCGGACAGATTCAATTCAAGACAGGCCGGTATGACTTGTTCCGGTCACATATGGCAAAGATTCGTGATCGCGTCTTGCCTAGTGCGGTGGTGGATGGCTGGGGCGACGTTGCACCAGTTGGCTTGAGGTAAGGAATAAGTATGACCAAAAACGAACGGCTACAGGCGTTGATCTACCGGTACAAGCAGGAAACTGGTGAGAGGGCCGTCGATTTGGAAAAGGTCGCCGATTGGGCTATCAAACAAGGGGCTACGCTACCTAAGCCAAAGACTGCGCGAGAGCTGTTCGCGGCCCAGCTGGCTGACGCAGCACGTGCCGAATATCGCGTCGACCACAAGACTGGCTTGTCTTACCGCGCGAATCATGCCCTGCGCAACAGGGCGCATGATGGCAGGCAGATGGTGCTTTGGGTTGACATTGAAGATGCGACTCGACCGCAGATGCTGTGGTCACTCACAGATCGTCGACAGCAAATGGTCGGGGATGCGGTGCACCTCAAGATCGACGAGATGATCTGGAACAGCAGGCACCCCAACGAAGAGCCGATTCAACAGGAAATGGACTTCACATACGACGTTGAGGAGCGGTTAAATTCGCCCGGCTTCGGTACTGGAGAGGCAGCATAAGGTATTGATCTGCCATTATCCGTTCCAACCAGCCCGCTCCGCGCGGGCTTTTTCATGGGCGAAGTGGCCGTACTGTCTCAGCCTTCTTGCGAAGGACAGCCATCAAGCGGTTCGCGCTGAACGCCATGTCGCTGACACAAGCGATCCATGTCGCGTGCAGCCGCCGACCGGTCAGAGCTCGGGAACGTCACGCGCGCAATCAGATGCTCTTCGACATCTTCTAGCGGGATATACGTGCGTTCGCTCGCGATGCCAACCCATTGCACCAGCACGTTCAGCGCATCTGTTGAAGCAGTGTTCTGTGCGAAAAAACCCGCAACCGGATCACGAGTGAACCGGTAGGTCCCGACGAGGTTGGTCATGCCCGCATGGTACTGCGTCGGGGCTTTCAGGCTCAACCCGCTATCCCGCTGCAAACCGCCCCTGCTCCACCGCGTCCCGCCGCTTGGTCGGCAGATACACGCCTTCCCGCGCCTCCCGGATGCGCTTCTGACGCGCAGCCACGCTCCGCGCCAGTTGCATCGGCAGGATGCGCCGCCTCGGGTTTTTCTCGTTGAACCGCTGAATCGCCTCGCGCGCCTCGGTCTTGCCCGCCTCGTCACCAGCCATGGCCGCCATGGCGAACTGCTCGACCAGACTGCTGCGCCGTGCCATGAGCGCGCGGTCATTGCCCACGACGGCCGCCTTGCCCTCGTAGGCGTTGCGCACAGAGGACGGCGAGAATCCGGCCGCCTGGCCCCACAGCGCCGCAGCATCCACTTCATCCTGCACCATGATGCCGGTCTTGTCCTTCACCCCTTCGGTCTCATAGCGCCAAGCCTTGAGCGGCCCACGCAGCGCGCTGGGCACCATGGTCTCCAGCCCCCGCTGGTAGCGCCCCTCGCTCATCTCCTGCAGGCCCTTGAGCACATTGACGCCAATACCGGCCACCGGCCCCAGGGCAGCAGTCATGGCGGACTCAGCCAGGCGCTGGCCTTCCAGCCCTTCTTGCACATCGGGGAATATCAGCTTGTCCATGCCCACCCGCCCCGAGATGTCCCAAGGCGTGAGGCGTGAGAGACCGTGAGCCAGGACCTCGGCAGGCTTTTGGCCAAAGGTGTCGGCCAGCATGTTGCGCAACGCCACCTGAGCGTCCCAGGGTTCATCATCGTCTCCTCCCAGCATCGATGCTGCAGCCAGCAGCGTGGTCACCATGGGCAGGCCCAACACGCCAGCAGCCATGCCATGCATAGCGAGCAGGCCGCCCAGCGCTTTGCGAGCCTCAGCGCGCACCTCAGGCGTGGCGCCTTGCAGGGACTGCTGAGCATTGCGCACCAGCGTGTAGATCATGTTCTGGCCATACTGCTTGAACAGCAGCAGCACACGGGCCACGTTGCCCTGCATCACGCGCGGGCGGTTGTTGGACGAGTAGTCGAAGTGCCCGTCGTAGGTAGCCTGCACCGCCTGCTGGTACGCGCTCTCCCGCCCGGCACCGCCTTCGCGCGCAAGCCTGTAGGCAGCCACGAAGGTGACTTGGCGGTTGAACTTCTCAGCGTGGTGAAACAAGAAGCTCGCGGCGCGCATCGCCGGACGCAGCTTGTAGGAGACATTGCGGTCTTCACCCTGGGCGATGCCGGCCAAATCGTGGGCCATGGTCACGTCCACCACCCCCGAGCGCACGGCCTCCTCGAAGGCGGCCTTCTCGTCAGGGTTCAGGCTGGCGGTGATGTCGTTTCTGCCGCGGGCGGCCGCCTGGCTGGCCTGCAGCAGCGCGGCGCCGGCACGACGGTAGCCCCAGCGCGCGGCCATGATGGGGTAGGCCACCATGGCGGTCTGCGTCAGGTTGACCATGGCCGATGCCGGCGACAGGCCCAGGTAGAACATGAAGCCCATGCTGGTGAGCGCCGTGGACACAGCGCTGGTCTTGGGGCTCATGGCCGCGTCATGGCGCTTGGCCATCTCATCCACCACCTGCTGCGCCTTCACCGAGTTGAAGTCCTCATCGCTGGCGCCCGCGTCCACCCGGCGCTGCATCTCGGCGAGCTGGTCCTGGAGCTGATCGCCGTAGCGCAGCTTGGCCAGGTAGCTGGCGCCGTGAAACACGTTCTGCGCGAAAGCTCGGCGCGCGTCCTGGCTGAAGCCGGGCGTGCCCTTGCGGTGGATGCCATGCTTGGCCCAGGACAAGTCGGGCAGCGACGACAGGTAGAGCTGGCCAAGTGCGTCCTCCAACTCGGCGCGCTGCGCTGCGTCCATACCCTGCTTGTCCAGCACGCTGTAGAGCTGCTCCATGAACCCACGGCCCACGCTGTCGCGCTCGGCCACGAAGTCCCGGGCCTTCAGCACCTTGCCCACAGTGAAGCCTTTGGCCTGGGGGAAAGCGGTCAGTAGCTGGCGGCGCAGCGTGTCGGCTTCGGCCATGGTCTCAGCGCGGCTGACGTTCTCGACCTTACCGTCCGCGCCCCTGACCACCACCACGTACTGGCCGAAGCGCGCGAGCGGGAAATACACGCCCTTGATGCGGCCGAAGAACTCATCGTCCAGGCGCTTGAGCATGGCAGCGCGTCGCTCGCTGCTCATCTCGGCGCGCTCGATGCGCTCCTTGATGGCCGCACGCACATCGCGCATGTGTTGGCGGTAGATGTCGCGGGCCCGGGCGTACACGTCGCGGGCCGCAGGCGTCAGGGCGTCGAAGCGCTTGCGCAGTGCACCGTACTGCAGGCGGTTGTCACCGTCCTGGTAGTCCCGGGCTGGGTCCATCTGCGCCAGCGTGGCGTCGTGCATCAGCTCAGCAAGCTGGCGCTCGTCGGGCAGCCTAGCCCAATCCTGCGCCAACTGGTCGGCACCCACGCCTGCCTCGTTCTTGTCGGCATCCATGCGTGCCATCAGGTCGCTATAGGTGCGCAGCTCGGGCAGCATGTCGCCGTACACATCCACCAACTGGCGGCGCCCAAGGAACTGCAGGCTCAGGGGGCGCAGGTCAGCTGCCTTGAAGGCGGTCTGCTGCTTGATGTTGGTAACGGTGAGCGAGTGCAGAGCATCACCCACGCGCTGTGCAGCGGGGTTGTCGCCCCGGGCGCGAAAGCGGATGTCGGGGTTGTTCGGATCGAACTGCCCGTTGTTCCCGATGGCGCTCTTGACCTGCCTCGTCTGGCGAACCATGTACACCGTCTGCGTTCCGCCATCGTGCATGGCCACTTGGATGATGGCGCCATCGTGCTCGGGCTGCAGTTCAGCCTCCAGGAGCTTGTCGGCCTGCATCATGTTGCTGGCCTCCAGGCGCAGCGGGTTCTGCAGCGACAGATACACCGGCATGATGTTCTGCGCGCCGCCGCCCATGCGGGCGTAGCTGCCTGCCACCTCCGGCCGGTCGGTGAAGAAGAAGCCCATCCCGGCATTGGCCGCGCCGGTCGTGGCGCCCGCTCGATCGCGGCTGAACACGCTGAAGTCGCCACCGGTGCCGTGGTACACCGCGAGCGCCCGCCCTCCCCGCACCACCTTGCTGTCGCCAAACCAGCGCTTGAACGCGGGTGTTTGCACCGGGTCGACGGTACGGAATCGCATTCCATCCTGATCGCCAGACGCGCGCCCGGCATGCTCAATGGCCTTGAGCACGAAGCGCTCGGCCTCGTTGTAGGTCATCTTGCGGATGGAATCAGCCAGGCGCTGCATGCCCATGCGCTCAGCCACGCTGGCCAGCCAGTTGGCCAACGTGCGCACACGCAGGCCCAGCTTGGTGCCCGCCTGCTTCCGGGCGCGCAGTTCCTCGGCCACCACGGCCAGCCCCTCCTCAATAGCCAGTGCCTCGTAATGGGCAGTCAACTCGCTGCCGGTGTGGCCTTGCTCGCGCAGGACCTGGAGCTGCTGGGAAGCATCGGGAGCTTCCTTCTTCCAGCGGTTGGCATACTCCTGCACGCGACTGTCCCGCCTGGCAAGGTCCAGCATCGCTTGCACATAATCTTGGGCGGGCAACACGTTGCGCAGCCCCAAGTGGAACATCTCATGGAAAAGCGTCTCGACGACAGCATCAGCACTGCGGTGAGCGGAAGCCACGATGACGATGCGGCCCTCGCTTGGTATCGCCGCCCCCATTACGCCCTGCGGCGCATCAGCACCAAGCTCCTCGCTCCGCGCCACGATGTCGATTGGTGGCGGGTTCCTGAGCCCAGAAAGGGCCTGTTGCACCGCCTGCTGGGCCTGTTCCACCGATAGGCCGCGCGCTGGCGCCGCCTCGCTGCTGATGCTGTAAAGTACCTCGGCCCCACCCTCCCCCTTGCGCGTCTCCACTGTTTGGAAGAACGCCTCGAAGACGCCCCGAATCTGCGGCAGCTCGCCCGCCGTGGGGTACGGGTAGGCGTCCTCCAGCGCGAACACGCTGGCCCCAACCACATTGGCCAGGTAGTCGTTGCCCGCGCTCTGGTCTTGCAACTTTGCGATGACGTAGCTCTCGAAGGCCCGAGCCGACATCTCCGGCTTGGTAGTCCAGTACTCCTTGGCGCGCCGGTCGTCCAGCTTGCGGCTGCGCTCGTGCATCCCGGTACGATTGATCGCAGAGATCACGTCCCGGAAGGCTGCGCGCATGTCCTCGCGCACACCATCGCCACGGCGGGAGTCTTCGGTCATGTAGCTGCCGCCATCACCACGCTGGCGCGAGAAGTAGTTGTCCAGGCCATGCCACCACTCATGCGCCAAGCTGCCAGCCCCTTGCTTCTTGGTCAGGTTTATGACCACCTCACCGCGCTCATAGTGCGCCGCAGCCGCATCCACACCGCCAGCACCGCGCGCACCGAAGGCCAGGCCCAGCCGCCCGCCCAGCGACAGCGCCCGGGGCGGAAGGTTCAGCACGCCGGCCAGATCCATGAGGGCGTCGTAAGCCTGGTTCAGATCCTGCTGGCGGCGCGCGCCCTCCACGTAGTTGCCGAACTGCACGCCCCGGAAGCCGAAGGTGTCCTGGAACTGCTCGGGCGTCACGTCGGCGCCCTTGCGGTAGTCCTGGCCGATGCGCGGGGCGTTCTGGTCATTGCGCACGGGCGGCACGGCCTTGTACTTGGTCAGGAGGCCTTCCAGCTCGGTCTGGTGACCGGCCAGGTACTGGCGGGCGACCTTCAGGTCCTGGAACCCGGCCTTGAGCTCGGCCACGTTGCGGCCGATCTTCTTGCCAATGAAGAACTCGCGAGCCCCTCCGGCGCGCTTGCTGTAGATCTCGAACGTGGCACCCTTCGTGGGCGCCTGCTCCTCGGCCAGCAATTCGGAGGCGCGCTTCTTGAAGGAAGCGATCGCAGCCTCGCGCGTGTCGCCCTTGGCCAACTCGCGCGGCCAGTTACCAAAAGCACTGCCCTTGGCCTCGCGCGCCACCGTCCAGATAGTGCGAGGTGGATCGAAGCGCACGCCGTCATACATGGAATAGCTGGCCGACGACAGTTCGATACCCTTCATGGAGCGGTCATGGCCCAAGGCCTCGTACAGCGCCGCCTGGTTGGTCACCCTGGGGATGCCGACACGCTCCATCTCGCGCGTCACACTGCCGGGGTCGATGCGGCCTGCCAGGATGTCCTCGGAAAAGCCGCGCAGCGCCTCGACCTTGCTGGCCCAGCCCTTAAGCTTCCAGGAAGCCTGCGGCTTGGTGGGCACGGCGTCGCGCATGGCACGCACCATCGATACCGCCTGCAGCGACGCGCCACCCTCCAGCAGCTTTCCATATTCAGGTTCCGGCCACGTCTTGGAAAGCGGGTGGGCCTTGGTATCCAGCTCCTTGGCCTTTGCCATGCCGTCGGCGTACGCCTCGGCATAGAGCATCTTGCGCGCGCCCTTCAGCTCCTCACCGAAGTCCCCGATCCTGGTGGCCGATCGTGGTGCTGCAGCGCGTGCTGTGCTGGGGCTTGGTGCGCTGGAATTATCTCCTGATTTAATAGCTACTGGCGCTTTCTGGTCAAGCGTTGGAACCTGATTTTCTGTGGGTTCTTGCCGTAGGCTTAGCCGTGTTGCTCGATCCTGCTGCTGGCCACCCCCATGCGACGAATTTGATTCGCCTCCAGCGCCTGACACATCAGCGCCTACAGCTACCAATTCAGGAGCAAAAACCCTGCTGCTCGTCGTGGTGCTGGCCGCCCCCCTGCTGGAGGGGGAATCCTGCAGCTGCGCGCCGCGCCCGCTGGCAGTGCTGGGGAACTCTGCCGTTTGCGCCAGCACCTGGCGGATCGGTGCCTGCAGGCGGATCATCTTCACCGGCTCGCCGTTGGCTCGCTTGGCCAGCCACTGGTGATGGCCATCCACCACATAGCCGTCCGAGGACACCAGGATCGAACGGTCGCCGCCCTTGAAGGCGCGGGCCCGCTCCACCTTGTTTTGCGAGAACTCGGCCTGCGTCGGCTTGAGGTCGTTGGCCGGCACTTCCTCGGCGCGGCTGTCGATGCCGCGCGCCTTCAGGAAGTTCACCAGCGCGCCGCGGTGCTCGGCCTTGATCTGCGGCATCTCGGCACGCGGCACGCCCAGGGAACCAGTCTCGGGCGCAAAGGCGCTCCATTCGCGGTCGATGTTCCCCGCCGACAGATCGGAGCCGTCCTGCGCCACCCCCGCGCGCTGTGCGTCCGCCGCGTCGATCTCCGCCACCACCTGCGCCAGCCGCTTGCCCTTGGGGTTGATCCCCAGGCCACGTGCCACGCGGCCGGCCTGAATGGCATTCGTACGCCAGGTCGCATGTCGCTGCTCTACTACCGGAGCTGCTCCCGTAGTAGGCGCCTTCGGGGGCACCACGAAGCCAAGGGGCGCATCACCGCCAGCCGGAGCCATCTCACGCGATGCCTCAAGGCCTTGCCGCTGCAGCTCGGCCTGCGCCACGGTGCGCGTGGCGAACGGCGCACCACCCTGCGCGGCCACCACACCCGGTGCAGCTTGGGCAACTGGAGCCGCTGGAGCCGGGAGCTGCGGCACAACGTTGTAGCCTCTGCCACTGGCATGAGGCACCACGGCAGCGGCAATGCCAGCCTCGCGCGCCTGATTGCGCAGCGCGTGAGCGACGTTCAGGCGTAGCGGCTCACCAGTGCGATTGATGGGTGCGGATGCTTCGACCACCACCGGCTGGCCAGCGGCCAGGCTCAGCGGCGTGCCTGCGGCGCCGTCGTCCACCACCCGTCCCTGCACGTCGAAAGCGTTGCTCTGGTCGGCCACGCCGGACCCCGGGCGACGCGCCTGCAGGTCGCTCGCAGCCGCCTGCAGCATCTGCGCGTGCACACCCGAGTCCACAGCAAGCGCGGCAGTCCTCTCCAGCGTGCCCGCCTCAGGGCCGCTGCGCAGGCCCATGCGCTGGCTGGGCCGCTCGGGGATCAGCGCCTCCATCACCGCGTTGTCGGCGTGCCGATCGACCACGGGAGGCGCCGTATCCGGCAACGCTGCCGGTGTGGTCTGCCCGGTAAAAGCCGCCCTCGCATCCAACATGCGGCGCACGCGCGCCACTTCGTCTTGGGACAGCGGTGCTTCATTGATGCGGGTCAGCCCGTCATTCAGGTTTCCCAGCACCTGCGCCGAGTTATCGGCCCCAGCGTCCAGAATGTTCTGCAGGCCCGAGAGAATGCGGCCCGTGCGCACCCGCGCATCCACCGCGGCGATCGCTGCATCGCCGCCGCCCTGCTCGAACGCATCCTGCAGCTGTGCGCCCACCGTGTCGGCCGCCTGCGCCGGTTGTGCGCCATCTTCCGCCACGCCCACGTTTTGCTCCAGCCAGACATCCTCCATCGCATTGCGTACCGTGTCCACCGTCTGCTGGGTGCTGTACGGCGTGCCGGCGCGCACGGCCTGCTGCACCTCTGCCAGGTAGTCGGGACGAGGCTGGGCCGAAGCGCCATCGCCGTAGTTCTCCCACCAGCGGCGCGCCTGCTGCGCCTGCGGATCGTTCACCTCGGTGTAGTGCTGTCCCATCAGGCGGGCTCGTGCCTCCGCCCGTTGGTCTTCTGGGAGATTGGCGAGGTAGCTCTCCACCTCGCCCGTGCGGCCCACTGTGCCATCGGGGAACACGTACAGCCGATCCGGCGCGCTGTTGCCCAGCATCATCGGCTGGGTGTTGCGCGCTTCTTCGGCCAGGCGATCGGCGCTGTCGATGGCTTCCTGCGCGCGCTGGGTGGCCTGCGCCTGTTCACGCTGCTGCGTGCGATAGCGCGCTCCATCGACGGCGCCAGCGGCACTGCCCATCACCCCGCCGCCAATGCCGCCCATCACGGCGGACAGCGCCGTGTCTTCCAGATTCCCGCTCGCCGTGGGGTCTTTGAATGCGCCGACCTGCTCGATGACGTTTTGCGTGCCCTCGGTCGCACCTTCCTTGAGCACACCCTTGCCCGCTTCCTTGAGGATGGAGCCCGCCGTGCCACTGGGCACGCCCTTGAGCACCTTCAGCGCCTTGCCCATGCCGAATCGTTCCAGTGCAGTCGCAGGGATCGCCGCCGCCAGCGCACGGGCCTTGTCTTCCTGACCAGACTGCTTCTGCTCCTGGCGGATGCCGCCGTATTCCTGCGTGAAGATCGGCAGCAGGCTGCCAGCCACGCCGCCGATGGCCGCACCGACGAGACCGGCCAGCGCCCCGAGACTCGCACCAGCCGCAGCGCCCGCTGCACCAGCGGCAATCTGCGGAGCGTAATTACCGGTCGCTTCCTTTACCGCCAACCACGGCTTGTCCACCACGTCGCCCGGCTTCGTGATGCCAGCTGGATTGCGGTCGATGATCCCCTGTCCCGCCTCACGCATCGCCTGCGTGACGGCATTCGGCCCCACCACATCCTCGGCCGTCGTGGCAGCCGTGGTGAGCATCTGGCCACCTGTGCGTTTGATGGTGGGAATGAAGCCGGGAGTCGCTTGAACGGGCCGCCCAAGCGCCTCTTCGAAGCTGAAGCTGCCACCGGCAGCGGCGCCACCCGACTGAGGTTTCTGGGAGAGGCCGATGGCCTCCTCGAAGGAGAAAGACTCGTTTGCCATCCCCCCACTGTTCCCGTCATCGGGCCGGGCGTCGAACCCTACACGGTGGACGGCCTATGCATGCGTCAGATGCAAAGCGCCGAATGCGAACAACCACTTACCGGACAGACTGAAAATTGCTCCCATCCCATCGCCCAGGCCCACGCGCAGTCTGGTACACCTGCCCCTTGACTAGTTTTTCTCTAGACAATGGCATCTCCGCACCGGCCACTTGCCCACCGTATACCTTCGTCTCCCCAGTCATCTGGTTGTAGATGGTGCTGGGCACCGTGATGAGCTGCTGCGTCTTCGGATCCAACACCTGACCGCCGGGGGCGTGCGCCCACTTCTCTCCATCCGTCTTGCCCATCAACGCCATCAGCCTCGTTCGCGCGTCGTGCTGATCCTGCGGCGTTTTGGCGCCTACCAGCGCCACCTGGGCGTCCTCAATACGCTGTGCAGTGCGGTTCGCGTACCTCTGCGTCTGCCCCGTCTGGTTGATCCGCTGTTGATCGAGCGCCGCCTGCACCAGAGAGCGCTGATTCGCCCCCTGCTCATGCATGCCCGTGCGCTGCAGATCTGCGTTCTCGCGCATCGCGGTCGTGTCCATCTCGGGTTGCTGGTTCTGCGTTTTGAGTTCTGCGCCCAGCGCGGCGAGGTAGGCCTGCATGGCCGGAGACATGCCCTTGTGCCGGTCGAAGCGCTCGCCGTTGTTGGTGATACTGTTGGCGCTCACTTCCAGATTGCGCAGTTGGTTGCGCCGCTGCCAGTCATTGAGGCTACTGAGCACCGTGGGCGCCTGGACGCGGGGGATCTGAAGTTGCCCACCACCAACAGACATCAGCCGCGCGCGGGCATCACCGCCCTGAGTCGAAGTCGCGTTCTGAACGCTGGGCTGCACCCCCGCTACCGTCAGTCGCTGATCAAATCGCGGGTCATAACCGACGCGCTCGCCAATCAACCCCTCACGCTGCGCCTGCTCTACCGACATGCCCACCGGCGAGCGCTGCCCGCCCGGCGACGGCTGCTGTGCGTTGCCGCGCTCGGCAAATGCGTAGCTTCCATTCGCGCCCATGGCCACGTTTGCGCCTGCTGGCGCCACACTGAAGGCAGAGAAGCCCTTGTCATCAATGCCACCACCGGGCAATGCCTTGCCGTCCGCATCAGCGTAAGACACCGGTCCGGACACATTCCCCCCCGAAAACTCCATCGTGCCATCGGCGCCGCGCCTGGCTGTCACCACACCTTGCGGGTTGGCCTGTGCCACCTGGGCATTGGTTCCGCCACTCCGGCTCCAGTCCTGCTTCACCGCGGCCGCGGGCTGCCCAGTTGCGGCAGGCGAGTACCGGGAAATCGCTCCCATGCGATTCTGCATTTCCTCCGCGCTGGCAAGCGCTGGAGCAGACGAAGAGGCGGCAGGAGTGGCCGCAGGAACTGCAGGTGAAGCTGCGAACGGAGCCGAGGCTTCCCCACCGTCCTGCCGCTTCTGATCCGTGAACGGCGTCATGCTGGTGGGATCGACTCCGGTCGGCACCAGATGCGGGCTCAAGTAGCCGACACCCAGTCCCGCCGCGCGCAGCGGCCGCACCACGGCGGTGTCCAACGCACCAGCCACCCCGCGCACCGGAAGCCCTGCAATGTCACCCGCAGCGCGGGCCATGTTGCCGAACCCATTGACGAACCCCGCGCCGAAGCGGCCAGCCGCGGCCCTATCGCTGGCGATCTGTTCGGCGTCAGCCGGCGGTGTCGGAGCTGCCTGCAACTGCCCTTGCGTCAGACTTGCGCTCGAGCCCTGCTCCTGCGGCAGGGTGGCGGAAGCAGCACCGGCGCCGGAGTCCATTGCGCTCACACGATCTGCGACACCTTGCAGCCCACCCGTTGCAGAAGCAGCGCTGGCAGCCTGCGACGTGGGGTCCGTGCCTGCGCGACTCGTGGGCTCACTACCTGGCGCCGGAGGCCTGGCCTGCCGGGCAGCATTCGCGTCAGCTTCCGCTAGTGCCTGAGCACCGGCAGCCTGAGCGGCCCGGGTAGATGCGGCGCGTTGCTCATCCATCTGATTCACCCATGCATCCAGGTTAAAGCCCTGCAGGCGGCTCGAGGCAGGCCCGCCATCGGCGAAGCGCGCAGGATGAGATGGCTTGCCGCTGGGCTGATGCGTCATGTGCACCAAGTCGCGAAGACTCCTGACCCCCACTTTGCGCACCGTGTCGGCAGGCAAAACGAACTCACCGTCCGACAAGCGCGCAGGGATGGAATCGGAAGTGTCCGAGCCGGGGCCACGAACACGGCCACCGTCGACCAAGGCCAGCAAACGGCGATGAAATTCGGATTGTTTGGCAGGCATGTGAATCTTTCTGTGGTGCTACCAGTTGCAGTGCACGATGGGCGGACGGCGGTCGCGGTGCTTGCGCTGCACGTTGGCGTCGGGCCGCTGGCCGAAGGCCTGCACAAACAGGTCCAGAGACGTGGCGGCCCTGTTGGGATCGAAGGTGTCGGTATCCTGCTTGAGGTAGGCACGGTGCATCACCCAGTCCATCAGGCGCTCGTGGAAACGCGCAGGGATCTCTGGTTGGGCCACGCCCATGTCCGCGCTCAGCGGCTTCAGCGCACCACGGTAGACCGTGAGCGATGCGATACCGGTCAGGTTCGGCGTGGGCACGAGGCGGACCTTGGGCGGCTGCACGCCGCTGGCCGGCTCGAAGATGAAGCGCCGTGGTTCACCGGTGCGCAGCTCCCAGCCGGGCGCGTCGCAGTCCAGTTCCTCGACACTGGCTTCATCGAGCGGCCGGCCTCGGAAGGCCAACCGCTTGACCTCGAAGACGCTGGGGTGCAGGTTGTAGGTGTCCTGGCCGGACACCAGGGCCAGCGACATGGAGCGGTCCTCGATGAGCTTGGCCCGCTCGCAGGCCTCCTGGACGGCCTCGTTCAGGTAGGAGACGATCTCCTCACCCGCCCAGAACGGCGGCACTTGATCATCGAGCACCACCGCTCGGAAGCGGGAGATGAAGTCGTCCACCTTCATGGCGTTCAGCCTTGCGGGGACAGTTCGGCGAACACGGAGTCGGCCTCTTCGCGCGAGACCTGGAAGCCGGTCTTGGCCTTGAGCTTCACCAGGTTGGGCTTGCCGTCGCCGGTGAAGTCATCCTTGTCCTTGCCAGCGATCATGGCCGCGATGGCTTCACGAATTGCGAGCTGGCGGCTGAACACCTGGGTCTGGTCCTCGGCAGTAGCGCCCTCGGCCAGCACTGCGCCGCGGGCGATGGCCTCGCGATGGAACATGGGATCCAGTTCAATGCCTTCGGGCGGAATGACTACGGTGTGGCCCGAGGTCAGGGCAACGTGCAGTGGTGTGTCGGAGGGAGAGCGAAAGCGCTTGGTCATGGTGATGTCCTTGAGAAAGAGCCCGGCAGCGCGAGGCCGCCAGGCGAATGGGCCACGATGGCCCACACACTGAACTCAGTTCAGTCCTGCGTGAAAGCCGAGCGGCCTTCCACGTAGTAGAGGATGGAGATGCGTGCCTGGCCTGCGGTGGCGGCCGCGCCGGTCTGGTCCACCAAGGCCTTGAGCGCCTCGGCGACAGGGTGCTCGTAGCCCGTGAGGGTAAGCGCCGTGCGACCGGCGGTCTTGAGGTCGATGGCAGCCGCGGTGTAGCGGTCATTGGCCGTGGCGTCACCCAGCTTCAGCGTGGCCGTAGTCGCGCTGTTCCAGGGCGTGAGCACCGTCACGTCGCCGCCAACCAGCACCGCATTGCCGGGCAGGTCGAATGCATCCTCGGCGGAGCCATAGGCGGTGATGTCGGCAAAGCCGATGGTGAGATGCGCCGCGATCAGCTCCTGGCGCGAAGGATTCTTTTTGATGGTCATGATGTGCTCCGTACAACAACAAGGGGAGGAAGGAGCGGGACCCGCAGGCCCCGCCCACGAGGCTGCTTACTGCAGGTAGTGGTCGATGGTCAGCAGACCGAAGTCCTCAATGGACTTGTCGTAGATCGAGTAGAACTGGGGCTTGAGCAGGCCCAGGATCTTGTCGATGTTCAGGCCCACCTGGCTGTCGTACTGGAAGAGCTTTTCCACCCAGTCGCCAGGACCGAGGTCGGCCATGCCCAGGGCCTGCGCACCGCACAGCAGCGTACGGGTGCCGTTCACTGCACCTGCAGCGCCCCACTTCGCGCCGGCCGCAGCACCCTTGGTCGTGTAGACCAGGTTGTGCTCGTGCAGCACTGCACCGTCCACAGTCACCGTCGCGCCCGTGAACCAGGGCGAGTCCATACCGGCCTTCGTGGCCACAGCCACCACGGCGCGCTGGTAGTCGGGATCCTTCTTCATCGCAGCCAGAGAGCCCGGTGCCAGGAACATCACGTAGTACGGCTTGCCGCCACTCATCAGCGGCTTGATGCGGTGCTCCTTCGCGTAGGCGATGGCATCCACGATCATGCTGTACTTGGGCACGTAGGCGCTGGTGATGCTGCCAGTGGCCGAAACTTGCAGCGAGGAGCCGTCCCACATGAGCGAACGCTTGGTCGACGGTGCACGCACGTCGGCAGCGAAGGCCAGGTTCGGGAACGGCGAGCCAACACGCGGAGAACCGTCGTTGTTGAAGGCATAGCTGATGCCCGACAAGGACAGGAACGCCAGCTGGTCGCAGCGGTTGGCCAGCCAGTAGGCAAGCTTGTCGCGGCCCTGCTCACGGAAGTTGATCACCGTCTTCTGATCGGCCAGCTTGCCCTTGTTCTTCACGCCGTGGCTGATCTGGTCGATGGTGATGATCTGGCTGTGCGACTGCATCGCCTCTTCGTTGCCCTCGCGCTCGTTGTCGCCGATGACGCCATCGCCCACCAGGTCGGCCACGAGTTGGAAGATGCACTGCTCGCCCTTCTCCGTCTTGGAGAGTTCGGTGATGCGCTGGATGACGTTGTTCTCACCCTTGCCCATGAAGTTCTTGATGAACATCTGGTCGCGGGCGGCGCTCCAGGTTTCACGCGCCCAGTTGACCTTCTGAATGGGCGTCAGCCCTGCGAAGTTGGTTTCCATGTCTAGCTCCAAAAAGTACGGTTTCTTCTCGGGACATGACGCCGCCCAACTGCGAGAACATGGCTTCGGCGGCCAAGAGCGCCAGACCGTTTAACGCCAGCCCAGGGCGACAACCCGTTGAGTTTTGAAGCCGGCAAGGTGGGTGACTCCTCGCCGGCCTGAGCTTCCATCAGTCTCCGCGCGCCTTCTTGCGCTCAGACTCCGGCAACGCCATGTACTCCTCGTCGCTGAGCTTGGAGGTGTCCACGACCACCGGTGTTGCCCTGTTGCCCATGCCTGCCTGCGCCAGCGGTGGCTGCTGCATGGAATGGGCGGCGCCGCGCTCGTTGGCCCGTTGGGTGCGGATATCACCAGAACTGTCCCCCTCCTGTCCAACCCTATGCGGGGGTGCAAACTTCGGGGCGATGGCCAAGGTGGCCTCACTGATGGCTTGGGCCTTGGGCACGCCGCGCTGCATCTTCATGGCGGCAGATGCCTCAATCAGCTCCAGCGCCTCAGCGCCCTCAGGCGATTCGAGCCAGGGAAACTGCCCCAGCAACTGCTCGACCGTCGCCGCGGTCTGGGTCTGTGTCCTCTCGCTGGCGCTGGCCCGGTTGAAACGCGCGAGCGCCGCTTCCTCGATGGCGGTATTGATCTGCAAGCGCAGCGCTGCGGCTGCCTTGGTGTCTCCATCCAGCATGAGCTGGGCGTACTGCTCCTCGGCCTCCTGGAGGCTCAGCGACTGGGCAACCGGTGGCGTTACGGCTTCCTGCGCTGCAACGCCATTGCGCGCCGCGAGCTGAGCACGCAGCTCCTCCACCTCGGATTCCAGCGCCTTGCGTCGGTCGTTGACTTCATTGAAGCGTGCACGCGGGATACCAGCACTACCCTTGTCACCGCCGGTCTCATCCGGATCGGCATTGGCAGGCGCCGCGCCCTGGCCCGGCTCACGCTCGCCCGCCGCTACCACCGCGGCCAATGTCTCGGCGCTCGGGTCATCGCTGGCATGGTCACCGCGCAGGTGGCGACGCTCATCTTCGGAAAGCGCCATGTAGGCATCGTCGTCGCCCAGCGTGGTCACGTCCGTATCGGCAATACCGGCGCCACCCGCGTCCGCGCCTTCGTCACCAGCAGGGGCCATGTAATGGCTCAGGAGTTTGTTGAGCATGGGGTTCATGGTTCGTATGTCCTTCAGTGGGATGCGGTGATCACTTCTTCGCCGGGCCCTGCAGCTTCTGCAGTTCCTCGATCTTTTCCTTGGCCTTGGCCAGCGCCGCCTTCAACCGTTTGGGGTCCTTGCGGATCTCCTCGGCCTCGGCCAGCGCACGCATGTCGCTCTCGGCTTGCCAGTCCTTGTCCATTCCAATGGCGGTGTTCTTGGCCATGTCGTTCTCCTCAGGGTTGTGTGGATTCCCGGACGCCATCGGCTCCGAGGGTTTCGATACCCGCCTCCTGGCCGCGCGCCGGGCTGGCGGGCGTCAGGGGGTCGGTGTTGCGCTGCATATCCAGCGCCGGCACGGCTGCTGCCGGCTGGGGCACGATGGGCGCGGCGTCATGGTCCACCGAGCCAGCGGAGCGCAACAGGCCATCGGCCAGCGGCGCGGTCTGCGGCGTCTGAGCGATGACCTGAGCAGTCTGGATCGCGCTGTACTGACTCTTGACCTGTACGTCCGTGGCCTGTGCGTCGGTCTTGCGCGCCTGGGCGTCGATCAGCCGCACGCGCGCCTCGACCGTTGGATCTGCGGGTGGCTGGTTGCCCTGCATGCTCGCCAGAATGTCGTGCTTGTCGGCCAGATTGGAGTAGCGGATGACTTGCGGATCGGGAATGTTGATGCCCGCCTTGCGCATCTCCAATGCCTGCTGGAACTGGCTGTTCTGGAACGTGACCTGCATCGGCTGCTCGGTCACCACCACGTCATAGGTGCCAATGGTCACGTCGTTGAGGTAGCCACCCGAGGCCGGGTCAAACTTGTTGATCTCCAGCGTGTCCTCCACCTGCTTGCCCGTCAGCGGGTCGGTCTCGGTGATGCGGAAGATGCGGTGGCTGTCGTAGTAGGTCTGGATCAGCTTGAGGATGCGCCTGGCGAGCAGCCTCCGCGTGTAGGCCAGGTTGTCCAGTGGCACGGCCAGCTGCTGCTGGCTGGCGAACTGCTTGGCCTGGATGGCAATACCGGAGACCTCCGGGCCCTGCTGGCCGCGCATGGCCTCGGGCACCGTCACATCCTTGAGCGCCTTGTCCGCGCGGTCGATGATGCGGTCCACGCCGGTGGGCACCTGGTTGGGCTCGATCTTGCGCGGCGCGGCACTGCCCTTCTTGTACTCGACCACCAGGCCCGTGCGTGCCCCCACCTGCTCCAGCTCTTTCATGGTCATGTTGGCCAGCGAGTTCTCCTCCACGATCCAGCCGCTGTTGGCCGCCGTGTTGACCACATGCACGTACTGGCTCACGGCCTTGTTCAACGCATCCTGGGGGCCGATGGCGTCATCCACCATGCCGCCGGTCTTGCCGCGGCGAAAGTACGCGAAGTACGGCACCACGGTGAAATGCTCGTACGGGCTGTAGCCATCGAAGAGCGTGGCGGTGAGCGTGGTCACGGTCCACTTCACACGACGGCGCATGCGTCTGGCCCGCACCGCACCCTGGGTCAGGGCGTCGGCGATGGAGTCCTGGGCCAGTTCGGCCTCAGCTCGCACGTCGCCCGTCATGGGCCAGACGATGCAGGGCGTCAGCTCATAGACAAAGCGCTGTCGGTCGATGATCCGGTAGCGTTGCTGGCCGTCTTCCTTCTTGAGGCAGGCGTCGAAGGTGTTGGTGTTGTCGCGGCTGGCGAACTTGCTGCGCACCTCCTCGTCATCCAGCTCGCCAAAGTCCACGCCGGCATCATTGCTCTCTTCGGCCGCCTTGCGCGCCTTCTGGCCATAGAGCTGGGCGATCTCGTCCATAGTCAGCCAGCGGGTGATGAGCACGTCGCCCCATTTGTCCGGGTCGTATGACTTGGCATCCGGGTCGGGGATCACGTCCATGGGATCGAGGTCGCTGACCACGATATCACCCTGGATGTTGTTGTCGAAGCTCACCCGCACATCGAAGTAACCGCGCTGCTGGATGAGGCCGTCGCTGAAGACCTGGGTCTCGTGCCAGTGCAAGTTGCACATGTCCACAACCTGCATGGTCACCTTGGAGAGGATCGTGGCCCGGTTCAGGTCGGCATCACCGCCGCGCGGCTTGAAGGCGATGTCCATGCGGTTGTGGATCTGGTAGCCGATGGTCGCGTTGACGCTGGGCTTGATCTCATTGAACTCGTAGCAGGGGCGACGCTCCTGGGCGAGCTGAGCCCGCGCCTCGGGCGTCCACTGCCGGCCGCCGCCCATGTACATGTCCTCGCAGCGCGCGGCATGTGGCAGGTAGTCGAGATGGCCACGGTCCTTGGCGTACTGGTAGCGGGCCCAGTTCTCGCGCGCAGCATCGTCGCCGATGGATGTCAAAGTGGTGCTGGTCATGGTCATGCGGTGGATTGATCCCAGTGGCCAGGGCGGCCTACGCCTAGTCGATCGCGCCAGCCTTTGGCAGGCGTTGCCGTGGTCGGTGCGACGGGAGATGCGAAGGTCAGGAGCAGGGAATCAGCGCAATCCGGGCTGGACAGTCCGCGCGCCTTCATGTCGTCCTTGCTCTCGATGACAATGCGCATGCGGCGGTCATAGCCGTACTGCGGGCCGGTGAGGTCGGCTTCAAGCTCAGGGTCTTCCGGCAGGCATCCGCCTTCTTCCAGCCAGCCCTTACCCTGATCCCACAGCTCGGAGCGCTTGTTCCAGTAGCGGGATTCGTCGGTCGCCCGCTCACCTACCTGCACCGGGAAGACCAGCTTGCCAAAACCCATCTGACGCAGACGGTCGATGACGCCCCAGCCCAGGCCGGTGGCATCAACAAACACCGCATCCGGCTTGAACTCGTGGATTTCAAAAGCGATCAGGTCCGCGAGCTTCATCAGATCGGGCTCACGCAGCTTCTTCTGTGGCCAGACGTGGTTGCCTTGACGCAGCGTGAATACAGACTGGTCATCACCATGGCGAGCCACATCCACACCCAGAACTTTCGCGAAATGACCATAGCCTTCCGCCTTGCGGCGCTGCGCCTTCGCCACCGTGTCCAGGCCGATGAACTGCAGGCTGCCAGCGCGCGGGAAGACACCGCGCACGCGCACTCGCACGAAGTCGTGGTCCTCACCGTAGTCGTCGATCCACTTCTGGATCTGCGCTTTGTTGGCCATCTTGGCCGTGCGACTGTCCACCTGGCGCGTGATCCAGCGATGCTTGAACTTGCCGAAGCACTGGGCAAAACGCCCAGCCGTCTGCGTCGGGTTTCCAAACGCCAGCCACATGGCGCCGGGAGTGGTCATGGCACCCTCAGTCACCTCCCATATCTTGTCGGCGATGGCCGAAGCCTCATCGAAGACCACCAGCACATGCCTTTCGTGCGTTCCCGCGAAGGCCTCGGAGTTGTGCTCAGTCCAAGGGATGGCCGCGGCAAACCACACCTCGGGATACAGGATGTGGTTGAACTTGGTCGCTGACCACTCGAACCAGTGCGCGTGGATGCTGAGCTTGTGCCACTTGGAAAGCTCGCGCCAGGTCTTGGTGGTGAGCTGCGTCTTGGTGTTGGCCGTCACCACCACCTGCGGGAAGTCCCGCGTGCTCATGAACCACAGAATGATCCACGCCACGAGGCCGGTCTTGCCGATGCCGTGACCGCTGGCTACCGCAATCTGGATGGCAGTCTGCACGTCGGCACCGCTGCGCAGCGCCTGGCGGACCTCACCCATCACCTCGCTTTGCCAGGTGTCGGGGCCGCTCTCGGTCGCCAGCGGCGTTCCAGCCTGCCCCCAGGGAAAGACATAGCGGACGAAGCCCTCAGGGTCGTCATAAAACGCCCCAATGTCGTCCACCAGTTGCGCCTCGACCTGAGCAGGCCGGACCAAGCGGCCTTTAGCGGTTGGCTGCGCGGGCGCGGGCATTCAGTAGCCTCTCCAGAAAGTCCTTGTCGCCCTCGCCTCCGGCGTCGGGATGTGCGTCGATACCGAAGGCCTCGCGCTCCAGCGACACCAGGATGCGCAGCGCCTCAGCCAGCGCCTTCATCGTCTTGGTACGCTCAGGCAGGCTAATGACCGCCTGATAGATGTCATTCAGCTTGTCCTGACCCTTATCGTCCGCGTGACGCAGGACCTCACCCAGCTCCAGCAGCTCCGGCACCTGGTCGGTCTGCTGCTCCAATTCGGTCAGCAGCTTCATGCACAAGACACGGGCGCGCTTGATGTCCACTCGCTCAGCCAGGCGAATCTCCTTCTGGATGTTCGCCTCCACCTCGATCTGCCGGTTCTCCGTCAGCCGCCGGTCTTCTCGTACCTGGGCTCGTACCGCCGCCTTTCGTACCAGATCATCCGCCTTGGCTCGTACCTTGGCATTGAGGTCTCGAACCCAGCCATCCCGCTTTGCGCGCTTGCGGATGGCGCCTTCGGTGATGCCATGCTCCTTGGCAATGGCAGTAACGGCACGGACTCCCACACGGAAATCGCGCTCAATAGCCTCCCAGTTCGGGACGGTCAGGTCTTGCGAGGAACGCTCTGCGGTGGACATCCCCAGAAGGATGCCGGGGACTGGTACGAAGTACGAACCCTAGGCGGGTGTTGTTACCTATCTGGCCTCGCCCATCCGCGCTTATGCGCTCGCTTGAGCACAAAACCGGGACTCACCCCGTACTTGAACCCGATCTCCCGCACCGGGATATCGGTGGTCGTGTACTCACGCTTGATGTCGTCCAAGTGGGGATGTGGCGCTGGCCCGGACAACTTGATTCCTCTGTCATGGCGAGCAGCGCGAACAGCCGCCTGGCTTCGGCCAACCCGCTCTGCAACCTCAGCATCCGACATAGTGCCCAGGAATGCGAGTTCCTCAGCGGTCCATGGTTTCTGCAACTGGAACGCCGGAACACCTCGGCGCATTCGCGCCTTTGCAACCGATACATGGTTTATCCCGATTTTGGCGGCAATCTCAGCGTCAGGAGCCGTACCCAGCAAGGCGACGCGTTCCGCGGTCCAAGTTCCAGGCGCCTTGAAACATGGGACATGATGGTATCTACGCGCTGAGTAAACCGCACGACCTGAGCAGCCTAATTTCGCTGCCAGCGCCCTGTCAATCATCGTTCCGAGCATGGCAACCAGCTCCGGTGTCCAACGGATGCACATGGCGGTTCCCTCCTAGGCTACTCCGGCCCAGCCTGCTTGCGCAGCTTCTCGGCGCGCTCCAGATCGCTCACACGGTCAGCCAGCGCGCGGTTGCGCACTGTGGCCTCCGCCAGCAACGCTCCCATGTCGTGCTGCGTCTGCAGCTGCGCGTATCGCTGCATGTCACCGCTGGAGCGCCGCCCGATCACTTGCATTTCGCGCGGCCAGACCCGCAGTTCTTGATCGCCAACTTCGATCAGCGTCATGCCGTCGGGTAAGTCGGTAAAGGAGACTGGGCGCGGCTCTGGCACCGGCTCGGGAAGTTCGTACACACCGTCTACCACCCGGCGCAGGCGCCCGCTCTCGATCCACCGGCTCACGTGATCATCGATCCTCGTGTAATTCAGGCCCGTCACCTCCATGATCCGCTGGCGGCTGATTGCTTGCCCATCCTCGCGCAGCTGCTGCATCGCGTCCCAGATGATCTGGCCTGTCGGTTTGGGCTTCAGGGCAGATGCTTCCGTTCGGCATGAGTCTGAAGGAACCGCTGTGTTCACGTTCGGCACTTCGATCAAGGTAGCTCTCCTCAGAAACGATCAAGCCCGGGGCGCACGGTTGACGCCACGAACGCTGGGCCAATTGCAAGTGAAGACACGGGATCCTTCACGCAGACGGTCGTAGCTGCGCTCCCCGAGCGCTGTCTTCATCTCAGCTGGCGGCAGGTTGGAGATGACGACCGTGGGTCGGCACAGCTGGTAGCGCATATCGATCACGTCGTACAGCTGGACCTGCTCTGCATTGCTGTGAAACCCAACACCGATCTCGTCGAGCACCAGCAGCGATACCCTGCCCATGAATTCCACAACTTCCTCTGTCGTGCTCAACTCCAAGAAAGGATCGTCCCACGATGAGCGCTGCCGATCCTTGTCCCAGCTCGCACGCTGCATGTTGATGATCTGCCGGGCGCTGAACAGACAGGCCTGCAGGCGCTTATCGCGAATGACGTGCTGCACCATCGAACTGCCAAGGTGGGTCTTGCCAGTACCGGGCGGACCGATCAACCACAGTCCCCCTCCCCCGTCCGGATTCAGTTCTTCTGCAAAGGTGCGGCACGCCTTGAGCGTTGAGATTTGCGCGTCAGTGTCGCATGTGAAATTGCCGAACGAAGCGGCGAGCATCCGAGGCAGCAAGCCACTCATGCTCATCCGCCGCGCCAGTTTGGAGGCCTCCTCCGCAGCCCTTTCGCGGTCTTCCTCTTCCCGCCTCTCGCGTTCGCAGATCGGGCACCCATTCCAGCCCATCAATCTGCCTGGGAGCGGCCGGATGCCTGGGAGCGGCTGGGCGTTGTAGGGCCCGTGCCTTCTGCAGGTCCTCTGCTCCACCGTGGCTTGCCCACTGACGCCAGATGGGTTGCGAAGGTCCGGAAAACTGGAATTAGGCTGGGAGGGTTCCATCTGCGTTCACCCCTGCGGTGTAGTCGACGTATTCAAAGCTGCTGTGGCGGCCGCTACCAACCCGCGGTGCTCTAGCTGGTGCACGGCCGTCCTTCGTCGCAAAGAACCCCTGCCATCCACACTCGATCGATCGATCGATGACAGCTGCCGGATCGCTTCCGTCGTCGCGCAAGCGTGCCAAGGTCGCCAGCTGCCGTTGCGCAGCCGCCTCCGTGATCGGTTTTTTGCGATCAGATCGATCCTTCACCCAAGTCGCCCAGAGATCCCTGGGCAACCAGTCGGGCAACTCCATCGTCATCGGATCGAAGCCAGACTTCGCGCGCGTATCTTTTGTCTTATTGGATGTCTTAATGGATGTAATGGATGTATCAGGTGCACCTCCTGCACCCCCGTGTGCACCTCCTGCACGGGTACCCGTGCACGTGGTGCCTGGGTGGGTGTGCACCTCCTGCACGGGTGCACCTGCTGCACCGGTGCACGTCGTGCACGGGTCATCGCCGCCGACTGGTGCACCTCCTGCACGGGTACCCGTGCACGTGGTGCCTGGGTGGGTGTGCACCTCCTGCACGGGTGCACCTGCTGCACCGGTGCACGTCGTGCACGGGTCATCGCCGCCGACTGGTGCACCTCCTGCACGGGTACCCGTGCACGTGGTGCCTGGGTGGGTGTGCACCTCCTGCACGGGTGCACCTGCTGCACCGGTGCACGTCGTGCACGGGTCATCGCCGCCGACTGGTGCACCTCCTGCACGGGTACCCGTGCACGTGGTGCCTGGGTTTGCTACATCGTCGGCAACCTTCTGGAGCACGATTTCGCATCGGCTGTTCTTGCCAGGAGCCTTGCCGACCCGGACTAGGCCGAAGCCTTCGAGCTCCTCCAGCGCGTTCATGACGGCTCGGCGGCTGAAGCACGTCCATTCGCACAGCCAAGCGATGGACGGCCATGCCACACCATCGTCATCCGCGCGGTCAGCCAGCGCCATCAACACGCACTTCGGCGTAGGCCGGATGCGCAACGGCTGGCAGAGGTTGGTGATCTTGTTGCTCATGTGGTGACCAAACTTTCTACGCGGCCTAACGCCGCGTTCTGTGCCCAGTTCGCCAGCAGCGCAACGTCTTCCAGCGTGAGGCGGAACATCTGCTCAAAAGGCACGTCCGGGTCGCCGTTAGGCAGCAGATGGCAATGCCATCCCCCGCGCGTACGCGGGTCGCTCAGCAGCGTTCTCAGAGGAACGTCGCCAAAGCTGGCGAGCTCTCCATCGACGCGCCAAAAAACGACTCGGCGAGACCCCGGCGCACCCACCAGGCAGGCCAGAAACTGCGCGCCACCCGCCTCAAAGCGGTAGGTAGTGCCCGCTTCCACATCAGCGTCGGCACGCGTGGCGAACAGATCAGGATTGCAGGCTGCCAGATGTTCCAGCAGCCCGCGGTTGAAGGTGTACGAGGGCCCAGCTCCCGGCGCACCGCCGAAGGCATTCCCAACGACCGCCAGCAGCCCGTCGGAGATCAGAGCATGCACATGCTTGCGGGCCTGTACCTTGGAAAGACCGGATGCTTCAGCAATCCGGGCCATGGTTGGGCTCACCTCGCCTGCATAGGCATCGTGGATTTCTGCGAGCGCCAATGCAACGCGGTGGCGCGCCGCGGGCGCGATGGCCAGCGAGCGCACCAGGGGCACAATGAACGAGCCATGCGTCACTTCGCGGCCTCCCTCACTCTGGTCAGGAGATCAAAGGCAGCTTGGGCAGAAGCCGCCTCAGCATTGACCTCACGCTGCAGCTCGGCGACCCCCTGCGCGCACCTGAGTTGCTCGCACAACAATGGGATCTCTTCGGGGCAGACCGTAAACACTCCAGGTGACTGCGCACCTTGGGGTTGGAATACCACTGCCACCGTACCTTCGGACGTGGGGTACACCCCAAGTTGCTGCGTCGCGCAGTCGACGACCATCCACCGATTTGCCCGGAGCTGGTCCCAGGTGGGGGAGACTTCACTCACGCGACAACCCTCCACAACGGACAAGGGGTGCCCACCGCTCCTTGGACTACGATGGGCCTTCCACAGCAACCATCGAACGCCACAAGGAGGGCGGACATGACCGAATCAGAATCCTCAGCAAAGGCCGACAAGCTCATCGAACTGCTCATCACGCACCAACCTGCTTTGTTTGGGGCAACGAATGCCCTGTTGAACCCGGAGGACTCGAAGAATGTTGCGCAGACGCTGGCCGAACTGCGGCAGCAACTGATTGCGAATCTGATTCAGCAACCGGCGTAGCCATCCGCGCCAGCGCGGCGCGGGCCACGTCAGCAACGGATTTGCCAAAGTCATCCGCCTGCGGATGGAGTGGGCCGTGTTGTTGCGCCCATTTCTCGGCAGCGAGCAGGGCGAGGTCACGAGCGAGAGCAATGTCAGTCATTTGCTACCTCCGCGGCGGTATCAGGCGTGGGCATGGGAAATCTCCAGTTGCCGAGTAGCAGTGCGCGCAGCCTGCAGGCGCTGCACCTCACGCAGGAAGAGCTGGCCGGCCGCAGTACCGTCGGGCCAAGCTTGGAATTGATGGCTTGGCTGGCCGGACTCCACGGCGCGTTGGGCGCGCTCGAGGATCAGGGAGCGGGGAACGATGGGGTCAGGCATGAGTAGACTTCCCCGCAACCTGCTTCTCTTGCTTGGCGAAATGGTTCATCAAGCGCTGCACCGTACTGATGCGTGGATCCGCTACCGCGCCCTGAGCGATCTTCATAAGCGTGTAGTAGGGAACTCCGCTTTGCTCGGCAACAGTAGTCCATCGACCTTTGGTTGCTCTGAGCTGGCGGCGTACAGCATCGAGGATGGATTCAGCATCGCTCATTGGGCATGTTCTCCAAGAATTGGCCTAATATAACCATTTATGGCTCGGTAATCAACCACACATGACTAGCCAGAGATGGCACCATCCAAGCATGGCTAAACCGAAACCTGCCCCAAATCCGAACCTAGGAGCAAACCTGAAGCTCCTTATGGATCGTGATCACAACCTCAGGAGCCAGATGCAAATCGCCAAGCGAACCGGGCTGTCCCAGAGTTCGATCGGGCGCATCCTTAGATGCGACGTCAACCCATCAGCATCCGCCTTAAACAGCATCGCGTCAGCATTTGGAGTACCGATAGACGACCTGTACCTGCCGCCTGATGCGTTTGCAGCAAAGCACATGAGCGAGCATCAGAAAGGGTTGAAAGACATACAGGGAGCGCTAGATGCTCTTGCGGTGTCCGCCGACCGTCTTGCCAAGGGCCTAGTGCCGTTGTTCACCTGGAAGCAAGTGGCTCTGGGAGGCACACAAGAGCCTATTGATTGGGTGATGTGCCCACTACCCCACAACACCAAAACCTATGCCCTGAATGTCCAGGGACTCGGGATGTTCAACCCCGCTGGTTTCCTGTCATTTCAGGAAGGGGACCGAATTTTTGTCGATAGGGGCGTGCAACCAGTGCATCGCTCGATTGTCGTAGTCCGCATAGGCAACAGCGAAGAAGCCTCTCTCCGTCAAATCATCGCCGAAGACGGACAGTGGCTCCTCCTCCAACTGAACCCAAGTTGGCCAAATCGAGTCGCCCCACTCGCTACGGATGATGATGCGATCCTGGGAACCGTGATAGCAAAAGTACAGACTTTCGTTTCTGGCGCTGGCGATGCAGCAGCCAGCCAAGGAACGGAACTTCCGCACCCAAAATAAAGCCATTTATGGCTTGACACAGTCAATTTTTAGTCTAATATGGCTAGTCATGAATGACTGATTCTGACTGCCATGCACCCCACTGACCCCGCCGCCCTGCTCGAAGCAGCCCCCGAACAGCACAGCCGCCGCTGCGCGCTGGCGAAGAGCGCGATCGAGAGCAAGCGCTGGCCTGCTGCTGCATGCACCCTGCGCACAGCCGCTACCCTGGCCCAGGAATGGGCTGACCACGCCCGCAGCCTGGCCAACTGGTGCGACACCATGGCCAAGAACGGGTGCGCTCATTTCGCCGCCGCGGACGTGTTGCCTGCCGAGCCTCAGACGACGGCACTAGAGCCTGCGTACAACCCCAGCCTCGAAGCGCTGGAAGCCGGCCTGATGGCGCTGGCGCTCGGCATTGGCCGTGACCATGCGGCACGCGCGCGCCGCGCCATGAACGGCGTTCTGGCTGCTGCAAGCACCAGCGCAGCTGCCACCCTCCCGGCCGAGGCCCCCATGATCGGCGCAACGCTGGATGGCTCCAGCCTCGAACAGGGCGAGCCAGCATGAGCCCCAGCGCCATCACCACTGGGAACGAAGCACCACGATCGAGCGCGCCGCGCGCTTGCGACTTTGAAACTCCATATCAATCCGCCACGAGCGGATTGCCACCGGGCTCCCTGTACCGACACACTGACCCCATGAAAAACAACGAAGCGTTCCACGCCCTCTTCACCCTACCGCCGATCCAGCCCAGCGCAAACACGGCGCTGTCGGTTCCAGAAATGCCCGCGCCCAAGGTGGTCACCGGAGACCGCGAACTTGACGCCGTTCTGTGGCTGCAGGAATGTGTGAGCACCGGCCACCAAGTGCTGATCGACAAGGCGCTGGAAGCGGCCAAGAAGATCACCACGCCGATGAAGGTCTTGAGCCTGCGCTACGGCAATTACCTGGCACGCCAGCATGGCAGTTCGTTCATGGCGGCGCTCGGCTCCATGAACTTCGGCGAACTGGAGAGCCTGGCACGTAACGCCATAGAGAAAAAGGCAAAGCAACACGACGCGCTGTCACGCTTCGGCAACGTCGAATCCCTGTTCAGCGACACGCCCGCCGAAGCTGCATGCAAGAAGACGCTGCGTGGGCTGAAACAGAAGAAGACGAGTGGAGGCTGGCACGAATACGACCACGCCAAAACCGACGCCCGCTTCAACCAGCACCCTGACCTGCGGCCGCACTCCCTGGCTGACTGCCTGCATGCAATGACGTACGAAAGCGCGCTTTATCGGATGCGTCATGCCTGCGCCGATGACGCTGGCGACCACTCGCCTGAGTTTCAAGAGCACGCTGATTATTGCTTCCGCCAGCTTGCGCTGATCCCGCCGCGGTGCAAGGAAGAAGCGCTGGCCGTGTTCGACTACACGGAGGAGAGCGATGCTGCCGACCGCACTGAGTTTCCGGCCATCATGCGCAACCTGGTCGCTGGAGGCTGGGCATGACCTTCCAGCAACCGACCAGACACACCATCATGCCGAATAGGCCGGTTTCAGGCCTATTGGAAACGACACCGGCGCCATATTCGGCCAACACTCCTGGGATGCCAGCCATAAGCATCCCCAACCCCCGTGCCTTCAAGCTCAAGGAAGCTTTTTCAGGCGTGCACCGCCGGTTGCACGCTGACCTGCAGGCCCAGCGCATGCAGCACCTTCATCACCGTAGCGAAGCTGGGATTGCCCTGGCCGCTCAGCGCCTTGTACAAGCCTTCGCGCGTCAGCCCAGAGTCGCGGGCCACCTGGGACATGCCGCGAGCCTTGGCCACGTCTCCCAGGGCGGCCGCCAGCAGCGCCGGATCACCATCTTCCAATACGACGGAAAGGTACTCGGCGCAGTCATGCTCCGTCTTCAGGTAGTCGGCGACATCAAAGGGCTTGATGCCGAGTTTCTTGACTGCTTCGGGGTTCATCACTCACTCCTTCAACATTTCGACCATGGCCTGTGCGGCTGCGATATCACGCCGCTGCGTGGACTTGTCTCCACCGCCGAGCGCAATGACCACGGTCGAGCCTTCCTGCCAGCAATAGACCCGATAGCCCGGGCCAACGTGGATGCGCAACTCGACCACTTCGCCCCCCACAGGGTTGCAATCCCCCCACAGGCCTTGAGAGAGGCGAACCAGCCGAGCAAGTATGTGCTTCTGACCAATCCGGTCTTTCAAGGATGCCAGCCACTCGTCAAACCGGGCCGTGCGCTGGATCTCGAACATGGGCGTATTGTAATCCATAGTTCACAAGTGACAAACGAGCCCTCTCTCCCCGCAGGAAGCCCGAGGAGTCCCCCGAGAAATCGGCAGCTCACCAAAGGCAAAGCCCCTGAGCGCTCTGACCTGCTCAAGGGCTTCTAGATCCAACCATTACCAAGAATGAATCATGACTGTGATTATTGCGCGTCCAGCCACGGATGCAACCAAGCCCTCCGCGCGCGCCGCCGCGCCCTCTCCCGCCCTCGCTGACGACGAGCCGCAACCCCTTGACCTGCACGGCCTTTACCACAGCATGAACGCGTGCGGCTACACCCGTGACCTGACGCTGCCCGGCAGTGACGCGCAAAACATTGCTGCCGACCTTCGCGGCATCAGGGCCATCACCGCCGTGCTGATCGCAGGCCAAGACACGGAACAACTCGAACTCAGCGACTGGCTTAGCGGCGGTCTTGTTGACGCCATTCACCGTCTTGCATGGAGCGCAAGCACCAGCATCGAAAAAGCCAACAACCGTGCCAAGAACGAGCAACAGCAAGGAGGCCGGGCATGAACCGCGCTGCCTTCACCAACCTTCTCGGCGACGCCGACAAGGCTTTGCAGCAAGCCCATGCCATGGTGAGCATGACCTACGGAGATGAAGGCGAGGCATTCAGGAACCTGCGGGACAGCCTGCAGGACACCTACCTCTGGACGCTTGCCGAGCGCATCGAGGCCGCCGCCCTCGCCATCTCGCGCCTGCACGACGCCGTGCTGGAGGGCTGAGCCATGGCAACGAAGAACACCGAGCCCACCGCACTGACGGGCGGGCAATACCGCCTCGTGCTGGAAGCTATTGCTAAACGCACGGCCACGCTGCACCAACTCATCATGGTAGCGAACGACCCCTACGACAAGTTCGTGCGCGACGTGTGCGCAGATGCTGCCGAAGCCTTGACGACGAGCATCGGCGCGATGGCTGATGAAGCAGCAGTCAGTGGCATCTTGGGCGGCGCGAACCGCTGGTTCTACGGCCCGAATTTCAAAGATGCCGGGAAGGAGTAACCCATGGCAAAGATCACTTCCCCCACATCCGCCGCCCTGACGGGCGAAGCCGCTGCGTACCTACTTGCCCTGCAGGCGCTGGAGATCGTCGCCCACCACGTGCAAGAGTGGGACAAGAAGCGAGGCCGAGATGACCTTGATTTTTATGACGCAGATGTCGAGTGCGATTTCGCGCTCCAGCTCGTCTGGCAGGAGGTCGAGCGCCTACGCGCCAATCCGCCGCCGACGCTTGACGAGTTCGGTTTGGCCTGGTACCGCATGGCCGCACCGGTGTATCTCGCTTTGAAGTGCTACAGCAAACCGGACGACACATTCGGCGCGCTGCTCAAAAGGATGGTGCGTCACTTCGATGCGTTACCTGAGGCGTGGGAGGTGCTCGGCAATGAACAGCTGCGGGCACCGATGTCGAAGGAAGCGCGATGAACCTGGGCACTCTCCTTCGCCACCAGCTGGCTTCGAAGCAGCCAAAGGCCACCAGCGTCGCGCCAACTGCAGCCCCTGAGGTCATCGACGTGTCGGCGTGGTACGAGCAGCACATCGCCCTGCTCCACCAGTTCCTGCACTGCACGCTCAGAACCATTGGGAAGACCCCGGCCAAGCGTGACACCAAGCTCCTGCAGCGCCTGGACGAAGCACACGCCGAGCTGACACGACATGCGGCTCTCATCGCAGGCGATGCCATCCCTACGGTGCTGTCGCGTGACGGCAAGCATCCGATCCCCTACGAACGTTTAGCCGAGGCTCGAGCGAAGATCCAGGTGCTGACGGCCGAACTCGCACAAACCCGCGCCGAGCTGACCGCGGCCAAGATCGAGGGCTGGCGCCCCGAGTTCGACGTGATGAGCCCGCAGCAGGAGGAACTGGCGATGCAGTTCTGCCAGGAGATCGCCGGCGCGCGCGGCCAGCCGGGCAACCCGCCCGACCTGGTACGCCTATTGGAGATGGCACAGGCCTTGTACGAAGCCGAGCGCGCCGACTGCATGCCGAACGCAGGAGAAGCATCGTGAGCCCAGAACTCACCAAGACCGATACACGGGCCCTCTGGTATGCCGTCGAAGCCTACATCTCGATAGTCAAAGCCATGAAAGACCTGCCCTCGCCCGTGCCTCAGGATGTGGTCGACAAGGAGCGGCAGATCCTGACTGCCGCCAAGCGCGCACTTCGCAAGGTCAATGCGATCCGAAAAGCTCAGACCAGCAGGCCCAGTGAAAAACCGCAGGACCAATACAGAACCGCAGGAGGGGCAGGAGCACAAGCACCAGCCATCCCTGATTTCGGTGATCCTGAGCAACGCATGCGTGGGTCTTCTCTTGGGAGTTCCGAATGGACGAACTGATCAGCGTCCCCGCTGCCGCCAGAATGCTTGGAGTCAGCCGGCGCAAGATGTACGACTTGGCAAAAACCGGGAAGGTGCCGCACTACCGAATAGATAGCTGCATCCGATTCAACCCGCAAGACGTGGAGGCATACAGAGCATCGTGTCTATCCGTTATGACCAGAGAAACAAGCGTTGGCGCTTTGAGTTCGACCACTTTATTGCGGGCCAGCGGCGGCGGGTTAGCCGCCTACTTCCAAAAGGCTACACGCGCACGGAAGCGCTCGCATTCGACATCGCAGAAACCAAGCGCCTGCACGCCATTGCAACTGGTGCCAGCAAGCCGGAGCCGCTGATTGAAGACGCGGTGCTGCTGTACCTGAAGCACCACGCTCCTGCGCTCAAGAGCTTTGAGAATATCCGGCGCGAGCTGCAGGCATGCTTTGCCGAGTACGCGGGCAAACCGTTTTCTGCCCTGCCCGCCATCGCGGTGAACTACAAGCCCGACGGTCTCACGCCGGCCACCATCCGCAACCGGCTGGCCTACCTTCGCGCCGCGTGCCGGTATGCATGGAAGCACCACGGCATGGGCGATCACAACCCGGCAGACGGCATCCCCATGCCCAAGGTCAGGAACGAGCGCCACGTCTACCTCGGCCGCGCCGAGTTCCTGACGATCTGCCGTGCCATCAAGCCAGGCCCGGCCCGCGCCATCGTCCGCGTGGCCTTCTACTCGGGGATGCGCGCCGGTGAACCTGGGCATGCATCGCTCTCGAACGACAGGACGTGCTTCGTCCTGCTCGACACCAAGAACGAGCAACCACGCATCGTGCCTATCCACCCGCGCATCGCCCACGTCGTGCGAAACCCTGCTCTGTGGCCGCCACAAGCCACAAAGTGGACCGTCAGCAAGGCATTCAAGGCCGGAGCCCGGGCGACCGGATACGGCCATGCCCGCTTGCATGATCTTCGCCACAGCACCGCCAGCGAGATGATCAACGCCGGAGTTGATCTCTACACCGTGGGCGGGGTGTTGGGCCACAAGTCTCAGGCCAGTACCCGCCGATACAGCCACCTTGCAACGCAGACCCTGCGCCGCGCCGTGTCGTTGGTTGGCAAAAATCCCCGCACAAAGGGCAAGAAAAAAGCCGCATGAAGCGGCTAAGTTCTTGATTTCGTTGGTGGGTCGTGCGCGACTCGAACGCGCGACCAACGGATTAAAAGGGGCCTAAAAACCCTTATTTTTCAACAATTTAGCTCGCCTTCGCTCGTGGAATTGCGCCCAGATGTGCCAACAGTGTCACGTTGACTTCTGGCTTGAGCTGAGCACACATCGGACAACCACAATCGGCCACAAGCCGTCGCCTGCGAACGACGGCATTCTTTCCACTCAGCTCGACGTCAATTCAGGACTGTAATCGGACAGCAAGCGGATCCATCGAGCTACGTACGCCAAACTCGAGCACGTATGCGTGAGACCATGATTGCGACCATGTCGGCGTACCCCAGAAGCTCCTTGACCACAAGCGTAGCCAAGCCCGATACGAGCCGCAGGTTCGTTGGCACCCACGCAACCATCCGAGACAACCTGCAGCTTGACAGAGTTGGGATCGACTGAAAGAATAGCTTGTCTTTACGCGAGAAGAGCTTTCGACGTTACACGTTTCAAGAGCTTAGTCGGGCGTTTAGCCAGACTCTTTCACATTGCTTGGCCTTATTCCGCAGAGAAGCTCTGCGGTCCTACGTGCGCAAGCGCACTCCGGCCCACAGAGCTTCTCTGCGGCTGATTCAGGTAAAGACATTTATTCATGTCAACAACAGGGGCAGATCCAAGACTCGCATTAATCTCAAGTCTGGATCTGGCTTCCTGTCGTATCGAATTCTCCGGGCGTCCCGTCGTCCTTCTTTGCGGAGGGCGTGTGCCACCTCCCAAGCCAACCGCTGACGATCCCGATCCACCTATCGGTTCAATGCGTCACGCGATTACCAATGCCTGGCCTGCATTTCGGGTATTTAGACCTGAGGAAATTAAAGATTGGCACACTGATGGGATATTCAAGGATCTAGTTAGTTTTGAACTAGAGCTTGCCGCCATTTGCTCGCTTGTGGTAGTTGTCCCAGAAAGCGAAGGATCCCTCGTTGAGCTGGGGGCATTCTCGCAATCGCATGAACTAAATGAGAAATCTATTGTCATCTGCTCCAGTCAGTTCGCACAGGACGCTTCGTTCATTAATCTGGGTATTTTGAGATTCCTTACCGCAAGGAATAAAAGTAGAGTAAAAACATACCCTTGGGATATAAAACGGCCAGATTCTATATCCTCTGAACTTGTTGATGATGTGATTTCAGATATCAAGCATGAACTAGACAAGTTGCCCGCCAGTCAAGTTCTGAAGATGAGTCAGCGAGCCCACTCTTCAATTGTGATATGCGAATTATTAAGGTTTTTTGTTGCCCTAAGGAAGATGTTCAAAACCCGTGCTCTCCCTGATGGTCTGATGCACGCGCAACTGCAACAATCGACCCATGAAGCAGCAAGACCTTGGCCTGAACATGTGCACCCGGCGCACGCGCAAAGCGGTGTTTC
>Ga0209941_1000464_pt1 | contig 49390 bp, 41 predicted proteins | sample ThiBiot_300_plan_FD_183945 | JGI IMG/M metagenome (GOLD analysis project Ga0209941, IMG submission 183945) | Wastewater bioreactor microbial communities from Cape Town, South Africa - Thiocy_solids_1 (SPAdes) | ecosystem: Engineered > Bioremediation > Thiocyanate > Unclassified | place: South...
GGGAGTTCGCCGGTCTCGTGGTACTCGAAGCGCAGCGAGTTGATCACCGCGCCCGCCATGATCCCGAGGCTCAGCAGGTAGAACCAGAGCAGCGCGATCAGGATGAAGCCGAGGGTCGAGCCGAAGCGCGAGAGGCTCGAGATGTTGGTCAGGTAGAGCGGGAAGAGCCAGTTGGCGAGGCCGGCGCCGATCGTCACGAAGAGCGCCCCGGGCCAGATCGCCCGCCACGGCACCGGCGCTTTCGGCACCGCCCAGTAGATCACCGAGCAGATGCCGAAGGTGATCAGCAGGGCCGCGCCGAGCAGCAGCATCGTGTCGAGCGCCTGGATCCGGGAGAGGCCGAACGGAAGCCGGTCGGTGCTGGAGACGAGCGCGCTCTCAAGCGTCGGCACGAAGATCGAGAGGGCGATGAAGACGAGGACGACGCCGAGCATCGCGAAGGAGAAGCGCTTCTGCTCGATCCAGCCTCGGCAGGGCACGTGATAAATGCGACAAAAGGCGGTGTCCATGGCGCCCCAGAAGGAGGCGCCGATCCAGATCGAGCCGAGGAAGGCGGCGATCCCGATCGTCGCGGTGTTGTCCTCGATGCGGGCGAGGACGTCTGACAGGGTGGCCGACTCGGTGTTCGGGAAGAGGCGCTGGAGGTCGGTCAGGACGCTCGTTTCGACGCCCTTGATCTTCAGCACCTGGCCGCCGATGAAGAGCACCAGCAGGGTGAACGGGAAGACCGCCAACATGAGGTTGTAGGCGACCATCGCGGCCAATCCGGTGACGTTCTCGAGGTAGGCCCGATGCCAAAAAGCGCTGAGCCAGCGGCGGGATTTTTGGGTGCGGGCGGGCATTGACTTTACAAACTGAAGCGACTATCCTTCGAGCGAGCGTTTGACGGTTGTTTCAACGCACGCCCAACGGGGCATTCGGCATCAAAGGCCTTTGATTTACTCATTCGCGGACCAGTCCCCCGGTCCGCTTTTTCGTCGCGTGGCGCGACTTGCCGTCGTTTGAGGCATTTATACGCCTACGCATCGTTCAGCAAGCGCTAGGGAAAGAAGCAGATAAAGAATGCTGGTAGCAGAGCTTCAGGAGTTGGAGGAGGTCAAAAACCTCATGAACCGGGGTCAGCAGCTCGGCGTGCTGACCTTCGGCGACATCGCCAACGCGGTGTCGGAGGTGGACCTCGACGAGTCCGACGTCGAGGATCTTTACGGACATCTCGAGAAAGCGGGCATCGAGCTCGTCGAGGACATGGACCCCGCCCAGAAAGCGGCGGCGGAAGCCATGCCCGTCGACACCGGGAAAAAAGGCCGGCGGCGGCAGAAAGCCACGCTCGACCTGAAACCGGACATGACCACCGATTCCTTGCAGCTGTTCCTCAAGGACATCGGCAAAGTCCGCCTGCTGACCGCGGCGGAGGAGGTCGAACTGGCGAAGCGGATCGAGCGCGGTGACCTCGACGCCAAGCAGAAAATGGTCGAGTCGAACCTCCGCCTGGTCGTCTCGATCGCGAAAAATTATCGGAACCAGGGCCTGCCCTTCCTCGACCTGATCCAGGAGGGGACGCTCGGCCTCGTCCGCGCGGCGGAGAAGTTCGACTACCGCAAGGGGTTCAAGTTCTCCACCTACGCGACCTGGTGGATCCGCCAGGCGATCGCCCGGGCGCTCGCCGACAAGGCGCGGACCATCCGCATCCCGGTCCACGTGGTCGAGAAGCTGAACAAGATCGGCCGCGCCGAGCGCAAGCTGGTCACCGAGCTCGGCCGCGAGCCCACCCCGGAGGAGATCGCCGAGGTCACCGGGATCGACCCCGAGGAGGTCGACTCGATCAAGCGCTCCGCCCAGGCCCCGGTCTCCCTGGAGAAGCCGGTCGGTGACGAGGAGGAGTCCGAGTTCGGACAGTTCATCGCCGATGAGAAGGCCGAGTCCCCGTTCGATCGGGCGGCCGACCTGCTCACCAAAGAGGCCCTGAAGGAGGCCCTCGAGAACCTCTCCTACCGCGAGCGCCGCGTCCTCGAGCTCCGCTATGGGCTCGGCGGCGAGCACCCCCGGACCCTGGACGAGGTCGGCCGCACCTTCAACGTGACCCGCGAGCGGATCCGCCAGATCGAGAACCAGAGCCTCAAAAAGCTCCAGAGTCTCGGCGAGGCGCAGAAACTGCGCGAGGTCGCCTAAGTCGTAAAGAGATCGAGCATCCCGGCCGATATTGGTCGGGATGTTCGAGATCGACTCAGCGCTGCGGACACTCGTCGAGCGCGACGGCTCCGACCTGCACGTCAAGGTCGGCGTGCCGCCGACCATCCGCCTGCACGGGGATCTGGCGCCGCTCGCGGGCTACCAGCCGCTGGAGCCCGAAGAAACCGAGAAGGCGTTCCACGACATCGCCGAGGTGCGCTCGCTCACCGAGTTCGAGCAGACGGGCGAGGCCGACTTCTCCTACTCGATCCCCGGGCTCTCGCGCTTCCGCGTCAACGTCTTCAGGCAGCGCGGCTCGGTCTCGATCGTCTGTCGGGCCATCCCCTTCAAGATCCGCTCGGTCGAGGAGCTCGGCCTGCCGCCGGTGGTCACCACCCTGGCGGAAGAGCAACGCGGGATCGTCCTGGTCACCGGAACCACGGGGTCGGGCAAGAGCACGACCCTGGCGGCGATGATCGACCACATCAATCGCAACCGGACCCACCACATCATCACGCTCGAGGACCCGATCGAGTACCTCCACGAAGACAAAGGCTCGATCGTGAACCAGCGCGAAGTCGGCTCGGACACCGAGAGCTTCGCCCGGGCGATGAAGCGGGTCCTGCGCCAGGACCCCGACGTCATCCTGATCGGCGAGATGCGCGACGAGGAGACCGTCCGCACCGCCCTCTCCGCCGCCGAGACCGGCCACCTCGTGCTCTCCACCGTCCACACCCTGGACGCCACCGAGACGATCAACCGCATCATCGACTTCTTCCCGCCCCACCTGCAGCATCAGGCCCGGGTGATGCTGGCGGCGACCCTCAGGGGCGCGATCGCCCAGCGCCTCGTGCCCGACATAACCGGCGAAGGCCGCGTGCCGGCCTCCGAGATCCTCGTCGTCACCGGCCGGGTGAAGGACCTGATCATGAATCCGGAGGAGACGAGCAAGATCACCGAGGTGATCAGCGAAGGCGAGTACTACGGCATGCGCACCTTCGATCAGTCCCTGCTCAGCTACGTCATGGAGGGCCGGGTCGCCGAGCAGGTCGCCCTCGAGTACGCCTCGAATCCGCATGACTTCAAATTGATGCTCGCGGCCGGCGGACAACGGGCCAGCGGGATCGAGCAGCTGAGCGCACCCGCTTCTCAGTAGTACGGGCGTCCGACTCCGACCGGGGCGGAATGCCTGCCCTCAAGCTGGACGGATAGCGGTCGATGTGGCAAGGGATGATGCCCCGTCTTCTCAAGCGGCGTTTCGGCGAACTGGTCCGCAGCGAGCGCGGCATCGCCCTTCCCGTCGCCCTCTTCGCCATGATCGCCGGCATGTCGCTCGCCGGCGCGGCGGTGATGGCGACGACGGACGCCCAGGACGGCGCCCACCGCGACAACTCCTCGAAGGCCGCGATCGCCGCCGCAGATGCCGGCGCCAGCGTTGCCAAGGCCCGCCAGAACCGTTACGGCTTCATCCTCAACGAAAAAAACCCCTGCCTGAGGGTCGGCGAAGAAGGAAGGGGCATCCTGGAAAAGGCTGGCGCCGAACTCGTCGCCGGACAGGCTTGGTGCCCGGCGGTCTCGGGGACGGTCGGCGGCGCGACCTACACCTACCGGGTCAGCCCCGTCGGGCTCGAATGCGGTGAATTCGAACTCTGCGTGGTCTCGACCGGCACCGCGGGCGAAGTCAGCCGCCGCATCGAGGTGACCTTCGACCGCTCCGGTGCCTTCAAAAACGAAGAAGAAAACAGCTCCTGGTCGAACGAAATCCACGAAAAAACCGAAACCCTCGAACAGGAACTGAACCAGGCGAAGGAAGAATCGAACCAACAGAAGATCACCGAAATCGAAGAACAGCTGGAAACGCTGCGGGAAGAAGAAGCGGCGCGAGCGCACCTCGAGGGATTCGTCGGCCGTGAAGGGATAACGCTCAGCGGCAACGCCGACATCAGGGTCGGCGTGGGGACCAACGGCAACCTCGAAACCTCCGGCAACGCGGCCATCTGCGGAGATATCCGCCATGGCGTCGGGAAGACCTGGACCAAATCCGGCAACGCTCATCAGTGCAGTGGCTACGAAGTGACGGAAGGCAACGTGGAACTGCCGTCGGTCAGCAGCTTCATCCCCCTGAACATCGCGACGAGCAACTCCGACTACCGACTCGTCACCTGCGCGAAGACGGCCCCGGCCACGGGTTGCCAGTCGGACACGCTGACCGGTGACAAGTGGTCGTCGAACTACCCGTTCAACCCGACCACCCGGGAAATCAACCTCACCGCCAACGCGACCTTGACCGTGGGGGGTGGTGACTACTGGGTCTGCTCGATCAGCTTCAGCGGCAACTCGCAGCTGATCATCGCGAAGGGCGCGCACGTCCGCTTCTTCTTCGACACGCCGGAACATTGCGGCAACAACGGCAACCAGCTGAATTTCAGCGGCAACAACCGCATCTCGGCCACCGGCTATCAGCCCTCTCTCGGGCAGTTCGAACTGCCAGGGTTCTATTTCCTGGGCTCCCCGAGCGGCGCCAGTCAGATCAACCTCAGTGGGAATGCCTCGGTCACCAACGAGCTTGTCATCTACGGCCCGGACACCTACATCAACATCAGCGGCAACGCGACCTGGAAGGGCATCATCGCCGGCAAACGGATCGACATGAGCGGCAATGGTCACGTCGAACAGGACGCGGGCTACGAGGCCCCGCCCGAACTCAACCCACAGCCGGGAGAAAAGTCAGAAGCCGTTCAGAAACTCGAAGAAGAAATCAAGACGCTGGAAGAAGGCGGCGCCGAGAGCTCGGAAGAACTGCAGAAAAAAGAAGAACTCCTGCACGAAGCCGAACAGAAAGAAGTCTCGAAAACCAACCGCGCGCCGATCTACTTCACGCCTCAGGCCTACTTCGAGTGCACCTCGGTGCCGGTGCCGGGCGAAGCTCCCAACGCGAGTTGCTGATCACGCCGGGCAGTCCGCCGCGACCCATCGCTCAAGCGTGCGCCACTGGTTGCCGAGCTAAAAAAGAGCCCCGATGAGAGAGAAGCTCAACAGCAACCCGCTTGTGCAGATGGGCGTCATCGCCGTCCTGCTGGTGGTCGGCGCGATCTTCGTGTTCTCGACCATGGGCGGTGGCGGCAGCTCGGAAGGCGGGACCGAAGGGTCGTTGAGCGCGAGCTCGACGCCGGCCGGAGAAGGCCCCGCTCCCTCTCCCGGGGTCTCGCCGGGCCCGGTGGAAAGCCTGGGCGGATCCGTGATCGCCTCGCGGCCGCTGCCGCGACCGGTCCTGGACGCATGGAAGGCAGATCGCACCGTGGCACTGATCTTCGTCCATGACGGCGGCATCGACGACGACCTGGTCAAGCGGGCAAGCGCTCGCCTGGACGGCATGCCGGGCGTCTCCACCTTCGTCGTGCCGGCGAGCAAGATCGCCCGCTATGCCGCGATCAGCGAGGGCGTCGGCGTCGAACGGGTGCCGGCCCTGGTCGTGGTGACGCCGAAGCGGCTCGACGAGTCGACCCCCACCGCGTCGCTCACCTACGGATTTCAGAACGATCAGAGCATCGTCCAGGCCGTCGTCGACGCCGGCTACAAGGGTCCGACGGTCGAATACCACCCGTGACCATGGACCCGCGGGACTATCCGAGCCACCTGCGGCCGGTCCCCGACTCCGGTGACTCGACCGCCCCCGCGCTGGAGCCGGAGGTCGGCGGCGTCCCCGGCCTGACGCCGCCGCTCGCTCGAGGCCGTTCCAGCGAATTCGTCACCGACGTGCTCGTCGACCTCGGATTCGTCGGCGACGACCGGGCGCGCCAGGCGATCGAAGAAGCCCGGACGGTGGGTCGCCCGCCCGAGCAGCTGCTCTTCGAACAGCGCGCCGTCGACGCGGACCAGCTCTCGCGCGCCGTCGCCGAGCGCTACGGGGTCGACCACGTCGACCTCTCCGCCTACCAGGTCGACATGGCGGCGGCGAACCTGATCCCGGTCGGTACCGCCCGTCGCTACCAGGCGCTCCCGGTCGGCTACGTCGACAAGCGAACCCTGCTGGTGGCGATGGCTGACCCGACGAACGTCCTGGCGGTCGACGACATCCGCATCGCGACCGGTCTCGACTGCCGGATCGGGGTCGCCGCCCTGGAGGACATCGAGGCCCTCATCGGACGCCTCAACACGCTGCAGAGCGCGGTGACCGAGGCGGTCACCCAGGGGGAGGAAGACGAGGAGCTGGCCGAGGTCAGCGAGTTCGAGGTCACGGCCGAAGACGCCCCGGTGATCAAACTCGTCTACAGCATCCTCGGCCAGGCGGTAGGCGAGGGCGCCTCCGACGTGCACTTCGAGGCCGGCGAAGACCAGATGCGGGTCCGCTTCCGCGTCGACGGCGTCCTCCGCGAGGCCGCGCACGTGCCGAAGCGGATGATCAACGCGGTCGTCTCCCGGGTGAAGATCATGAGCGACCTCAACATCGCCGAGAAGCGGGTGCCGCAGGACGGTCGCGTCAGCGTCTCGGTGGCCGAGCGGCGGGTCGATCTGCGCATCACGACCCTGCCGACCCAGCTCGGCGAGGGGGTGACGATCCGCATCCTCGACAAAGAGACGGCGCAGCGCTCCCTTGACGACCTCGGCATGGACGGCACGGCCCGGGAGCGGTTCGTGGGGGCATTCCGGCAGGCGTACGGCGCGGTGCTGGTCACCGGGCCCACCGGCTCGGGCAAGTCGACCACGCTCTACGCGGCGCTACAGGAGCTGAACGCGGTCGAGCGGAACATCCTGACCATCGAGGACCCGGTCGAGTACCAGCTGGCGGGGGTCAACCAGATCAACGTCAACCGCAAGGCCGGCCTGGACTTCGCGACCGGCCTGCGCTCGATGCTGCGCGCCGACCCCGACGTGGTGATGGTCGGCGAGATCCGCGACAGTGAGACGGCCCGGATCGCCGTCGAGGCGGCGCTGACCGGCCACATGATGCTGTCGACCCTTCACACCAACGATGCTCCAGGTGCCATCACGCGGCTGACCGAGATGGGGATCGAGGTCTTCCTGATCGCCTCGGCGCTCGATTGCGTCGTCGCCCAGCGGCTCGCCCGCCGACTCTGCAGCCACTGCAAGCGCCGCATCGCGTTGCCGCCGGAGGCGCTCGCCGAGGTCGACGTCAGGGTGGGCGGCCCGATCGAGGTCTACGAGCCGGTCGGCTGTCCGCGCTGCAACCAGAGCGGCTACCGCGGACGCGTCGGCCTCTTCTCGGTGATGACGATGAGCGAGTCGATCAAACAGATGGCGGTCGCGGGCGCACCCGAGGCGCAGATCGCGGCCACCGCCCGGGAGGAAGGGATGTTCACGCTGCGCGAGGACGGGATCGCCAAGGTGCGGGGCGGGATGACCAGCCTCGAGGAGGTGATACGTGTCACCGCATAGTCGAAACCAGGTATCGAGGAACCGCTCGATCCGGTCGATCTAGGTCCCATGGATTTCGACTTCTCCCAGGTGCTTGCCCACATGGTGTCGGTGCGGGCGTCCGACGTTCACCTGACGCCGGGCTTCCCGCCGGCGATCCGCGAAAAGGGGCGGATCGAGCCGATGGACGGCTTCCCGACCCTGACCGGGACCGACACCCGCGAGGTCGTCTACAGCATCCTCAACGACGACCAGCGCAAACGCTTCGAGGTCCACAAGCAGCTCGACTTCGCCTACGCGATCCCGGGCGTCGCCCGGTTCCGCGTCAACTGCTTCTTCCAGCGCGGCGCGGTCAGCGCCGCCTTCCGCCTGGTGCCGCAGGAGATCCCGGCGCTGGACTCGCTCGGCGTGCCCCAGGTGCTTCGCGAGCTGACCGCCAAACCCCGCGGCTTCGTCCTCGTCACCGGCCCGACCGGCTCCGGCAAGAGCACCACGCTCGCGGCGATGCTCGACGTCATCAACTCCGAGAACCAGGATCACATCCTCACCATCGAGGACCCGATCGAGTTCCTCCACCACCACAAACGCTCGATCGTCAACCAGCGCGAGATCGGCTCCGACGCCGAGAGCTTCGCGCTCGGCCTCCGCGCCGCCCTGCGAGAGGACCCGGACGTGATCCTGGTCGGCGAGATGCGCGACCTCGAGACGATCTCCACCGCCCTCACCGCGGCCGAGACCGGCCACCTCGTCTTCGCCACCCTCCACACGCAGTCGACGGCGCAGACCGTCGATCGGATCATCGACGTGTTCCCGCCCGAGCAGCAGGGCCAGGTGCGCACCCAGCTCTCGATCGCCCTGCAGGGCATCGTGACCCAGCAGCTGCTCCCGACCGCCGACGGCATGGGCCGCGTCGTCGCCACCGAGGTGCTGGTGCCGACGCCGGCGATCCGCAACCTGATCCGCGAGGGGAAGACCCATCAGATCTACGCCGCGGTGCAGACCTCGGGTGCCGTCGGCATGCAGACGATGGACGCCGACCTCGCGCGGCTGGTGCGCAACGGGCTGATCACGCGCTCGCTGGCGGAGCAACGGGCCTCGGTCCCGGAGGAGCTGAAGCGGCTGCTCGGCGCCGCCCCCGTGGTCCCGCCTCAGTACTCGCAGGTGGCGTAGGCCATGGCGAGCGCCAGCACCTTCGCCTTCCGGGCGATGGACGTCGCCGGGGTCGCCTCGGCGGGCGAGGTGGAGGCCGAGTCGAAGGCTCAGGTCACCGAGCAGCTGCGGCAGCGCGGGCTGATCGTCCTCGACGTCAGCGAGAAGACGAACCCGGTCAACATCGAGGACTTCTTCAAGCGCTGGAAAAAAGTGGACATGCGGGAGCTGGCGGTGTTCTCGCGCCAGTTTGCCACCCTCGTCGCCTCCGGCATGCCGATGCTCCGCACGCTGCACACGCTCGAAGAGCAGACGCAGGACGAGATGATCAAGGAGGCGTGCGCCGGCCTCCGCGCCGACGTGGAGGCCGGCAGCACGCTCGAGCAGGCGATGGCGCGCCACCCCCAGGTCTTCGACCGTCTCTACCGGGCCATGATCCGCTCGGGCGAGCAGTCGGGGCGGCTCGAGAGCGCGCTCGACCAGATCGCCTTCCAGGTCGAGAAAAACGACTCGCTGCGGCGCCAGGTCAAATCGGCGCTGATGTACCCGGCGCTGGTCTTCAGCTTCGCCGCCGTGGTGCTGATCGCGATCGTCGCCTTCGTGATCCCGGTCTTCGCCAACATCTTCAAAGAACTCGCCGAAGAACATCCGGAAGAAAGTGCCGCGCTGCCGATCCCGACGCAGATCTGCGTGACGGCCTCGGAAGCGATCACGGGCTACTGGTTCATCATCATCCCGGTACTCGTCATCGCCGTGATCGCGTTCATCCAGTGGAAGCGGACCGAACGGGGGCGCGAGCTGTGGACGCGCTTCACCCTCCGGCTCCCGGCCAAGATCGGGGATGTGATTCAGAAGGTCGCGCTGGCGCGCTGGTCGCGCACGTTCTCCGGCGCCGTCTCGGCCGGTGTGCCGATGCTCCAGGCGATCAAACTGACGGGGGAGACGGCAGGCAACGTCGTGATCGAACAGGCCATGGACGACGTCTACGCCTCGGTGAAGAAGGGCGGCTCACTCGCCGCCCCGATCGAAGGCAACTCGATCTTCCCCCCGATGATCGGCCACATGGTCGCCGTCGGCGAGGAGACCGGCCAGCTCGAGACGATGATGGACAAGATCGCCGACTTCTACGAGGCCGAGGTCGACGCCAAGGTGAAAGCCCTGACCAGCCTCCTCGAGCCCGTCATGATCGTCTTCGTCGGCGGCATCGTCGGCTTCATCGTCATCTCGATGTACCTGCCGATGTTCAGCATCTACGAAAAGATCCGCTGAGGGGGGCGGGCGCCTGGCGTCTGCTTCCGGGGACGCGAGTTGTATCTTGTATTGATACGAGATACGATCTGGTCGTGGTCAAGGACGCCGACGTCTATGTTCTTGCGGGACTGCTCGCGCAGGACGGGCAGTGGAGCTACCGGTCGCTCGCGGATCGGCTCCGGGTCCCGCACCCGGTCGTCCAGCGTGCCCTGGCAAGGGCGAGGGCGGCGGACCTGTATTCGCCGGATCGGCGCGAGGTCCATCTCCCTCACTTAGAGGAGTTCGCGGTCCACGCGCTGCGCTTCCTCGCCCCGGCCCAGCTGGGCGCCATCGCGCCCGGCGTGCCGGCGGCCTGGGCGGCGGAGCCGATGGCCGGCGCGATCCGCTCCTCCGGCGATGAGCCACCCCCGGTGTGGCCCTACGCTCAGGGCCGTGTGCGAGGCCAGGCGATCGCGCCACTGCATCCGGCCGCGCCGGAAGCGATCGAGGATTGGCTCGAGCTCGGCGAGTTCCTCGCCTTGCTCGACAGCCTCCGCCTGGGGGACGCGCGGGTCCGCAAAGTGGCAGGCGATCTTCTCGCCGAGAGGCTCCGCTCTCTACCCTCGGTCGCGAACCCATGAGCGCGCCGCAGCTCGAGGCGGCCGCCGCGGTCCTCGGCCCCCTCGTCGATGAGGTCGTCTTCGTCGGCGGGGCAACGGTCCACCTCTGGATCACCGAACCTGGCGCGCCGCCTACCCGGGCAACCGACGACGTCGATGTGATCTGCGAGGTCGCGACCCGCGTCGAGTACCACCGGCTTGGCGAGAGGCTGCGGGAGCGGGGCCTTCGCGAGGCGATGGACGAGCCGGTCATCTGCCGCTGGCGGAGCGCCGCCCCGAGCCTCGTCCTGGACGTGATGCCGACCGACCCCGACATCCTCGGCTTCTCCAACCCGTGGTATGAGGAGGCGATCTCGACCGCGGCGACGGTCGTCCTCGATTCGGGGGCCGAGATACGCGCCGCGACGCCGGCGCCGCTGGTCGCAACGAAGCTGTGCGCATGGAAGGGCCGGGGCCGTGGTGACACGCTGGCAAGCCTCGATGTCCACGACGTGTTGACGCTGATCGACGGGCGAGCCGAGCTGGGGGAGGAGATCCGCTCTGTGTCTCCGGACCTTCGGGACTACATCCGGGCCGAGCTGAGCACGCTCCGAGCGGAGCCGTACTTCGGCTACGCCGTCGACGGTGCAACCGCAGGCTACGGCCCGGTCGGTACCGACCGGGCCCGTCTCGTCCGGGACCGCGTCGACGAACTCCTCGCCTGACCTCGGTGGGGCGATACTTGGGGCAACGTGCCCCCACGCCAGGTACCGGACCAGGGGTTTCGCACAAGGTCATCCGAACGGGGATGGGGATCTCTGGACGCGCTTCACCCTCCGCCTCCCGGCCAAGATCGGGGATGTGATCCAGAAGGTCGCGGCGGCACGCTCGTCGCGCCTGAGCTCCTCGCCAGCGAAGTGCTACGGTGACGCACATGAACCGTGTCGGCGTCCGAGAATTGCGGCAGCACCTCTCTCGCTACCTGGTGGACGTCAAGGCGGGGGAGAGCTTTGTCGTGACCGAGCGGGGACGCGAGGTTGCTCGCCTCACTCCCTCGGGGCCCGCGGATTCCCCGCTGGCAAGGTTGGTCGCCGAGCGCGGGGCCACGATGCCGAGCGCCGACCTCGTCGGCCTCTCACAGCGGTCCAGGCGTCGCCCCGCCTCTGGTCTGCCCAGTGAGGAAGTGCTGGAACAACTGAGGGAGGACCGGCTATAGCCGGCCGGCTCGCCTATCTCGATACGTCGGCCTACGTAAAGTTGCCGTTGCACGAGCCCGAGCAGGACTGGCTGCGCGAGGCGCTCTCCGAATGGGACGGGTACGTATCCAGCGCCCTGCTGGCAACGGAGGCGATCCGAGCCTGTGCCCGTTACGGATCAGGGTATGCGCAGGACGCCCGGGCCTGGCTCGAGGGCGTGGCGCTCCTGCCACTGGACGATTCGATCCTCGACCGCGCCGCGTCGCTCGCGCCACCGATGCTGAGAACCCTGGACGCCGTTCACCTCGCGACCGTGCTCAGTGTCCGCGACGAGATCGGAGTGCTGTTCACCTACGACGATCGGCTCGCCAGGGCCGCAGCCCAATACCAACTCCCCGTCGCTGGCTGTCGTGCTTCCGAGGACGCTTGAGAGCATCGCGACCCCTTGCTCGGTGAATGCACGCGGCGCGAAACGCCGGTCCCTCGCCCGGAGCTTGAAATGCCAGTTTGGCTTTTCAAGCTCTCCCGTTCCGCCTTGGAACAGCTGGAACATGAAATACGCCCCGGAAGCGTTCCTTGTCGCGTCGGACCGCTCGAGGGACCCATGGCATCCGCGCATCTGAGGACGCCATCGGCGACCTCCGAGCGGTTGAACCTTGGACCTCGATGACCGCCGAGATGCGTGCTTGACCAAGGCCTGGTCCCGGCCCGTCGAGGCGGTTCTGACCGGCACGCCGAATTAGATTAAAAAATAAGTATTCGTGCTTGCTGCTCAATTGGGTAAAACCACGGTCGTATTCGGAGACGATCTGGTTATCCGCGAGAGAGGTGGGGAATGAGGCAAGCACGAGTCACTACAGAAATCCGTGATGCAACCGGGTTTTGGCGCAGCTTGGTCGGCGCTGCTTTCGCGCTCGTCCTAGTCGGAGTGCTGCTCATGCCCGCCAAGGCCTCGGCCGCCGAATGCACCGACACCTGGATTGGTCCGGCAGAAGGATCCTGGGCGATCGCAGCAAACTGGTCGGCCGCCCACGTGCCAAGCGAAGCCGACGTGGCCTGCATCCAGGCTGGAAAGGCGGTCAAAGTGGAACCTTCGGAGACCGTCGGCGTGGTCCAGGGAGAAGGTGCTCTGACAATCTCCGGCACCCTGAATCTGACCCGCGCGCCGAACGAAGCGGTGTCATCGATCGCAACCCTGACGTTGGGCGGCGGCACGCTCGGCGGGGTCGGAAGCATCGAAGTGACCGCCTCGCTCTCGGCCTCCCTGGCGGCTCTTTCCGGCACGGGATCGACGATCCTCGGGTCCGCGGCCTCGGCCACGATCTCGAAAACGAGGCTCATTGAACGACACCTGGTCAACCACGGCAACCTAGCGGTCAGTAGCGGTTACCTGCTCATGTCCACGAACGCCACGCTCGAAAACACGGGAACCCTCACCGTGAACGCTGAAGGACTCGAAACCGGTATCACCCTGCTCAGAAGCGACACCACGCCGTCGATTACCAACAGCGGCACCATCCGGAAGACGGCCGGGAGTGGCCAGTCGGCGATCCTACCCAATGTGACGAACACGGGCGTCGTGAAGGCGGAAACTGGAACCCTCGCATTCAACGGTAACTGGTCCCTCGGCTCCGGAACCTCGCTGATCGGCAACCTGAGCTTCGTCAGCACTCAGACTATTACTGCGGCCCATAGCTTCACGGCAAAAAGCGGGACGCTCGCGCTCACCGGCTCCGTGAACCTCGTCATCGAAGCCGGTAACACCGCTGAAGTTGAAAATCTGACCCTCGGCGGCTCGAAGGTCCAAGGCTCGGGGACCTTAAAGGTCTTGGGTCTCTTCTCGGACACTAACGGGGAATTGGAAGGTTCGGGCTCGACCGTGCTCTTGCCGACCGCTATCGGAAGCGTGAACCGCACCTGGATGAAAAACGGCTACACGCTGGTCAACGAAGGAACGACGACCTTCGCTTCCGACAGTTTCCTCATGGGGAGCGGAACGGTTCTCAGAAATCAGGGAACGTTCAACGCAAACGCGGAAGGAACCGGGAAGGGCATCATCATTCAGCCGGGATCGTCGCCCGAACCGAGGGTCGTCAATAAGGGGCGCTTCCAGAAGACGGCCGGTACCGGAACGACCGAAATCGGGCCGGCTTTTGAAAATGCGGGCGCGATTGTCGAAAGCTCCGGCAAATTGAAGATTCTCAAGGAGATCTCCGTAGCTTCGAGTACCGGCACCCCCCACCATTCTTCCTGCGGCGACCCGGTGGATTGCGCCACCGGCAACTTCACCGAGACGCAGACCGACCTCGAAATCGGGGGCCGTGGAGTAGGCCTTGACCTCACCCGCACCTACAGCGCGCAGATGGCGGCCTCCGGTTTGCTCGGCATCTTCGGCTATGGCTGGACCAACTCCTTCGGTGACAAGCTCACCTCCGAAGAAAGCGGCGCCAAGGAGACGTTGACGGAAGCCTCGGGTGGCACGGTCGCCTTCGTGAAATCCGGTGCCTCCTGGATCGCACCCACGTGGAGCCAGGACGTGCTCGCCGGCAGCGCCGAATCCGGCTTCACGCTGATGCTCCCCGATCAGACCAAAGAGGCGTTCACCGGGACTGGCCGCCTCGAAGCGGTGACCGACCGCAACGGGAACGAAACGGGGCTTGCCTACAACGGCTCGGGAAAGCTGGAAACGATCACCGACCCGAGCGGCCGGAAAATCACCCTGACCTACAACGCCGAAGGCCTGGTCGAAAAGGCCAAGGACCCGATGGGCCATGAAGTCAAATATGCCTACGAAGCGAAAAGTCTGAAATCCGCCACGCTGTCCGGCGAAGCCAGCCCGACCTGGCAGTTCAAATACGACGCATCTCACCGGATGACCTCGATGACGGACGGCCGGGGCGGCAAAACGACCAACGAATATGACAGCTCGAGCCGGGTGATCGCCCAGACCGATCCTGCGGAACGTAAAACGACCTGGGAATACGCCCCGTTCCACACGAAGATCACCAACAAAGACACTGGCGCTGTGACCGACGAGTGGTTCAACAGCAACAACCAGCCCTACTCGATCACTCGTGGCTTCGGCGCCGTCGCGGCGGCGACCGAAACATTGACCTATACCGCGGCGGGATTGCTGGCGAGCCGGGCCGATGGCAATGGCCACACGACCATCTACGGCTACGACGCCGAAGGCAACCGGACCAGCGAACGGAATGCCGAAGGCGACGAAACCAAATGGACCTACAACGAAGCTCATGGGGTGACCAGCGAAACCAAACCCAACGGGGAGAAATCGACGTTTAGCCTCAACGCCAACGGCGACCCCGAAACCGTCTCGCGCCCGGCACCGGAATCGAAAACGCAGACCCTCTCCTACGAATACGGCCCGCAAGGCGAAGTCAAAGCGATGACCGATCCGCTCGGCCACATCTGGAGCTACGAATACGACAAATACGGCGACCGCACCTCGGAAACCGATCCCGAAGGCGACGAGCAGACCTGGGGCTATAACGAAGATTCGCAGGTGACCTCGAAGGTCAGTCCGCGCGGCAACGAAGAAGGCGCAGAAGCGGCGAAGTACACGACCTTGATCGAACGCGACGCCCGGGGCCGCCCGATCAAGGTCACCGACCCGCTTGGCGCCAGCACGAAATTCGCCTATGACCCGGACGGCAACATCGAATCGATCACCGACCCGAACGGGCACAAAACCAAATTCACCTACGACGCCGACAACGAGCGGACGAAGGTCGAACGCCCGAACGGCGCGATCGAAGAAACCGGCTACGACGGCGCCGGCCAGATCACCGGCCAGATCGACGGCGACAAACAGAAAACGACGTATGTCCGCAACGTGCTCGAGCAGCCGGTCGAAATCATCGACCCGCTGGAACGCAAAACCACCCAGACGTTCGACGCGGCCGGGAACCCGAAGAGTAGGACCGACCCCGAAGGCCGGACGACGACCTACGGCTACGACAAAGCGAATCGGCTGAAGGAAATCAGCTACTCGGGCGAACCCGGTCAGGGCGCGACGTTCGCCTACAACGAAGATGGCGATCTCACCAGCGTGGTCGACGCGACCGGCGAAAGCACCTGGGAATACGACCAGCTCGGCCGCCTGACCCACAGCAAAGACGGGCACGGTGAAACCGTAGGTTGGACGTACAACCTGGCCGACGAGCCGGTCGGCCTTACCTATCCGAACGGCAAATCGATCAGCCGTGCCTACGACAAAGCTGGGCGCCTCGAAGGCGTGACCGACTGGCTCGGCCACACGACCTCGTTCGCCTACAACCCCGATTCCGAGCCGACCGCGACCACCTTCCCGGTCGCCACCACCGATGTCGACGAATACGCCTGGGACCGGGCCGACCGGATGAGTTCGGTGACGATGGAGAAGGGTGGCGAAACCCTTGCCTCTCTCGCCTACAGCCGCGACCCGGCCGGTCAGCTCGAATCCCTCATGAACAAAGGGCTGCCGGGCGCCAAAGAAGAAGCCTTCTCCTATGACGAAACCGAGCGGCTGACGAAAGCCGGTTCGGCCGAATTCGGATACGACGCCGCCAACAACATCACCAAAGCGCCGGGCACCACCAACGCCTTCGACAAAGCGAGCGAGATCGAATCGGCGACCGGCGCCGCCTTCACCTTCGACAAAGAGGGCGCGCGCACCAAAGAGACGCCGTCGAGCGGCCCGGCCACCACCTACAAATACGACCAGGCGGGCGATCTGGCAGCCATCGAACGAGCCGAAGAAGGCGAAACGCCCGCGATCGCGGAATCGTTTGGCTATGACGGAACCGGCCTGCTGACCTCAAGGACCGTCGGCCTGACCACCGCGCATTTCGTCTGGGACCTGAGCGGATCGCCGGAACTCCTGCTCTCAGACGGCGAAGACAGCTACGTCTACGGGCCGGGTGGGCTCGCCGTGGAGGCGATCTCTGCGGGCGAAGTGCCGACCTACCTCCACCACGATCAACTCGGCAGTACGCGCCTCCTAACCAATGCCTCCGGTGAAGCCACGGGGGCCTTCACGTATGGGGCCTACGGAGCGCTGACCGGGCACTCCGGCACGGCCACGACGGCGCTCGGCTACGCCGGGCAGTACACGCTCGGCCAAAGCGGCCTGCAATACCTACGAGCCCGGTTCTACGACCCGGCCACGGCGCAATTCATGACGCGCGATCCGATCGAGAGCTTCACCCGATCCCCGTATGGCTACGCGAAGGAGAATCCGGTCGGCCGGATCGATCCCTCCGGGCTCTGCGGCGTGAGTTCGGTAGGTGATTTTTTCGAAAGCTTCAATCCGATCTCGGAAGAAAACTGCGCCTATGAAGCCGCGAGTTCAGCCACGGAAGCCGTAAGCAATATCTCGCTGCCCTCGACCAGGGAAGCCGCCGAAGCCGAGGTGGGCTTCTTCGATGGCGGCACGGCAGGACTCACGAAATACGCGAGGGAACTGCTTGGCATCGGGAATGGCGGTCTCGCACTCTGCGGTAGCACCTACGAAGACTCCGGCATCGCGGGCGCGGCGGTTTTCTCGGTCTTGGCCCCGGAGACGCCAGAGGGGGCGCTCACGATCGCTTCCCGCTTCCCAGATGCGTCCATGTGGGTCGCGAGACACGGCGATGAGGTGAATCAGGTTAAAGATGTCGTTGAAGAAGTCATCAGGCACGTCGTCGGGAAATAGGGGCTCGCCCATTGAAGCTGCTCAGGAAATGGAGGGTTGAGTTCTTGGTCGCGGGTCGGAACGACGATGCTTTGCTTGAGGCGCTCGGCGATCCCGGGTATCGTCGCTCGGACGGGATAGCCGTTCGGATCATCAATGCGCTTGGTCGCTTCGGCGATGGTCGAGCGGTCGGCCCGATCCTCTCGGTGCTGCGCGAAGGCCGGAGAGCTACCGTTCGCTCGACCGTGGCTATTGCCCTGGGACGAATCGGCGACCCCAAAGCTGTCCCTGCCTTGCGCGAACTGCTGGATGACGAGGATCGACCGACCAGAATGTGGGCGATGCGGAGCGTGGGGCAGCTTCGAGATCGCGAGAGCGTCGGGCGTCTGATCGATGCGCTGGCGGAGGACGACGGGGGCATTCGACAGTACGCGGCCAAGGCGCTCGGAGGAATCGGAGATCAAGCGGCTACCCCTGCACTAATCAGGGCTCTGGGTGACGGCAAGCAGAGCGTGCGCGAGCTCGCCGCCCTGTCCCTCGCCGAACTCGGAGACTCGCGCGCACTGGAGCCTGTCCGCCAGGCTCACTCGGAAGCGCGGGGATTCACTCGGAGGCGCATCGGACGGGCGCTGGGAGAGCTGGAGACCCGATTCGGCTGAGGCATCCTGGGCCGCCCCCATTTAGCGGTGGCGGGGCCCTATGCGAGCTCACGCCCCGGGCCGGCAACGGCCCTGAATCGGGACATCGACCAGTCCGACCGCGCGAAGCACCGCCAGGTGGTACACGACAGCCGACAGCGAGGGGCCGTCGGCCAGCCGGTCGCGGAGCTCCCGCGTCGTCAGCTCGCCTTCGCCTAGAAGTCCCAGCAGTGCCCGCCGGGTCGGATGCCGCCGGGCCACCTCGCGCCGGCTGATGGCCGCTCCTCCATCGCTAGGCGAGGCGGTAGAAATTCTCGTTGACACCGCGGCGTCCCTGCCCGATAGGCCAGGGCGATCAGCCCGGACTTGGCCAACTGTCTGACGTGGTAGTCGGTGTTACTGAAGTCGTGCCGCAGCTCCCGGCTGAGATCGGTCGGTGAAAGGACCCTGCCGCCGTCGATGCCGAGGACTCCGAGGATCGAGATCCCCAGCGGGTGGATGTATGTCCGCGACGGGCGCTACCACTCGACGGGCAGCGAGTCGCCGCCCGTGGCGCCCCAGCCGCTCTGATCGGGGCTGGGCCGCTGTGCCATCCGGGGGGATCGGCTCGGGCGGACAGGGTGGGACCGATGCCCTGAATGCCGACCGTCACCGACGCCTTCGCCGAGAACCTCCTCGCAGATCGTCGGCAGGCGGGGCTGAGCCAGGAAGAGCTGGGTCTCCGCAGTGGCCTCGACGACAATCGCGCCCTGGAGCGCGGCGTCGCCTCGCCCAAGCTGGAGTCGCGGGGGTGCTGGACAAGGACCCGGCCGAGCTGCGTGGCAGAGCTGCAGAGCTGAATCGACGGGCAGGGACGGCAGTTGACCTGAATGACCGATGGGGGGCCAGACCAGGTACTTCCTGGAGGAGAGGTCCACGGGATAAATGAATGTAAAGCGGCAGGGAGGGTTCTCTCTTGGCAGCTTCGTCGTCTTCGTCAGCCTCGTTTTCCTATTCTCGAAGCGGGAGCCAGATCACCCCGAGCTTTCGGGGCTGATGCTTGCTTCGAGCGTGGTCCTGATTGTCGATTGGGTCTACCTATCCGCGGTGCGGGTTGGCGAGTCGGTATTCCTCAACGAAAAGGAATGGGCTGGCTCTTCTCTTTGCCGGGTAGCGCTGGCGCTGGGTCTGCCTGCCGCTCTGGAGCGCGCAGGCCCTCTCGGGGCGGACAGTTGTCGAGACGGACGGAATTACTGTGCGGGCCTCCTCTACTGGACGTCTGTTCGGTGTCGCGGCCCCTGCCACTCGCTCACATCCTGAATTTTTGGTGGGTGGTTCCCTACTTTTCTCCGAGAACACTCCGAAAAGTCATTCGACGAAGGTTTGGCTATCGGAGGGCTAAAGCCGTGCCCTCTGTGGTCGATGAGACCTCCGTAAATAGAGCCAGTGCTTGGGAGCCATGAGGCAAGAGTCCGGGCGCGGGCGCAAACGATAGGTCCATCAGGAGGTACCTATGTTGCTCCAGAACATCCGGGCCCGGATTGGCGCCCGGCTAAGCGGTGACAAGGAGGCCGGCTTCACGCTGATCGAGCTCCTCGTCGTCATGCTCATCCTCGGCATCCTCGCGGCGATCGCGCTGCCGGCGTTCTTCAACCAGAAAGAAAAGGCTGGCGACGCCAGGGCGAAGGAGGACCTCCATAGCGCCCAGGTCGCGATGGAGACCTGCGCGACCGAAGGCAATGGCGAATACGGGACCGCCAGCAGCGCCGGCGGCTGCACTCAGGCAAAGCTCCACGAAATTGAGCCTGCCGTTCCTGCAGGTGCTCCGCTGACGGCTACGCCGGAAGGGAAAAGCTACACGCTGCAGGAGGAAGGCAGCAGCGGCTGGTTCAAACTCATCAACAAAGATGGCAGTCTGGAATTCACTTGTGAGTCAGGTGGCGAAGGCGGCTGCAGCGGCGAAAAGGAAAAAGAAGGTACCTGGGGTAACGGCTGATCTCGGGTCGCCTCCACCAGTTGCCGTATCCGAGGGGCGGGTCGTGAGGCCCGCCCCTTGGTGTCTGAGCTCCATCTCGAGGAGCATTTCAAAACCGATAGATCGGTAATCACCGTGAAGTTCAACTTCTTCAACTTGAGGATCTTGCATGGTGTGTCTGTCGTCCTTGCTGTCGCAGTTGCGGTCGTCTGCCAGGCGGCTCCTGCTCGAGCAGCAGTGCCGAACTTCAAGGCCGTCTCCGAAAGTGGGGAAGTGGTCTTCTTCGACACCGAAGACCAGCTCGTACCGGGGGACACCGACACCAAGCGGGACGTTTACGAGCGGTATTTCGATTCCCGCGTCGGTGGATATGTGACCCGGGAGGTGTCGCTCGGTCCGACTGGGGGGAACGACGCATATAACGCCCAGTTCGAGGCGGCCAATGCGACGGGGACGTTGGTGTTCTTCTCGACCCAGGAGCGGTTGGTCCCTGAAGACACGGATCGCCAGGTCGACATCTACATGCGGGATCTCACGACCGGCTCGACCACGCTGGTAACCACCGGGGAAGCGGCGTGCTCGCCTGGTTGCGGGAACGGGGAATTCTCGACCGCGTTTGCGGGGATCAACGAATCAGGCACCGAGGTCTTCTTCACCACCGCGGAGCGACTTGCCCAGGGCGACTCGGACAACTCGGTCGATCTGTACGTGCGGAGTGCCGGACAAACCAAGTTGGTGTCCACGCCGGAAGCGGGCTGCGGGGCCGGGTGCGGCAACGGGGCATTCGACGTCTCGAGCCGAGGCATCTCGGCCGACGGGTCGCACGCCTACTTTGCGACGGCCGAGCCCCTGTCGTCCGCCGACGGCGACAGCACGCTCGACATCTACGCGCACGATCTCGGCAACGGCGCGACGTACCTCGTCTCCCGCGGTGCCTGCGTGGGCTGCGGGAACGGCGGAGCCGTGCCGGTCTTCGACGGGAGTTCGGCGGACGGCGACCGCGTCTTCTTCAGTAGCGACGAAAAGCTGACGGAAGGCGACAACGATTCGGCGACCGACGCCTACGCTCGCGATCTGCCGAACGGGCCGACGACCCTCATCTCCGGCGGCAGCGAAAACAGTCCCGCCAACTTCGCCGCCGCCTCGGCCGACGGCTCACACGTCTTCTTCACCAGCGCCGAGGGCCTCGAAGCGGGCGATGACGACGGGGCCAACGACATCTACGAGTGGACCGAAGGCTCGCCCTTGTCCCTCGTCACCAATGCGCCCTGCAGCAGCAGATGCGGCGTCACCTTCGACGCCGTCAGCGCCGCTTCCAGCGAAGTGATCTTCAACACCTCCGCCCAGCTCTCCGCGGAAGACCAGGACGCTCAGCAGGACGTGTATCGACAGCACGTGGGAGGTGGCGCGCCGGTGCTCGTCTCCCGCGGAGAAGCGGCCTGCACGAGCTGTTGGAACGGCACGGCAGACGTCAAGTTCAGCCGCGGCTCGGCCGATGCCTCGAGGGTGATCTTCAGCACTCCAGAAGGCATCCTCGAAGAAGACACCGACGGTGAAGACGACATCTACCTGCGCGACATCGAAGGCGAATCGACGAGCCTCATCACCACCTCGCCCAGCTATTGCCCACGGCCGAGAGGCAGTTGCGGGGCCAGCTTCGTCGGCGCCTCTCCCGATGGCCGACACATCTTCTTCCTGAGCGTCGAGCGATTCACCCTCGAAGACGGCGACAACGAAGCCGACATCTACGAACGATTCCTCGGTACATCTCCCGACGAAGACGTGACGCGCCTCGTCTCGCAGGAAAACGACCCCAACCTCGAACTGGGGCCGCCGCCGCCCACCCTGACGGGGACCGACCCGGCCCCCCCGAGCTCGTCGACCACCCCGCGGGTGCTGGGCGAAGCCGAAGCGGGCGCGAGGGTGAAGATCTACGCCACGACCGACTGCTCCGGCGAACCTGTCGCCGCCGGGACCGCGGCCGAACTGGAAGCAACCGGGTTGAAAGCAAGCGTCGCCCCGGGGTCGTCGACCGAATTCCGCGCGACGGCCGAAGCCGAAGGATTCGTCTCGAAGTGCTCGGAACCCGTCAGCTATCGCCAGATCAAAGAAAGCGGCGGAGAAGCCTCCGGCGGTGAATCGGGCGGCGGCGGAGGGCCGTCCGGCGGGGGCACGAGCGGCGGTGGCAATGTCCGTCGCACCCCGGTCACGGGGGCGAACGCCGGTGGCGGCAACGGCGGCAGCGCCCATCCGTCCGGCTTCCTCGTCCCGCAGATCCGCATCACCTTCGCCCCGGGCTCGAAGACGCGGCACCGCAGTCCCGTCTTCCGCTTCACCGACTCGACCGGCCAGCCCGGCACGACCTTCCGCTGCAAGCTCGACCGCAAGGCATGGAAGCGCTGCGCTTCGCCGCTCAGGCTGAAGCGCCTCGGGGTCGGCCGGCACTCGCTCCGGATTCTCGCCGTCAACGGCGCCGGGGTGGCGACGCCGCGACCGGTGAAGCGGGTCTTCAAGGTGGTGCCGCGATGATCCGGGCGCTCCGTCGCCGCCTGCGAGCCCAGTCGGGCGAGGGGGGGATGACCCTGATCGAGGTGCTGGTCGCGATGACGATGAGCGTGGTCATCGTGGCCGGCGCGACCGCGATGCTGATCAGCGCCGTGCGGGACCAGCCGGCGCTCAGCCGCAAGGCGCAGAACGTCACCACCGCCCGCTGGCAACTGGAACGAATCGTGCGCGAAATCCGCAACGGAGTCAGGGTCGAAGTCGCCGGCCCGAGCGAACTCTCGATCATCACGCAGGTCCGGCGGGTCGCGTGCGGGGGGGAAGCGTCAACCGACCCGGCCGCTCCGGCGATCAAGTGCGAGGTCACCTATCGGTGTGCGGAAAGCTCCTGCACCCGCACCGAAGCGGGAGCGCCGGAAGCGACGACCGTCGCCCTTTCCGGCGTGCGCAACCCCGCCGTCTTCTGCTTCGTCCCCAGCACCGCGGCTGACCCGAGCGAATGCGGGACGGCGGAGGAAGCCGGGAAGACGAACTACGTCGGCGTGCGCCTCGAAGTGCCCAACCCTGACGGGCCAGGGCTCTTGACGATCAACGACGGCGCCAACCTGCGAACCACGACCCTCACCACCGGATGACGATGGCGCGGCTTCCGCACAGGCTCGCCCGTCGCTTCGATTCCGAGGACGGCTTCACCCTGATCGAGGTGCTGATCGCCGCCGTCATCCTCGCCTTGGCGTCGTTGGCGGTCTTCGGCGTCCTCAGCGCGGCGACGCGCAACGCCGCACGCGCCCAGGCGACCCAGGTGGCGCTCGACAAGGCCCAGGAAGAGATGGAGAAGCTGCACGCCCTCTCGTATTCCGAATTGGCGCTCACCACCACTCCGGAACACGTGGCGGACCCGATGAACCCCAATTACCGCGTGAACGGCAGGAAGTTTGCCATCAAGCGTGAACCGCTGGGCGAAGAATCAGAAATGGTCGTCAACCTCGGCCCGAAGTACGGGAGCGAAAGCCAACCCATCGAAGGCGGGGTCGTCGTGCCGGGGCCCATCAGCTTCAGCGACGGCAACGTCAGCGGGCAGATCTACCGCTACATAGTCTGGCGCAACGACCCGACCTGCCCGGAAAGCGAAGTCGGGACCGAAGACTTCTGCCCTGGGAAACAGGACTACAAGCAGCTGATCGTCGCCGTGAAGCTCAACAACGCGGTGTCGCAGAGCGCCCAGACGAACTACGTCGAAGTGCAGTCGCAGGTGTCGAATCCCAACACCCAGGCCCAGCGCTCGACCCAGGGCGACGAACCAGGTCCTGGCGGCGGCGGCAACACCGAACAGGAACGCGAACAGCGCGAAAAGGAAGAACGCGAAGACGGAACGGCCGGTCAGAGCACCGGTAAAGCGGTGACCGCCCAGCAGTTCTTCCTCTCCGACACGCCGTGCTCGGCGACCGGGACGACGACCCGGCAGCCGATAACCGGCGACCACAACCTGCACAACACCCTCGGCGTCTGCGCCGGCGGGCTGCAGACCGGGTCGGAGAATCCGGGCGCGCCCGACGCGCTGCTGCGCGAAGCGCCGCCTGATCCGGATCCCGCCAACGAATTGAACCCGCCCCTCTACGACTACTCCAGCGATTCATACCTCGACCTGCCGCAGTCGCCGGAAACCGACAAGGGCGTACAGATCCTGCGCGACGACACGCCGGGCTGCAACTACGAACCGACGAGCCAATGGCACCCCGAGGCCAAAGTCCACCGGTGGGTGACCGACCCGATGCCGCGCGAATTCAAGATCAACGGCACGGTGACGCTCGAGTTCTATTCCCGCACGCTGAACGAAGGCAGCTACCCGGCCACGGTTTGCGTCTACCTCTTCGACCGCCATGAAGAACCGGGAGCCGAAGGCGGCATCCGCTGGACCGACACGAAGATGAAAGACGCGGTCAGCGGCGCCTATTACTGGACCTATTCGGAGCAGGGAAACAATTCCTGGCCGCGAACCGAATGGACGAAGTTGCGGGTGACGATGCATATCGCCGAACCGAAACCGATCTTGACCGGCGATCGGCTCGGCGTCGCCCTCAGCGTCGACTCCGGCACGACCCCCGAAGTCGGGATCCCGATCATGTACGACCACCCCAACTATCCGACGCGGCTCGAGGTCGACACCACGACGCCGTTCGAAGAAGGGAACTAGCGGTTGGCCGCCGCGGCGGTTCTGGCCTTCGTCGGAGGCCTGCTCATCGGCAGCTTCATCACCGTCGTCGCCCACCGCGTGCCGCGCGGTGAATCGATCGTCGGGCCGCGCTCGCGCTGTCCCGGCTGCGGCGTTCAGATCGCCGCCTACGACAACGTCCCCGTCTTCTCCTGGCTGGTGCTCCGCGGGCGCGCCCGCTGCTGTGGCGCCAGGATCTCGCCCCGCTACCCGTTGACCGAGCTTGCGGTCGCGGCGCTCTACGTCGCCACGGTGGTGGTGCTCTGGGGCGACCCGACGGAGGTCGTAGAGGGCCTGGTCTTCGTCCCGCTCCTCGCCGCCGTCACCCTGACCGACCTCGAGCGGCGGATCATTCCCAACAAGATCCTGGCCGTCGGGGCCGTGGCCGCGGTCGTGGTGGCGGCGATCGGGGATCCGGGCAGCCTGCCGGTGCGCTTGATCGCCGGCGCCGGCGCCGGTGGCCTCTTCTTCATCGCCGCCCTCGCCTACCCGCGGGGAATGGGGCTCGGGGACGTCAAGCTCGCGGCGACGATGGGCCTGTTCCTCGGCCGCAACGTGATCCCGGCGATCTTCGTGGCCCTCCTTGCCGGATCGCTGGTCGGGGTCGCGATCATCGCCCGGGAAGGAAGCGCGGGACGCAGGATGACGATCCCCTTCGGGCCGTTCCTCGCGTTCGGCGGCTTGGTCGGCCTGCTGCTCGGGGATCAGCTAATCGACCTGTACCTGAACACTTTTACGTAGGCCGTCGAAAGTTCTCCTAGTTCTGGGTATCGGCGGGGCGAAAGGTTCTCGGGGTTCCTGTCGATTCAGCAAGGGCGCGTTCCCGTCGCACCACGCTCCCATGCAGCTGACCAGGAAGAAGAAGCCGACCGAGGTAACCGGCCTTGACATCGAGGCGGGCAGCATCGCCGCGACCGAGATCCGGGCGAACGGCACCGTGCAGGTCGTCGGCTCCGCGGTCGCGCCGCTCGCGCCAGGGGTCTTCCACGATGGCGAGGTGGTGGATCCGGCGGCGCTTGCGACCTCGCTGAAGGATCTCTTCGCCAAGCACAAGCTCTCGAAGCGGGTGCGGCTCGGGATCGGCAACCAGCAGGTGCTGGTGCGCACCCTGCGCCTGCCGGCGATCGAGGATCCCAAGGAGATGGAGGCGGCGGTCCGCTTCCAGGCCCAGGAGCAGATCCCCATGCCGCTCGACCAGGCGGTGCTGGAGCATCAGGTGGTCGGCGGCACGCCGGCGGAGGAGGGCGCGATGCCCCAGCTCGACGTCGTCGTCGTCGCGGCCCGGCGGGACATGATCACGAGCTTCCTCGAGCCGCTGCGCCGCGCCGGGCTGGAGCCGGTCGCGATCGACCTTTCGGCGTTCGGGATGATCCGTGCGCTGGCCGACCAGGCGATTCCGCCCGAGGCGCTCGAAGCCGGGGAGCGGCCGCAGGAGGCGACCCTCTACTGCAACGTCGGCGACGTCGCCAACCTTGCCGTGGCGCGCGGGCGCTCCTGCCTCTTCACCCGCGTGTCGACGGCCGGGATGGAGCCGATCTGTGAGCGGCTGGTCGCGACCCGCGGCCTGACCGTCGAGCACGCCGGGCAATGGCTGCACTACGTCGGGCTCGAACGGCCGATCGCGGAGATCGAAGGCGACCCCGAGACCGTCGCCGAGGCGCGCGCCGCGCTGGAGGACGGCGTCGGCGCCCTCCTCGACGAGATGCGTCGCTCCCTCGACTACTACGGGGCCCAGGAAGGGGCGCTGCCCGTGAGTCGGATCCTCCTCAGCGGCAGCGGCAGCGCGATCCCCGGGCTGGCCGGACGGATCCAGGAACGGCTGGGCTCGCAGATCGACCTCGTCCGCCCGCCTGCCCTGGCGGGGCTCGACGACGCCGCCGCGGCGCGCCTCACGCTCTCCTACGGACTGGGTCTGGACGCCTGAGATGCGGCCCGTAAACCTCATCCCTCCCGACCTGCGACGCGGCGACAATGCGCCGCTCCGCGCCGGGCCCCTCGCCTACATCGTCGTCGGCGCCCTCGGCCTGGTTCTGGTCGGGGTGACGCTGCTGGTGCTCGCCGGCAATCAGGTCTCCGAACGCCAGGCGGAGGCCGTGCGCCTGCACCGCGAAGACAAGGCCGCGCAGGAGAAGGCCCAACGCCTCGCCGCCTACACCCAGTTTCAATCGATGACCGAACGCCGCCTCGCCACCGTCAGCGAACTGGCCAACAGCCGCTTCGACTGGGAGCGGGTGATGCGCGAACTCTCGCTGATCCTGCCGCACGACGTCTGGCTGACCGAACTGGCGGCGAGCGCCGCGCCGGGCGCCGGGGAAGGCGGCTCGGGAGAAAGCAGCGCCGCCGGCATCAACGGGCCCTCGCTCGAAATGTCCGGCTGCGCGACGGGCCAAGATGCCGTCGCGGGTTTCGTCACGGCCCTCAAGGACATCGAAGGTGTGACCCGGGTCGGCCTCGAATCGAGCTCCGTCGGCGGCAGTGGCGAAGGCGGGGGCAGCGGCGGTGGCGAAGGCTGCCAGGCGCGCGACTTCATCGCCCAGTTCAAATTGGTCGTCGCCTTCGACGCCGCCCCGACGCCGATCACCGGGGAAGCCGGAGAAGTGACCGCGGAAGAACCCGCCGCGGGCGAATTGGCGGAAGGCTCCGAAGGCTCGGAATCCGAAGCGACCAGCGAAGGCGAAACCTCGACCGTGAGCAGCGAAGGCGGCTGAGATGAAAGCGTCCTCGAAGAAGAACACGAACCTCGTGATCGGCGCGATGCTCGTGATCGGCGCGCTCGCGACCTTCTTCTGGATCGTGCTGTTGAGCCCGAAGCGCGACGAAGCCGACAAGCTGCAGGTCCAGGTGGAACGGCTCGAATCGTCGCTCTCCCAACACCGCGCCGAAGCGGAAACCGCCGAAGCCGCGCGCAAGTCGTTCTCCGGCGACTACGCCCATTTGGTGGTGCTGGGCAAGGCCGTGCCCGGCGATTCGGAAACCGCTTCGCTGCTCGTGCAGCTCGACAAGGTCGCGGCACGAGCGCACGTGGACTTCCAGTCGCTGACCCTCCGGTCCTCCGGCAACCAGGCCGAAACGCCCGCCGCGATCCCGACCGGCGGCACCGTCTCCGCGACCGAGGCGGCCGCGTCGCTGTTGCCGCTCGGCGCGTCGGTCGGGCCCGCCGGCCTGGCGGTGATGCCCTACGAACTGACCTTCGAAGGAAGCTTCTTCAAGATCGCCGACTTCATCGAAGGGCTCGACAACCTGGTGAAGACGACGAACGCGGACGTTGCCGTCGACGGTCGTCTGATCACCGTCGACAGCTTCTCGCTGGAGCCCGGCGCCACCGGCTTCCCGAGCCTGCTCGCCTCCTTCACCGTCACCACCTATCTGACGCCTCCCGGCGAGGGGCTGACCGGCGGCGCCTCCCCCGCAGGGCCTTCGGTGGGCACCGAATTGGCGTCGGCGACCACGGGGGCGTCACCATGAAGTGGCTGAAGGCCGGCCCGGAGCTGAAGCTGCCCGACCTCGGGAATCTCCGGGTCCCCGCGTTCCTCGAAGACCTCTACTACGACCTCAAGGATCGGCGGCTTCTGCCGCTGGTCGCCCTGGGCATCGTCGCGATCATCGCGGTGCCGTTCCTGCTCTCGGGCGGGTCCGACAAGCCCGAAGCTCATGCGCCCCGCGTGGGCGGGAGCATCGCGACGGCATCGGGTGCGAACGGGTCGTTGACCGTCGTGCGCTCCAATCCGGGGCTGCGCGACTACCGCAAGCGCCTCCACCGCAAGCCCACCGACCCCTTCAAGCAGCACTTCACCGCGCCGCAGTTGGCGGGCACCAAGCTCGGCACCGGGGGGGAAGAAGAAGCAACCGTGAGCGGGTCGACGACCTCCTCCTCCACCTCGACGACGGTCAGATCGACCGCGACCAGCGTCACGACGAAAACGATCCGTGAAGAAAACGGCGCCGTCACGTCGGAAAGCGAAACCCACGCCTCACCCGGCTCCCAGGGCTCGCCGAATCCGGGAAGCAAGACCGCCGGCGGGACGACCGGGGAAGGGGGCTCCGAAGGCACCGCGGGCGCGGAAAGCGGCGGGTCCCGCTGGATCGCCTTTGCGGTCGACGTCCGGATCAAGACGGCCGTCACGCTGCCTGACGGCACCGTGGAATCCGGCGAACCGGTCAGCTTGTCGGAAGTCCGGGCTCCGGCGCCGTTGCCGACCGAAAAAACCCCCGTCGTGACCTATCTAGGAGCCGACCTCAAGACGGGCAAGCTGGTCGTGATGATCTCCGAAGAAGTGACCTCGGTCTTCGGCGAAGGCAAATGCCTGATGGGAACGCAGAAATGCCAGCTCCTCGAAGTCGAAACCGGGATGCCGACCACCTTCGTCTACGGCCCCTCGTCCGAGCGCTACAAGATCACCTTCACGAAGATCGAACGCGTTCCGATCGAACTGCCGAAAAACCTCGAACACAGCAAGGAATCCGACGTCGGCGCGGCCCCGACGCCGCAGGCCAGAGCCCTGGATCGACTGCAGCGTCCATAGCTTCAGTAAATGAAGCCATGTAGCTACACTTGGTGAAGCACCCTTATCCCTCTGGGTTTCGCCATGTCTGCCGAGTCCAATTCCACATGTCCCGTCTGCAAGACCGCAGAGGTTGTCTGCGGGAAGTGGACGCTCCTCTTGATCAGGGATCTGGCCGAGGGGAACTGCAGGTTCTGCGAGCTTGAACGGTCGCTGGAGGGGATCAGTCCGCGGACGTTGTCGTTGCGGTTGCGGGCGTTGGAGGAGGAGGGGATCGTCGAGCGGCACACTTATCCCGAGGTGCCGCCGCGGGTCGAGTATGCGCTGACCGATAAAGGGGAGGCGCTGGTGCCGCTGATCGACGACATGCGGGCGTATGGGATGCGGTGGTTGCTGGACGAGGCGGGCGAGCCCGCCGAAGCCGCCGCCGCTTAGGTCGCTGCAAGGCGTCGTGCAGGCGCAGGAGGCCGGGGCGGGAGGCGAAAGTCTGGCCTCGTGCGCGACTTTCTGCTGAACGAATCCCTTCGCCGCCTCGCCACCGAGGCCGCGACCCGTTACAACGCGATGGTTGCCGAAGGGGAACAGATTCCCTTCGACGTGGCGACCGACACCGCCGAGGACTCGCCGTTCTACAGCTACGTGCCGCAGACCGGCCGTTTCGTGGAGGAACGGGCCGGGGAGCTGCACGGCCTGCCGAGCTGGAACGCCGCCCGCGAGGCGGTCGTCGAGGCCGGGGTCGCCTCCACTTATCTGGAGGGGCGCGGCGAGATGGTACCGCCCGAACCGGGCGCCCGCGCCGAGCGGATGCTGGAGGTCTTCACGGTCGAGCTCTTCAAGGAGGGCAGCGGGTTCGCGCTGGACCGCGGCAGGCTGGAGGCGCTGGTCGCGACGCTGGACGCGGAAGCGCGGAGCGCGGACGACGCCGACCTGCTGATCGTGCCGATCGTCGGGCTGCGGATGTCGATGAACCGGCTGCAGCTGCCGAACGGGGTGCGGATCGTCCGCGCCGACGCGATCGCCGCGCCGGTCGAGGCGATGCGCAGCGAGGGCATGGGCCGCGCCGCCTGGGAGCCGCAGTTCCTCGCCGTCGCCGAACAGGGGAACGACGGGGCCGAGGCGGCCCTCGACCAGCTGCGCGAGCTGATCAGCGTGATGCGGATGTTCAAGATCGGCGGCATCGGCCTTGGGCCGTTCGCCTTCGCCCCGACCGGGGAAGACACCTGGCGCCGCATCACCACCGGCGCGCCGCAGGCCCGCCCGGGCGGCTACCGCCTCGCCGAGGAGGAGGGCACCGAGCTCGCCGACTTCGCCGCGATGCTGGAGCAGCGCCCGGACCCCGACAGCGCCCTCAGCTGGGCGGTCGGCCGCTTCGAGATGGGCTGTGAGCGCGAGAGCGCGATGGAAGGGCTCAGCGACCACCTGCTGGCGCTGCGCGCGGTGCTCGAGGGCCACGGCCCGGTCGGCGCCTCGCTGCCGCTGCGCGCCTCCGCCCTGATCGCCGACGACAACTTCGACCGGATCGAGGCCCGCGAGCGGGTCGAGGAGGTGCTCGAGCTGGAGCGCGCGCTGATGAACGGCCGCATGCTCGACCACGCGATCGAGCTGGCGACCTGGATCGAGGACGGCGTCCGCCGCCTCCTCCGCCAGGCGGCGCTGGGCGAGCTCGGCAGCGACCTCTCGGCGACCGCCGACGAGACACTGATCGCGACCGGCCTCGAAGCCGGCGACGCGGAGATCATGGTCTACGCGGAAGAGGACGTGGCGCCCGAGCCGGAGGCCGAGCAGCAGAGCTTCGACGTGATCGAGGAGCCGACGGCGGACGAATTCCGCATCGTCGAGGCCCCCGGGATCCCCGAGGACGCGCCGGCCGACCTTGCCGCCGACATCCGCGAAGCGGAGAGCTACCTTGACGACGAATCCGACCTCGAGGAGGACGAACCGATGGAAACCCGCATCCTCGAGCCCATCCCCGCCCCCGGCGAGATCAAGGTCACGGCCACCCACTGGCTCGACGAGGTCGAGGAGGAGCCCGGCCAGGGTCACTCGCTCGAGTGGCCCGCCGCCGAAGAGCGCGACCTCCAGCACCGCGAGCGGATCGACACCCCGCGCGTCCGTCACCTCTTCCCGGTCCCCGACTCGGACTGGGAGGTCTCGAGCCTCGAGTTCGAGTACTCCCGCAACCGCTGACAGCTCTTAGCTGTTCCTTTCGCCGACACCTCCGGCAAAAGGCACAGCTGACCGGGGCTGGATGGTTGATTTGACGGAACCCCGCCGCCCCACCATCGGCGCGAACTCACCCCGGAGGGGGCCCCGGGGAAGGGACGCGCCACTCTCGCCACGGCCCGGGCAGGCTGTGGCCGTGGCGAGAGTGGCGGGTATGAGACAAGTGGAGGAACCCTCGCGGGAGGACACGGGACGGTGACGGATCCGTCACGGCAGAGCGATCCGTGACGGAGATGTCGGGAACGCAGGCCTTTCTCCCGTGTTGCACAACATCGACTCACGCGCTGCGTGGATTGACCGTGCTATAGGGGCCCTAACTCATGCAGCGCGTTCTCAGGCCCTGATCCCGGCCCCGGAATGAGCCCTGAGGGGCCGGAAAGTGTGACGTTCTCGGCGTCTTCGTCAATGAATCGGCCGAGGCGTGGAGACTCCCCGACCCGATCGTCACGGAAGTCCGACTTCCTCACGTCCCTGTGACGCCTCTCCCACGAACGCCTCACGTCCTGGGCTCCTCATGGGGGTCACAGCCTGCCAGGACCCCCATGAGGAGCCCAGGACCTCCCTCGGACGGCCGCCCGGGCCACGGACCCCCGCCCGTCCCCCGGCCTCGCCCGCCTACCTACGCCCGCCCCGCGGCCATCGCGACGCGCTCCTCGCCGGTCGCGAACAAGTACCTGTTGATCTGCGCCAGGCCGGCCAGGTCGTGGACGTCCTCGTCCAGGTAGGGGACGCGGATCACGCCGGTCGCCCGCATCTCCCGCGCCAGGTGTTCGATGTTGCGCGCGTCGCGCTCGGCCAGCGCCTGGTAGTCGGCGAAGTTCGCCGCCACCCGCTGCGCCAGGTCCTCGTCGCCGAGCTTCTCGGCCAGCGTCGCGGGCAGGTCGTCCGCCTCGCCGCGCAGCTGCTCGGCCGGGTAGTGGACCTTGTTGACGATGACGCCGCCGAAGGGCAGCTTCGCCTCGACCAGTTTGCGGTGGAAGTAGACGGCCTCGTCGATCGGCTCGCCCTGCGGGCCGCAGACGACGAGGAAGCAGGTGGTCGGCGCGGCGAGCAGTTTGTTGACCCGCTTGGCGCGCGCCTGGAAGCCGTCGACCATGCCGCTGAAGGCGTTGAAGAACTCGGCCAGGTCGGCGATCAGGTCGAAGCCGACGATCCGCTTCATCACCGACAGGGCCACCGTCGCGCCGCGCCCCGCCACCTTCGCCGCGAAGCCGGTCGGCTTCATGAAGACCTTCAGCGACCGGCCTTCGATGAACTGGGTGAGGCGGCGCGGCGCCTCGAGGAAGTCGAGCGCGTTGCGACTCGGCGGCGTGTCGAGGACGAGCATGTCGTAGTCGCCTTCGGTGTGGAGCTCGAAGAGCTTCTCCATCGCCATGTACTCCTGGGACCCGGCCAGCGCCCCGGAGATCTGCTGGTAGATCGGGTTGTCGAGGACGCGGTCGCGCGACTCCTCGTCGGGCGCCTGGCGGGCGATCAGCTCGTCGAAGGTCTGCTTCGGGTCGAGCATCATCGCCCACAGCTCGCCGGTGATCTCGACCCCCTGCTGCTCGAAGAGCTTCGGGTCGACCCGCCGGGCGTCGTTGCCGAGCTCCGCCAGCCCGAGCGAGTCGGCGAGCCGTTTCGCCGGGTCGATGGTCAGCACGCAGACCTTCAGCCCGCGCGCCGCGAGGCCCGCCGCGATCGCCGCCGAGGTGGTCGTCTTGCCGACCCCGCCGGACCCCGCGCAGATCACCACCTCCTTGCCCTCGAGCACCTCGCCGAGCGGCGGGTGCGCCATCTTCACGAGAGCCTCCGCGAGAGCCGCCGCGCCGCCTCCGGCCCGAGGTCGGGCTCGAAGAGGAAGGGGAGGGTCTTGACTGGCGCCTGGGCCCGGCGCCGCAGCCGCGCCAGCTGCGCCCGCTGCGAGCGCGCCCGCCCGAACTCCGACAGCGCCGCCCGCGCCGCCGCCTTCGGCGCGCCTTCCTCGGCGCCCGCCAGCGCGGTCAGCTTCTCGGCCTCCTCCTTGGAGAAGCGCTCCGGGTAGAGCCCGTTCAGGTAGACGCGGTCGACCGCGACGCCGACCTCCTCGACCAGGTCGTGCTCCAGCGCCGCCGTCTCGTTCACCGGCATCTCCTCCGGCAGCGCGACGATCGCGACGCCGGTGTTGTCGTGGTCGGTGATGAAGTTGTCGAGCGTCTTCGCCTGCGAGTGGATCGGCCCGACCCGGGCGATGTTGGCGAAGGTGCGCGGCGTCTGCAGGAAACCGACCCCGTGGCCGGTGGCGGGCGCGTCGACGATCACGGTGTCGTACTTGGAGCCCGACTTCACCTTGCGGTCGAGCTGGGCGAGCTCCCAGATCTTGCCGATCGTCACCAGCTCCTTCAGCCCCGGCGTCGCCGCGGCGAGGTAGTTGAAGATGCGGCTGCGGAAGAGCATGTCGCGCATCGCCCGCACCTTCAGCTGCAGCAGGACGTACTCGCGCATCGACTCGTCGGGGTCGATCGAGATCGCCCAGAGGTTCTCCTCCAGTTCGACCTCGTGGAAGCCGACCGTGGTGTGCTCGAAGATCCGCGAGGCGTTCTCCTGCGCGGCGACCTCGCAGACGATCGTCCGCTTGCCTTCCGCCGCCGCCCGCATGCCGAGGGCCACGGAGACCGTCGTCTTGCCGACCCCGCCCTTGCCGGTGACGATCACCAAGCGCTTGTCGAGAAGCTCGGGCATCGGGCAATTCCTAGCAATTTCGGCCGGCGGCAGGAAAAAGCGCGTCGCATCCGAATATCCGCGCAATGGGATTTCTAAGCCGCAAGAAGAAGAACCGGGAGCCCGCCGTCATCGAGGAGACCCATCCGCTCGAGGAAGAGCTGCAGCGGATGGAAGAGGCCGTCCCGGAGCGGCCGGTGAATGATTATGAGCCGGAATACGTGGACGACCTGGGGCGGGACGACGTTGACGTGAGCCCTTCGGCCGCGGGTCCTGTCGCGGACGAGGGGTCCTCGTCCTCGCGGGCTGCGGGCGAAGACCCCTCATCCGCGCCACCCGCGGCAGAGGCGCCGGTGGCTGAGCCTGAGGCTCGGGCCGCGGAGGTGGAAGAGGAGGAGCATGGGGCCGCGGCACCCGCTCCTGCGCCGCTGCGCGTCGAGGAGGCGCTCAACGGCGTCGCCGATGCCACGGACGACGACGAGGAGTCCGGCGAGGCGCGGATGAAGGCGGTCGACCTTATCGCGCCGACCCGGCTCGACTTCCTCAAGCCGCAGGAGGCCGAGCCGGAGGAGCCGGTCGACACCGCGGACGTGATCGCCTTCGCCAACCAGAAGGGCGGCGTCGCCAAGACGACGACGACGCTGAACCTGGCCGTCGCGTTCGCCGAGTCCGGCCACCGCGTCCTCTGCGTCGACCTCGACCCGCAGGGCAACCTGACGATGTCCCAGGGGATCGATCCGGACAAGGTCGAGCACAGCCTCTACGACGTGCTCGTCAACGACATGCCGCTCTCCGAGATCATCGTCGAACGGGAGATCGACATCGCCGTCGCCTCGATCGACCTCGCCGGCGCCGAGATCGCGATGAGCACCAAGATCGGCCGCGAGCGCACGCTGGAGAAAGCGCTGAAAGAGGTCGCGGCCGACTACGACTTCGTCTGCATCGACACGCCGCCGAGCCTCGGCCTGCTGACGATCAACGCGCTGACCGCGGCGAACAAAGTGATCGTCCCCGTGCAATGCGAGTATCTGTCGATGCGCGGGCTGGTCCAGCTGCAGAACACGCTGAGAATGATCCAGGAGAACCTCAATCCCGACGTCCGCATCGAGGGCATCCTGCCGACGATGCTGGACACGCGCACCATCCACGCCAAGGAGGCGGTGGAGATCCTCGAGGAGAACTTCGGCGACCTCGTCTTCGAATCCCGGATCCGCAAGGCGATCAAGTTCGCCGAGGCGCCGGTCAAGGGCGCCAGCGTGCTCAAGTACGATTCCGAGAGCAGCGCGGCAAGCTACTACCGGGATCTGGCGAAGGAGGTTCTCGCACATGGCTCGGCGTAACAAACGGGCAAGCATGCGCGAGGGGCCCCTCGCCGACCTGTTCCGTTCGACCGGGGCCGACGCGCCTGAGGATCCGCCCGAGGCCCCGCGCCCGGGTGGCCGCGGCCCGCGGTACGGCCGCGAGGATCCCGCCGAGGCCAAGAAGGCCGAAGCCGACGCCGCGCCGGTCGAGCCGAGCACGCCCGCGCCGCCGCCGCCGTCACCCAGCAGCACCTTCTTCGACCAGGAGAGCGAGTCCGCGCCGGCGCGCCGCGAGGCGGAGCCGCCGCGCGCCCCGGTCGCCCGCGAGCCGGAGCCGCCCGCGCCGCGCCGCGCCGACCCGCCGCAGTCCTCGGAGCCCGCGCCCGAGCGCCTGAAGCGGGTGTTCGCCGAGGAGCCGCGCCCGCGCGACCCGCGCGAGGACTTCCTGCAGACCCCGCGCTACGGCCGCGAGGAGCCCGCCTACGAGGCGCCCGGCTCGGGCGAACCGCACCAGCCGGTGATCAAGGTCGTCGGCGTCGGCGGGGCCGGCGTCAACGCCGTCAACCGGATGGTCGACGCCCGCATCCCCGGGGTCGAGTTCATGGCGGTCAACACCGACCTGCAGTCGCTGCAGCTCTGTGTCGCCGACGTCACCGTGCACATCGGCGACGAACAGACGCGCGGGCTCGGCGCCGGCGCCGACGCCGAGGTCGGCCACCGCTCCGCCTTCGAGGAGCAGGACAAAATCAAGCGCCTGCTGAAGGGCTCCGACATGGTCTTCGTCGCCGCCGGCGCGGGCGGCGGCACCGGCACCGGCGCCGCCCCGGTGGTCGCCCGCCTGGCCCGCGAGGTCGGCGCGCTCACCGTCGGCATCGTCACCAAGCCGTTCACCTTCGAGGGCAACAAGCGCGCCAGCCAGGCCGCCAAGGGGATCGACGAACTGGCCGCCGAGGTCGACACGCTGATCGTCGTGCCGAACGACCGGCTGCTCGAGGTGCTCGACCAGCAGACCTCGATGGTCGAGGCCTTCCAGGTCGCCGACGACGTGCTGCGCCAGGGCGTCCAGGGGATCTCCGACCTGGTCACGCTGCCTGCCGTCATCAACCTCGACTTCGCCGACGTGCGGACGATCATGTCCGACGCCGGGCGGGCGCTGCTCGGGATCGGCATGGCCCACGGCGAAGGCCGCGCGATCCTCGCCGCCGAGAAAGCGATCTCCTCGCCGCTGCTGGAGACCTCGATGGACGGGGCGCGCTCGATCCTGCTGTCGATCACCGGCGGTGCCGACCTTTCGCTGGTCGAGGTCTCCGAGGCCGCCAAGGTCGTCGGCGAGGCTGCCCACCCGGACGCCAACATCATCTTCGGCGCGAACGTCGACGACGACCTCTCCGACCAGATCTGGGTCACCGTCGTCGCCACCCGCTTCGACGGCCGCGGCGCCCCGCGCCGCCCGGCCGCCCAGGAACCGACGATCCGCCGCACCAAGGACATGGGCCGCGGCCGCCCGCCGCAGACGGGACGCTCGAGCGGCGACACGCTCGGCATCGACGTTCCAGAGTTCCTGCCGGGCTGAGCAGCGAGGTCTGAGCGATGCCCGGCGTCGTCGCGGCGGGGCATCCGGAGAGCGCCGAGGCGGGCGCGGCGGTGCTGCGGGCCGGGGGCAACGCGGTCGACGCGGCGGTCGGGGCCGTGTTGGCGTCCTTCGCTGTCGAGTCGCCGCTGACCGGGTTCGGCGCGGGCGGCTACATGACCGTCCACGCGCGCGGGGAGACGACGGTGCTCGACTTCTTCGTCGCCGCGCCCGGCCTCGACGGGGCCCCGCGGACAGCGGAGCTGGCGCCGGTCGACGTCGTCTTCGACGCCGAGACGGTGCAGACGTTCTACGTCGGGCCGGTCTCCTGCGGGGTGCCGGGGACGCCCGCCGGGCTCACCGAGGCGCTGCGGCGCTTCGGCTCGATGCCGCTGGGGGAGCTCGTCAAGCGCGCGATCCGGCTCGCCCGCGAGGGCGCCCCGGTCAACCACGAGCAGGCCTACATCCTCGCCATCCTGGCGCCGATCCACGAACGGCTGCCGGGGACGCGGGAGCTCTACGCGCCGCAGGGGCGGACGCTACGGGAGGGAGAGACGTTCCGCTTCCCGGCGCTCGCCGAGGCCCTTGAACGCTTCGCCGCCGAGGGCGTGGTGCCGTTCTACCGCGGTGAGGTCGCGGCGGCGCTGTCGGACTTCGTCGTCGAGCACGGCGGCACGCTGGGGCGCGGCGACCTCGCCGCCTACGCCGCGATCGAGCGCCCGCCGGTCCGGGCCCGCTTCCGCGGCACCGAGGTGCTGACCAACCCGCCGCCGTCGGCCGGCGGGACGCTGATCGTCTACTCGCTCGATCGCCTGGAGCAGCTGGGCCCCGTCAGCGGCCCCGAGCAGCTGATCGCCGCGATGGATGCCGCCAACGCGCACCGCGCGGACCTGCTCGGCTCGACCACCCACATCTCGGCGATCGACGCCGACGGGATGTGCGTCGCGGTCACCTGCTCGAACGGATCCGGCTCCGGGGTGCTGGTGCCGGGGACCGGCGTGATCCTCAACAACATGCTGGGGGAGGAGGACCTGAACCCCGGGGGCTTCCACCGGATCGCGCCCGGCGAGCGGGTGCCGTCGATGATGTCGCCGACCGTGGTGCTGCGCGACGACGAGGTGATCCTGGCGCTCGGCAGCGCCGGCTCCAACCGGATCCGCTCGGCGATCCTGCAGACCGTGGTGCGGGTGGTGGAGCAGGGGATGGGGCCGCAGGACGCGATCGCCGCGCCGCGCCTGCACTCCGAGGCGGGCCTCGTCCAGGCCGAGCCGGGCATCGACGAGGCCGCGCTGGCGCGGCTCGAAGCGCGCGGCGTCCCCGTCGCCCGCCGTCCCGAGATCAACCTCTTCTTCGGCGGCGTCCAGGCCGTCGCCCGCGACCCGGAGACCGGCGCCCTCAGCGGCGGCGGCGACCCGCGGCGCGGCGGCGCCGTCGCCTACGCCTGATGCGTTCGTCCCTTGTTGCCGTATATGGGACAAGCGACGAACGCACCCGGTAAGAATTGACCCGTGGCGGGTGGCGCTGACATCGACTTCGCGGCCGCGGGGCTCCTCGACGACCTCGAGGGCGAGGCGCGCGAGGCGCGGCTCGGGCTGCTGGAGCGGCTGAGCGCCGAAGGCGTCTCGTTGGAGGAACTGCGCGACGCGGTCGCCTCCGGTCACCTCACCGTGCTCCCGGTCGAGCGGGCGATCGCTGGCGACGGTCCCCGATTCAGCGCCCGGGAAATCGCCGAGCGCTCGGGCCTCGGCCTCGAGCTGGCGTTGGCCTTTCGTGCCGCTCTCGGCATCCCCTACGGCGACGATCTGGACGACCGGGTCGGCACGCAGGCGGACCTCGATGCCGCGACGCGGATCAAGGCGATCCTCGATGCCGGGTTCCCGGCCGAGGAGATGCTGCGCAACGCCCGCGTGATGGGGATGGCGACGGCGCGAGTCGCCGAATCCAACCGCGACCTCGTCGTCCGCAACCTGACCAGCCCCGGCGACAACGAGCGCGAGCTCGCCGACCGGCTCGTCGGCACGGTCGAGTTCCTGCTGCCGCTGGGAACCGAGTTCCTCTCCTACGCCTTCCAAGCCAACCTGCTCGAGCTGGTCAAACGTGACGTGATCGGCGCCGCCGACCTCGCCTCGGGGGACATCGGCGGGGTGGTCGAGCGGACCGTCTGCTTCGCCGACCTGGTCGAGTTCACCAGCCTCGGCGAGGAGATCGCGCCGGAGGAGCTGGGGGCGGTCGTCGGCCACTTCGAGGAACTGGCGACCGGCGTCGTCGTGCCGCCCGTCCGCCTGGTGAAGACGATCGGCGACGCCGTCATGCTGGTCTCGCCCGAGGCCGAGTCGCTGGTCGAGCAGGCCCTCGACCTGGTCGCGACGGCGGCCGCCGAAGGCGATCAGTTCCCGGTGATGCGCGCCGGGATCGCCACCGGCCCGACCCTTCCGCAGGCCGGCGACTACTACGGCCGTTCGGTCAACCTGGCGAGCCGGGTCACCGGCATCGCTCGCCCCGGCAGCGTCCTCGTCGACGCCGCCACCCGCGACGCCGCCGGCGAGTCCGGCCTCACCTACTCCTTCGCCGGCGAGCGCCGCCTCAAGGGCATCGACTCCCGCCAAAAGCTCTTCCGCGTCCGCCGCGAGGGCGAACGTCGCGAAGTGCTGGGGCGTGCGGACGAGTGAGCGCCGGCGCCTGACGTCCGGCCCGCAACTTCCGACAACCTTCGCGGGAACCGGGGGTGAGAATCAACGCTGCAGCTCCTTGGGTCGCTATGACGACCACAAAAGCTGCAGCGCGCAGCGCGGCGGCCTGGCGGCTGGCGCGGCGGCAGCATGGGGTGCTCACGCGGCGGGATCTGATTGCCCTCGGGATCACTTCAGCCGGGATCAAGCATCGGCTGGCGACGGGGCGCCTCCATCGAGTCCACCGGGGGATATATGCGGTTGGCCGGCCCGAGTTGACGCGCGAGGGGCGATGGATGGCCGCGGTGCTCGGGAGTGGCGACGATGCGGTGCTGAGCCATGGCAGCGCCGCCGCCCTGTGGGGCATCGGACCCGAGTGGCACCTGATCGAGGTCAGCGTGCGACACCGCAGTTGGCCTCGACGGCGCGGCGTCAAGGTCCGTAGTCGTCCCTCGCTGCCCGAGCAAGACGTCACGGTCCGACGCGGCATCCCCGTGACCACTCCACTGCGCACGGTCCTGGATCAGGCGGCGACGCCGATCTCCGACGCCTCGCTCGAGCGCCTCGTGAACGAAGCGGACGTGGCCAGGGCTTTCGATTTCGACTTCCGTGCCCTCCGCCGGTACTGCGGCCGACGCGCCGGCGAGCCTGGGGTCAGGCGCCTGCGGCGCCTTCTCGACCCTGAAACGTTCCGACTCTCCGACTCCGAGCTGGAGCGCATCTTCCGCCCGCTCGCCATCGCAGCAGGGTTCCCGCAGCCGCTCACCAAAACCTTCGTCAACGGCTACGAAGTCGACTTCTACTGGCCCGATCTCAGGCTGGTCGTCGAGACCGACTCGCTGCGCTATCACCGCAACGCGATCAAGCAGTCCCGCGACCTCATGCGCGACCAGGTTCACACCGCCGCGGGCCTGACCACCTTGCGCTTCACCCACTGGCAAGTCGCGCGCGAACCAGCGCACGTGCGGAGGATCCTCGCCGCTACGCGGGCTTGCGGGCGCTGACCAGCAGGTTGTAGAAGAGCTCGGCGGGGAGGCGGGGCTCCAGCAGCCTCGTGTCGACCTTCTGTAGGGCGATGTAGCTGCGGAAGGCGAACTTGCGCCAGGCGAAGGGGACGGAGTCGGGCTCGGCGCTCGACTCGACCGTGCGGAGGCCCCAGCCCCAGGCGTTGGCGAGGAGCTCCTCGCCGCCGACGTGGCGCTCGTCGAATTCGGCGCGCTCGAGGAGGCGGCGCAGGTCGGCGGGGGCGAAGGCGTGGACGTCGACCTCGCCCTCCAGCGAGTGGCCCTCGGACTGGTCGACTTCGGCGACGGCGCGCTCGCGCGCTCCGACGAGTCGGCGCCAGGCGGGCGCGACGAAGATCCCGGTGCGCTTCGGCAGCGCCGCGAGGCGGTCGCCATAACGGGAGGGCTCGCCGGCGAAGACGATCCGCCCGCCCGGCCGCAGCACCCGCCTGATTTCGGCGAAGGCGCGGTCGAGGTCGGGGATGTGGTGGAGGACGGCGTGGCCCAGCACCAGGTCGAAGCTCTCGTCGTCGAACGGCAGCGTCTCGGCCTCGGTGACGACGGTGGTGACGTCCTCCAGGCCCAGGGACTCGGCGGTGCCCGCCAGCTGCGCCAGCATCCCGGGCGAGATGTCGGTCGCGGTCAGCCGCTCGATCAGCCCGAGCTGCACCAGGTTCAGCGAGAAGTAGCCGGTCCCGGAGCCGATCTCGAGCGCGTCGCCGAACCTCTCCCCGCCTGCGCCGCCGAGCGCTTTGACCAGCTTCCCGCGCACCTGGTCCTGGCCGATGTCGCCGAAGTCGATGCCCCACTTGGCGTCGTACTCGGAGGCCGCCGCGTCGTGGTAGCGGGTGTTGACGTCCTTGATGTGCTCCGGCGTTGCGGTGGGCGAGGCAGGCATGCGGGCGGGACTTTATGGGTCCGCTGCAATACGGTGCGGCCCCGTGACCGAGGAGATCCTGCAGGCAAACCAGCCCGAGGGGGTGCCGCCGCTGCCGCTGACCGGCGAGCGGACGCTCCCCGACGTCCCCGCCGAGAACTACTGGTTCCGGCGCCACCTGGCGGTCTACGAGTGGATCGCGGCGCGGGTCGGCGGCCTGCGCGTCGTCGACATGGCGTGCGGGGAGGGATACGGGTCGGACCTGATGGCGGCGGCCGGCGCGGCGAATGTGGTCGGCGTCGACGCCAACCCGGAAGCCCACGAGCACGCGCGGCTGCGCTACCAGCGCCCGAACCTGCACTTCGATCGGGGCGCGGTCGAACTCTTCGCCGAGCCCTGCGACGCGATCACCTTCCTGCAGACGATCGAGCACGTGCAGGACCCCGGCGGCGTCCTCGAGCACTTCAAGTCGATGCTCGGCCCGGACGGCGTCGTCTACGTCTCGACCCCGAACCTGCTGACCCTGGCTCCCGAAGGCGCCGAGAAGTCCGACAACCCCTGGCACATCAAGGAGTACCGGGCGGAGGAGTTCCGCGAGCTCTGCGCGGCGCACTTCGGCCGGGTCGAGATCCTCGGCCTCTTCCACGCGCGCAAGCTGCGCGTACACGGCTGGGCACTCAAGTTCGGTTGGGACAGCGTCCACAAGCGGCTGGGGCTGACGAAGCCCTTCTACGACCGCTTCACGCCGGCGATCGCCGCCTCCGACTTCCGCCTCGCGACCGAGGACCTCGACCGCGCGCTCGACTTCCTTGCCGTCTGCCGGCCGTAGGGAGGCGGCGGCACGCCCGGGCGACTCGGCGGGCGACCTGGCGATCGTCCTGCACTCCCACATGCCCTACGTCGAGGGCTTCGGGACCTACCCGTTCGGCGAGGAGTGGCTGTTCGACGCGGTCGTGCGCTCCTACCTGCCGGTGCTCGAGGTCGCCCACGACCTGACGATGACCGTGACGCCGGTGCTCGCCGACCAGCTCGAGGACGCGGGCGCGGCGGAGCGGCTGCGGCGCTTCCTCCTCGACTATCGGATCGGCTCGGCGGAAGCGGACCTGCGCGACGTCGGCGCGGAGCTGCGCCCGGCCTGCGCCGCCGAGCGCGATCGCTACCTGCACGCGCTGGAGCTGCTCGACGCGGCGGGCGGTGACCCGCTGGCGCCGTTCCGGCGGGCGGCGGGGGAGGGACGGGTGGCGCTTGCCGCGTCCTCGGCGACCCACGCGCTGCTGCCGCTGCTGGCGACGCGCGCCGGGCTGGCGCTGCAGCTCGACGCCGGCATCCGCTCGCACCGCCGCCGCTTCGGCTGGGACGGCGGCTTCTGGCTGCCCGAGTGCGCGTATGAGCCCGGGCTCGAGTGGGGGCTGGCGCGCGCGGGCGTCGAGTGGTTCTGCGTCGACCAGAGCGCCCACGAGGAGCCGCTCGCGGCGCTGCGCCCGGTGGCGACGGCGGCGGGCCCGGTGGCGCTGCCGATCGACTGGGAGGCGATCGCCTGGCTCTGGGCGCTCGACGGCTACCCGTCCGACCCCGCCTACGCCCAGTTCGACGGCAAATCGCTGCGCGGGATGCGGCTCTGGCGGGTCGGCGGCGGCGCCTACGACCCGGTGGCCGCGGCGGCGGCGGCGCGGCGCCAGGCGGGCGAGTTCCTCGCCGCGGTCGCGGCGCGCCTGCGCGCCTACGCGGCGGCGCGGCGGCGGCGCGGCCTCCTCGTCTTCGCGATCGACACCGAGCTGCTCGGCCACTGGTGGACGGAGGGGCCGCTGTGGCTGGCGGCGGTGCTGGAGGGCGCAGCCGCGGCGGGGGTGCGGCTGGTCACCGTCCCAGAGGCGCTCGAAGAACACGAGCCGGAGCGGCGGCCGCTGCGCCGCGCCAGCTGGGGCGAGGACAAGGACTTCTCGACCTGGGACTCGCCGCCGGTGGCGGACCTGGCGTGGGCGGCGCGGCGGCTGGAGCTGCGGCTGGCGCGGGCGGTGCGCGGGGGGCTGCGCGACGGCCGGGCGGAGCGCGCCGCGCGGGAGCTGCTGGCGGTCCAGGCGAGCGACTGGGCCTTCCTCGACCGGCGCGGCCAGGCGGGCGATTACGCGTGGCGGCGGGCGAGCGACCACTCGCAGGCGCTCTACGAAGCCATAGGATGCGACCGTGTCACCGATCCGCGCATGCGTTCACTGGCCCCGGACATGACGCTCGCGCCCCTTCTGGAGTCCTGAGGCCCCGCTCCGTGCCCCGCGTCCTGATCCTCTCCTGGGAGTACCCGCCGCTGATCGAGGGAGGGCTGGCGCGCCACGTCCGCAAGCTCTCGGAGGCGCTGGTCGACCTCGGGATCGAGGTCCACGTGCTGACCCGCGCCGGCGAGGACTCGCCGCTCGAGGAAACCGCCGCCGGCGTCGCCGTCCACCGCATCCGCGAGCCCAGCCACCCGAAGGACCTGGGCGAGTTCGTCGCCTGGGTCGAGCGGATGAACGCCGACATGCTCGCGGCGGGGGTGGAGCTGGGCGACCGCTTCGACTTCGACCTCGTCCACGGCCACGACTGGCTGGTCGCCGACGCCTGTGATCACCTCGCGCGCCGCTTCGAGACGGCGCTGGTGACGACGATCCACGCGACCGAGTACGGCCGCCACCAGGGCTGGGTCAAAGACCACCCGCAGTCCTACATCCACGGGGTCGAGCGCTGGATCACCAACCGCTCGGAGCGGGTGATCGCCTGCTCCGCCTTCATGCGCGACCAGATCGTCGACATCTTCGGCGTCGATGAAGGGCAGATCACGGTCATCCCCAACGGCATCGACCCCGGCGACCTGCCGCGGCCCGATGCGGCCGAGCTCGCCCGCCTGCGCGGCGAGTTCGCGGCGCCCGACGAGCGCCTCGTCCTGCTGATCGGCCGGCTCGTCTACGAGAAGGGTTTCCAGCTGGCGTTGGAGGCGATGCCGGAGGTGATCGCGGCGGTGCCGGGGACGCGCTTCCTGGTCGCCGGCTCGGGCACCCACGAGGAGGAGCTGAAGGCCCAGGCGGAAGAACTCGACCTGATGGAGCATGGGACCTTCCTCGGTTGGATCGGCGACGACGTGCTGCACGCCCTCTACGGGATCGCCGACCTCACCGTGGTGCCCTCGATCTACGAGCCCTTCGGCCTCGTGGCCCTCGAGGCGATGGCCTCCGGCTGCCCCTGCATCGTCGCCGACACCGGCGGCCTGCGCGAGGTCGTCCCCGAGGAAGGCGCCGGCCTGCGCTTCGCCGCCCGCGACCCCGAGGCCCTCGCCGAGGTCGCGATCCGCGTCCTCTCCGACCCCGACCTCGAGGCCCGCCTGATCGCCGAGGCCAAGGAGCACATCCTGCGCTTCGACTGGGCCGACGTCGCCGCCCAGACGGCCGAGGTCTACGCCGACCTGGTCGGCGCCCGGCTCGGCCCGGCCTGAGCCTGGCGATCCTGGGTCTGCCTACTCGGCGTTGCGGCGGGTAGGCGTCTCGAACCCGAAGGCCCCACCCTTGCGCTCCACGGGCTGCTCGACGGGCGTCCAATAGATGCCGTGGAAAAAGGCGGCGGGGGAGATCGACAGAGCGCCGGCCAGCTGGAGCAGCGTGTCGGCCCGGGCCATGCGATGACCTAGCTCCAGCAGCCCGACCGCGGTGCGGTGCAGCCCCGCGCGAGCGGCAAGCTCTTCTTGCGTCATCCCTGCCCGCCGACGCTCGCGTCTGATGTTGGCGCCGATCCGCAATGCGACGTCTTCCGATGGCACTTGACGAACCCCACGAGGCATTCCGCCAAGGTCGCATCTTCCGACGGGCGTATTTCCGCTGGGAGCTTTCCTGGGCTTCGTCTTGAAACTTACTGTCTGCATTTCTCGCTAGCACCGTTCCAAGGGGTGCGGATGGATCGACTGCGGATCGATATGAGAAAATCTCGACGTGGCCTTGAACATCAAGGATCGGGAGACGGAGGCGCTCGTGGCCAAGATCACGGTATTGACGGGAGAGACCGAGGCGGATGCGCTGCGACTGGCGGCACGAGAGCGCCTCGAACGGCTGAGCTCGCGGCCGACCTCCAAGAAGCGTTCGTCGGAGGAGATCCGACGTTGGTTGGAGACCGAAGTCTGGCCGCGGATCCCGGACGAGCTCCGGGGCCGAGGCCTTACCAAGGCGGAACGCGAAGAGATTCTCGGCTACGGGCCCGACGGGGTCTAGTCGTCGACAGCTCGGCGTTGGTCGCGGTGCTCCTGGAGGAGCCAGGCCAGGAGAAACTCGTGGCGAAACTCGAAGGCGCGGCGTCGGTCGCCATCTGTGCGCCGATCCTGTTCGAGGCCGAAATGGTCCTGACCAGGAAAATGGAAGATTTCGGACGCAGGCTCACGGCTGAATTCATCGATGCGTTCGGAGTGGAACTGGCGCCTTTTGGTGAGCCTCATCTTCGTGCCGCCATCAAGGCCTACCTGAAGTACGGAAAGGGGCGTCATCCGGCCAAGCTGAACTACGGAGACTGCATGAGCTATGCGTCCGCGCGCATCGCCGGGAGCCCGCTGCTGTTCGTCGGCAACGACTTCGCGCAGACCGACATCGAAGCTGCGTGATTCGTTAACCAAAATCGATGAGGCGGGCCGCTAACCTGCGCGCGTGCCCTTCTCGAAGCGCAAGTCCCGCCGCAGTCCCCTGCAACGGCTGAGCGATCAACGACGTAGCCTGGCTCTGGCCGGACTGGCTGCCGGTGCGGTCTTCAGCGCCGCGATCTTCCGGCGTAAGCGGCATGGGGAGGAGATCCAGCTCGAGTCGGACGTGCAGTTCGAGGCGCCGGCGGCGGCCGCGCAGCCCGAGCCCGCGGCGCCGACCGCGCCGGCCGAGGCCGGCCCGCCTCCTGCCGTCGACGTGCCCGCGCCCGCGAGCGAGCCGGAGCTCGAGGAGGCACCGCGGCCGATCAACGCGGCCCCGGCGATCGCACCCACGCCGACGCTCGAGCCCGCCACCGGCGAACTGAGCGCCGAGGAGGCGTCGATCCTCGCGGTGCTCGCCCAGTCCGGCCGTGCCGACGACGACCGCACCGCGATGGCCGTCGCCACCTCGCTCGAACGCGACGCCGGCGACGTCACCGACGTGCTGCGGAAACTCGGCGCCGAAGGCGTCGTCTCCGGCGAGCTTCAAACCGCATCGGGGGAGGAGATCTGGGCGGTCACCGAGCGCGGCGTCCGCCGGCTCGGCGCCCAGAGCTGACGGTCGCTGAGTTGACCACACTCTGGTGTGGCGAGCTCAGCGACCGCGTTTGTCAGACCGCCCGCTGGTAGGTGCGGAACGCCCGCATCGCGAAGAAGCCGCAGAGGCAGAGGAAGGCGACCAGGAGGCCGGTCTTGCCGGCGATCGCGCCCCAGTCGGGCCCGGCGGTGACCGCGTCGCGCCCCGCTTCGACCGCCCAGTTCAGCGGGTTGAAGTCGGAGACGGTCTGCATCCAGCCCGGCATCAGGCTCTTCTGCATGAAGGTCACCGACATGAAGGAGAGCGGCAGGACGAGGAACTGGACCGCGGCGATCAGCGTCTCCTCTTTGCGGATCAGCAGCGCCAGGCCGATCGAGAGGCAGCCGAAAGCCGCGCCGACGAGGATCGCCTCGACGATCAGGATGGCGACGCCGAGGACGCTGTTGGCGAAGCTGGCGCCGACGATCAGGGCGAGGACGACGATGATCAGCGACTGGATCGCCGTGGTCAGCGACCAGGAGGCGAGGCGGCCGGAGATCAGCGAGCTCCGCTTCACCGGCGAGACGAGGAAGCGGTCGATGACGCCGCGGTCGATGTCCTCGATCACCGGCATGCCCGCCCAGCCGGCGCCGAAGAACGCCGTCATCACGACCACGCCGGGGGCGAGGAACTGGATGTAGTTGTCGGAGCCGAAGCCGGGGATGTCGGTGACGGCCTTGAACAGGGCGCCGAAGAGCAGCAGCCAGATCACCGGCTGGATCAGCGAGACGGCGATCCACCAGGGCTGGCGCCAGAGCGCCAGCAGATGGCGGACGGTCATGTGTCGGGTGTCGCGCAGCGCCTTCATCGCGTCGCCTCCTTCTCGTCGTCGGTTCGTCGCCCGCCATCGGCGCTCTCGGCCTCGCCGAAGGTGCGTCCGGCGAAGCGCAGGTACACGTCGTCCAGCGAGGGCCGCGCCACGGTCACCGCGGCGACCTCGAGGTCGGCCCCGTCGAGCGCCGCCAGCACCGCGGGCACGGTCCGCGCGCCGTCCTCGGCGCGGGCGTGGAGGAGCCGGTTCTCGTCGTAGATGATCTCGTCGAGGCCGTCGACGCGGGCCAGCGCCTCGCGCACTGCCGCCTCGGCGGCGGTCTCGGTGCCGAGCTCGATGTGGATCGCGTCGCCGCGCAGCTCGCGCTTCAGCGCGTCGGGGGAGCCCTCGGCGACGACCCGGCCCTTGTCGACGATCGCCAGCTGCGCCGCCAGCTGGTCGGCCTCCTCGAGGTAATGCGTGGTGAGCAGGACGGTCAGCCCGGCGCCGGAGAGGCGCGCGATCTCGTCCCACATCTCCGCCCGCACCTCGGGGTCGAGGCCGGTGGTCGGCTCGTCGAGGAAGAGGACCCGCGGCTTGTGCACCAGGCCCTGGGCGACGTCGAGGCGCCGCTGCATCCCGCCCGAGTACTCGCGGACCAGCCGCTTGCCCGCGTCGGCGAGGCGGAACTGCTCCAGCAGCTCGTCGATCCGCCGCTCCAGCTCCCGCCCGCCCATGCCGAACACCTGACCCTGCAGGCGCAGGTTCTCGCGGCCGGTCGCCTCGCGGTCAAGCCCGCCCGCCTGGGAGACGACGCCGATCGACTCGCGCACCCGCGCCGGCTCGCGCAGGATGTCGAAGCCCGCGACCTTGGCCGACCCGCCGTCGGGGTGGGCCAGCGTGGTGAGGATCTTCACCGTCGTCGACTTGCCAGCCCCGTTCGGGCCGAGCAGGCCGAAGACCGTCCCCGCCGGCACCGAGAAGGTGAGGCCGTCGAGCGCCACCACGTCCTCCCCGTAGGACTTCCGTAGATCGACCGCTTCGATCGCGTTTGCCTCGCTCACCCAGACCTCCTAAGATTACTTCGATTCTCAAGTATCTTTAAAATCAAGATAACAGACGGACACACGACACGGACACACGAGTGAGACGGAAGACGAAGGCCGAACTAATCGCTGACCTGTTCGACGCGGTGCGGACGAACCAGCTGGCGACCGACAAGATGGACGACGCCGCGGCGCGGGGGATGGGGGTCAACCGGACCGACGCCCGCTGCCTCGACATCGTCGAGCGCCTCGGCCCGGTCACCGCCGGCAGGCTCTCCCGCGACGCGGGACTCTCCAGTGGCGCGGTCACGGCGGTGATCGATCGCCTGGTCGAGAAGGGCTACGTCCGCCGCGTCGCCGACCCCGCCGACCGCCGCCGCGTCCTGATCGAGCAGACCGAGAAGCTCGACGAGGTGTCCCAGCGCTTCTACGGCCCGCTCGCCCTGCGAGCGATGCCGCTGATCGACAAGTTCTCCAACGCCGAGCTGGAAGCGATCGTCCGCTTCCTGAAGATCGGCACCGACCTGGTCGAGCGCCGAGTCGCCGAGCTGATCGAGGAGCGGTCGGCAAGGTCCTGACTGAAAGCTTTTCTGGGATAGATGAGCGGTTCCACGAGGGCGGGGGCTGGCGCCGGACGGGCGGGGCTCGGAGCGCTTGCGGCCGTCCGAGGTGGCGGGTGCGGGTGTCCTGGGCTCCTCATGGGGGTCCTGGCAGGCTGTGACCCCCATGAGGAGCCCGGGACGTGAGGGGTGCGTGGGAGAGGCGTCACAGGGACGTGAGGAAGTCGGACTTCCGTGACGATCGTGTCGGA
>Ga0209941_1000467_pt1 | contig 49206 bp, 63 predicted proteins | sample ThiBiot_300_plan_FD_183945 | JGI IMG/M metagenome (GOLD analysis project Ga0209941, IMG submission 183945) | Wastewater bioreactor microbial communities from Cape Town, South Africa - Thiocy_solids_1 (SPAdes) | ecosystem: Engineered > Bioremediation > Thiocyanate > Unclassified | place: South...
CGTCGATCGGGCCCGGCTGGTGCGTGTCGGGCGGCGTCGGCTGCGGCGCTTCGCACGCGGCGAGCATCATCGCGCCAGCCAGGGCCAGCGCCGTTGCAATCTTGCGCATTGTCATTCTCCGATGTTGTGCGGCCGTGGCCGCGGGGATCAGGCGATCAAGCCGCCGTGATTTCTTCCAGCGCCGACAGGCGATCGTGCAGAGCCCAAGACAGGAGCAGGTTCATTTCATCGACGCGGAACCCGAAGAGGTGGCCCGCCTCGCGGACGACAGTCGCGTCACCATCCTCACTGACCTCGATTTGCTCATTCCAGCCGTCGAAGCAAAGCCATGCCGGAGCTACCGGGCCAGTCCATGTAATGTCGGGCAGCAGAGTGCCGTCGACGTCGACCAGCGGTGGCGCCAGCCCCTCGTCGGCGACGATCTGCCAGATGCGCTGCGCCCGCGCGCCAAAGTGCCAGCGGGCGCCGTCCGGGCCTTTCTCGGTCACGGCATCGGTGAACTGATACCAGCCCAGCTCGTCGAGGATCGCGCGGGCAATGCGGCGATCCTTGGCGGCACGATCCTCCGTCGCGCGACCGATCCAAACCTTGAGCCGTTCATCCGAAGTGTTGATCGTGCCGGTTCCGGCATAGACTACCGAGATGCGATTGGCAGCAACGCCGACGCTATAGCCATTGTCGTTATAGGGGCGAAAATTTCCTCCCGCCTCGAACATCCAGCGATTGATGGCGTTGGTGCTGATGACCACCGGCTCATTCATTTCATTGGCGACAACGAAAGCGTCGTCCACGCCGCCAAAGCCGAAGAAGCCTTTGCGCCCGGTCGGGTCGTTGAAGCTCAGGAAGGCGCTCCCCCCGCCCCGCGCGACGGTGGTTTCGAAGCGGGCGACTTCGCCGCTGCCTTTGGCATGAACGCGCGCCCCCGGCGCAGTCGTTCCGAAGCCGACATTGCCGCTGGCGCCGATCCGCATCCGTTCTGTTGAGTTCGTCGCTAGGGTCAGCACGCCGGTCGCATTTTGCACCGCGATGCCGACGCTGTCGCCATTGCCGGTCGTCACCCCGCAGCCCACCGCGCCGATATCGTTCACCGCGGTTGAATTGAAGTTGATGAACCCGACCCCACCCGGCCCGCCGACGCGCATCTTTCCATCGGCCCAGTAATGGCTGTCGGACAGCCAGATGAAGTCGCTGCGCTCCGAATATCCCCCAGCACCCGAGCCAGTTGCTATCGGAACTCGATCAGTCGCCGCAGGGCTCGAAATGGAGCCAAGCGCCCACACATCGGTGTCGGCCATAAATTCTCCTATTGGCTGTCGGGGGGAGTCGGCCACTCTTCGCTGAGCGGGTCCACAGATTGCAGGTGATCGCGCAGGCTCTGCCGATATTCCCGCCACGCGGCGCGCGTTTCCTCGGGGACATCGGGAAGCTGCGTCCAGTCAGTTTCGAGCAGCCTGGCGTTGCGTTCGGCGCGCAGCCTCGCAAGCGCTCCCGCTTCGTTGAAAGCCCACGCACCGTCGCGCCAAACATGGCTTACCGCCACCGGATCATAATCGGCGGGGACCTCGACCGCGACGCGGCCTTCCATGTCCAGCCCGTCGGTGTCGATGACGATCCGCTCGACGATTCCCGTCGCTTCTTCGACGATCGCGATCATGCCACCTGCGCCTCGATGTTGCCGCTATACGTGCCGCCCGCGGTCTGCGCCGTTGTCGCGCCGTCATAATAGCGGATGTAGAATTTCAGCCGGAACGTCTTGGGCGCGCCCGACGAATTGGTGACGCTGTTGCTCGCCGAAACGGCGCCCACATCGGAAGGGCCGTCGCCGCCGATGTAGGAGGCTGCCGAACCGATCTGCGCCGATCCATCGACCTCTGCGCCGCCATCGGTCAGGTTCTGGATCGAAACCTTCGCCTGCTGCCGCACGGTGCGCGTTCCCGCGCCGACAAAGGATGCCGCAAGATAGGTCGTCGACGCATTGCCGCTGATCGTTGCCCCCGCTGCGGCCACGATGTCGACCGTCGCAATCGCCGTATAGGTGCCGCTGGCGTTCATCGACGTGACGCTGGCGGTGGCGCGCGAGGCCGCCGATCCGTCCTTCGGCTGCGCGACCGAAATCTTGATCGGCACCGGGTCGCGCGAGCCATAGGTGGCCGTGACGATCGTATAGGCTTCCTCGGCGCTGATCGAGGTCAGGGTGAACAAGCCGCCGCCGTCGTTCGACCAGGTGCAGCCCGTGTCCGCTTTCGAGAAGCTGCACGATGCCGTCACATCGGTGTCGCCGTCGAGTACCTGCACCTGCACCGATTTCGGCAATTGCCCCGCCTTCGCCAGCCCGCCGGCGGTGCGCGCGACGGTAGCGACCGGCGGGCTTGACGAGATGGTCAATCCTGCCTGCCCGGTCGTTCCTTCGGACTGAATAGCATTGTCCCAAGTGAACTCATCGGCGCCGGATAGCCTTGTCCCGAATGACGACCATACCGGATCACTGCCGGGCGGAATGTCATCGACGCTCGCATACCATCCGACAGGAACCCCGGCGCTCGGAGATGGCGTGGCGGGCTGAGCAGCCGAGCGCTTCACGATGAACCGCGTCGAATCTCCCTGCGGCCCTGTTGCCGCACCGCTCATGCGCTCCCAATAAACGCTACCATCTGCGGGATCATTCCCAGCCGTCGCGGTCGGGTTCACATAAATCCATCGCGAGCCATCCGCGATGCTGACAATATCGCCTTCCCGGTATGTCTCGGCATCATCATAGATGCCGCGCTCTTTCGGGGTGGCGTAGAAAGCCACGTCGTTGGCGAGGTCATGGACGCGCCACGAGATGTTCCCCGACATAACGATGCGCTTGAACGGCGGCGGCGTATCGGCCTCGACGAAATCACTGACAACGGGCAGTCGCTTGCCTTGCGAGTGGATCGTGAACGTCGGCGTTCCGACCGCGACCCGGCAAGCGAACAGCTTGCCCATGAGCGAATATCCGGCCTGCGCATTGAAAGGCGCGCACAGCCGTCTGGCGAGGTCGAGGAACCCGATCTGATCGGAGATGACCAGGTTAATGTTGCCGCCCGCGGGAAGGGTCGCCGCGAAGTCATCAAGGGCATCGAGCGAATCGGTGTCGATCGTGTCGGTCGAGATTGAGCGCTGCGCCGCAATGCGCTGCAGGATTTCCCCCGGCTTTCGGCGCAAGATGCCGTCGGCATAATCGCCCTGCACGTCGCCGGTGATGACGCCATATTGCGGCGCGCCGAGGCGGATCATGCCCTGCGCGAGACAGGTTCCCCAGCGCCCGGCAGGAATGTCGGCCGCGACCAATGCTGCATAGTCGGCATAATCCCCGATGGCCGCCCCAAAACTCGAACCGCGCTCATAAAGCGCATCCACGGCCTTGATCGGACCATAACCGGAGAACTGATAGACGCTGTTGTCCTCGTCGATCAGCACAGGCTCGACATTGAGCGCGACCCCGAAGACCCAGGGCTTCAGCGTTCCCTTGCGATCAGTGCCGCCCTCAGCGCCGGTCGTCCCGGCATATTCAAGGTCGAGGACCTTGGTATCGCCAGCTTCACCAGCCGGGTCGAGGGACAATTTGATCGCCGCGTCTTGAACCTCGAACCGCGACACTTTGCCGCGCGACACCTGCGACACGGATAGGCCGGGGACGCCAACTGGCGTCGTCATGGCCATGGTCAACAGGTTTCCGCCGATCATTATGCGGTTGCCAGCAATGGAGAGATGAGGGTCGGCGCGAGCGACATAATCGGTAAATGCGGGCGGGATCGCAGCGTCGAACTGCCCGACCCACATCTTGTAGCTGGCGCTTTCCCATCGCACCGTTTCGGCAGCCGGATAGGATGCAAGAAGACGATTGGCCGATAGGACGACCGGGCCGGTGGCGCTGTCGATCGATGCGCCAATGTCGCCGCTGAAAAGCGATTGCGACAGCGCGCCAGGTTCGCTGAGCGCCGCGGCCCAGATTTTCCCATCCCATGCCTGAACGCGGCGATCGGCAGCGGAGCACACGCGGATAGGTGTGGCGTCAATCGGCCATCGCGGAGTGACTTCGAGGAAGACGATCATCGGAAGTCGTTGGTCAGGAAATTGCCGAAGTTGTAACGGTCGCCGCCGGCGGCCAAGATCGAAGCAAACCCATTGAGCAAGTCGCTCGTCTGCTGCTGGATCGCTCCGACCACGGCCACATTGTCATTGGCGCCTGTCGCCTGACCAGTCGAAGAGAATGGCGAATCCCGGTTCTGTGCGATCGATGCGATGTTGGCCTCCGCGTCGATGCGCTCCTTCGTGATGCGCGTGATCTCGTCGAGCAGGTTGAAATAGGGCGTCTGCGAGCCGCTGAACTGGCGCTGGATGTCGAGCAAGTCCTGCGCGGCCTTGGCGAAATCGTCATAGGCCGTCTTGTCGCCGGCGAGCACGCGGGCCTTGAGCGGGTCATAGGCGGTCTGCGCGGCCGACAGGCGGTCACGCAGGCTGCGCCCGCTGTCGCCGATGGTGAGGTTGTCATAGAAGGACCGCAGGCTGGCCGTGACCTTCTCCGACGCCTCCTTGATCGCCTTCGCGCGCTCGATGCCATAGAGCTCTTCGAGGCTGGCATAGTCCGCGGCGCTCGCCCCGGCTTCGGCAAAGATCTTCTTGAGCCGGTTGAACTCCTTGTCGAGCGTGTCGAGCGCGGCGCCGACCGGATCCTTATATTCCTTCAGGCGGTCGAACACCGATTGGAAGTCGAGCGCCTTCTGCACGCCGACTTCGAGGTCCTTGTTCGCGGCGATAAGGCGCTGCTGAGCCTGCGAGATGCCGAGGATCGCCCCGTCGCGGATGGCATCGGCAATCGCCGCGCGCACCGCCGCTTCGGCGTCCTGGCCGTCATAGAGCAGGTCGGAACCCGCGCGCTTGGGATATTTCTTCGACCCGACATCGGTGCTGCCCGAGCCCGAGACGCGATACCAGCCCTTGTATTCGCCGATCGAGACGCGGAAGTTGCCGACATCGCCGCCAAGCATCTCGGCCAGCCGGGAAAGGCCCTGCTGCACCGAACCGCTGGCCGTCGTGAGGTCGTTGCGCACGCCCGACTTGTTGCCGGTGACGCTGAAGCCGCCTTCGCCGCCGCCGGTGATGACCGAATAGCCCTTCGGGGTCTTCTTGAAGAGGCCGCCCACGACGCTTCCGAGCAATCCGCCAGCGATAGCACCAACGGGGCCAGCGAACTTGCCGAGCGTGCCGCCGATCACCTTGCCGAGCTCTTCCCCGGCGATCTTGCCCAAGGCGCCGCCGATGGCCGATCCGGTTGCCGACCCCCGGTTGCCGAAGATCAGGCTCGAAGCCGTCTGACCGATGAAGGCGCCTTCCGCCGCGTTCTTGAGCAGGCCGCCGATGCCCTTGCTGATCGGGGAGTCGATGCCGAGGCCGTCGCGCGTCGTCTTGTTGAGCATCTTGAGCTGGTCGATGATGTTCGTCTGTTTCGGGTTGTTCGCATACACCACGATCTCATCGAGATAGGAGGTCGCGCCGGCGTTCTTGCCGAACAAGGTAGCGCCCGAGGGCATGCCGTCGGTGCCGAACTTCGATCCGCCGGTCAGCTTGGCGAGCGGCGAGAAGTTGTCATTCGCGGCGCCGCGGAAGGCGGAAGCCGTTGAACTGATCGCTTCAGTGAGGTCGAGCAGGGCCGTCGTGGCCTTCACCGTCGAGGCCACATAGCTTTCGGTCGCCGCGTCGATCGGCTTCTTGCCACGGATCTGATCTTCGAGGCGGGTAAACAAGTCGCCGAAGAGATTGTCTGCGATGCGGCGCGCGATGATTTCGTTGACCTGCTGCCGGATGTTCGCCGCGAAGTCCTTGAGGGCGCCGCGGGCATCGTTCGGCAATTGGGCGATCGATTGCTCGATGGTGGAGTAAGCCCGTTCGAGTTCCCTGATCTGCGCGGGCGCGGTGCGAACAGCCCGATCCATGCGCGCCAGGATGCGCTCGTTCTCGCGATTCTGCTCGGCCTGCTGGTATAGGAGATCGAGCTTTTCCTTCGTGATCCCGAGGCTCTTGAGCTCGGTTGCCAACTGCTCTTCCGTATCGACACCGAACTGCCGCATGAGGTCGTGGGTGAGCGCGAGCTTTTCGGCTTCCTCGTCGCGGCCGAGCAGCAATTTCCGCTGGATTTGGAGCTCTTCGTTCCCGGCCTTGATGCGCTCATTGAAGCCGCGCTGCAGGAACTCGGGGATGAGCTTGCCCTTGATTTCCTCGATCTGTCGGCGCGTCTCGGCGTCCTTCGCCTTTTCAGCGTCGGTGAGCTTGCCACTCGCGGCACGGCGATCGAGCTTCTTCAATTCCTCGTCGAGCTGGCGCGTGGCTTTCGCCGCCCGGTCGATATCGCGGGGCGCGGCATCGAACTGGCTGCGCAAGTTGGCAACAGCATCGGCGGCGCGGTCGGAAGCATCCTCGATTGCCTGGGCGGCGCGCAATTCCTGCTCCGCACTCCTTCCTTTCGGGGTCCGGGCCCGCGGTGCCTTCTTGGGCTTTTGCAGCTCGTCGGCCAGCTTGCCGGTGCGCAGCGATTCGTCTTCGAGGGATAGCTTCCGAATATCGAGATTGGCGGAAATCCCCTCGCCGCGAAGGTCGAGGATGCGACGGGCGGTTTTCGCATTCTCGCCGCCGCCGCGAACGATCTCGAGCAGCGCGTCGCTGATCGCCTTCTGATCGGTGCGGTTCTTATAGATGGCGTCGATGATCGTCGTGTCGCGGCCGATCGACCGAATGAGCGGGTCGGCTATCGATCCGGCATTCTCGAACCGAACCTCCGCGCTGGAGGTGACAAGACGCTTGATCTCGGCTTGCCGGTCCTTCTGCGACTGTGCGAGGCTGTCGATCTCGTCGAGGCGCTTCAGGCGGGCATTGGCGATGAGAGCCTGGTTCTGCCGGACCACGGCGCCCGTGGCGAGATCGAAGAAAGACGACATCTCGGAAAGGCGCTTCTCAAGGGCCTTGTGGGCATCCTCGGCCGTGTCCGCAGCGTCGGCATTGTCGAACAGACCCGCGGTGAGCGTGGCGATGGCCCCGACGCCCAGGCCGACCGCCAGGCCCCATGGCCCCGAGAGAGCCGTCGCCACGGCGCCGACCTTGCCGCCGAAGCTGGACATTGCGAACGCCAACTGCGGCAACTGCTGCGCGAGAACCGTCCCGGCGCGCTGGCCGGACAACATCGAGATCGCGACGTCCTGAAGCTGCTGCCCGGTCTGCACCATGGCCTGGCGGGAATTGCGGAAGCCGCCCCCCATGCGGACCAGCGCCGAGTTCAGCTGCTGGGTGCGCGCCTGAAGCTGCTCGGCGGAAATATCGCCCTTCTGATAGGCGGCCGCGGCGAAGGCTATCTCCTTGTTGACGCGCGCCTGCTCGAAAGCGAGCGGGTTGAGCTGCTGGCGCAGTTCGGCAAGCTGGCGCTCATAGGCGTCGGCCTCGCGCGCCGCGCGCGCCAGTTCTCCATAGCCAGCGCCATTGTTGAGGGCGCTTCCGCCAAGGGCAGGCGCGATCGAGGCGCCGAAGCGGTTATTCGCGACCTCAAGCTGCGCGGCCTTTGCGGCTTCGGCGAAGGTATCGCGATAGCTCTGCGCGAGCTTGCTGCTCTTGTCGGCCGTGACGTCGAGGGCAGCCTGAAGGCGGGTATAGGTCGCAAGCTGCGCCTCGTTCTCCCGCACGATCTGCGATGCCTCGATACGCTGCGCCGACAGGGCTGCGATATAGTTGCGCGTGGCGCTGCTCGTGTCGCCGGTTTCGCGGGCAAGAAGAGTCGCGGTGCGCAGGAGGTTCCCATATGCCTGCTCGGCGAACTTCGCTTCGGCCGTCGTCTGGCGCAACTGGTCGACGCCGAGGTCGAGCTTGCCGTTCGCACCAAGACCGCGGTTGAGCGACTGCGTGATGCGCGCACCGATCTGGTCGAAAGCCTGCGTGAACTGCTGCTCGGCGCGCGTGGCGCTCTGCCTCATCTGGGCTTCGAAATCGCGGAAGCCGTTGCCGGAAGGATCATACTCGGCGCGGATAAAAGCCGGAAACGCGGTCGTGCCGGTGGCCATGTTTCCTATCTCCTACCGAGTTCTTGGGCGATGAGGTCGGGCAGGGAAGCCCGAGCCTCGGCGATGATCTGATCGACGTCCACGCGCGCCTGCCGCGACGTGTTCGGGATGCCGTAGAAGGCAACGATGAAGTCGGCCTGGGTCTGGCCCTTGCGAGGCAGGCCCCGCTTGGTCAGCGATCGCGCCGAACGAGACTTGCCCGAAGCGCTGACGCCGACATTGCGCACGACAAGCAGGGGCGTGCCGTTCGATGCCTTGACCGGAACCAGCGGCCCGATCTTCGAGGCGAAACCCATCTTGTTATAGAGCGCCGGCGTCATGCGTTGGCGCCCGGCCCGGATCGGAATGTCATCGGTCGCGATCCACAGCCACCGACCCTTTTTCGGCGTGATGACGGCTCCGGCCGTATAGCTTTCGATCGCCCCGATGGTCCGCTCTGACCGGCTGCGGATGGCGAGCCAGCCCGAAGCCGACCAGCCCTGACCCATCGTGCGAACGCGGCCGTTTTTCTGTGCGTCGGAGCCATGATCGACTGCGTTGCCCAGGCGGCCGAGCCCAGCGCCCTGCATGTCTGCGCGCAGCTTGCGCTTGGCGGTAAGGGCAGCGCGCGCCGTGGCATTGAGCGCCGCCGCCTGCAGTCGTCCTATCGATTCGCGCGCGAACTGGTCGAAGGCGCTACGGGGCGGCAAGGCCACGCGGCCTTTAAAGTGGCTCACCCTTCTTCGCCCGCTCGAGCGCAACGCCGATCGTCGACCAAGCCTCGACCAACAAGTTCGGCTGATCGAGCAGGCCGCGCCCATCCGGCCAGTCGTGGCCCATCATGCCGCGGTCGCATTGATGGTAGAGCCGGATGAGCTTGAAGCATTGCGGATCGGCTATTCGCCGGGGGTTTCGCTGGAACGATCCGATTCCGGGGATGTCCCAGCTTCCTCGCCCGACCCAATTTCCTTCGTAGCTTGCGGGGTCGGCGCTGACGGCGCAGGCGATTTTGAGTTTTTTTCCGCACTCCGGTCGAGGTAGAAACGGCGCATCACGGTTGCGGCGAGTTCGTTCAGGGCCGTTCGCCCGGCATCGCCGAACTTCTCGACCATTTCGTCCTGCATGTCGCAGACGCTATCCATTTCCACGATGCCAGCATGGAGCCGGGGATTTTTCGACAGGCCCGTCCAGCGCGTCACGCAATGCGCGATGGCAAAGCGCGGAAATTCCTTGTTCCACCGGATTTCATCGACGCTCATGCGGCGCAGGATGTCCGAGGCTTCGGCAAGATCCTGCAGAAGCTGGTTCACGTTTTCGCGATCGGGATGGTTGAACGGCGCCAGCTCGGGCGGGGCGTCTTCACCCGCATCGCGGGCAGCTTCGGCCTCCATCGCGAGCGCCTTCACTTCCTCGATATAGTCGTCGAGCGCCTTCCAATATCCGAGGACGCGCTGGACCTGCTCGTCCTCGCGCGTCACGCCCCAGAGCCGGCAAAGCTCTTCGATGGTCGTATCGCGCATATCTTCTTCGCTGTGATGGCGAAGGCCCTCTTCGAGCAGGGCATATTCCATCCGCTCGCGATCACGGCGCGTCGGCGCCTTCAGCACGAAAGAAGGCGGCGCCTCCACATGGGAAAGCGCCGCCGGAGTGAATGTCATGGTTTCGCCGCCGTCGAGCGGGATTCTCTGCATGGCCATGGGGGACAGCCTTTCGATTACCAGTAGGGGAAGACGATTGCAGCGGCCTTGCTCATCACGTCGACCCACATCTGGGGCGACTGCGTGACGTGCGTGCCGCCGAGGTCATCGCCGGCGTGGCTGAAGCGCGCATCGGGGACGACGATGCCGACGATCTGGCCCGAGCCCGAGCCCCACAGCGCGAAGAAGCTGTGATAGGCCTGCGCATCTGCCATCGCGAGCGTGTCGAAGTCCGCCTTGAGATAGCTGAGCAGGTTCGGGGTGAGCGTGATCTGCTTCGAGGTGATTTCGTCGCCCTCGTCGCCGCTCGCCATGTTCGGGTTCGGCGCTGCATCGGTCTGGATGCCGAAGTTCAGTTCGAATCCCGAGCCGCCGACAGCCTTCTTCGAGATGAACTGTTTGCCGTCGCGATACTTCGGCGTCGGGCCGAGCGCCGGGATCGACGGGGTGGCCTCGTCTGCCGTGGCATTGATGATCGCCGATAGCGTGACGCGCAGGATCGGGATGCTGCCCTGCCGGGTGGTCGAGGTCTGCACCGACACAGCGAGCGACGTGACCTGACAGTCGACGAGATCATAGCGCTTGCCGCCGAGCCACGCCTTGAGCGACAGCGGGACCGGATCGGTCGAACTGATGTCGTTCACATAGGCGAGCTGCTTCGGGATCTGGTAATCGTCGCTGAGCGACGAGGCGAAGGTTTCGCAAAGCTCGACCACCTTGGCTGCGCTGTTAGTGCGGATGGCCGAGATGCCGGGCAGGCCAGCGTTGAGCGTCGGGAAGCGAACCAGCATCCCCTTGTAGAGGTCCTTCGTGCCGGTCATGCCCGAGCCGCCGGTGAAGCCCGTCGTCGAGCCGGACGACAGCGCTTCCGGCGAGGCGGGGATCGCCGTCGACGTGATGACCTCGGTCATCTTGGCATTCTTCAGGATGATGCCCGGCAGAAAGGCGCCGGCGCTCGGCACATCGGAACCGCCCGGCGCGCGGAGATTGATGTCGAAGCTGATCGTCGCCTGCTTGCCGACAATCTCATCGCCGTTCTGGTCGACCGAGCCGGTATATTCGGGATTGGCGACCGTCACCGACGAGATGTTGAGCTGCATGTTCGAGCAGGGCATGAGGTTCGCGGCGGGGTCGACGAACGTGCCGCGCGCCGCCTGCGCAATGACGGCCAGAGCCGTATTGCGGGCCTTACGGGTTGCAAAAGCCATTGAATGATCTCCTTCGATCAGGCCGCGTCGTCAGCGACGGGCTGGGTTTCTTCGGCGGGAGCGACCGCGGGCTTTCCGGCCCCGGCGGCCACAGCCTCTTCGGCGCTGGCGCCCTTCGCGATTGCATCGTGGAAGGCGTTGAAATCGACGCTGCCGCTCGGCAGCGCTGGCGCGACGGCCAGCACTTCAGGCTTGCGAGCCATGGTCATTCCTTTCTCAGTGATGGGTGCCGTCGGTTCCGATGATCGTGCGGAAGTCGTCGGTCGGGGTGTAAAGCGTGCAGGCCATCGTCAGCAGCGCCTCGCCGATATTCGGGGCAGCTTGCTCGGATGCGTCCATGCTGAGCGGGTCAAGGAACTCGACCCAGCCATCGAGAAAATCGCTCGCGGAAAGCGTCTCGACGATGAAGGCGATCACGTCCTGATTGGACGGATCGATGTGCAGCCCGGTTTCGATGCCGCTCTGCACTGAAAAGAGGATGATGCCGTCGTGCCGCATCTGGGCCATATGCTCGGCAAACTGGAACTCGACCTTGCCCATGCCGATGATGACGCCGGGAAGGTCCGCCTCGCCGAGAGCGTCCATGTCGCTGCGATCGGCGGACGTGAAGATGTTGAGCGTGCGGCCGTCGCTGGTCGCGGCTTCTTCGAGAGTTTCCTTCACCTTGGCGGTGAGTTTCGTCCATGCGGTTTCGCTTGCCATCAGGAGGGCACCTTCTGAAGCGAGAAGCGCCAGAAGCCGCGGTCGTCCGGCTCCACAGCAACAGGCTTATAAATGACGCCCGGATAACGATGCAGGCCAGAAACCCGGCAAGATGAATTAGGCTCTGGAAAGAGCGACGCGAGTAGTTGGACCTTGATCACCTGCGATACAACGCCCGGTCCCGGCATCATCGGGTTTGCGATTTCCTCGCCGTAATCCACGAAACCATAGACGCCGGTCGAGGGCTGACCCCCAGCCGGCGTATATGTGAAAGTGTCGCCCAAATGCTCGACCGTGACGGGATCAAGCGCGTCGTCGGTCAGGGATTCGAGCGGGGAAGGCATCAGGGTGCCTTGTCTTCGGCGGCTTCGTTCGAAGCCTCGTCCTTCGTCGGTTCGGCGGCGGGTGCGACCCCTCCTTTTCGACCGTCCCCGTCATGGTCCAAGGGGTCCTTGGCGGGCTTGCCCTTGACGATCTCGGCCATCCCGGCGTCGATATATTGCTGCGCGATGCTGTCCTCGATGTCGGCTTCATCGGCTTTGACCTTCCCTTTCGCAGCGTTGAGAACGACCATCTGGTCGGGCAGGGCGATGGTGAAGGTCTGCAATGCACGGATGCGCATGGCTCTATCCTTTCGGTGTCAGTGGGGGAGGGCGGAGCCGAAGCCCCGCCCGGTCGATCAGGTGTTCTTGCCGCGAAGCAGGACTTCGGGGCGCGTCACCATGTGCAGCGGGTAGGAATAGATTTCCGGCTGCACCCACTGGTTGCGCTTGTCGTCGCGGATCAGCTTCGAATAGATCGGACGCCCGAGGGTGTTGACCGTTTCGAAGTCTTCGCCGGGGCCGTTGATCCGGCGATAGAGGCCGGGAACGCCCGCGACGATGAACTGCACCTTGCCGGTGCCGACCGCCACGGTGCTGTTGTCGTCGGTGCCCTTGTAGTTGACCCATTCGACATCGCCGAAGCGGAAGGTCGAGAACGCCGTGCTGGTGCGCAGCGATTCCGCTGCCTGCCAGTTGTTATAGGTCGTCCGAACGTCCGCATGGTTGCAGAACTGATCGTAGAAGGTGTCACCGCACAGGCCGATGATACGGATGCCGGGGTTCCACGCCGCGCCGAGCGCGCGGGCGATCGGGCGGATGACGCCGTTCGAGATCAGCGTGCGCAGAGCGCCAGCCGTCGGCGAGGCATTGTCGAGGTCGAAGTCGATTTCCGCCGGCTGCGAGATGCCGAACTCGGTGAAGTAATCGTAGAGCGTCGAGCCGTCGGTATCGAGCAGGATGCCCTGGATCGCGCCGAGGCGGTGCAGTTCCATGGTCAGCTCATATTCCTGCATCAACTTCATCTGCTTCTGCGTGATGAGCTTGGCGGCCGTCAGCAGTTCGCTTTCGGTGCCGAACGCGCGGACGTTGGCGATTTCGCGGGCGAAAACCTGATCCGACTTCGCGACGCGCGGAAGGGCGAAGCTGCGCAGCTTGGCCTTTTCGGTCGAGCCCATCGGAGGCTCGGTGCCGCGGAGCGAGGTCTTGATCGGCGTCAGGACATAATCCTTCCGCTCGATGGTCAGGGTATCGGTCGTGATGCCTTCCCCAGCACCGAACAGACCGAGCGAACCGAGAAAGCCCGGAACAGAGGGCATTTTCTCGACCGCAGCGGTCATCGATGCGAGGCTGAAGGCATCGTCATTGAAGATGTCGAAGTGCATTTTCGATGTCCTTTGGATGCGCGGGGCCGTTGCCGGTCAGCGGGTGCTGCCGGGTGACTGGCTCAGCGATGTGGATTGGATCAGACGGCCTTGATGCCGAGCGCCATGAGCGCAGCGATGGCCGTGGCCTGCTCGCCGGCGTCGATGCCAGCGGCCCAGGTGAGGTCGTTCTTGTTGACGATGGCGGGACCGCGCAGCAGCACGCGCCCGGTGGCCACGTCGCCGCCACTGGCGTCAACGGCCGCGACGAGGATGCCCGCGACGGACCGACGGCCGTCATCGGTGCCGGCATTGTCATAGGCGACATATTTGCCGCTCGCAGTCACCTTGCCGACGACGGCGCCGGCGACGAGGTTCTGGCCCGACAGGACCGTGACCTGATCGACGTGGTAGCCAATGCCCATCGCGAGCTGGCCGATAAATTCGCCTTCGTGCTTTCCTTCGGTGAGGGTTGCCATGATCTTGGCTCCTTTCGTTCAGAGATTACTTGCGCGCGTCCGGGCAGACCGCCGCGATGGCGGTGTCCCAAACGGCTGCGGACGATTCCGCCTTTGCCTTGCCGTCCTTGCCGGCGTCGGCGTCGATGTTGCTGTTCGCGCTCTTGCCGAGCGTTTCCTTCATTTCCTTGCGGCCGCCTTCTTCGGCGGCTTCGCGCTGATCTTCCTCGCTCAGCGCGGTCTGTTCGACCTTCGGCATGTCGGCGAGGATAGCGCAGACGTCATCGGCCGAAGCCGAGAACAGCGCGCCGTTGGTCAGCAGCTTGGCCGCCGATGCTTCGCGGCCCGCATAATGCTCGCTCGCCATCACGGCGTTGAAGCGATCGGTCGCGGCCTTGAAACCGGCGTCGTGACCTTCCTTCTTCGCGGCGTCGAGGGCCGCACTCATATTTTCATCAGCCATCTCAGGCTCCTTCTGCTTGGATTTGGCAGGCGGCGGGGTGCCGTCGCCGTCATCTTCGGGTTCTTCGATGTCTTCGGGCGCTTCCGACGAGGCCTTGGTGGCCTTGAGGGCAGCGGGAAGTCCGGCAAAACGGCTCATCTGGCCGATCTCCTTTCGCGCTTGTTGCGGTCGATTTCTTCTTCGAGGCGGGACCAAGCCTCGCGCTCGGTCGTCACGGCGTCCATCAGGCCGAGGTCGACGGCCTCAGAGCCTTCGAACCAGTCGGCTTCGGTAGCCATCGCGGCGTCAACGGTGATGCCGCGGCCCATCGCAACGATCTGGGCGAAGCGGTCGCGCACCGCGTCACAACTGGCCTGGAACTTGGCGAGCGTCACCTTGTCGAGCTTTTCAACGCTGCTCCCGCGCATCTTGCGCTCGCCGGACCGGATGATCGTCACCTTCACGCCGGCTTCGTCGAGAGCGCCGGTGATGTCGGTATGCGCCATGCAGCAGCCGATCGAGCCGACCATGGCCGTTTCCGGGCCGTAGACCTTGTGGCAGGTCGAGGCGATGGCATAGGCAGCGCTGCACGCTTGCTCATTGACCCAAGCGTAGATCGGCTTGCCGCCGCTATCGGCGAGTTCGGCGAGTTCGAGCACAAATTGCTCAAGCCCAGCCACCGCACCACCGGGGCTGTCGATGTCGAACCAGATAGCCTCGATCGCCGGATCGCGCACCGCGTCGCGCAGCTTGCGCGTCAGGCCGTCATAGCCGGTCATGCCGCACATCGGATCGAGCCAGCCGAAGCGAGGCACCAGCGTCCCGACGATCGGGATCACCGCGACTTCACCGTCGGTATGGAATGACCGTCCGCTGTCCCATTCGCGCCGCGCGTCGCCGCTCAGCGCGCTGCGCTCGAGCATGGCCTTCGCTTCCATGGCGGTGGCATCGATCGTGCTAATTTCGACGAGGCCAAGCCGCGCCTGAAGGGCGAGTAGGGTCGCCTCAAGCTGGTGCGGCAGGATCGCCAACGGGCGGTCGAGAAGCTGCCGCGCGACATTGGTGTAGGGCTGCGGCCCTGCGCCGATCTGCCTCACTGGCCATTCCCCTTCGGTTTGGATTTGCGGTTGTCTTCCATCGGCACGCCGTCGCCGTCACGGTCCTGCTCGGTCCCGGTCGCGCCGGTGTCGGTAGCGCCATCGGCAGATGCTTTGATGTCATGCTGAACGGGGGCGAGGCCCATGCCTTCGCGCGCCGCCTGATAGAAAGCCTCTTCGGCCAGAACGTCGTCAGGGTCGCGGCCGCGTTCGAGGATGTGCTCGATCGTCGACGTGCGTCCGGCTGCGGTGTCCTTGTTCGCCGCATCCGCTTCCTTGTTCGGATCGACCGAGCCGCGTCCGGGTCCGATCCATTCCGCGAAGCAGATGGCCGTCTTGTTCCGGTAGAAGTTCGCCGGGCCGCCGGGGATCTTGATGTCGCCGTTCGCCACTTCCCATTCGAGCCATGCGGCATAGAAGGGGGTCAGGAAGGCTTGCGTGAAATAGACGCGATCCTCAAGCAGGCCGCGCCAGATTTCGTTGAGCAGGGTCCGCGCCGACGAATAGTTGATGCCCGCATAGTCCTGCGAGAGCTGCGGATAGCTCAGGCCCATCGAGCTGGCGATCTTCTGCAGCACGAACCGCACGAAATCGGGATAATTGCTGTTCGGGCTATTCCGATTCGGCTGAACCACGTCCTCGTCGGGCAGGAGATGCACGACGCTGGCGTTATCGACTATGACGGGGTTGCGCCCGCGATAGTCGAGATAGTCGTCGATCCAGCCGTTTTCGGTCTGCTCGCTGCCCGGCGCCAGAGCCTCTTCGATGTCCGAGGTCGTTCCGGGCGATTTGATGAAGAAGCTGTAGATCGCCGACTTGAGCGCCGCGGCCAGTTCGGCGCGGTCGATCCGGTCGACCATCTTCGACGGCACCATCGCTTCGGCGAGGCGGGAGATGCCGCGCATTTGCTCGACGCGGCGCGGCGCGAAGACGTGGACGAACTTCGCGCGCCCGGTAGGCCCACGCGCCGGGATATAGTCCCAGCGGGTCGCGTTCAGCGACGCATGAGGGTCGTCTGGGTGGCCCGAGCGCACATAATAGCCGATCGCCGCCCCGTCGGCGTCCATGCGGACGCCATTGCGGAGCATGGGCCCTTCTTCATGCACTCGATAGTCCGGCGTCGAAATACGCTCGGGTTCGATGAGCATGATGTTGGTCGGGTTCGACAGGCCGCGGTCGCTGTCGCGAACTTCCGCCGCCGCTTCGCCGTCGCGCAGATAGGTCAGGTAAGCCAGCTTCGCCATCGCGCCGAAGGTCAGGCGCTGGCGCGCATCGCAGCGGCGCTCAATGTCGTTCGCCCAGACCTTGAACCGGGCCTGCACCTTGCGCGACCATTCCATGCGCCAGTTGATGTCGCGGCCGAGCAGCGAATAAACGGGCTGCGCGGAAAGCTGGATGCGGCCGCCGATGACGGCTTCGACGCGGCGATCAAGGCCGCCATTGATCCAGCCATTGTTTTCGTCGAGGTCGCGCGCGCGGCCGAGGATCAGGTCGATGTCGCCTTGCGATACCGTTCCCGCAAATCCGGGGCGCTTCGACCAGCCGCGCATTTCCGAGATGTCCCGGCGCGCGGCATCCCGCTGGTTGCTGCCGAGCATAGCCGAGCGCGCCGCGGTCAAGGCGGCGCCCATTTTCCCGAACATGCCCATGTCAGTTCGGCCAGCCCAGCGCGATGGCGCGGCGGCGCTTCTTGCCCTGCGCGGCCTGCTCGGCCTCTTCCAGCTTGCGCGTCTTGAACGCGATCAGCGTTTGCAGCGATTCCAGCGTGACCTTGCCGTAGATCAGGCGCCGGCCGCTGCGCCAGACTTCCGTCACCATCTTGCCCGACGCGAGGCTCATCTGTGCCGCTTCGAGCGCCACGATGTCCGCGCGCAGGTTTTCCGCATCGGTCGGTGCCGTCGCCGAATCCTTGATCGGCAGCACGAATGTTTCCTGAAACGTCCGCCCGCCCGAGGTCTGGCAAGTCAATTCGATGACCGCCGTCTCGCCCGAAGCGCCGCCCGAAATATAGACGGTGATCCGCGCGCCGCTGAACGTCGGTTCTTCGACATTCACCGTCCCGGTGATGAGCGTGCGTGTCGGGGTTCCGCTGATCGTGTCGCCCTCGTCGAGCGGGACGTCCCACGAATAGTCGAAAACCTCGTCAGGGTCTTTTGCAGGCCAGTTGGCGCTCAAGATGCGATCCTCTTCCGAGTTGCGGTCGCGACCACGCGCGGCGGTCTGGCGGGTTGGGCGATGCGCGCCTCCCGGCTTGGAGAGGCAACGCGGCTTTGTTCGGTGGTCGCGACGTTGCGCGGTCGCGGGCTTCCAACTGCCCGGCGGTCGGACGATGGAAGCGTGATCCTGATTGTCGGCGAAGAAGCCAGATGATCGTGGAAGGCTGATGCCACCGCGATCGAACTGGCCGAAGCGAGCAGGGGCGATGTCGCCACCTGATCGTGCGCCGCCGAATCCGGCGTGATTACTGACCGCGCCGCAATGCTCGGCGAGGTCGATGTCGTTTCATGCGCCGCGTCGTTGGCCGCGATCATGCTATTCCAGGCGATCGTCGGTTGCCCTGCCGTGTGCGCGTGGACCGCGGAGGCTGGCACGATAGCCAGAGAGCCTGAAAGCGCCGGGCTGGTCGCCTCCTGAGCATGGGCCGCGCTATCGACGCTCACCGATGCCTTTGCGGCCACCGACGGGCTTGTCGCGGCCTGCGCATGGCTTGTGTCGTCCGGCTGCACCGAACTGGCCGCCGATACCGTCGGACTGGTCGATGCCAGCGCATGGGCAGCGTCATCCGGTTGCACGGCTGATTGCGCCGCGATCGTTGGCGAGGATGCCGCATGGTCGTGCGCCGTGCTGTCCACCGCCACCGAGCCGCCCGTCGAGATGGTCGGGCTTGTCGCGCTTGATGCGTGGGCAGCGTCATCCGGCGCCACCGTGGATGCGGCTGACAGGCTCGGTTCGCTTGCCGTATGATCGTGCGCGCTATCGTCGGGCTGGTCGCGCTGTGGGCGTGTGCCGCGCCGTCGGGGCTGATCGTCGCCTGCGCTGCCAGGCTCGGGCTGGTCGCCGTCTGGCTGTGCGCTGCCGAATTGGCCGTGACGCTCGATTTGGCCGACAGCGTGGGCGAGGATGCGGTGTGCGTGTGGGCGGCATTGTTGGGCGTTACCGCTGCGGGGCCCCCGCTCGTATAGGCCGGACGCAGCGCGATCGACACCGCCGCCCAACTATTCGCGCTGTTGTTCGACCCGCCGCCAAAAACAGCCGGGTCCATTGCCCCGCTGCCCGACCATTCGATGTAGCCCGCACCAACAGCAATATCGTTCGTGTCGGCCTGATTGACCGATGCGAATGCCGTCAGGTCGGACGATGTGAGCGCCGCAGCCGTCGCCGCGGCCTGCGCGCCAGAGAACACGCCCACCGATCCCGTCGTGATCGGCGTAATCGCGCCGGGGTTCGGCTTGGCCGTCCCTGTCCCGGTTGCCGTGACGACCGCAACGTCCATCGGCGTCGTAAGATCGACCCCGCGAAAGACCATGATCCGCGCGGCCTGCGCATCGTTCGCGCTGCCTGATGAGCCGATCGTGACCGTCGTGTCGGGCGTCGAGCCCATGAACTTCGCATCGACGCCGAGATTGGCGTCATAGGTCGTCCCGTTGGCGTAGATGTCCGCCAGTTCGGTGTAACCCGACGTCGTGGCAACGGCGCGATCGGCGTTCGAGCCGATGCCCTGCATCACGACGACATAATCATTCTCGGCGGGCGCGCTTGCAACGCCGCCCGTCAGGTCGGTGAGCGACACGTTCGTCGTGGTCGTCGCACCAGCCCGGCTCCACGTCTTGCCCCCGACGTAGAGGATATATTTGACCGGGACGGTGATCGTCTGGCTAGCGGTCAATCCGTCGGTGTCGGTGATCGTGACTTCGACGACATAGCTGCCAGCCGTGTCCGAATTTGCGTCACCAGCGAAGCGCAGTCCCGCCGTGCCGTTGATCTCGAACTCTGCCGCATCGGCCCCGCCCGTGATCGCGGTCGAGGCAATCGTCTTGTCGGCGGTGATCGTGTGCGCCAGCTTCGTGCCGATCAGGTTCGGGACGGTCGAGGGGCTAGTGATGTTGGGGGATGCGGGACCTCCAGCGCCAATGTCGATTGTGTATTCGTTGCTTCCAGGCGTGGTGCTGAAATTGCCAGGAGCGTAGGCCCATTCAATCGAAGTCGTATTTGAGCCGCTGTCGTATGTCGGGCCGCTCGCTATCGTGGAATAGGCGGTGCCATTAACGCTGATAGCTTTTCCGGCCAAAAACGCCGTCGCATCGCCTGAGAATGACGCGGAAATGCGACCTGCTGTAAAGCCGGTCGCAAGAACGGTGCAGGTGAACCCGCCAAATGTGTCAGGAGAAAGCGATCCGGCACTAAAGGCAGGATAATAGCCTTGGTAAATCCCAAGAATATCACCTGCCGTGAGGGTGCTGGCCACGGCCTAGCCCGCCGTCAGGGTCAGGTTGGGTCGCGGACTTCGACAGCCCACGCGCCAGCATCGGCGGTGCCAGATGCCGCAACGGCCTGCGATGCGGTGGTCGTGACATAACGCAGCGTCGAGTCCCCGGACTTGCCGAGGAAAGCGTGCGTCACCGTGCCGCTGGTTGCGATCGAAATGCCCGACTTCGCCTGGACGCCGCGCTTGCGGCCCGAAACGTCACCGTTCGCAATTGCGTCGAAGGTCGGAGTCGTCCCGCCCAGCTTATAGGTCGAGTTGCCTTCGGTGTAGCTGGTCGGTTCGGCCGAGCAGAGCGCATAGACGTCGGCATCGGTCCAATAGGTCAGGGCAGCGTCGGCGCCGCCATCGCTCATGCGCTTCGCCATGTCAGTTCACCCCGCCATTGTTGATGAGGACTTCGCGGCCATCCCAGACGTATGCCTGCGCTTCTTCCAGCGTGATCCCGCGCGCTTCGGCGGCGCGTTCCGGCATCACGAACTTGCCGCGGTTCTCGCCGTTGCCCCAGACGGTGCAGGGATCAATATCGAGCTCGTCGATGCCGATCGGCACCACCACTTCAGCATCGGTCGCCTCGCCCCAGCCGCACGCCGCAAAATAGGGCGCAGCGTCGGGATCCTCGAAGCCGTAAACAACGGTCGGGTGAAAATCGAGCCGGCCATGCTTGACCCGCTGGTTGAAGATGAATGCGTCCATCGGTCGGTCCTTTTCGTTCGCGGTCATCCGCGCGAGTTGAGCCTGTCGAAGCGGTCTAGCAGCGACGCCTTGGCAGGTTTCTTGGGTTCGGCTTTCGGCTCGGGCGCCGCATCTTCCTCGTCAGCGACAAGGCTGACCGGACGCGCCCATACCGGACGGGGCAGGGGCCCGAACCAGCATCGATCCTTGCGGTCGGGCTCAAGCAGGATGCGGCCAGCTTCGGCGTAGGCGTAGCAGTCCAGGCTCTCGTTCGGCCCGCTGCGCACCCATTTGCCTTCCTGCTCTGTCTCATTGAAAAACTCGTCGAAGGCGTCCTTCGGCATGTTGAGCGCGAAGTAGCATTGGCCGGGCGAGCCGTCGGCAATCGCGAGGTCCGTCACCGTGTCGCGCTTCAAGTCATCGACCCCGAGCGTGTGCAGCGTGATGACCGGCTTGACGACCTTGCCTTCGCTGTCCTTGCTGATCTTCGTCGGCGCTGAAAGCCTCTCGCGCTTTCCGCCGACGCCCTTGATGCACCGCACCTTGCGCCAGTCGCCCCAGCGCTTCTTGTCCATCCGGCGCGCGAACTCATAGGCGAGCCATGTCGCGTTGCCGTCACCGGTGTCGATCATCGTGACCGCAACCGGCATGGCCTTCGAAGGGTCCGATTGCAGCGGGATGAGCCGGTCAATCACCTGGCTTTCGAGAACCAGCCAATCGTCTGCAACGCGGGTCGGGCGAATGTCGCGCATGACGCCATCGGGGTGCATTCGCTGCCGGATCGTAAAGCGGTCGATCAGCCATGACCGGCGCTCCAAATCCCATCCGCGTATCACGACATCGAAGCGGTTGCCGCCGGTGTCGATCGCCGCGGTGGCGAACAGGACGCCATCGGGAACCTCGCCCATGCGGTAGCTCACCGCTTCGTCTGCGGTCGCCATCGACTTCGTGCGTTCGCGCAGCACGGCAGCATCGACGCTTTCCGATCCAGCCGCGCCTTCGAAAACCTCCCCGAAGGTGCGCACCATGATCTTGCTCAGCTTGTCGGTCTTGCCGGTGCGCTCGCGATGCTCGATCGCGCCTTCCATTTCCACGGCCAGTTCCGCGAGCGTGACCTGCGAAACCATCAACGCATGGATCCAGAAACCCATGGTGATCGTCGGGTCGATCTCGCCCATGATGCCGAGGTCAACGTCGAGCGATTGCCCGGCGTGCATGTAATCCCCGGCCGCGACCATTTCCTTGCGCTGCGCATCGTCCAGTTCGACGCCGCAATGAGGGCAGATCATGGCCGCCGTCTCCCGCGCCATCTTGAGCCGGTCGCCGATCGGCGTTCGTTCGGGCGCTCGCTTGTAATCCAGCCGGAACCTGGGGACGTCTGGCCAATGCTTGGTCGGATATGGCGAGGCATGGCCGCCGCATTCGGCGCAGGCCATCACGAAAATGCCGCGGCTCGATTGCGTCCATGCCTGGGCGATACCGCCCGACCATCCGATGTCCGGGTGCGCGCAGGCGTAAATCTTGCGCAAGCTGCCGACCATGCGCTGGCGCTGGCGACCTTGCTCGAGGAAGTTCGACGTGAACTTCTTGCTGTAGCTGTCCGGCTCGTCGAAGACGATGAACCGGCCTTGGCGGTTGGTCGTGGTCTTGCCCGACATCGCGAGCAATTCGACCGTATAGCCGCCGATGCGCTTGCGGCGCAGCGTGTTGTCGCTCGGGCCGCCGCCGATCTTCGCCGCTACGCCTTCGTGATCTTCAAACAGCGGCTTGAAAACGCGCTCTGCATAGCTGCCGACCTCATCGGGGCCTGCGAGATACCACATGATGTCGCCGGCGGGGCCGAACTCCATCGTCTTGAGCGCATAGTTCTCCGCGACCACGGTCCCGCCCGATCGCGCGGGCTTGGGGACGATGACCTCGTGAATGCCCGGAGCATCGAGCGCCGCCATCGGCTGGGCGAGATATGGGGTGAGGTCGAGCGACCAATCGGCCGTCTCGCCATCGGACTGGCGGATTTTGCGATGCTCGATCGAATATTCGAGGGTCGATATTTCCCGCGGGGGATCGAGGAAGCGGAGCGTTTCGGTCGCAATGTCGAAGATGTCGGCGCAGAACGCATCCTGCGCGATCAGCTCACATGCTTCCGCGATCTCCTGCTTGGTTAGAACCCGCACCGAACTCCCCGACGAATTTGCTGCACATCGACTGCATTCCGACCGCGACCTTGCGCAGTTCCTCGGTCATCGCTGTGCGGATGCTGGCGGGCAGGGCGCCGGTTGGGTCGATCTTGGACCCGACCCCGAGCACCGCTGAAACCGCCGACTGGTTATAGCCGCGGAGGAAGTCCCGCAGATCGGTTGCCGGGACATAGCCGCCCGACTTCATCTTGTTCTCTTGGATGGCGAGCGTGAGGTTCACCTGCTTGGTGAGCTCGGCCATGTCGATGCGGCCCGCTTCGTCCGGGTCCATGTCGAGCCCGACCGATTCCACGACGCGGCGGTTGCGATCCTGGCGCCGCGCAATTTCGCCTCGGAAATGGGCGAGCAGAGCAGCGACCGTTTTCTTGGGATCGAACTCCCATTCGATGCCGTTCCCGCCGCGAATGAACGCGCCGCTGTCGGCGAAGGCCGGAAGGTCGCACCATGCGCGCAGCGTAGGCCACGAAACCGACAGCGCTTCCGCCATCGGCTTGGACGACAGTTTCGTCTCTTCGATCGCTGAAATGCGCCGCTCAGCGGCTTCCAATGCCTCGATCCGAGACGAGATGGAAACCGTCTGCGCCATCAGGAAACCTGCGATTTTTGGAAGGGTGGAACCGCGCTCAAATCGGTGGGCGCAATTTCTGATGTGGCGGATTGATATATTTTCCGTTTCGAACTGTCAAACAGTTGCTTGCAGTCTCTCATCACATCGGCTTCCCGGTCGAATATTCCACATAGTCGGCGACCCGATCGGCGCAGCACCGCAGGCTGTCGAGGGGATGGCGCCCGGCGTGAACCAGCTTCGAGGCCCGCGTTATCGCGATGTCGTCGAGGACAACCTTGTCGAAGAAGATGCGCAGGCGCGACGGGATCATCAAGCGGGCATTGCGCAATTCGTCCTGCGCGTCGAGCTGTGACGGGGTGAAGGGCAGGCCGACGGTTGCCGTTCCCGCGATGCGGGGCTCGAAGTTCGTCGACTTGACGTTGCCCGAGAGGCCGCTGCGCTCGTGCTGCTCGCAATACCATGCGCAAGCCTTGCTCTGGCGCGCCGTGATGCGGCCCGCGTTGTAGGCCCGCTCATAATGGCTGGTCACGACCCGGCGGCGCGTGCTCATCGGCACATCGGTCCAACGCTCGCCGCCGACCGCAACGACTCTGCTTTCCCCTTTGGCAAGCCATTCCGGCGTCGGCTCGACCACGGTGTTGCCGATGTTGACCGTCAGCCCGTCCGCGACCTGGATCATCGCAGCCTGCCGCGCCGCCTCGCGCTCGGCATCCTCGCGGTCGCGGGCGATCATGCCATCACGTCGCGCCGCCTCCTTCGCCTTCACCGCTTCGACCGCGGCAACTGGATCATGGCTCATCAGCGCGCGGGCGATGCGGTCTGCGGCCTGCTCGGTGTCCCGGTCGAGGCCGTAGTTGTCGTCATGCTGCTCGATCATTCCGCTTTCTCCCCGAAAATCTGCTCAAACAGCATTTTGACCTGCGTCTGCTCTGGCCAGGTCAGGTGATCGAGGTTGAAGAATGCGAACTTACGGTCGGACCTCCACCACATCTCGCGGCTCGCATCTCGGCCGTTCTCGGGGTTCGGGTCCTTCATCGCGTCGGCCAAGCGAGTGAGCGAGGTTCGGTCGAGGCCGCCGGGCTTGTGGTGGCTCATGCGCCCGCTCCCGTCTTGCGGCGCTCAGCGACAACCTCGTAGAATGGACGCTCCGATCCGCGGCGATCGTTGAAGAAGCTGCCTTGCCGGGATCCTTGGCCATCAGGCGATGTCGAGCGCAATGCCGCCTGCATCCATTCCAGCGGAACCTCGGGACGCTCGGCCTGGCATCGGGCGAGCAAATCGAGGATCACGGCATCGCCATGGGTCTTGCGCCAACGGCCGACGATTCCGCCGGCGTGCTTTGGGTCGGTCCCACCGTCGGTCAGGAGCTTGCGCCCACTGGCGAAGACCATGGCTTTCAGATCGATCGGGTTCGGCGCTTCGGCGCCCCTTCCGATAGGAAGGGAATTATTTAATTCTTTATTTGTGTCCCGCTGCTGTCCCAGAAGTGTCCCATCAGGTGTCCCGATTTGCGTCCCATCCTGTGTCCCAGAGCTTTTGCGTCCTCCCTGATATTTCTCGTAATTACATATTGTTATCACCATTTGCCCTGTCCCAACATCTGTCTCGATCATTGGCCCATCACCTGTCCCGGTTTTTAAACGGGCAAGAAATCGGTCGACGCTCGACTTCGACCACTTCCACGCCTCGGCGAGCCTGCGAACCGATGTTGCGATCTGCCCGCGCTCGACGGTGATAACGGTGCCCATCGCGTCGAACGGGCGCGGGGCATGGCAGGCGTTCTCGATGAGCCACAGCCATGCTTCCCCCTTGGAAAGAGGGTCGTCGCCGAACAGGGGGTTTTTCCTCCATCCCCGAGCAACCTTGAACCAGCCGTCGTCACTCATCCCCGCACCGCCTGGTATTGCCCGTGAAACTGCCCGACAGATGACCCGGTGCGCCCGTCGCGCTTCTTCGCCATGATGAACTCGATCTGCCCCTCGCTCTGACGCATGGCGTTCTCCCAAGTCGGGAAGTCGGGATGCATCTCATCGGGCTTGGATTGCTCGAGGTAATATTCCTCGCGGAGCAAGAGCAGGATCATATCTGCGTCTTGCTCGATCGCTCCTGTGTCCTTCAGGTCGGCGATCTTCGGCCGCTTATCGTCGCGACGCTCGGTGTCACGGCTGAGCTGGGCAAGCGCCATTATGGGAACGCCATGCTCCTTGGCGATCTGCTTCAGCTTGCCGGAAATGTCCGTGATATTGGCGTATCGGCTCCCTTGGTCCTTGTCCGGGTCCATAAGCTGCAAATAGTCGATCACCACGAGGCCAAGATCGATACCCTGAGCCTTGAAGCGGCGCTTCCACCGACGGACCCATGTGTTGACGCGAGCAGGCGTTACGCGGGCGCTATCCACAATCTTGAAGGGCAAGCGGTCGATTTCGGAGGCCAGGCTCGCGATGCGCCGGCGTTCGTCATCGCTCATCCATCCATTGGCGATGCGCTCATATGGGATAGCGTTGCGACTGAACATGCGATCGGAGAGGCATCGACCGGTCAATTCCGCCGCGGACATCTCCTTGGTGATGAACAGCACACCGATATTCTGCGACGCGACCCCCATGCCATAGGAGACAGCGACGGCGGTTTTCCCCATGCCGGGGCGGCCCGCGACGACCATCATCTGCTTGGGCTTCAGGCCAGATACGAGCTTATCGAGGCAGCGGATGTCGTTGCACGATATACCGCCGCCGTTCCTATGGCCGTCGAAAAGCATGTCGGCGCCGGCGCCAAGGCCAACCTCAACCGCGCCATTGTCGGAACCACTGACCTCCACGACCTGCTCAACGACGGACGATAGGGCGGTCATCGGCGTGGCCGTGTCGAGCGCCGCAGCGCGGGCATCATCCAGCGCGGCGAGGATGCGGCGGCGCTCGGCCATTTCCTTGATCTGGATTGCGAAGTCGCGCGCGCCGATGATGCCAGCGCTCGATCCTGTCAGCTTCGCCATATAGCCGACGCCGCCAACCGCAGTCATAGCCTCGTCATTATCGAAAAGAGGCTTGAGGGTGACGGGGTTCGCCGCCTTGCCTTGGCCGAACAGAGAGACGATCGCGTCGAACATGCGGCCGTGCAAGGGCTCGAAGAAGTCGCCGGGCGATACCGCATCAGCGATTCCGTCGATGACCTTGTTCTCGATCATCATGGCGCCCAGAAGCGCTGCTTCTGCCTCGATATTCGACGGAGGCCGGATCTCAGTCATCGGCCACCTGCATCCGAGAGAGGACGTTCGCAGCCGCATCACCTATGGAGATGGCCCCGATCTCGCGCGCGTCGTCATCGGCCTTCGCAAGCCGGGCGAGCGTCAGATAGGACCGCGGTCGACCACGCTCTGCGCATTCGCGGCGCACTTGGCCGATAGGGACTTCGCGTAGGCGGCGGATAAGCTCGTTGCGCTCGGCGATCTTGATGGCGGGCATTATGCGGCCCACCGTTGATGCTCGCAGCCGATGTCGCCCCTTGTGCCGCATTTCCAGCATGGATCGCGGGGAGGGGGCACGATGGCCTTGAAGCTATCGTTCGGGACCGACTGGCGCGTCACCATCTCGGGCCAGGCCGAATGCTGGCCGGTGTCCACGATGGTGATGACGCGGCCGTGCTTGCCGAAATTCTCGATCTTGATCTTGCAGGCCGCTTTCAGGCCTTCGATTGCCGACGTCGTGGTGTTGAAGGGGATGCCCGCCATCTCCGCGATGTCACGGTTTTGCGGGCAGGCCTCGCCCCGTTCGATGATGCCGGCGATGACGCTAAAGACGATCGCTTGGTTCGGGCTCATGCCACCGGCTCCCCGACAGGAGCGCCGTTCATCAGGTCGATTGTCTCGCGGTCGAACTCGTCGGCCTCTGGGGGTGTGACCTTGCGGAAGCGCTCAGCCGGCCAGACTGAATTGCGCGTCCCGCTGGAATCGACGTTGCTAGGGCCGTTCTCCAATTCGAGCGCTGTCTTCATTTCGATTAACTCGATGGGCCCGACCATGCCGGCGAGGAAATATTCCTCGAGGACGGACGACACGGTATAAACGCGGCCGTGCACCGGCCACTCATCGTGGGGGGATTTGATGCAGCCTCGCGGACCGCCAATGACGCACAGCGCCAAATCTCCCACCTGCCAATCATCAGCCATTCGGCATCTCCCTCATCCATTTGAGAACTTGACCGACCTCTGCGCCGATCGTCGGGGCAATCGCCGCGGCAATGCGCTGGTCGGACATTGGGTGTGACTTCGCCGCCTCTCGCGCTCGGGCGATGTGCTTGCGGGCGAGGTCGCGTTGGAATTTCTGCTGGTCGGGCGTCATGCGGCGAGGCCCTCCGCGAGAAGTCGGTAAATCTTGAGCGCGATCGGGCGAACGCAAGCGACGGCCCACGCATTGCCCAATGATTTGTATCGTGGTCCGTCAGCGGCCGCGTTCGTCTTGAGCTTGCCGGTCCTGTTGTCGGCCTCGACGATCACGCCCTTGCTGCGGAGATATTCCGCCATGTCGGGTTCGACCGTGCGGCGGGAACCGAACTCGATCAGCGTGTGCCCGTCTGGATAGCCCTGAAGGCGCTCGCATTCGGTGACGGTGAGGCGACGGACGGCCCATTGGGTCGCGACATAGGTTTGCTGCTTCATGCCCGGTTCGGCGGCCAGAGAGCCAGCTACGTCCATGGTGCGCAGCTCGTCGCGCTGGTTCTGCGCGAAGGCGACAGGTTCGCTTGTAGCCACATAGTCGCGAGACGATCCGCCGCTTGCCGAGCGAAGCGCCCCAACGCGCGAACCATCGCCTTCCATTTCTGGAACCGCGCCTTCTTCGCGGCCGCGTAGCGCGAAGGCGACCGCCATCTGCCCGCCACCGTTCGCATGGCTCTTGTCGTGCCCCATGCTGCGGACGCCGCGAAGGGTGTGGGCGACATCATCGAAGTCGCACCTGTTGACGGGAATCAGCGTCTCGCTCTCGGCGTCGATCCGTCCCATTGCACCCGCGTTGAGGCACATCGAGACGGCTGGCAACGAATAGCCCCCCCCTCCATTGATGTTCTGATCTTCGATGCCTTGCTTGTCGCCGAATGCCGCGTTGAGCGTGGGCGCTATGTCGGCGCAGACGGGGGCCAGGCCCCCGTCTATCTCAAAGTCCGTCCCAAGCCCACCACCGCCTTGAGCGCGCGCGCTAAGAGTTCCGGTAACTCCTTCCCCCGTTTCACGGCTCGGCGGATGATTCCCAAGCAGGCCTTGGCGCTCAAATAATACTGCCGCGGGATCGGCGCCGTCTCCAAAATCGACGACAACGAACACACGGAGGCGTCGTTGCGCCAAGCCTGCGTATTGAGCATCGAGAACCCGCCAAGCCGCCCGTCCGATTGGCCCGGCAACCATACCTGCACTTGGCCAGACGGGAACATGGCAGGCGTCGAGTTCGACCTGCTGGATTTCGCTGGGATCATGTTCTTCGGGGTCGTCGATATAGATGGGCAATCCGCCTTCGTCTGGCTCTCGGAGCATCCACGCTTTGCCCGCGGCGCGCCATTTCCATCCAGCGTTCGACTTTCCTCGCGCCGGCATGGCGCACGGTAGGACGGCATCATCTCCGCCGACAATTGCGCCCAAGAAACATCCGAAGGCATTGTCGGGGGTGTTGAGCCAGCCGGGGACGTTCTCGACAAGAAGGTTTCGAGGTCTAATTGCATGGGCCACCTGAACGAAGCGAAGGGAAAGATTGCCGCGCGGGTCGGCCATCGAAAGCCGGTTTCCCGCAATGCTGAATGCTTGACAGGGAGGTCCGCCGCAAAGCAGGTCGAGCGGGCCGAATGCCAGCGCGCGGTCAATGAAATCGGGAGCGAGAACGTCGCCAAGGTTCGCATGGCCGAAACGCTGGGCGAGGACAGCGGACGGGAACGGCTCGATCTCTGCGCACCACAGCCAGTCAGCCTCGGGGAGTGCGAGTTCGGCGCCGCCAATGCCAGAGAAGCAGGAAGCAGCTTTCACGCCACGCCCCCCAGCGCAGGCCGCAGAACTTCGTCGGCGATCCATGGGGCTGGCGTGCGTTCGACATCACAGGCCCAGCACAGCAATCCGAAGGCATCTGCTTCGTCATCATTGCGGGGGTTGAACCCGAGTTGACGGCAGCGCTCGATCGTCAGTTCCTTGAGCGTCTGACGCTTTGTCCCGATCTTCTGCTTGCCGATGAAGGCGGCTCGCCAACTCTTCAGGTGGGTGAGATTGAGGCGGGCTCCTTTCGCTTCGGCAAAGCTCGCAGCATGGGCGGCGAGGCCGTAAAGCAGATAGGGCGCCTCGAAATTCTGTGCCTTGGCCATCACCGACACGTCCAGAGGCTTTTCGACATAGATCACGTCGAACCCTCCCATCGTCATCCACATATCGTTGAGCATCATGTGCAGGCGCGCGAAGACGCGGCCTGGCTCGGTCAGGTTTGGTTCTCCGAGCTTCTGCGAGATGACAACCGGGCGGGAGGCGTTGCCATCCCACCCGGCCAGTCCGGTGCTCGCTTTCGAGAGATCGCAGGCGAGGATGCGGGTCATCAGTTGAGCGTCGCCAATTCAAGCGGCTTCGCCTGCTTCGTCGGCACGATCGCCGGCGCTTCCTTGCCCTCGGCCGCGTCGACCAGATCGGTCGTCAGGCCAACGTCCATCGCTTCGCACATGCCGGTGAACGAGCGCAGGAAGTCATCGGCCTTCTCGTCGGATTGCTTCGACAGCCAGAAGACGAGACGGGCCGCCTTCGTGTTGACGTGGCATTCCTTGGCGATGGCCTTGATCGCGGTCGAAATCATCTGCGCGTGCTCGCCGACCTTTTCTTCGGCAGGTTTGACATCGCGTTTCAGGATTCGAGCGGCCTTCTCGAAATCGGGCTGCTCAATGGCGCCGCCGTTCTGCGGGCCGTCGTCTTTTTTAGCCATTTGAGGCTCCTTTCAGGGTGGTTGCAGCGGGAGCGGAATGTCCGGCACGGTTTCGGCGGCAGGGATCGAAGGACGAATTTCCCTCGCTTGCCCGCGGCGTCGCGTCGGGGAGGATGCCCGCGCCCGTGTCCTGTCCGGGAAGAGGCGTTACCTGCCGCCTTCCGCTCTTTCTCTGGGGCCGCTGACGCCCCGCAGGAATGCCCGGCGCCGGTTTTGAAGCGCTGGGCGGGTTGTCTCGATTGGCGAGGCAATCCATGAGTTTGTCGGTCGTCTCGCGGCGCAGGGCCTTCCACGGCTCATGCGCCTTCTTGCCCGCTTCGACATGCTGTTGATGGATCAGGTCGAGTTGCGCCTGTAGGGTCAGCATCTTCGCGCTGTCGCGTTCCCACCATGCTGCAAACAGGTTGGCCGATTGCGTCGCCGCGCTCAGGCGGGATTGGTAGTGGAGCTTCGTGAAGCGCCATGCTGCGGCGGCGCCAGCTCCGAACCAGAGAGCGGATAGCGCGAGGTCCGAGGTCCACGTCATCACGCCCCCCGAATCTGCGCAACCTTGCGGTCGAGCTTATCCAGTTCGCAGGGAGCAAGGTCGCGGCCAGCCGGGCTTTCCGGCTTGTGCGCTTCGTCCTTCATCTGCCGATATTCGGTGATGAGGTCGCAGAACTCGTCGTGGTTGATGTCCTCGGGGGCCGGGACAAGCTGCCAGCCGTCGGGGAAGAGCATCGAAAGCAGGTCGGCGGGGATCACGCCGATCAGCTTCACCAGCGCGGGCAGCGACATGGCCGCCTCGCCGCGGGCATAGGACTGGATCGTCGTGTAGCCGAGCCCGCTGTCGATCGCGATCACCTTGAGCGTCAGCCCGCGCGCCTGAGCCTCGCGGAAGACCGTCTGCTGGGTGCGTTTCGTTCGCGCCGTGATATTGTCGTCGTGCGACATGATCTTATCCGCCTCTCTCGCTATTCGGTTTGGAATGAAGGGCATGATCCACACACCGACCGCTCGCGTGGTCGAAGCGCAGGAATTTCAGCGGCATCGCGACGAACAGCGGGGAGCCTGCCTCGCTGACGTCTTCGACCATGAAGGGCTGGCTCAGCAGTTTGCCGAGCGCGGACAGCCGTTCGCCCCCGGCGGCGAAAGGGGTCGCCGCCGGGGACTGCTCGCTAGGCGACCCAGGCGAGCGGGGGGGATTCATGCGGCTTGTCCGGCGCGGGCCGCGACATATTCGCGGATTTCGCGAGCATGAGCGCGACAGCCCTTGGCCATCTCGTCATACTCCTTCGCACGCGCGAGCAATTCGATGTCGGTGCACTGATCGACCGGCACGAGCAGGTTGCGCCGGCCCCGGCGAACAAAATAGGCCTTCTGCAAATGATCGAAGCCGGGGAGCGTCAACTGCAACTCGGGATCGAGGTCGGCCGCCTTCGCCTTCTTGATGCAGGACCGGGCGACATCGCGGGCATGTTCAAACGCGAACAGGCGATAGAACTCAGCGTCGCCGCCGTGAATGTCGGGGCGCGCGCCAATGATCGCCGCAGCGATTTCGTCTTGATCGACGATCAAGCCCTTATCGAGCGTGTCGTGGATTTCCTTGCGAACCTGCTTGGTGATGTCGCTCATCGTTCAAAGTCCTTCGATGATGGCGGAGTGCGCCGCATCGATACGGCCGATCACAATGCGAACCTCTTTGCGCTCGTCCTCGGTGAGGCGATGCAAGATGTCGGAAAAGTCGCAGTCAGCCAGCTCGCGCGCGTAGTCGCGAAGCATCCCGCGGAAGTGCATCGCGCGGTTGAAATCGAGCGGGTCTCTGCCCTTGTGGTCGATGACGGGGCGCGGTGCCGGACGATGCTCGCGAATATCGCGAGCGGCTTGCTTGACAGCGACCGGGCCTTTGTCGACGAGCGCCTGCACCTCTTCGACCGGCAACTTGGCGACCTCTGCCGCCGCGGATACCGACACGACGCCGGTTTCCACGGCGGCGACCAATGCGGGGACGCCAATCTCTTGAACCTTGCGGGCCGCCTCTACTGTGCGGGGCGAGACATTCATCACCGCCGCTGCCTGATCAGTCCGCAAATTTGCGGTTTGATCAAACGCATCGCTCTTGCGATCCCCGCCTCGCGGCATTTTTGCGAGCTTCGCAGCGACCATTCCGCGCTGGCTTTCGCTCATATGGCGGCGGCGCAGGTTGAGGCTGATGACATAGCCGAGCGGATCATCGCCCTGATATTCGACGCGCGGATACTCGATCCCAAGGTCGCGGGCTGCCATATAGCGATTGCGGCCGTCGAGGATTTGGCCGTCGAAGAAGACAATCGGCTCGCGAATGCCATTTTCAGCGATGTCGGCCTTGAGTTCCTCGAACTCGGCGCCTTCGATCCATGGGAAAAGCCCAGCGTGCTCGTGGAACTTCACGCCGACCGGCGGCACGCGCTCGAAAGTCGCTTCCGGCTCTATGTGAGCGACCGCGTTCATGCGGCGCCTCCGGCCCGGCGGATTGACCCCGCCGAGCCTTCGGCTACCCAGCGGTTATCCAGACCAGCAGGAGTAGTGACGCATGAAAAAGGATATCGAGCTTCTTGTGGAGCTGACGATAGAATCGATTGTGATGCAGCAGCACCTAGTGATGCTGCTAGAGCAAGCAGGAATGCTGCAACCGCCGCTGCGGGAGCCAGTGATATCCCGATTAGAGCGCTACGCAGAAGCGCTAGACGCCGTAACCTCCGCCGATTTTCCGCACGAGATACCGCGAGATCTGAAGCGAACCGCGCTTCTGCTTCGAGGTCAACAGCGTTCCGGCGAGAATTAAGGGCTGCTTCAAAGGCCGACATTTACGCGGCCTCCGATGCAGCAGGCTCGGCAGCCGTCGGGGAAGAGCATCGAAAGCAGGTCGGCGGGGATCACGCCGATCAGCTTCACCAGCGCGGGCAGCGACATGGCCGCCTCGCCGCGGGCATAGGACTGGATCGTCGTGTAGCCGAGCCCGCTGTCGATCGCGATCACCTTGAGCGTCAGCCCGCGCGCCTGAGCCTCGCGGAAGACCGTCTGCTGGGTGCGTTTCGTTCGCGCCGTGATATTGTCGTCGTGCGACATGATCTTATCCGCCTCTCTCGCTATTCGGTTTGGAATGAAGGGCATGATCCACACACCGACCGCTCGCGTGGTCGAAGCGCAGGAATTTCAGCGGCATCGCGACGAACAGCGGGGAGCCTGCCTCGCTGACGTCTTCGACCATGAAGGGCTGGCTCAGCAGTTTGCCGAGCGCGGACAGCCGTTCGCCCCCGGCGGCGAAAGGGGTCGCCGCCGGGGACTGCTCGCTAGGCGACCCAGGCGAGCGGGGGGGATTCATGCGGCGAGCCTTGCCGGGCGAGACAAGAACGTGCGCAGGTCAGCTATTTTGGCGAGTTTCTTGTCGTGATCCAGATTGGCAAAAGCGGTGCCTTGAAGGACGTCGACGCGCCATCCATGCGCCTTCCGATCGTGGGAATAATATTGCAGCAGCAGGCTGTAGTAATCGTAATCGATCTCGGTCCACGTCGCCTGCCGCTTCTTCAGTCCTCGGATTGGCCCGCTTGCGCGAGGCAGGACGCCGATATCGAACGTGCCGGCATTGATGCTGGCGATCGCGCCGAGAATGTCCGGGTGAGCCGAAAACCATTCAAGGTGTTCATGGTGATCGATGAAAGCAGCGTGAAAGCGCTCTTCGAGCTCGCGTCCGCCATCAATTTCCGCCACGACCTCAAGAGGGAACGGCGACCAGCGCGACAGTTCTCGGGCGCGAGTTCCGGGGGCCTTGCTCTGGCCGATCTTGATCGGACCATCCATCCCGATGGGCTTGATGAAATAGACGCTCATGCGGCTTTCACCAGATGCTCTTCGTGTTCAGCGAAGAGGTCGGCTGCGGTGACTGCACCGCCAGTGGCTTCCAATATTCTCTTTCGAGTAGGCGGGTTGGGGAGCGTTTCTCCGCTCGCTGCCCGCGTGATGGTCGAAACGGCAACGCCAACCTCTTCGGCCAGCTTGCTCGCGCTATTCCCTTCAAGGGACAGGTAGGCTTTCAGTCGCATGACATGCTATTTGCATAATACGCAAGTTTCAGTCAATGACCGTTTTGCATATTATGCTCTGGCGGCAAGGCCGCGCAGGGCAGATAATTGCATAATGCGCATTATGCTCAGGCAGTTACGAGAGGCCCTTGGGTTGTCTCAGGAAGTCATCGCCGACCGGCTTGGCAACAGCGTCAGCCAAGTCAGCCGATGGGAGGCCGGGCGCTCTAATATCCCGAGCGAGCGGCTGCCCGATTTGGCGCGGGCATACGAATGCCGAGTTTCTGACATCTTTCAGGATGAAGACGGGCCGATCGTGCCTGTTGGGCCGAATATTCCAATTAGGGGTAAGGTCGCTGCCGGCGTCTGGGCAGAAGCATGGGATCAATCCGAAGATGGCATGACCATGATGGGGAGAAGCGATATTGAAACGCCGATGAGGGATCGCTTCGGGGTGATCGTTGTCGGGGACAGCATGAATATGCGCTATCCTGCGGGAACCCTGCTTGAGTGCATCGCCTTCTATTCAAATGTCGAGATTTCAAGCGGCAAGCGGGTGATAGTTCAGCGCCGCAGATACAATGGTGATATCGAAGTCACCGTGAAGGAATATATGATTGACGACCAAGGGGTGGAGTGGCTCGTTCCGCGGTCCTATAATCCATCCTTCCAACAATTTCGGGTTGATGACCCAGGCGATGATATTGAAGAAGTCCAGATCATCGGCATTGTCGTTGGTGCCTACATCGGAGAATGATGATGCGCATGGCTATTTCTGTCTGGGTAATGTCAGCGATATTATCGTCCTGCTCTGCGCCTGCAGCGCCTTCGGCTAAACCTTTCCAAGATTTGAACGGCATTAAATTCGGAGATAGTTTCAGATCAACCCTCGCCGCGGCAAGTCCGACGCGATTTAATCCTGCCTCTGTGGTCGCTTGCGATAAGGAGTTGCCCATAAAAGGTTGCTTTTTGACAGACGATGACGACTCCGCTCCGTTCATCATCCGGGACGGCATCCCATATCGCCTTCAAGCATCTTTCAACAGAAAGGACCAGCTCACCGAGATGACGCTGGTCTTCGAAAGCGAAGATGCGACCAGCGAACAATGCCAAGATGTCACGCTTCGGACGCTCGATTGGTTATCGAGGGATTATGGAGCCCTTGCCGACCATGCGCTTAAGCACGACGCGTCATCACATCAGATTTTGGAATCGGCCAACGGCAACGAGTTTCTGACGACGAAGCCCGACGCAGATGGCTGGCTTGGAGAGGCGATGCGCAAATTTCCGAACAAGCGCAGCCTATGGCTCCTATCGCATTTCATGGTGCTGAGCGGAAAAGGGAAGTGCGACATCGCGGCTCAGTTTTCCGATGCTTCGCTGCCGCCATTCGCATTTGATTCGGAAAATGCGCCCGATTGAATTTGCACAATACGCAAAATCATGTTGACCGATATTGCATGATATGCAAAATGGCCCCGTCACCAGACGGAGGCCCATGTGCAACATCAATCGATCACCGCGGCCGCTGGCCACAATCTCCCGCCCTACTGGTTCGCCGATGAGCGCGCGCTTGCGATAGTCGAGGAAGGCGTGCGCACGGGCGGCGCTTGCTTCGGCCAGCGCCCGCATGATTTCGTGTCGAAGTATGCGAACCAGCGCGAGGCGGGCGTCATCTTCGAAGGCCCGTTGGTCGATGAGCTGCAGGCGATCCGCAAGGCCGCGCTCCCGATCGTCGACGAGGCGATCGATTGGAAGAATGACGCCCACATCACCTATTATCGGACGCAGCGCACGTCGGTGAGCGACATGCTGCTGGCGGCGCTCGATTGGCGCCCAAACGGCGGCGGCTCGCATGACGCGGGCCTCTATGCCTTTTTCTGCGCCATTGCGGCTGAGCGGGAAGGGGCGGCGGCATGAGCGAACCCCGTCTCTCCGAATATCAGTTCACCCGCGAAGAGGCGATTGAGTTCGCCCAGCAGCGCAAGTGGGAAGCCCTGACGCCGAAAGAGCGCGGCCTGCTACAATTGCGGCAGGATCGTCTGTGCATGGAGTTCTCGGCCTTCCACGAGGGCGTGACCGAATTGCTCGGCCGCCCTGTCTGGACGCATGAGTTTGCGCGCCCCGACGAACTGTGGGCCGAATATCTCTCTGGCGAAACGATCGACTTCGCTGCGGTGCTGGCGAAGATTCCGGCGCATGTCGGTGTGATCGCCGTGTCGACTGGCGGTGCAGCATGACCCCGCCCATCATCATCCCGGCTGAAACCCTCCAAGCCGAAGATCACCCCGACCATCCCCCGGTTATCTCGCCCGCGTTCGGCTTCGGCCTGCTCGCGCTCGTCGCCGTGATGGCCGGCGCTCATCTCGTCTGGGTGATGGCGGGGATGCCGGGACCGTCTGAAATTCTCGCCAAAGCCACGGAGATGCTGAATGTCTGAAGCCGAAGTCCTCGAACCGACCAACGCGATTGCGACCGTGGAGCCGGGAACGAATATCGTCGAAGCCGTGGCGAAGCAGCCCGGCATCGTCCTGCTCGACCGCGAGAAATTCAGCGCATGGTATGAGAAGCTGAAATCCGAAGCGCCGACCGATGTTGACGTCTCGACCGCGAAGGGCCGCGATGCGCTGCGTTCGTTCGCCGCGCGCGTTCGCAGCGAAAAGGCGGCAATCGACAAGGAGCGCCTTCGCCTGACCGCCGACTGGCGCGACATGGTGAAGCAGGCCAACGACGCGGGCAATGAAATCCGCGAGCAGCTTGACGCGCTGGCCAATGAGGTCCGGGCACCGCTGACCGCATGGGAGGAAGCCGAGAAGGAGCGAGAGGCCGAGGTCGAGCGCATCATCGGGCTTTTCCGGTCGTCGCGGTTTGTCCCGATGGGCGAGGCGGCCGACAGCATCCGCGAGCGCGGGACCGCCGTGCATGAAATCGCGATCGACCCCGACCTGTTCCGCGACCGCAAGGACGAAGCCGAACGGGAGAAGAAGGAAACGGTCGAGCATCTGTTCGCGGCGTTGAAGGCGGCCGAGAAGGCCGAGGCCGACCGCGCCGAGCTTGAGCGCCTGCAGCGCGAGGCGGCGGAACGCGAAGAGGCCGAACGGGTCAAGCGCGAGGCCGATGAAGCCGAAGCGCGCCGGATCGAGGAAGAGAAGCGCGCCGAACAGGCTAAGGCTGACGCGGAAGCGGCCGAGCAGCGTCGCATTGAAGCGGCGGCAGAACAGGCGAAGCGTGACGCGGAAGCCAAGGCCGATGAGGAACGCAAGGCCTCTGAGCGTAAGCGTGAATATGCCCGTCAGATAATCGACCATATCAAACAGGTCGGCTTGGGCATGATCGGCGGTAAGCCGCAGCCATACGGCATTCTTCTCCGCGAGCTCGAAATGAAGATCGAGATTAACGACGATCTTGGCGACCTGCAGGACGAGGTTCGCGCCATACGGGATGCAACCCATGCTCAGTTGACGGCCTCAATGGAACGCGCCGCCGCCAAGCGCGAGCAGGAAGAGCAGGAAGAAGAGCGGCGCCGGCAAGACGAAGCCAAGGCAAAGCGCGAAGCCGATCAGGCTCACCGCACCGCGGTCAAGACCAAGGCCAAGGAGGCGATCATCTCGTGCGGCGCCGACGAAGAGACGGCGAAGAAGATCGTCATGGCGATCATCGCGGGAGAGATTCCTGCCGTGCGGATGGAGTTCTGACGATGGAAGGATCCTTCATCACGACCGTCATGTGGCATGATAGCCGGGGCGGCGAGTGCGAGGCGCAAGTGAGCGTTACCTATGTCGGTCGCCACGGCTTCCCGCAAACTTTGGAAAGTCCCGCCGAGCCTGCGACGGTCGAAATCACGCAGGTGGAGCCCCTTGTCCTTGGCGACATCATTCCAGACGACCTGTGCGAGCGGGACGACCTGATCGAGGAATGTTTCGAGCATTGGCGCGCGACCGCCGAAGCTGCCGAAGAAGCCCGCGCAGAGGATCGCCGTGAGCGCCTGCGGGAGGACGCTCATGGATAATCCGTTCGCGGTTGGGTATTCCGGCCCGCCGCCCGGCGATGAACCTGACTATGCGCCGGCCAGCAAGCCGAAGGCCGCTGCGCCGCTGATCGCTGAGCCTGGCGCCTATCCCGACATCGACGGCGACATCTATCACGCCGTGGAAATTTGCGCCTCGCCATCGATCAGTTCGACGGGCCTCAAGACGATCGAGAACGAAACGCCCTTCCACTATTGGTATCAGTCGCCCCTCAACCCCGATCGGCCGCAGCGCGAGCAGAAGCCGCATTTCAACATCGGCAAGGGGGTCCACGACCTCCTGCTGCTGCAGGGCCTGTTCCCGAAAAACTATTTCATCCTGCCCGAAGGCTTCGACGGGCGGCTGAAAAAGTGGGCCGACGCCAAGGACGAGAAGGCCGAAGCGGAAGCCAGTGGCGTCCCCGTCCTGACCTTCCCGCAATATCGCATGGTCGAGGCGATGGCCGAACAGGTCGAGAAGAACGAACTGGCAAAGGCGCTGCTTATCAGCGGCACGCCCGAAATGACCGTGATCGCGAAAGACCCGGCGACCGGCGTTTTCATGCGCGCGCGGCCCGACGTGCTGCCCGAGACGATGGATATTCTGCCCGACATCAAGACCACGCTGTCGGCGCATCCGATGGCCTTCGAGAAGCAGGCAACGAACCTCGGCTATTTCATGTCGGCCGCCCATTACATCGATTGCGTCGACCTCGTTTTCGGCGAGCCCGCAAAGAAGCGCCGGTTCGTCCTGATCGCGGTCGAGAAAGAGCCGCCACATCTGGTCCAGATTTACCAGCTCGACGACGAGGCGATCCAGATGGGGCGGATGCTCAACCGTCGGGCGCTCAACATCTTCGCCGAGTGCCTGAAAACGGGGGTTTGGCCCGCCTATTCGCGGCCCGAAAATCCCGTCCTCCACCTTCACATGTCGCGCTGGAAGCACGGCGAAATCAACCAGCGCGTCGATTCCGGCGAGCTTTCTTGGGAAGGCTGACATGAACCTGCTCTTTTTCGATACCGAAACGACCAACCTTCCCGACTGGCGCAGCCCCTCGGATGCTCCGCACCAGCCGCATCTTATCCAGATCGCGGCGATCCTTTGCGATGACAGCGGCGACGTGAAGGACGAATGGCAAACGCTTGTGCAGCCCGGGGCGGGCGCCGTCATGGGCGAGCAGGCATTTGCAGCCCATGGGATCAGCCTTGATCGCGCTGCGGCTGATGGCTTGTCCATTCCTGATACGTGGGCGCGCTTCAATGAACTTGTGTCCGGTGCCGAAGGCGTTGTCGGCCACAATGTTACGTTCGACCTGCGCATCATGCGCATCTTCGGCGCTCGGGCGACGGGAAAGAAATGGCAGTCACCCATCCCGCACCGCTGCACGATGCGCATGGCCGACAAGATCATGCAGTTGCCTCCCACCGAGAAGATGATCGCGGCAGGTTTCACGAAGTCGAAGCCGCCAAATCTGACCGAGTGCATTCGCTTCTTTTTCGACGAGCAGTTGGAAGGTGCGCACGACGCCCTCGCTGACGTCCGCGCCTGCAAGCGCGTCTATTTCGCCATCAAGGAAAGGGTCGCAAGTGAATGACGTCGTGACAGCGGATCAAATCCGCCAGCAAGCCAACCGCATCCCCGGCGCCAGCCAGGCGACGAACATCGAGCAGTCGCGTGCGATTGCAGAGGTCCAAGCGATGGTCCTCGTCGCCCAGCGCGCGCCGCGCGACGAAGCGCGGGCCATGAATCATGCTATCCAGTCGTGCGGCCAGCGCGCGGTTGCCGAGCGGGCGTTCTTCAGCTTCTCGCGCGGCGGCCAGAATGTGAATGGCGCGACGATCCAACTTGCGACCGAACTGGCGCGATGCTGGGGCAATATCGATTATGGGATCATGGAATTGGCCCGCGATGATACCGCCGGCCATACCGAAATGCTCGCTTTCGCATGGGATCTGGAAACCAACACCAAGTCCCGGCAGACGTTCATCGTTCCGCACACCCGCGACACACGGCAGGGCAAGAAGGCGCTCACCGACAACCGCGACATCTACGAGAACAACGCGAACAACGGCGCGCGCCGCCTGCGCGAGTGCATTTTCCGCGTCATGCCGCCCTATCTGAAAGCGGCGGCCGAAGCGAAATGCAGGGAAATCCTTGAGCGCGGCGAAGGCGACGAGCCGTTGCCAGCCCGCATCGCCAAGGCCATCGACAAGTTCTCGCGCATCGGAATCAGCATCGATCGCATCGAGGCCAGGCACGGCCCGAGCACGTCTTGGACGCCGGTCGACATCGCCAACCTGCAAATCACCTTCCAGTCGATCAGGCAGGGCGAAACGACGGCAGATGAGGCGTTCCCGAAGCGCGGGACCGATGACGTCACCAGCGACCTGAAGAAGATCGCCGACGCCCAGAAGGCCAAGGGTGCCGACACCGCCACCCCCGACAACCCGACCGCCGCCGAGGGCCCATCCGACGATGACCGCGGCGAGGCGCATAATGACGAACCTCACCCTGCGCAGGCGGCGGTCGATCAGCACCTGAAGCGCCTGATGAACGCCGAGTTCAAGTCCGACGTGGACATGGCGATCTCGGACTTTTCGGCGAACAAGGAAGCGCTGCCGGATCACCTGCGCGCCGAGGTCGAGGCGGCTGAGCATAATCGTCTCATGTCGTTCTCGACGGTGACGGGGGGCTGACATGCGCGTCGATACCCGCCCGCGTCATCGCAACGCCGGTCGGCCGCCGGAAAAGAGCGCGCTGGGATTCCTGCAATGGCTTCGCGGGCGTCCGTGCATCCTCGCGCGCACCGGCGAGTGTCGCGGAAAAGTTCGCGCCTGCCATGTCGATTATGCGGGTGACAAGGGCGCCTCCACCAAGGTCAGCGATCGATACGCAGTTCCCATGTGCGACGGCCACCACGCTGAGCAGCATCGTGGCTGGAAGACCTTTGAGGCGAAGCATCGGCTCAACTGCCTCGCGATGGCGGGGGAGTTCTGGCGCCTCTGGCCGGGCCGAAGGGCCTGGGAAAGCAAATTCCAATCTACCGAAGGAGAATGACGATGGGCATACTGAACGCATTGGGCCTGATGACGAGGGCCGAGCATGACAAGGCGGTTCTCAGGATCGAGCGGGAGCGCAAGCAATACCTCGATCAGGCGAAGGACGCGCTGGGGCGTGCGGATGGCTTCGAGGCGTCTCTGAAAATCGCCGACGGCCAGTTGAACGCCGCCGTGCGCGAGCGCGATGCCATGAAGCGCGACCTCGTTGCCGCGGACGACAAGTTCAAGAAGGCCGTCACCGACCTCGCCGCAGCGCAGGAAGAAATCGCCCGCATCAAGCCGCTTGCCGAAGCCACCGAACGCCGCCGCGCAAACGATGCGAAGCGGGTCCGTCCGTCGCGGGCGAAGAAGGCGGCCGCGGATTCCGTCCCCGCCCAGACGAAGGGCAAGGCGGCGGCGAAGAAAGGGGCGGGCAAATGAGCGCGGATGCCTTGTCTGCCCTTGAGCAGAATATCCGTGACCGCTCCGAAACGGAGACGGTTCGCAGTTTCAGCGAGGATTGGCATCGCGCTTTCTACTGGAAGCCCATGATTACGTTATCGAAAGAGGAAGGCGAGGCGATTTCGGCCGTCCGGGATCGGCTTCTCGCCGTCGCCAAGAAGAAGGCTGGGGACGCAGCCGTGGGCCAGTTTATCAGCACGTATCGCAACCTCATCCATCAATTTCCCGATCTGATCGATCCGGGAGAGCAGAAAGGAGCCGCCTGATGGCCCTCTACGCAGTCAGAAACAAGGCGACCAACAAGATCCGTCTCGTCGATGCGCCGACCAACTCCGCAGCCCTTCGCCATGTCGCCGGTGATGAGTTCGCCGTGACGATCCCGAAGCCCCGCGAGGTCGCCAAGCTGGTAGCCGATGGGGTGAAGGTCGAGGACTATGGCGCCGAGCCGGAAGCCCCGGCCGCCGAGGAAGGGGAGGGTTGATGGCTACCCCTCGAGGCCACCGCAAGAGCATCATCGGCGCCCCCGCGTTCGTCTGTAGCGGGCGCGGTGGTCGTGGGCGCCTGCTTCCCACGCCGCCCGCATGGTCGGCCCCGCGCGATCGGCAGGCAGAGGCCATCGCCGAGCGGGATCGCGAGCGCGCAAGGCGGGCGCTGCATCTGTCGGACGAACGCACACCCCTGAGCGTTATTGAAGGGCTGGCCGCCTGATGCCTTTCGCCGTCCATAACCTCGCCACCAAGTCGATCGAGGTCGACGAAGACCTCACCTATTCCATCGCCCCAGATGGACCGCGCTTCTATGTCGAGCCGCTGTCCATGGGCGATGGGCCGGCGGTGTTCGACAGCTTCGATGAGGCCGAGGGGTGGCGAATGCGGCGGTTGGGTGAGATGGCAGACGGGATGGAGGATTGAGATGACCGCGCGTGCCCGTATCGGCCAGGACGACATTGATCGCGTCGTGAAGGTTCTCGTCGAGCGCGAGGCCCGGACCTATCGCATGATCCTAGATTTGCGAAATGAGCGGATCGAGGTCATTGTCGGAGAACCGGCGGAATTGAAGCCGCCGATTCATAATCCTTGGGACGATGAATAAGCGATGGCACGCCGGCGCTTCCTGCCCAAATATGTTTCCGAGTTTCGGAGCCAGCACGGCAAGCCGCGGCTGCGGTTCCGTCGCAAAGGCTTTCCGGGCGGATATTTCAATGCCGAGCTCGGGACGGAAGAGTTCCGCATCGAATATCACACCTTCATGAACCCGGGGGATCGCAAGGAAAGCCCCGCACTGGATCGCGCCAAACCCGGGAGCATCGGCGAACTCAGGGCGCGGTATTTCGATCCTATCGACCGCCTTGGCCCCACCAAGGTGACGCAAGACAAGGTTCGCGCCGTGATCGAGCGCTTCTGCGAGCCCCGCATGGACAATCCTGTCGCTTTCGTGACGTTCGAACATATCGATCGGATTATCGCTAAGGTGAAGATCCCTGCGACTGTGGAGACGCCTCGCGGCCCGCGAAAGGTTGGCGGGATTGATGCCGCCAAGAAGCTGCGAAAGGAACTGATCCGATTCTTCGACTTCGCCGTGAAGATCGGGATGCGCACGGACAATCCGGTTAGGCTTTCGCAGGAAATCAAGGTCGCCCCGGGAGAGCGGTCGAAGGGCTACCACGCATGGACCGAGGAAGAGATTGAGCAGTTCCGCCGCAGGCATAAGCTCGGAACCCGGGAGCGCTTGGCTCTTGAGCTATTCCTGTGGTCAGGGCAGCGCCGCGGGGATGTCCGCCTCTTCGGGAGGCAGAACATCAAGAACGGTCGCATCTGGATCAAAGCTGGTAAGACCGGAAAGGACGGCAGCATCCCGGTCGCTCCGCAGATGCTCGAGGCGATCGTTGCCATGCCGCCGAACGGGACGATGTTCTTCCTCGCCACGCACAAGGGGCTTCCATTTTCGGCCGCTGGTTTCGGCAACTTCTTCAAGGACGCCTGCATCGAAGCTGGGCTTCCGCATTGCTCAGCGCATGGACTGCGAAAGGCGATCATGCGGCGCATGGCGGACCTGAATTTGGGCAATCAAACGATGAAGGCGATCTCGTTCCACAGCGGTGACGATGAGGTCGCTCTATACACGCGAGACGCCAATCAAAAGCGCCTGGCCGACGATGCGATATCGGCTCTTTCGGCGTGGGAATTGTCTCACTCGCAAGATGATGTGAGACAAAAGGAGGGATGAAGCCCGTGCAAAACTGCGATTTATTTTGGAATAATGGCTCCCCGGGTAGGATTCGAACCTACGACCGATCGATTAACAGTCGATTGCTCTACCGCTGAGCTACCGAGGAGCAGCCCGCCAAGGCGGGCAAGGCGGCCCCTTTGCCGCCATGCGGATCATTTTGCAAGGGGGTTGTACGGCAATTTTTACGGATCGTTCAGAAGCCCGTCCGAAATTTTTCGCGCACCCAGCTTTCGGGCGCCGGGAGGATGGGCGAGAAATAGTCCGAGCGGCCGCAGACCGTATCGACCAACTGCCGCAGCACCGATCCCGACTGCGCGGTGGTCGTGTCCGACGGCCCCGCTTCGGTATCCAGATATTTTCCGGCCACGTAAAAGCTGCTGTCGCGCATGAATGACGTGTTCGAACCACAATCGGCCTGCCGCGTGGTCATTGTGCGGTCGAAATCGCGCGTATCGGTCGTGCTTTCGTAGAGCGTCTGCTGGCGAAAGGTGACGGTGGTGCCCGACCGCTGCACCGAATCTATATCGACGAGATAGACAAGCTGCGGCGCGCTGTTGGAATAGGCGGCAAGCCGCCACGATTCGGCGAAGGCCGGCTGCGGCGCGAGCAATGGCAAAAGAGCAAGCATGGTCAGACGCATGAAATTCCCCCATCCATGTGAAAGGACGATGCTAGCCGCGCCCGGCGGCCGCGCAAGCGGTCAAACGATGAATTGTTCCATCGCGATACGTTCGTCGAGTCCCTGATCGGGATCGAAGAGCAGCGTGAGCGGCCGGCTGCGGTCGGTGGTGACGAGCACGGTCTTCACGTCGCGGATTTCGCGTTGGTCGGCGACCGCACTGACGGGCCGCTTGGCCGCTTCGCGGACGTTGAAACGGATGCGCGTCGATTCGGGAACCAGAGCGCCGCGCCAGCGTCGCGGGCGGAACGGGCTGATCGGGGTCAGCGCGAGCATTTCGGATTCGAGCGGCAGGATGGGGCCGTTCGCCGACAGATTATAGGCGGTCGAACCCGCAGGGGTCGCGACGAGCACGCCGTCGCAGGCAAGTTCCTCGAGCATCTGCTTTTCGTTGATCAGCACCTCAAGCTTCGCGGCCTGCCGCGTTTCGCGCAGCAGCGAAATTTCGTTGATCGCCGGCAGGATGTGCCGTTCGCCGCTGATCGTGGTGATATCGCCCTGCAGCGGGTGGATCAGGAAGGGGCGAGCGCTCGCGATACGGTCGAGCAGCCCTTCGACGCGAAATTCGTTCATCAGGAAGCCGATGGTGCCGCGGTTCATCCCGAACACGGGCAGACTGCGCCGCTGATCGAGAAGCTGGTGCAGCATGTGCAGCAGGAAGCCGTCGCCGCCGAGCACGATGAGCATGTCGGCTTCGCCAAGCTCGACGAAATCGTAAAGCGGGCGAAGCTCGGCCTCCGCCTCCATCGCCGCGGGCGCATTCGACGCGACGAGCGCGATCTTGCGTTGCATCTGGTCCCCCTGGGGCGTGATCTAACCGCCCGTTGCACTCATATGACGCGCGACCGCCGGTGTGGACTTTCGTTCGATCTGAAAGTCATGCGCGCGGGGTTTGCCAGCCAATGCGGCATCAATCAAGCCATCGACATCGCCCCCTTCGCGCAGCGCGGCGCGCAGGTCGACATGGTCGTCCTGGCCGAGGCACATATAGATGCGTCCCTCGACCGTGAGGCGGATGCGGTTGCAACTGGTGCAGAAATTATCGCTGAGCGGGGTGATGAGGCCGAGCGTGACCGGGCTGTCCTCGATCCCGAAATAGCGCGCCGGGCCGCCGGTGTGGCGATCGACCGGAAAGATGGCGCGATCGGCGCGCAGCGGCGCGATGAAATGGTGGAGCGGAATATAATGATCGCTGCGGTCGTCGGCGACCTCGCCCAGCGGCATGGTTTCGATGAGGGTCAGATCGCAGCCCTCATTGGCGCACCAGTCGAGCATCGGCAGAAGCTGGTCTTCGTTGAGCCCTGCCAGCGCGACCATGTTGATCTTCACCGCCAACCCGGCGGCCCGGGCTGCGGCGATGCCGCGCAGCGCCGTAGCGAGTTCGCCGACGCGCGTAATGTGGCGAAAGGCGTCAGGGTCGAGCGTGTCGAGGCTGACGTTGATGCGGCGAACGCCTGCTTCGGCAAGCATCGGAGCATGGTCGGCCAGCCGCATGCCGTTGGTGGTCAGCGTCAGTTCGTCGAGCCCGCGGCCGATGAGCGCGCCGAGCCGCGCCGCGAGCAGATCGATTCCGCGCCGTACGAGCGGTTCGCCGCCGGTGAGGCGGATACGGCGGACGCCGCGCACAACAAAGCGTTCGGCAAGAGCGCCCATTTCTTCTATACTGAGGACCGCGGATCGAGGCAGAAACTGCATCTCCTCGGCCATGCAATACCGACATCTGAGGTCGCAGCGATCGGTAACGGACAGGCGCAAATAGGTGATGCGCCGACCGTGACCGTCGGTGAGTGGAGCGACAGGCTGGGCGGAATTTGCGGCCATCGCCTGAATGATGGTGCAAAAGGGAAGAGATTGGCAAGCAAAGCCTGCTAGGGGGCGCCAATGAATCGCACAGTTGACACGAACGCACAAAGCGTTCGGCACCTTGAAAATCTCCACGGTCGGCACGGCGCCGATGCGGGCGTCATTCTGGTCCAGGTCGACCAGCTCGCCCGAATCAACCATAGCGCCGGTACCGAGACCGGAAACGCGCTGCTCGACGAAGTCGCGCGCCGGCTCGAAACCTTTGCCGCCGACGAATTCGGTCATGGTTCGTTCGTCGGCCGGCTCGAGGGGCCGCGTTTCCTGATCGTGCCTGCGGTGCCCTTATCGCTCGGAGCGCTGCGCGCGCAGGAGCGGGCGTTGCACGTCGCGCTGGCCGAACCGATGGTTGGCGATCCGAATGGCCGGCTTGCGATTCGCATCGTCACGGCGCTGATCACGCGCGACGAACCCGTCGAGGAGCAGCTTCGCGCCGCGGCCGACCAGCTTGCACGCCCCGCGTCGGCGCGCGACGGCGTGATGGTCAAATCGGCGCTCGCCAATGACGAGGTCGCGATTTTCTATCAGCCACAATATGAGGTGGCGACGGAAGCGATGATCGGGGTCGAGGCGCTGCTGCGCTGGCAACATCCCGAACTCGGCCTGCTCGGCGCCGGGCCGCTGGTTACCGCGGCGCGCGCGGCGCGCATGGAACGCGAGCTTACCGAACATGCGCATCGCGTCGCGCTGACCGAGATCGCCGGCTGGCCGCGCGCGCTCGGCAAGCTTCGCGTGTCGCTCAACATCACCGCCGCCGACCTCGGCGATCCCGATTTCGCCGACCGTTTCGCGGCGATGGTGAAGGCCACTGGTGTCGATCCCGACCGGCTGACGCTCGAACTCACCGAACAGGCAATGCTCAGCGATCCGGCCAGCGCAGCGGCACAACTTGCTCAAATCCGGGCGCTCGGCTGCGCGATCGCGATCGACGATTTCGGAACGGGCTATTCCAGCCTGTCGCTGCTCGCCCGGCTGCCGATCGACTATCTGAAGATCGACAACGGCTTTACGCGCACGATCGACGGCAGCGACCGCGACCGCATCGTGGTACGCGCGATCGTCGACCTCGCGCGGGCGCTTGGATTGCTCGTCGTCGCCGAAGGGGTCGAGAATGAGCGCCAGCTCGAGCGGCTGCGCGAACTGGGCGTTGCGACGTGGCAGGGCTTCCTGAAATCGGGGCCGGTGCCGGGAAGCGAACTGCCGGGGCTGATGGAATAAGTCCGCAATAGCGGCCGTTCTAGCCCGCCTGCCGTGCGAGTTTCCCCAAACCTTTCGACAGTTGCAGTGCGCCGTTGAGCCGCGCGCCTGCGCTGACCCAGTCGCCGCTCACCGACAGCTTGTTGTCGGGGCGGATGCGCGCGCGGCCCTTCAGCCGCTCGACATAGGCGATCAGACCGGGGACATTGGCGAACTGGTCGCCGTGGAAGCTGACGAGGGCGCCCTTGGTGCCGACGTCGAGCTTGGCGATGCCAGCCGCCCTCGCGTTCGCCTTGATTTCCATGAGCTGGATAAGATTCGCGGTTTCGGGCGGCAGCGGGCCGAAGCGGTCGATCATCTCCGCCGCGAAACCGTCGAGCCCGGTACGGTCCTCGGCCTCGTTGAGGCGACGATAGAGCGCCATGCGTAGCGGCAGATCGGGCACATAATCTTCAGGGATAAGGATCGGCGCATCGACCGTGATAATGGGCGACAAGGCCTCGCGGGGCGGCGCGACGCCGGCACCTTCGGCCTTGGCGACGAGGATCGCCTCTTCGAGCATCGATTGATAGAGTTCGAAGCCGACCTCGCGAATATGTCCCGACTGTTCGTCGCCAACGAGATTGCCGGCGCCGCGAATGTCGAGGTCGTGGCTGGCAAGCTGAAAACCGGCCCCCAAGGTATCGAGATCGCCGAGCAGCTTGAGCCGCTTTTCGGCGGTGTCGGTGATCGCGCCGCCCTCGGGCGTCGTGAGGTACGCGTAGGCGCGCGTCTTCGACCGGCCGACGCGACCGCGGAGCTGGTAAAGCTGGGCAAGGCCGAAACGGTCGGCGCGGTGCACGATCAAGGTGTTGGCGCTCGGAATGTCGAGGCCACTTTCGACGATCGTGGTCGATACGAGCACGTCATATTTGCGATCGTAGAAGGCGCTCATGCGCTCTTCGACTTCGCCGGGCGCCATCTGGCCGTGCGCGACGACATATTTGATTTCGGGGACGCGGGTGCGCAGGAACTCTTCGATGTCCGGCAGATCCTTGATGCGCGGGGTGACGAAGAAGCTTTGGCCGCCGCGGTCATGCTCGCGCAGCAGCGCTTCGCGGATCACCACCGGATCCCACGGCGCGACATAGGTGCGCACCGCCAGACGGTCGACCGGGGGCGTCTGGATGACGCTGAGTTCGCGCAGCCCCGACATCGCCATCTGCAAGGTGCGCGGGATCGGCGTCGCCGTCAGCGTCAGCACATGGACGTCGGCTTTGAGCTGCTTCAGCCGTTCCTTGTGGACGACGCCGAAACGCTGTTCTTCGTCGACGATGACGAGGCCGAGATTTCGGAATTCTACCGATTTCGCGATCACCGCGTGGGTGCCTACGACGATATCGATTTGCCCGCTGGCGAGGCCGTCGCGCGTTTTCTGCGCTTCGCCCGCGGGCACGAGACGCGACAGGCGGCCGATGTTGACCGGGAAGCCTTTGAAACGCTCGACGAAGTTCGTGTAAT
>Ga0209941_1000474_pt1 | contig 48434 bp, 62 predicted proteins | sample ThiBiot_300_plan_FD_183945 | JGI IMG/M metagenome (GOLD analysis project Ga0209941, IMG submission 183945) | Wastewater bioreactor microbial communities from Cape Town, South Africa - Thiocy_solids_1 (SPAdes) | ecosystem: Engineered > Bioremediation > Thiocyanate > Unclassified | place: South...
AGTGATGACCGATGGCGCCGGACTGAGGGTCGAAGGCCACGGCGCCGATCGACAGGATGGCGCAGCCCGGCCCGGTCCCGAGGGTTTCAAGGTCGACCATGACGTCGCACGGAACGGTCATGTCATGGGGGTAGGTTCGCAGGGTGGCGGTCATGGTTCGACTCCGGCTTCGATCAGTTCGCCGATCGAGATGTTGAAGAGTTTGGCAATGTCGCGGACCGAGTAGCCGGCGCGGCGGAACCATCCGCACCAGATGATCAGGCGCGGATGACGGTCGGGGATGGGATCGAGGTGCGGGGTCACGCGGCCTCTCCATGCAGGATGCGCACGCCGTGCGCGGTGGCCGTGAAGGGCGCCGGGCTGCCCGGCAGGCGCGCCGTCAGCCCCTGACGGGTCATGGCGATCAGGGCGGCGTGAATCTTGCGGCGCTCGATCCGGCGCGGGTAGCGGCCGTCGTGGACGGCGCGCAGGATCTCAGTCTCGGTCAGGGGCTGATCGTGGATGGTGCGCAGGATCCGCTCCCAGCGGCCGCCGGGGCAGTAGCCGCGATCGACGTAGACGGGCGTCTGGGCCAACCGCAGGGGCGGCAGCGGATGCGCGGACGGGTGGGAGCGACGGTCAAGCATCAGCGGCGGCCTTGGCCGGGAGGGGCGGCAGGGCGTCCTTGATGCTCGCCAGCAGTTCGGGGACGCCTTCCTCTTCAGCGAAGGCCTCGAGCGCGCCCTGCGCCTGGCGAAGGGCATCGACCAGGGCGCGGCCCTGCTCGGGCGTCAGAGGCGGGTGGCCGAAGACGGCGACGTAGAGCGCCGTCTTGTCTTCGAAGTTGGCGAAGACGGCGCCGGTCGACATGCCGGCGCCCTTGGCGATCGCACGGATGGTGGCGCGCTCGAAACCGACGTCCTTGAACAAGGTCTCGGCGGAATCGAAGACGCGCTGGCGGGTCCGCACCTTGGCGGCCTGACGGCGGTTGAGGCGCTTGGGCTCTTCGGTGCTGACGGGATCGGCCGGGGCAGCGAAGGCCGCCTCGGGGCTGGGGGAGAAGGTTGCGCCGTCCATCATGCGGCCCTCCCGGCGGCGTCATGGGCGGGCAACTGGTTGCGGGCCAGCGCATGACGCAGGGCGTCCTGACCCTGGCCGTCCAGCCAGCAGTGGCCGATCAGACCGTCGCGGTCGCCGCCGAGGTCGAGGACATAGACCGACACGCCCTCGCGCATGTTGGCGTCGCCGTCGAAGCGCAGGTCCTCGATGTCGACCAGCTCGATCGAACGGCCGGCGCGTTCGCGCTGAACGTGACGCGCCAGGGCGCCGATGTCGGGAAAGGCCAGGGGCTTGGCCTGAAGCTGATTTTGGGGGTTTGCCCTAAGCAGGGCGAAGCGGACGTCGGGGGACACGGGATAGCTCCTGCGGTTGAGAGGTCTGGGCGCCGGGGCGGCGCGGTGATGGGCGGCCAGCAAGGCCGCGCCTTCGATCCATGGGCGGGCGGCCATCAGCGCGCCCCCGTCCGGCCGAGGCCCATCTGGCGGACCAGATCCTCGCGGGCCTTGGCGTAGTTGGGCGCGACCATGGGGTAGTCGGCCGGGAGGCCCCACCGCCGGCGGTACTCTTCCGGCGAGAGGTTGTAGCGGGTGCGCAGGTGGCGCTTCAGCGACTTGAACTTTCGGCCGTCCTCGAGGCAGACGATGAAGTCGGCCGTGATCGACTTACGGATCGGCACGGCCGGGGCGCCGATGTCGGGTCGGCCGATCTCTTCGCCGTGGCCGTCGAAGACCGTGGTGGTCTCGGCCAAGGCGTCTTCGGCCCAGGTGCAGGCCTCCGAGATCTCGCGCTCGTAGTAGTCGGCGTCGTCGGTCTCGATGGTGATCAGGCCGTCCTCAGTGCGATCGCCCCGGAGGACGGCGAGCAAAGGCTCCAGCCGGTCGGTCAGGACCTGCAGGGCCGCGCCGAGGCGCTCGAGGCGCTGTTCCGCCAGTTCTTCGCGGGCCGTTACGGGGAGCCGTTCGATCGTCGTCGCCGGCAGCGTCGCTTCGGCGCCGGGCTCGGCCGACAGCGCCGGCGTCTTGCTGCGCGAAGACGCGCCGTAGTTGGCGGCCGGGCGCTGGAGGATGCCGGCGGCGTAGCGGGCTTCCTGGGCCCGGGTGGCGTTGCCGTAGTCTACGCCGTTGACGACGTGGGGACCGGTGGGCATGGCGGGCTGGCCGAGGATTTGGCGCAGCCAAGCCTCGATGTCCGCCGGCACGCCCTTGCGTTCATTTCGGCCGATGCTGCTGCGGATGCGTTCGGCGGCGTGTTCAAGCGCCTCTGCGCGGCTCGCGAAGGCAGTGGTGTTGGCCGAGTGGACGCCCTTGAGGCGGGCGTGGTCGCCAATGTTGGACAGGGAATAGCCGCTGTCCTCGATCCATCCGTCCGAGCCTCTGATGCGGGCGACCTGGATTTGTGCGCGTGGGAAATCGTGGTCGCCTTGGGTCTTGTGGTCGAGGGCGAAGGTTTCCAGCGAGCCTGGCTCGATCCATTCAGCAGCGACGGCGTAGGCGTCGTTGCCGTATTTCCCGTCCGCGAAGCAGGTGAAATCTTCAGGTACGCCGAACGCGGCGGCGCGCATTGGGCCCCTGTCGGTCGCAGCAATCGCCTGCTCCAGCGGCGTGACGGCTGGCGTCAAAGTTGCGATGACGTTGGCGCCGTGTTCCGCCACCGGGTCGGACATGGTCTGCGGCTTGGGCTGGCTGACGCTGTTGCGGAGCTGGTCCCAGCTGCGGTTTTCGAGATAGGCGGCGATGGCGGCGGGCGAGGCTTCGCGGGCGACCTTCAGCTTGGTCTGGACGTCGCGCAGGCCGGAGCGTTCGCCCTCGGCCGCGCGGCCGATGTTGCGGGCCAGCTCGGACGCGTTCCAGCCGGTGGCGGTCTGGAGCTGCAGCAGCAGCTGGGCGTCTTCCCAGGGGGACAGGTCCTGGCGCTGGCTGTTCTCGATGATGGTGATCTGCAGCGCCTCGGCCTCGGTCGCCTCGCGCTCGATGAAGGGGACGCCGGCCTCCAGGTCGACGGGCAGGCTGTCGTTGAAGAAGACCGGCTCGCCGTCGAGGACGTTTTCGTTATGAGCTTCGGCGTCCTGATCCATGATGAGGCGGACGGCGCGCCAGCGGCGCTCACCGGCGAGGATCATGCGCACGCCGTTCGCGTCGGGCGGGGTCAGGATCAGCGGCTGGAGAACGTCGCCGGCGCCGATGATGGAGAGGGCGAGGTCGGGGACGGTTTCGCGATCGACGGGCCGGTTGGCCGGGTTCGGGCGGATCTTGTCGACCGGCCAGCGGGTGACCGGAGAGGCTGAGCCGTCGGCTGAGACCAAGCCCTCGGCCACGTCCTGGCCTGCGACCCATTGGCGGCCCTTGTCTGTCAGAAGCCAGCAGGCGCCGTCGTGCTCTACGACGCCTGCGGCGATCAGCTTGTGCATGTCGCGGCGGACGTTCGACGTGACGCGGCCGGTCAGGCCGGCCAGATGGGCGGCGTCGCCGTGCGGCTGTTCGCGCAGGAGGCGCAGCAGGTCGGTGTAGGTGTGGACGACGGCCGGGAAGTCGGGCTTGCGCATTTCGCGCTGAGCGGGGGAAACCTGGGCGGAAGAAGCCATGTCAGCGGATCCGGTATTGATCGGGAAGAGGTTGGGCCGGTCCCGCCCGCTCGAGGGCGGCGCCGGCGAAGGCGAGGGCCAGAAGGATGACCAGGGCGGCGGCGAAGGTTTCGCGCGCGGCGTCGGTCAGGACGGGGCCGCTGCGGCGTGGCCGGGCGGGCATCAGGCGCGTCCCAGGATGAAGCCGGCCATGGCGGCGGCGGCGGTCGCGACCCCATGCAGGATGAAGGCGCGGGCCATGAGCTGAGCGGCGCGGCGGTCGCGCCGGAGGATGTCGAAGTTCATCCCCGCGAGGGCTGAGGCTTTGAGCCCCTCCTTGGTCAGGGCGTAGGCCAGGGCTCCGAGGCCGGCGAAGCAGAGGGCGGCCGGAATCATGCGTCCGCCCTCACGCCCATTTCCCGATTTTGGCCGGGCCGCCAGTTGCGGTTGACCAGGGCCGAGGCGGCGACGTTCACATAGGCGAAGCTGAGGCCGCAGATGCGGGCGACGCGTTGCTCAGCGGCGTTCAGGACGTAGCAGCGGGCGGCGTCGCCGCGCAGGTCGCGGGCGTTCGGATCCACGACGGCGAAGAGAGCCCCGGGCCCGCATTCAAGGGCGCGGCACAGGGATTTGACGACATGGATCGGGTCGGGACCATCGAAGCCGCCCGAGATCTCGATCCGTTCGGAAGGGCATGGCGGTCGCAGCTCAATGACGACCAGAGGGCCTTCGTCGTTCCCCGCCAGCGCGGCCCGCATGGCGGCGGCGTCGGCAAAAGAAAGGGCGGACGTCATCAGCGTGCTCCGCCTTGCGGGCGAGTCGGGGCCGAGGTTTGCCCCGCCTCCGACTCGCCCTTCTCTCTGCGGTTCCACGCACAGGAGAGAAGCGGATGGACGACGTCTTCACCCTCAGGCCGGGCGAGCAGCTTCAGGCCGCCGAACGGGCGATTGCCGCCCTGATCGCCGCAGGCGAAACCCTCGCCCCGGATTTCCGCGGCCGGGCGCTCACGCATTTTCCCGACTGGCCAGACACCGTGCCGCACCGCGTACGCGGCGCTGCCGAGGGCTATCTCTTCGATCAGGCCGAAGACGGCGTATGAGCCGGTCCTGAAAACCTCGCATCGCTTGAAGCCTTCAACGCCGGGCAAGCGTATGCCCCCCTCGCGGCTCAGGAAGCGGTAGAGATCGGCCTTGCGGATATCGGACTCGAGGGCGGGCTGGGTCTGCAGGCGGGGGACGCTGTAGCGGAGGCTGTTCATGCCAAGGCCTCCCGATCCGACGCAGGCGCGCCGGGACGCACCCGGGCAGACCAGGCGTTGACGGCGTCGACCTTGGCCTCGGCCTGGACGACGGCGGCGTTGAAGGCGTCCGCGAAGAGGTCGCGGGCGCGAAGGGACCGCTCGAGGCGAACCAGCAGGGCGAGAACGGAACAGGAGACGGTGGGCAGGGACCAGGACCGGCCGTCCAAGCGGATGCAGACGCGGCCCTCGATGAAGGGGCCGGTGATGACCGCCGCCGTCGACAGGTCGAACGACCGGATCGGCGCCGTGTGCAGCAGGGCGATGATGTCCAGCAGTTCGTCATCGATGCTGACGACGGGGACGGCGCCGGGGAAGGCGGCCGGGGCGGCCGGGGCGTCCAGCCTCGACGGCGCTGGAACGGCAGCGGGCGCTGAGACGTGCGGCGGGAGGATCATCGGGCGTCTCCCGTCCTGAGAGCCGGGGCGACAGCGACCGGCCGCAGGCGCAGGCCGCCCCGCGCATGACCCTGGGTCGCGCCCTGACGAATCTTGCCTGCGGAGGGGAAGCCGCGTTGCTCCAGTTCGCGACCGAAGTCGAAGCGGGACAGGGGCGTGAAGGCGCGCCGATCGCACCAGGCGAGGTAGTCCTGAAACAGATGGGCGACGAGGGTGCGGGTCGTCGGCTCCGCCTCGGTGCGCTCGACCAGCCATGGGCCGACGCTGGGGGCGGCGGCGACGGCGGCGGTCTCGGCCGTGCCTGCGCCGGACAGGCCGCGCACGGCGCGGGTCAGCTGGGCGACCAGGCGCAGGGCGGCCTGGTCGTGAACAAGGCGGTCGGCTTCGTCGCCGTAGTCGATGCGCAGGCGTGTGCGCACGGCGTGCGCCTCTGCGTCCGGATTCGTCGCAGGTTCAAGCCAGACCCGTATCTCGCCCTGAGGCGAGCGGAGAACGGCTTCGAAGGCAGGCAGATCAGACTGGGCCATAGGGCGCTCCTCCAAAGGGACGCCCCGCGCCTGAACGGAAGAGCGCCGGGAGGGGGATGGGGGAAACCCAACCGAACGGCGCGGGACACCGTTATGTCACCTTATGTCAGGACGTTTTGTCAACACAAAATGTCAGAATGGCATTTGAGCTGATCTCAGCTAGCTTGGTGATCGAGGTGTCGATCTTGCTGGGAGGGGCTGGTGGACGATAGGGATCGGGCGATAGCCGCCTTAAGGGCGCAGCTGGAAACGGAGCGCGGGGCAAAGCCCGGCGGCGTCGTCGTCGGGACGCTGAAAGTCGTGGCTACGCTAGCTTTTCTAGCTGTCGCGCTGTTCGTGCTATTTGTAATAGTCGTGCAGAGTTTGCCTCAGCCAACAGCGGAAGAGCGGATGGCTGACGCACGCAAAGTCGCGGCACGGATTGAGGCTGAGTGCGATCGGCAGTATGCAGGGTTCCCGGAAAGTTCCAGGAACGACTGTAAGATAAGGCGCTCCTTGGAGGCCGGGGCGCGCTTCTAAGCTAGTTTCGACCGACGACTGTGTGAATCGTCTCGATGTCTTCCAGTGGAACATCGATGTCTTGGTCGGGATTGAGTTGGTGCAGCACGACCTTCGTGTGCTCTCGCCGAACGAAGCGCTTGAGTAGGCCCTCACCCTCGCGCGTCACGACCACGCAATCCTGATCCCTCGTGGGCCACCTGTTCGGCGCTAGGTAAACCACTTCTCCCGGCTCGTAGCGGGGAGACATGCTGATGTCGTTGACTTCCAGCGCGAAGGCTTCGCGAACGTGTTGCTGAGCTGGGTGCATCATCACGTATCCCCTTAGGTTCTGCTCAGCCAGAGTAAGGCGCCCCTCGGACGCTGCTCCAACGTAGCCATAAAGGGGAATCATATTCGGCCCGGCGACGACAGTGCCGGTCGTGTGGCTGGCCTGGCCCCCAGCGCCCAGCCAGTCATCGATCTTCAAACGTTCATGGTACTGGATCCGCCGACGCCCGTTGAAGATGCGGTTCACCTGCGAACTGTCCAAGCCCAGCAGACGCCCAAGGTCGGCCTTGGATTTGCCCTGCTCGGCCATCTGGTTGGCGATCATCGTCGTGTCAGCATCCATAGGGCCGAATGCTGGCATAACGTCCTGATGCCGTCGTTGACATGATTGGCGAATCAAATGCTTTGTCTGTCCTGACAAAATGTCAGGACGATATGTCATGCAATCTTCGCCGTGTCACGCCCCCGCTCCTCCTAAGCAGGAGATTAGCGATGCGCGGGACCTGATCCTTCGCGTTCTTACGGTTCGCAAGGTCGCACGATGGTGCGACGTGAGCGAGTCCGCAGTTCATCAATGGCTCCGTCGAGGTTCGGCTGAAGCGCCGGTGCCTGTGAAGGTGGTGCCCGTCATTGCAAAGAACGCGTCCGACGAGGGGCTGGACTTCGACCTCGGACTGCTTTGTCCGGCAATGAGCGGGATGTCATCCTGCACATTCGCTCAGGCCCGCCCATGAGCGTCCTCTCGATTTTCGCCGTGCCGTCAGCGTCCGCCCTCGGCGATCCCTCGCTGCCGCATCCGCTCGCCCAAGCCAATGCCTCGGAGCGTACAGCGAGCGACGACGCGATCGTAGGATCGGCGCCCGGCGACGCAGACGACGCGGCGGTTCAAGGCGATGGCGATCAGGGCGTCGCGGGCGGCGCGTCCGCCGGGCTCGTTCAGCTCGGGCGCGTTGAAGTCCGCCAGGCGGACCTCGACCCAGCCATTTCCACCCCGCCCTCGCATGGTCTCGACGCACAGACTGTCGCCATCGCCGACATAGACGACGGGGCCGGAGAAGGTGCGGCCGCGCGCCAGTTCGGCGGGCATGGGGCCTCGGTCGGGAATCCGCTTGCAGGGATCAGCCAAGGCGGGCGCGGCGAGGCCGGTGAAGGCTGCGGCGATCAGGGCGGCGAAGAAACGCATCGCCCTGTTCATCACGAAACTGACGGAGAAGTCCAATGCGCGCAGGCCCGCCCATGAACGCCCTCCGCAGGATCAAGGCCCGCACCGTTCGCCTGGAGTCGGAGGCGGAGGCGCATGAACGCGAATGGCGGCGCATCGTAGGATGGACCAAGGGCGAGATCGTTGCGGACGATTTCTATCCTGATCACCTCAACGGGCGCGAACTGGCTGTAGCCGAGGAGGCCCGCCCATGAGCGCCCTCTATCTGATCGCCGTCGCCGCCTGGGCGGTCGTCGCGCTTGCGACGGCGCAGTTGGTGATGAGGGTTCGGGACCGTCGCCGCGAGCGCGCGCTGTTCCTGAGCCATGAAGAGGCGGTGTTCGACCTGCCGTCGCGCGAGGCGGCGCTGATCGAGACGGGCTTCAGTCCGCGAGAGCGGGAACGGCTGCTGCGACGAGTTTACGGCGGCGGCGCTCTGAAGCGTCTCCGAGCAACTGCGGCTCTTTCGTCAGATGCGGTCGCAGACCGGGCCGGTCCAGCCGATCCGTCAGCCGGTCGGGAGACAGGCGATGAATGACGGCCGTCAGATCGATCACAAGGGATTCCAGGGCGGCGACACGGTTGGCCAAGGCCTCGTTCGTGCGGGCGTCCATTTCAGTTCTCTCCATCGGTTGAGTTTGGAAGCCGCCAATGGAGAGCGAGTCGCTGGCGGGGGCGAATCCTCCGCCAGCGGCCCATCCATCCGTTCAATCGCAAGGGAGCCCCATCATGTACGAGCGAAAGACGATCAGCCGCAGCGCGGACGGCACCATCAGCGTGACGACGGCCACCATCCGCGTCACCACGAGCACGGATCAGGTCATCGTCCGGGCGGAAAAGGACAACATCCTGCTGGCGGTCGGAGACTTCGGCGGGTTGATGGGAATGGGGCGTTCGATCGAGCTGTCGAAGGCCCAGGCCCTGAAACTGGCGGAGCAGTTGCTCGACCTCGCCGGATAGACGCTGTCTTCGAGGCGGCCCAGCCGGAGGCCCGCCCATGAGCCGCTTCGGCAATCTGCGTGGCGGGCCCGACGGCCGGATGACGGCCAATGACGAGGCCTGCTGGAATGAGCTGATCGTCCAGGCCGAGAACGCAGCGGCGGCGGCGCCCAGCAAGCCGACGACGGCGCTGGCCCGGGTGGCGAGTGAGGCCAGGAACGCCTGCGCGCCGGGCGTGGTCACCAGATCGAACCCGTGCGTGCAGCTGTCGCGTCTGTCGCGGCGGTACTGCGGCGAGACGACGTCGGGGCGACGCGAGCTGCAGGGGCCGCTGAAGGCGGCGGCCGGGGCCGCGCGCGAGGCGCTGGCCGGACATCGAGGCGCGGCCAGACGCCGCGAACGGAAGGACATCGACGGATGACGGAACTGGGCAGTCAGGCGTTCCGCCAGGCGGACGACCGCTATGTGGCCGCGTGCCACGCCGCGCTTGCGGAAGCTAAGACGGCCAGCGCCCTGAGAGGCGTGAAGGCGATCAATCTGTCGGGGGTCGAGGCCGGGGCGGCCGAGACGGCGCCGCCGGCGTTCGAGTGGGTCGATCCAGGGACGCTGCTGATCGACGAGGGTTATCAGCGCAACCTGTCGGAGCGGTCCATCAAGCTGGTGCGCAAGATCTGCGCCCGCTGGGACTGGCGGCGGTTCAAGCCGCCGGTCTGCGCCCGGACGGAGCGCGGGCTGGAGGTGATCGACGGCCAGCATACGGCGATCGCGGCGTGCAGCCATCCAGCGGTGACGACCATTCCGGTGATGGTGGTCGAGGCCGCCAGCCGGACGGAGCGGGCCCACAGCTTCATCGGTCACAACCGCGACCGGCTGAACATCACGCCGATGCAGATGCATTTCGCGGCGGCGGCGGCCGGCGACGAGGAAGCCCTGACGATCGATCAGGTCTGTGCGCGAGCGGGCGTGAAGATGCTGCGCTCCACGCCGGGCAACGGGGTCTGGGCCATCGGGGACACGGTGGCGGTGCGGGCGGTCGGCGCCCTGATCAACCGACGCGGCGCCATGCGGGCGCGGATCGTGCTGGAGGCCCTGGTGAAGGGGCGGGCGCGGCCGTTGACGGCGGGCCAGATCAAGGCGGTCGAGACGCTGCTGCACGACGAGGAGTACCGCGAGGACATCGACGCGGACGGGGTGGCGAACGCCATGCTGGCGCTAGGCGAGGCGGCGGAGCAGGAGGCGGCCGTGTTCGCGGCCACGCACAAGACGCCAGTGTGGAAGGCGCTGGCGATCGTTCTTTACCGGAAGGGGAAGCGGCGTGGTTGTAGAGCCGGCTGAGTTCTCCGCGCGGGAGGCCGCGCTGCAGGCGACGATCGTGCGCCTGGAAGACCGCATCCTGGAACTGGAAGAGGCGATGGGGCTGTGCGTCCTGCCGCCGCTGGAATGGGGGCTGACCGTTCAGCAGGCGCGGCTGTTCGGCGCGCTGCTGGAGCGAGAGCTGCTGACAAAGGACGCCGCGATGGCGGCGCTGTACCGCGACCGGGGCGATGACGAGCCCGAGATGAAGATCGTGGACGTCTTCGTCTGCCACATCCGGCGGAAGCTGAAACCGTTCGGGATCGAGATCGGCACCCGCTGGGGCGTCGGCTATTTCATGACGCCGGCGAACAAGGCCGAGGCGCGACGACAGATCGAGGCCTCGCGCGGGGCGGCGGCATGAGCCGGGTCGAGGTCATCGGCCCGGCGACGCTGTACCTGGGCGACGGGTATGAGGTGGTGCGGTCCCTGGGCCCCCAGGACGCGGGGGTGTTCGATCCGCCGTATGCGTTCGACACGCGAGGGGCGGGCAGGTTCCGCAAGGCCCGGCCGAACATGGACCGGATCGCGGCGGCGGGGCTGGATCAGGGATTTGACGATCGGATCTGTTCGCCGGCGATGTTCCGGTCGGTGGCGGTGTTCTGTCACAACGACCAACTGCCGCAGCTGCTGCCGCGTCTGGCGGCGCGGTTCCATCGGACCGTGGTCTGCGCCTGGCACAAGACGAACCCCATGCCGGTGGCGAACAAGCACTATCGGCCGGACACGGAGTTCTGGGTTCACGCCTGGCTGGCGGGCGCGCATCCGGTCGGATCGCTGGCCGACAAGGCGCGCTGGATCCTGAGCGAAAGCGGTCGTTTCACGGGCGTCGATCATCCGACGGTCAAGCCCGAGCCGGTCATGGACAAGGTGCTGGCCACCATCAACGCCGAGGCCGTGTGCGACCCGTTCATGGGCAGCGGCTCGACCGGGGTAGCGGCGATCAAGCGCGGCCTGAGGTTCACCGGGGTCGAGATCGATCCGAAGCATTTCGATACCGCCTGCGCCCGGATCGAGACGGCGGTCAGGGCCGCCGAGGGCCTGTCAGAGGTGCGGGTATGAGCGACGAGCTGTTCGACCGGGCGCGGGCGGCGGTCCGGTGCGAGGACATCGCGATCCGGGCGCCCAAGTGCAAGCTGCGCAAGACCGGCAAGGGCTATCGGGGCGTCTGTCCGCTGAATGAGTGCGGGGCCAAGAGCAAGTTGGCGCCGTTCCGCGTGTCGGCCGACGGGCGACGCTGGAAGTGCTATTCCTGCGACGCGCGCGGCGGCGATGTGATCGACCTGGAGCATCGGCTGTTCTCGGGCGGCGATGAGACCATGGCCGACGCGGCGCGTCGCCTGCTGGGCGGGGATCTGAAGCCCGAGAGCGAGGCGTCGCGCGCACGCCGTGCGCAGGCGGCGAAGGAGGCGGAGGCCGAGGCCCTGGCCGACGCCGCATGGCGGTTGGAGATGGCGCGCAAGATCTGGCGCGATCGCGAGCCCGCCGCAGGATCGCTGGTGCAGGTCTATCTGGAAGAGGGGCGGGGCATCCGAGGGCCGGTCGCGGCGCGGATGCTGGCGCTGGTCGGGTTCAATCCTCGGACCTGGCATAGCGGTCACCCTGAGCGGGGCGTCTTCCTGCCGGCGATGGTGATCCTGGTCATGACCGAGCTGGGCCCGACCGGCGGCGTGCATTGCACCTATCTGGCCCCCAACGGGCGCGGAAAGACCCATCGGTCGCCGTCGAAGCGGATGCTGGGCCCGCAGGGACATTTCGTGCTGGCGCGCCGCGACGGATTGGCGGGCCCGCCTCGGCCGGACAGACACGGCGACATCGAGGGCTATGTGCTGCCCGGCGGGCTGTGGCTGACGCGGCCGGACGCCCCGGGCCCCCTGGTCGTGGCGGAGGGCGTCGAGAACGCCGCGTCGCGGGCCATGATGCTGGCCGGGCCGCTGAGCCGGTCGGTGCGCGCCGTGGCGGCGGGGTCGCTGGACCGGCTGAGCGGGTTCGAGGCGATCGACAAGGACGGGGCGCGGGATATCTGGCGCATTCGGGCTGATCCTCTGAGGCCCGGGTTCACCTGGCCCGAAGATCCGGCGAACCCGTGGGGCCTGATCGACATCGCCGTCGACGGCGACATGAGCCCGGTGACGGTCAAGGGCCGCAGCGGCCGCCAGCAGAAGCGGATGGTCGAGGCGGTCCGCGACAGCGCCGAGCGGGCGCGCGTCAGCGGCGCCCTGGCCCGCGCCAGCTGGAGCCGCCGCCTGAGCGACGAAAGCCCGACGCAGGTGCGCGTGTCGCGCCCGCCGATCGGCATGGACTTCAATCAAGTGATCAAGGCGGCCGAAGCCGCCGCGAGCGTATCCGGGGGCGTAGCCGCATGAACGATTCCTATGTGCTGGAAGACGCCGAACCGGACAGCGAATCCAAGTCCGGCGCCGTCTGGATCGAGCCGAAGGTCGAGGACTGCCCGGTGATCCCGCTGGGCTTCGAGGGCGGCTATGTGCATTTCGCCCTGCCGGAAGGCGAGTTGCGGCGGGAGCCGGCGTCCAAGATCGCCGGAATGCTGAAGACGGACCTTTTCGTCAGCCTGGAAGGGCGGGTGTTCCTGGCCCAATGGCGCGATAACGACGGCAAGCTTCAGCGCGACATGGCGGCGCAATGGTTTGTCGATCGATGCCGGAAGGCCGGGCGGTGGGACAGCGATCGACCGCAGCGCGGGTACGGGGTGTGGTCCACCGTCGACGGGCCCGTCGTCCACGCCGGCGACGCGGTCGGCCGATGGCCCTTCGGCGAGAGCGATTGGGAATCGGTGGCGGAGGCCCTGAGGACCGGGGCCCAGGCCAGAGGGCCGCTGTGGCTGCTGCGCCCCCCGGCCCCCAGGCCAGGAAAGCCCGCGACGATCGCCGAGGGCGAGAAGCTGCGCGAGTTGATGAATCTGTGGAACTTCGCGCCGCTGGATCCTCGCGACCCCGAAGGGCTCAGCGAAGCGGACGCCCTGTTCGGGTGGCAGGGCACGGCGCTCCTGGGCGCCATCCCGCCGTTCAGGCCGCACGCCAGCGTCAGCGGCGGAGCCGGGGCCGGCAAGACGACGCTGTCGCGCCTGCTGCAGGCGGCGGGCAGCGCGAACGCCGGCGACCTGTTGGACAGCTTCTCGGAAGCGGGCCTGCGCAACGGCCTGTCGGGCGAGGCGCGGGCGCTTTACCTGGACGAGGCGGAGCCCAGCGTCGACGGGCAGGGACCGGTCGAGAAGGCGCTGGAGGTGCTGCGCCGCATGTCGACCGGCGAGGGATCGACCCGTCGACAGGGCGACACCGGGGGGCGGACGGCGGGACAGACCGCCGTGGGGTCGGCCTATCTGGCCAGCATTCTGCCGGTGCAGCTGGGCGACGCCATGGCCACGCGGGTGGTCGAGGTGCGGTTGAGGCTGTTGGGCAAGGCCAAGGGCGGGGCCGACGAAGAGCTGAAGGAGGCGATTGATTGGGCTCGGGAGATCTCGCCGCGCCTGCTGGCGCGCGCCGTGCGCGAGGCCAAGCGATACCGGGCGGACGTCAGCCTGCTGAAGGCTGCGCTGGGGGAGAGCGGGCAGACGCCCCGGGCGGCCGATCTGGTGGCGGCGCTGGCCGCTGGGCGACGGCTGCTGCTGCACGATGAGGCTCTCACGATCGAGACCGCGCGGGAGGAGGTCGCCAGATGGTCGGCCCTGATCCGAAACCGGGAAGAGACCTCGGCGGCGCAGAACCCGGGGCAGGCGTGTCTGTCGCGGATATGGGCCATCAACTCGGGCCAGCATTCCAAGGATCGCCATCTGACCATCGGCGAGATGATCCAGGAGCAGCTGGAAAGCCCGGGCTTCCACGAGAAGGTGCTGAAGACCTTTGGCCTGAAGATCGAGAATGGGCACGGCGCCCATGAGCGGCCGGGGCCATGGCTGCTGATCTCGACCAACCATCCGGCCCTCGCGCGCGCGCTGGCGGGGACGCACTACGCCAACTGGCGCGGGGTTCTCGAGCACCTGGCCGACCTGGGCGAGGCCTATGCGCCGCGACCGCTGCCCACGCCTGTGCGGTTCGGGATGCACCAGAGCCGCGCCTTGGCCGTCCCCCTGACCCCCTGGCTAGAGAGGCCGGTCGGATTGGGGGCTGATCCGGCGGAGGTGACGCCGTTCGAAGCGCCTGTTTGGGACGCCCCAGGCGACCGCGCGTCCCGCCCTGCGTCCCACGGTGAAAGCCATGATTGATCGGGCTTTGAGCCGGGCTTGGGACACCGGGACGCATGGGACGCGACCCCGGCCCCATGCGGGGGCGCACATGCGGGAGCGCACGACGCCACAGGTGCGTCCCATGCGTCCCGCGCGTCCCATCTCTGTTTTTATCGATTGTTCTCAAAAAGATAAGTGGGACGTTCAGCCGGTACGCCGTGGGACGCCCGAAACCAAAGCGAAGGGGCTGCAGAAGTGACCGCGTCGACCGCTCTATCCGCCCAAACCGGCAAGGCCTGGTATGTCGTGGTGACCCACGCCCATCAGGAACGGCACGCCCGGTATCAGCTGGAGCAGCAGGGCTTCAACGTCTATCTGCCGCTGGTGCCGCCTCCCGCCCGGGCCCGCGTTCGGAACGGCGTGGCGCCGTCGCCTCGACCGATGATCCCGCGCTACCTGTTCATCGAGATGGATCTCGACCAGGACCGTTGGCGTGCGGTCTACTCGACCATGGGCGTGACGGAGGTGATCACGCGCGGCGTCGGTGAGACGGCTCGGCCCTGTCCCATCCCCAGCCGCTTCATCACCGAGATGAAGGCCCGCGAGGTCAATGGGCTGGTGGTGTTGCAGCGTCCTCGTAATGACAACGAAAAGGCCGCTCCAAAGGCCTGCCGATACAAGCGCGGCGACAAACTGCGCCTGGCTGGGCCGACAGCCGACTACGATCTCGTCTTCGAAGAGATGGTTGACGGCGACAGAGCGGCAGTCGTATTCACCCTGCTAGGGCGTGATTCGCGCCAGATCATTGCACTGCCGTCAGACGAATGACGCGCAGTGCGGTAGCCGTCCAGCCTCAGCCCGTTCCGACCCACCCGCCCAAGGCTCCGCCCGGGCGGGTTTTTCATTGCCTTTCAATGACTTGTGTCGCGGCTAGGCGGACCTTGGGTCCTTCCCCCCATTTCTGACCCTATGCGGTGGGGCAGAGCGTTTTCGTTCCCTAGTGAGCGATGTTTCGAGGGGTGCAACGGGCGTTGCTGACGCAACAGGGAGCGCAACGGCATGACAGAGCCCTTCCTGCTCGATGGTGGATCGTCACGGCGCTGGGTCAGCGTCAGCGAGGCGGCGGCGCTGGAAGCCAAAGCCGGGCGACCGATCAACAAATCCTCGATCTCTCGCTTTATCGCGCGAAATGAGGACCTGCCCGTCAAGCGCGATCCTCAAGGGCGCGTCAAAGAGGTCGACTACGACGCCCTGATCCGCGCGCGCGGCGAATCCCTCTCGGTCCAGGACAGCCGTCAGGTGGCGGAAGCGCCGTCGGCGGCGCCTGCGGGCCCGGCGGGATCTCGGAAGCGCGCGCTGGAAGAGGAAAAGCTCGAACTCGACCTGGCTGAGCGGAAGGGCGAGCTTCTGTCGAAGGCGGCGGTGACGATGGCGATCGAGGCCATGGGCGTCGCCTTCACCCAGGCGCTGGAGCGCCGTCGGCGCACCCTGGCCACTGAGGTGGCCGGCATGAACGACGTCCGCCAGGCCGAGCATGTGTTGAAACAGGCGGACCAGAAGCTGCTGAACAATCTTGTGGTCGAGCTGACCAAGCTGGCGGGCGGCTTCACGGAAGACGAGCTGGCGGCGGCCTGACATGAACCTGTTCAGCAGCGCCGAGCTGGCGCGGCAGGCGGCGTCGTTGGTCATGGCCATGGCGACGGCCGTGACGCCTGCCCCCGATCAGATGATCAGCGCCTGGGCGGAAGGGCGGGTCAACATCCCCGGCGAAACGGGAACGACGCGCGAAGGCGAGTTGTCTTGGGACGGGTTCGAGTACCTGATCGAGCCGCTGGACCGGCTTCACCCCGATGATCCGGCCAGGACGGTCACCTTCGTCGGCTCCGCCCAGATCGCGAAGACGACGATCGGCGTGCTGGCCACGCTCTACTACTCGGCCGTGGTGGCTCGCCCGTGGGGCGTCGCCCTGCCGAGCGGCGACGAGGCGCTGAAGTACAATCGGACCAAGTGGCAACCGCTTGTCGACGCCACGCCCGAGCTGCGCCGCAAGATCCGGGCGGTGACATCGCGGGACGAGCAGGGCTCGACCAACACCTACAAACGATTCCCGGGCGGGTACGGACAGTTCTTCGGCACGACCAGCGCCAAGCCGCTGCAGATGGTCACCTTCTGCCTGGTGGTGAAGGAAGAAACGCCGAACTGGAGCGTGTCGGTCGGAGATCGCGGCGACCCGCACAAGCAGATCAAGGTCCGCCAGCTGCAGTGGGAACTGGCCGGCGCCAAGACCTTTCACAACTCGACGCCCGGGCTCGTGCGCCGATCGGAGGAGAACGAAGGCGAACTAACCGGCTGCCCGGTGACTGCCGATTATCGCCTAGGCGACCAGCGCCGGCTGTACCTGCCCTGTCCCCATTGCTCTGGCCTGCCCGGCGGGGTGCTGATCCGTCTGGATCGCGAGATGATGATGGGCGTGGAGAAGGGCGAAACGCCCCACTTCAACTGCCCGTCATGCGGCGGCGTGATCGAGCATCGGCACAAGCGTGGGATGGTCGAGGCCTGTCACCCCTACCGCGAGCCTGCGCACGGCGTGCGCGGCGGCTGGATACCGACTTTCCCATCGACGGATCCTCAGAATCCGGCGCCGGGCGCCTTCATCGCCGTCAGCGAATACGAGGCGTGGCGGGAACGGCCGACGGAGGGGCGGCAGCCCAGCTACCATGCCTGGCAGGTCGTATCGGACGCCGTGGATTGGGCCTACATCGCCGAACAGATCAGGGATGCGAAGGACGAAGAGGCGAAGATCGCCCTGCATCAGCAGATCTTCGGCGAGGCTTACGAGGTCACCGTCCAGCAGGCCGATGTCGACAAGCTGTTGGAGCGTCGGGACGGCCGGTTCACCAAGGGCGTGGTGCCGTCGGGCTACGAGATCGTCACCATCGCCGTAGACCTGAACGGCGACTGGGCCCAGTGGACGGCCTATGCCTGGGGGCCCGAGGCCGAGCACGTGCCCATCGACAAGGGGCGGATCGAGGGCGGGCCGTCGGAGCCGCAGATATGGGCCGAGCTGGCCGAGCTGGAGCGCAGACGTTGGCCGCATGAGGACGGCGGGTATGTCGCCACGGAAGTTCAGGGCGTCGATTCCGGCTACGGGACTTTCCACGTCTACGCTTACTGCTCGGCTCACGGGAAATCGAAGGCGTTAGACGGCGCTGACGGTTGGGGGCGGATGCCGCTTCGCCGAGGCGCGAAACAGAAGCTGGAAGGGCCTGAGGGGCGAGTGGTTTCGTGCCGGACCTGGCGCGTCGGCACCTGGGATCTGAAGCGGACGCTGATGAACGAGGCGATACCGCTGAGCCTGGAAGGGGAGAAGGGCGCCCGCGCGCCGCGTCGTCCTCATTGGCCGGGTTGGGTCGAGCGGGACTTCTTCGAGGAGCTTACCGGCGAGGCTCTGGTCTCTGTCCAGGACAGCAAGACGGGCGTTGTGAAGGATGAGGCCTGGGTCCGCGTCCGCCGCCGCAACGAGGAGCTGGACCTGTGGGTCTACAACCGCGCGTTGGCCGCTTCTCTGGGCATCGGCGTTCCCGGGGCCGAGCCGGACTGGCTCGAACTGGCGCGTCGTCGTCAGGCTGAGAAGGCCGGTCTGGAGGCTCTGTGGGAACGCCCGCCAGCCGGTCAGTCGGAAACGCCGTCCGCGCCCGCCGCCAGCTCGGCCGAGGTCGCAGCGGCCAAGAAGAAATGGAGCTTCTAATGGCGCTGACGCCCGCAGAGACCGCCCAGTTGGCCGCCTTCCGCGCGGCCTACGCCAAGATCATCGCGGGCGGCCAGGTGGCCGAGATCACCAGCAACGGCCGAACGGTGAAGTACGCCAAAGGCGATATCGGACGCCTCGAAAGCGAGATCGCCAATCTCGAGGCCAAGGCCCTGCAACTGGACGGGGCGCCGCTGCGCCGTCGAGGCGCACTGAGCATCCGCCTTTAACGATCTACGCCGTCAACCGGCCTCCCGCCCCGGGTTCGGGGAGGCTCTCGGCCGCCGGCGGTCCCGACTGCCGACGTCGGGGCGGCGCCGCCTTCGCACCCGGATTTCATCACATCGAGGAGGCCGTCATGAGCCGAACCCCCAAGTCGCCCGCCGCCGCGCCGGCGTCAGAAATCGTCGTAGCGAGCATTTCCCTGTCGAACGTGCCCGCCGTGGCCGCATTGATCGTCCTGCTGGACGCGATGCGGGCCCTGGTGAGCTTTCCCAGCCGCCCCGTGCCTGACACGCTGGTAGAAGGCGTCCTGAACGCCCGCCGACAGTTCAACGAGGCGCTGAGCGCACCGTTTGAGCCCGTGGCTGTCACCGGATCGGGCGCTTACGATGACGCTTGGATCGGCGAACGGTTCGATAAGTTCGCTTCGTTGATCGATGAGCGCTTCGGCTTTCTGGAGAAGGCCTGCGAAACCCGTGATGAGGCCCTCAAGACGGGGCTTGCCGCCATTGATGAGCGCTTCGAAGGCCTGGACGAGGCTCTGAAGGCCCGCTTCGCCGCCTTTGATGAGGCAGGCAACGCCAGCGCCGGAGAACTGGCGTCGCTCCAGTCGCGCCTTGCAGCCCTGGAAGCCCGCGCGACTGCGCAGGCCAAGGACTGAGCCGCGCCATGCGCACGCCGTTCGCTCCCTCAGGTCTGGTGTCCGCCTCGGGCCGGTCGATCTCTCGCCTGGAGGTCGCCCGCGCGCGCGCCGTGGCGATGACGGATACGGCCGCCATGGGCGGAACGCCGTCCTATGAGGGGGCGAGCGGCCATGGCACCTATTTCGCCGAATGGCCTGCCCAGCTCGGCTCTGCGGACAAGCAATGGCTGCCGAACCGCGACCGCGTCACCGCGCGCGTGCGGGAACGGGTGCGCAACGATCCCGTCGCCGCCTCGGCGCGGTCCCGTCGCGTCAATGCGGCCGTCGGCAAGGGCTGGCGGGTCAAGTTCAGGCCGAACGCGCGCGCCCTCGGCATCGATAGAGAGGCGGCGCGGCAGCTCGGCGCTGATCTGAGCACAGAGTTCCAGCTTTACGGCTACGGCCACGCCTTTACGTCCGACGCTGAGCGCAAGCTGACCTGGGGCCAGCAGCTCCGACTGGCGGCGTCGCATATCGTGGTCGACGGTGAAGCGCTTGGGCTGGGCGAATGGGCGGAAGACGAGGCCACCCGGTACAAGACGCGGCTTCGTCTGGTCGATCCTGACCGGCTGAGCAATCCGAACGGTCGACCGGATCGGGACGAGTTGCGCGGCGGCGTCGAGTTCGACGCCTGGGGCGCGGCCGACGCCTATCATATCCGCGAACGGCATCCGTCCGATTTCGGCGGTCCTGGCCAGTTCCGTTGGCAGAGGTTCGAGCGCTGGACCGAATGGGGCCGGCCGCAGGTGTTCCATTGCTTCGAGCCGGAACGGGCCGGCCAGACGCGAGGCGTCAGTCGTTTCGCCGCCGCGCTCAAGAGTTTCCGCGCCCTGTCTCGGTTCACGGACGCCACGCTGCAGAGCGCCACGGTCAATGCGCTGATCGTCGCCTTCATGAAGTCGAACGGCGGGCCGGGCGCCGTCAGCGAGAGCTTCGAGGCTAAGGACGTCAGGGAGTTCGAGACCTGGCGCCAGGATCATTACAAAGAACACCCGGTCAATCTGGCCAACGGCGCCCAGATTCCGGTCCTGCCTTACGGCGACGAACTGCAGCTGCAGACGGCGTCCAAGGATGTCGCAAGCTTCGACGCCTTTGTGCGTTCGATCCTGCGCCTAATCGCCGCTTCGCTGGGCGTGACCTACGAAGAGCTGTCGATGGACTATTCGCAGACGAACTACTCGTCTGCGCGTGCAGCCCTCGTCCATGCCTGGGCCGAAACCGTCGCCTTGATGGGGTTGATGGAAGACCAGCTGGTGAGGCCGTTCGTGGTCGCCTGGGCCGAAGAAGCTTTCGACCGGGGCTACGTGCAGATCCCCGAGGGAGCGCCGGACTTCTACGACGCGGTCGACGCCTACTGCCAAATCCACTGCATCGGCCCGGGTCGGGGCTTCATCGATCCGACCAAGGAGATCGACGCAGCCTCGGCGCGCATCGAGGCCAACGTCAGCACCCTGGAAGACGAGTGCGACGATCAGGGCAAGGATTGGGAAGAAGTGCTGGAACAGCGTGCGCGCGAAATGGCCAAGCACCAGGAACTGGAACTGCCCATGCCGGGCGGAGCCTTGGAGCGCGCCGCCGCAACCAGCCGAGATCCGGCGCACCAGGCCTTCCTGGATCAGCGCACCGCCGCCTGAGGAAAACACCATGCCTGACTACGCCTCTATGGCGGCCCGCTATGCCGGCCGCCCCCTTCTGTTGACGCCGGCGGCCGCCCGAGATCTGGCGCTGCGTATCCGTTCGGTCGATCCGCGCGCCTTCAGCCGTCCGTCGCGTCTGGACGCCTTCCTGCGCCGCGTAGGCCTGGGCCACGCGCCCGGCGACAGCGCGCGCACGGCGTTCGCCTGGGACGACGAAGGCGAGGGCGCGCCGTTCGTCCCGATCGAGGAGCGTCTCGCCTATCAACCGCGCTGGCTGGGCGAGGTCGAGGACACCGGGTTCTGCTGGTCGCTGAAAGACGGCGTCGCGCTCATTGAATGCGACAGCCCTCTGGTGGAACGCGGCGACGAGTTCTGCGGCGTCGTCTGGCACGGGTACGACACCCTGCTGATGGCCATGCGCGAGGCCCTGGGGGACGCCCGCGTTCGCGGCGTCTTCTTGCGCCTTGATACGCCGGGCGGCGTCGTGGCCGGCGGCCTGCCGACCCTCGCCCGCTTCATGCGTGAAGCCCGGGAGGCAGCCGGCGGAAAGACGATCTGGACCTACGCCGATATGGCCTGTTCGGCCGGTTACTGGATCGCGGCGCAGACCGACAGGATCATCGCGCCGAGCGTCGGCTACGTCGGTTCGATCGGCGCCGTCATGGTGCATGAGAGCCATGCCGGATCGCTGGAGCAGGACGGCGTTGAGATCACCACCATCGAGTTTCCCGAGGGCGGGGTGAAGACGGACGGCGCCTGGTGGAAGGCGCTGAGCGAGAGCGCTCGGGCGGCCTGGCAGGCCGATGTGAACCAGGTGGGCGCCCTGTTCCTGGCCGATGTCGAGGCGGGGCGATCGAGCCTCACCCGCGACCAGCTTTTGCAGCTGAGGGCCGACGTCTTCATGGCCGAACACCAGGACGAGGCCCGATCGGGCGTCGCCCTGGGTCTCGCCGACGAGATCATGGACGAGGAGCAAGCCTTCGCCGCCCTGGTCGAGCACGTTTCTTCCGAGCCTGTTTCAGGAAGCCAAGCCGGCGCGTCGGGCTCGCGCGCTTCGGCCCAAACCGAAAAGGAGGCCGTGATGGCCACGAAACCCACGGCGGGCCGGCAGGCCCGAGCGGCCGCCCAGGTGGCCCAGGCCGAGAAGGCGCTGCGCCTGGCGCAGGCGAACCTTGCGAAGGTCAAGACCGGCGCAACTGCGGCGGAACCTGACGAGGACGACGAGGAGGATGGCGGCGCCGCCGGTCAGGGCGGCGCCTCGGCCGAGGAAAAGGACCGGGACGAAGACGACGACGAGGATGACGACGCGCCGGAAGCGTCGGAAGGGGGCAACGGCGAGGCTTCCGCCATCGCCGCTTCGGCTGAGGCCAAGAAGAACCCCGCGCTCGCTTTGGCCGCCATCCAGTCGGGCCAGACGCTGGCGCAGTTCAAGGCGTCGGCCGCCGTCGCGGGCTCGACCCAAGGCGGCAACCGCCTGGATCGCGCCATGTCGGGGGCCCAGCGCCTGCGGGCCGACGGGGCCAAGGCGGCCACGGGCCTGAGCGCGGCCGTGGCCAACCGCATCGATCGGAACCGGAACGGCGGCGCCGGCTGAGCCGACCAGCTCGGCCGGGGGCTGGACCTGATCCCGGCTGCATCAACCTGCTGAACAGAGGAGGCCGTCATGAAGGCCTATACTTTCGAGACCGGCCTGCCCGGCCTCAGCGATCTTATCCATTCGGAGTATGATCCGACCTATACGACCGACAAGCGCGTCGGCCTGGGCGGCGTCGGCACGGCGCGAGCCTTTGCGGCTTTCGTGCTTGTCGGCACGGTGCTGATCGGCGCGGCGACCGTCACGGCCGGCGCCGTGGTCGGCACGGGCAACGGCGCGATCGGCGTCGTTACGGCGGACACCGGGGCCGCTGCGGGCCAGTACGAGGTGGTCATCGTCTCGCCGGCGGCCGACGGGGGCGCCTTTCAGGTGATCCGTCCCGACGGAAGCCTGGACGGCGCGGGCAATGTCGGCTCGCCTTACAACGGCGCCATCAACTTCACCCTGTCGGACGGTTCGGCGGACTTCGTCGCCGGCGACCGGATTCCGGTTTCCGTCGCCTATGAGGACGGGGTGATCGAGAAGGATGCGCCGTGGGATCCGGCGGCGACGGACGGCTCGCAGATCATCACCGGCGTCAACCTGTTGTCGGCCGAGGCGCCGGTCGGGGTGGATGTCGAGCTGACGGTCCTGGCGCGCGGCCCGGTCATCATTCGTCGCGAGGCCATCGTCTGGCCGCTGGGCGTCACCGACGGCCAGAAGGAAGCGGCCTACCGCCGTCTGGCTTCGCTGGGCATTCAACCGCGCGTCAGCGGCTGAGCCGGCAATCCGGGCCCTCGGCGGCCCGGCATCCCTGAACACTGAAATGATAGGAGGGCTCCGATGGACCCCGATGAACTGTTGGACAGCGGCTCGCTGCTGCCCCTGACGGCCGCGCACCACACCGGCCTGATCAACTCCGTCCCCGACCAGTTCGGCCAGCTCAATGCCGACGGCATGTTCCCGAGCGAAGGCCTGGACACGCCTTACGTCCGCATCGACATCGATGACGGGGTCATCACCGCTCTGCCGGTCACGGAAGGTGGCCGCCCGTCGACGATCGCTCGCCATGGCAGGGGCCAGGGCGTCATCTTCGAGATTCCGAACGTCAGCCACGAGGACTCCGTGCTGGCGGCGGACATCCGGTCCTGGATGGCCTACGCCAGGCGCACCCGCACGCCGGACGATGCTCTGATCAACAAGGTCGAAACCCGTCACCGCCGCAACCGTCTGAAGTTCTCCATCACCCTTGAGGTGATGAAGATCTCTTCGCTGAAGGGGCGGATTGTCGATGGCGCCAATCAGCTCATCTACGACCTGAATGAGGTGTTCAAGCTCCAGCAGCGGGTGGTCTATTTCGACCTGGACGATCCGACCTTCGACGTGCCGGCCGCGCTGGAGGAGGTGCTTTCCGGCACGGAAGAAGAGCTGGTCAACGACACGATGACCGGGCTGGAGGTCCGCATCGCGCCTGAGTTCTACAGCAAGATCATCCGGCACCCGTCGGTTGAGAAGTATTTCGCCGGCACGCCCGCCATGCTCCAGCTGCTGAACCAGCAGCGCGAGAAATCCGCCACCAGCTTCCGTCGCGTGATCGAGATCGCCGGCTGCACCATCCGCGAGTACCGCGCGCGGGTGAAGCTGTGGGGAACGGAAGGCACGACGCGGCTGCTCGACGCCAAGGAAGGTGTTTCCTATCCGACCGGCACGATCGAGGCGCACGTCACCTATGCGGCCCCGCCGCTGGATATCCGCGAACTGGACGGCTCGACCTTCTCGGACGAGGATCTGATCCATTTCTCGGAAGAGGTGATGAAGCACGGGGCGGGTCTGGAATGGAAGTACCAGATGAACTCGCTGCCGATCTGGCGGAAGCCTCGCCTGACCACGAAGTGGGTCTGGGGGCCCAAGCCCTGAGATGGGCTTCGGGCAGCATCTGACGGCCATGGTCGCCGAGGTGGATGATCACCTCGGCGATCGTGCGCTGTGGACGGGCGTGGCCGGCGAGGTGCGGGTCCACCCGGCCGAAGAGGACGCGATCGCACGGTATGGCGACGCGTCGCACATCTTGACGGCCCGCGCCGTCGAAATCCATCAGCGCTGGATCGCCGAACCAGAGGAAGGCCAGCAGGTACAGCTGCTGGACGACGTGACCGGCGCGGTACGCGAGACGCTGAAGATCGTGGGGGATCCGCGTCGCAATGAAGACGGCTGGTGGCTGTGCGCTGTCGTTCCGGTCGGAGGCTGAGCCATGGGCAGCGCACGTGAAGCCGCCGCCAAGGGGGTGAAGGCGCTGCTGGAAGCCGCCGCGCCCCACGCCGAGGTCAGGCGCGACCAACCCTGGCCGAAGCGGCCGGATCCGGGCGGCACCATCATTCTGCACGACGGCGATCCGGGGGAACCGGAGGTGACCCTGTCGCCGCTGCTCTACACCTACACCCACGAGTTCGAGGTCGAGGTTCTGGGTCCGCCGGGCTCGACCAATCGGCACGAGCTGCTGGACCAGCTGCTGATCCCGATCGGCGACAGGATTGAAACGGATCGAAGCCTGGGCGGCGTCGCCGAATGGGTCGAGGCGACGGCGCCGATGACCGACGATGTGACCTTGGAAAGCGCCGAACCGGTGCGGGGCGCGCAGCTCAGCATCATCGTCGTCTACTCGACGTCCAACCCGCTGACCTGATCGGCCCAAGCCGATCGCACCTGGCTGACCTCGTCCGGCCCCAGGCGGACACCCCTCATGATGGAGAACTGACATGGCACGCGCACGCGGCGCCAACGCCCGCATGGCCTTGGCGATTGAACAGACTTTCGGCTTCCCGCCCGCGACCGGCTTTGGCCTGATGGCCTTCGTCTCGGCGTCGCTCGGCGAGGAGCAGCCGCTGATCGACGGTGAACTGCTGGGCCGGGGTCGAGAGCCCAGCGAGCCCGGCCGGGACGCCGTGACGAACACCGGCGACGTGGTCGTGCCCATCTGCGCACGGCAGAGCGGCGTGTGGCTGAGGATGCTGCTCGGCGCCCCGACCAGCGCGGCGGGCAAGGCGGCGCGGGGAACGATCACCTTTTCGGCCCAGCCCGTAAACAATGCGACCATCAGCATCGGCGGCCAGGCATTCACCTTCGTCACCGGCACGCCAACCGCCAATCAGATCCAGATCGGCGCGACGCTTCCGGCTACGGTGGCGAACGCCGTGCGCGCCCTGAACGCCAGCGCCGTGACAGGCGTCGCGGCGGCCACTTATCGCCAGAATGACCGTGGCAACGCCATTCTGATCCAGCACGACACGCTGGGCGTGTCGGGCAACAGCTTTGCGATCGAGGCCGGCGACACGCCAGCGTCGAACGCCACGGCCTCGGGTGCGACGCTGACCGGCGGCGCCGCGTCGGGCGGGTATCGTCACACCTTCACCAGCGGCGCGGCGGTGCTGCCATCCGCCTCGATCGAGCTTCAGCATCCCGAGGTTCCCGCCTTCAACATGAACTACGGCGTGAAGGCCAACACCCTGGGCGTTCAGATGCAGCGCGGGGGCAATCTGACCGCGACGCTGGGTCTGATCGCCCAGGGCGAATCCGTCGCCACGGCGTCGGCCGCCGGGGCGGTGGCCGCAGAGATGGCGGTCGCGCGCTTCTCGCAGTTCTCGGGCTCGGTGCTGCGTCACGGCGTGCCTATCGCGGATCTGGTCAGCGGCCAGTTCAACCTGTCGAACGGACTTGATCCAGTCCCGGCTATCCGCAGCGACGGCCGCGTCAGCGGTATTGACGAAGGCGCTCTGGCCCTGACGGGGCAGATCGGCGTCCGTTACAGCGGGCCTGAGCTGCAGCTGCAGGCGGAGAACGGCGAGGCCAGCGACCTGGAACATATGTGGACGCTGCCTGGCACGGACTTCTCGTTGCGGCTGATCCAGCACCGCGTCTTCCTTCCTAAGGCGAAGCGCCCCGTGACGGGGCCGGGCGGCATCCAGGCGGACTACGCCTATCAGGCGGCCGTCGATCCGACGCTTGGTCGGGCGCTGACCGTCATCCTCGACAACGACGTGGCCGGTTCGGCCTACGGCGCCTGAGGAGGGGTCTGAACCATGCTTCAGCTGAAGATCGCCGCCCAGCCGGAATGGCTGGAGCCGGCGCACGGCGTGCGCGTGAAGATGCTTCCGCCCTCGACGCCTGTGATCGTGGAAGCCCGGCGGATCAGCGCCGGGCTGATGGTGGCCCACGGGGTCGAGATGGATAACGACGGCGTCGGCCACATGGGCCAGGCTCTGTTCGTCATGACGGCGGCCTATGTGGCGGCCGGCGCACTCGAATGGGAGGGCGTGGCCGACGATACCGGCTCGCCCGCCCAGACGCTGACGCCCGAGCAGGTCGTGGCCCTGTTGGGACAAGAGCCCGAGATCTTCGATTTCTTCGACAGGGGGTACGCCAGCGAGGTGTACGCCCTGATGTCGGAAAAAAAAGGATCGTCTCCCTCGCCGAGTGGCAGTTCGGAGAGGGAGGCGGATCCTACTGCCGGGACAGCTGCCGACGACAATACTGCGGGGGTGAAGGCGAGCCCTGCCCCTTCGACCAGCACGCGCCGAAAACCCCGCAAGGGCGCCGCGTCTGGGACATCCTCGACGCCTGCGCCGGCCAGTTGAGGTCGAGCGGGTTCGGCGCCTTCGCCCTGGACTACGGCGCCGTGGTCGCCTTCGCGCAGCTGGGCGGGCCGATGGACGAGGCGACGCGGTTGCTGATGTCCGAGGCCCTGCCTCTGGTCGAGGGGCAGATCATCAAGGGCCTGCGCCGGGAGGATGAAGAATGAGGGTCAGAACGAGCATCAGCGCCGATGGCCTGGCGGCCGAGATCGAGAAGGAGCTGGCACGGGACATCACCGTCAGCATTCGCGAGGGAACGGATCTGCTGAAGAGCCGACTGAGGGCCGAGACCCAGTCGGCCTTCAAGGGTAACCGATTGCCGAAAGCCTGGCGGGGCAACGTCTACCCGAAAGGACAGGACAGTGTCGACGCCGCCGGTTTTGTCGCGGTGCGAAAAAAGGCGGCCGAAATCATCGAGACGGCGATCGAGGCAACCGTCATTCGGGCCAAAGGTGGGCGCTGGCTGGCCATCCCGACCGAGGCGGCCGGCAAATTCGGCCTGAAGCGCGGGGCCAACGGCATGGGCGCCACGGTCAACAAGCGCGGAGCGCGCGAGCGGATCACGCCCGGCGGCTTTGAGCGCAGGACAGGGATCAAGCTTCGGTTTCAGGAAGAATTGAAGAGCGGGGGGCGCCGCGCCTTCCTGTTCGCTGATCAGGCCATGCTCGGCCCCGGCGGGGGGGCGCGCCCCTATCGCTCAAAGGGGCGAGGCTCCCGGCTGTATGGCCCGGCGGGAAAGTCGATCCTCGTTTTCATTCTGATTCCGCAGATCACCACACGAAAACGACTGGACCTGGACGCCATCGCCAATGAGGTCGGGGGCAGGACCGCCGGACTGATCGTGCGCAAAAGGAGCAGCTGAAATGACCACCAAGCAAATCGCTCTCCGCATCGAGGCACAGGGCGGTCAGGACGCTGTTCGGATCGCCCAGACAGTGGAAGCAGCTGTCGAACGAATGAACAAGGGTGCCGAGTCCGGATCGGACAAGGCGGCCGCCGCCAAAAAGCGGGAAGTTCAGGCGCTGCGCGACTACGCCGCCGCCGCGCGGGATGCGGAGCGCGCCGCGAATAGCGATCCATCGCAGACGCGTTCCCGGGTGGACGTCGCTACCGGCGTGACGGGCGGGACCAATGCCCGCGCCTCGGTCTCTGCGCGCACCTTCGAGGCGGCGGAACGGGGATATGATCGGCGGGCCCAGGTGCTGCTGGAGACCCTGAACCCGGCTTGGGCAGCGCAGCAGAAGCTCAATCAGGAACTGGCCGAATACGACGCTCTGGCTCGGCGGGGAAAGATCACGACAGAACAGCTGGCCCAGGCGCAGAACCTCGCCAAGCAGCGCTACAATGAGACGACGGCGGCGCTGGACCGGCAGGGCAAGGGGCTGAGCCGCAACGTCATGGCGTCACGCCTGAACCTGGGGCGTCAGGGCGCGGACGTGTTTACCACGGCCGCCATGGGCATGAACCCGGCCATGATCGCGATCCAGCAGGGACCGCAGATCCTGGACGCGTGGTCCACCTCGGCCATCAAGCTGACGGGGCCGTTGACGATGCTGGTCGGCAGCGTCGGGCTACTGGCCGGAGCTACCGGCGCCATGGCCGTGGCCTGGAACCAGGCGGAAAAATCGTCAGCGGCGTTGGACAGGGCCGCGACTGGCCTTGGACGCACGGCCAAGATGTCCGGTGCCGAGCTGAAGGCGGCCGCCGAGGCCGGTGCTGAGGCGGGCGAGATCTCGATCAAGTCTGCGCAGGAGATGGCGACCGCCTATGTCTCGACCGGCAAGATCGGCGGCGAGGTGATGAGCGGCCTAGTTGCCGTCACCAAGGATTATGCTGCCTTCATGGGCGTGGACGCCAAGGCAGCGACAGAGTTGCTGGCCAAGGCGATGTCGGAACCGGACAAGGCGGCGCGCGACATGACGCGTCAGTTCGGCCTGTTGGATCAGAAGACGCTCGACCAGATCGACAGCCTGACCAAGCTGGGTGATCGAACGGCGGCGCAGAAGGTTCTAATGGAAGCGCTGACCGGCGCTATGAGCGGTCACGCTGACAAGGTCGATGAACTGACCAGTTTCTGGGATGTCGCCACCCGCAGCATGTCCAACTACTGGACCAAGCTGGGAGAGTGGTTGCAGACCACGCGCGATGAGCGGATCGAGAACCTTGAGCTTCGTCGCGATGCGGCGTTGACGCCGTTCGCGCGCCGCCAGGCTGAGACGAAGCTGTTCACTGAGACCTTCCTCCGCGATTGGGATAATCGCGAACGTGAGGATGCCGCGAACTCAGCGGCCGCCAATCAGGCGGCGCAAGAGGCGAAGGATCGCGCGGACGCCGGGAAGAAGGACCGGGACAAAGCTGCACGGGATGCTGAGCGCGCCCGTCGCGAAGCCGAGCGTCAGGCCCGCGAACTGCTGCAGCGGACGCGGCGGGAGGAAGACGTCCAGTCCAACCTCTCGCTGCAGGAAGCCAAGGCGACCAACAATCTGGACCGTGTCCGCGACCTTGAGGCAGAAGCGCGGGTCCGTGCACGCATCCGCCAGTTGGAAGACGACGGCGTGGCGGCGGCCCTGGCGAAGAGCCGTGCCACTCAGGAAGAGCAGCGGCTGCTGGAAGCGATGAAGGTCCAGCGGGATGAAGAGGGCCTGAAGCTGCAGCGTGAAGCTGAGGCGCAGGTGATGCGGCTCCTGGGCGAAGAACGATCACTGGAGAACCAGCGCCAGCGGATCGAGCATGAGGACCGTATCCTTGCCTTTCAGAAGGCGGGCTATGACCTGGCGACCGCGACCAACCTCGCTGAGGCGCAGCGCAACCAGTTGGTCGAGGCGCGCGCCGCTGCACTGAAACGGACGATCGCTGACGCCAAGACGGAGCATCGGCTGAACCTGGCGCGTCTGTCGGGTGACGAAGAAGAGTATCGCCGGTTGAGCGTTGCCGATCGTATTCAGCGGCGCGCGCGGGAGATCGAACAGCGCGGAAACCTGAATCGCGGCGAGGGCCTGAAACAGGCGGGACGCGAAATCAAGGAAGAGCTGGATGCTGCGCTTACGGGCGCCCGTCGCGCCTGGACGAGCAATATGCTGCTGGACATCAAGCGCAGCGGTCTAGGCGATGCTCTCTATGACCAGTTGGACCGCGCCACGGACAAGTGGCTGGTCAAGCTCGGCGACGCCCTGGGCGAGCTGGATTGGGGCGGATTCCTTAGATCGCTGGGCGGCGGCTTCAGCAGCGGCGGGATGGATCTGGGCGGCGCCCTTTCGCAGTTGTTCGGAAGCGGCCACGCGGCAGGGACGGACTTCTCCGAGGGCGGCTGGAAATGGGTCGGGGAACGGGGCCCTGAGCTACTGCGACTGCCACGCGGGTCGCAGGTGATGGAGCATGACCGGGCGCGGCAGGCGGCCGCCGGCGGCAGCGGCATGAACGTCAACCTCGGCGGTCTGACCATCAAGAACTATGGCTCGGAACCGATGACCGGCCGTCTGTCGCAAAATGCGGGCGGCGGCCTCGAACTGGAGCTTGAGCCGCTCTTCAAGAGCCAACTGGCCAAGGCGGGCAAAGACGGGAGCCTTGCGCGGGCGCAGCGGGCGACGCCCCAGCCGAGACGTCGCGGCTAGGATTTGATCGGGAGTCGTCATGATCAACCGACTGACCAACGCGGGCGCCCTTGACGGCGTCGACGGTTGGGCCGCCACGGCAGGCATGACCCTGTCGAAGGATGAGACGGAGCGGGGCGCGCCCGGTCGGTGCGTCATTCGCGCCTCGGGCACCTCCAGCAGCGCTGGACAATCCTTCGCCATCACGCCGGCGTCGACGGCGCGGGCCGACGTTCAGGGGGTTTCTGTCGTAGAGGTTTCTCTGGTCGCCGCCGCGTTTGTCGCCGGGGCGGCCGTCCCGCCCTTCGCCCGCCTGGTCTTCTTCGACGCCGGCGGCGCCGTGCTGATGGCGCATGAGCTGACCGTGCGGCGGCCGGTGCTGGCCAGCTGGGGCGTCGCCCGCGACGGGCTGCTGGACACCTATTACCGCGCCTGGGCGCGGATCGAGCGGCCCGCCTCGGCCGTCAGCGCCGCAGTCGAGGCGGGCGGCCGGGCGACGGGGGCCGGGCAGGCCATAGAGGCGGTGCTGTTGAAGCCGTTGATCGCGGAAGCGCCGCAGGGCTCGCAGAGCCCGCTCCTGTGGTCGCCCGGCCTGCATTCCAACGTCGATCTGAAGCGGCCGTCGTGGCCGGGCGCGCTGAGGGAGTTCGGCGTCGGCGCGGGCTTCGAACCCAAGCCCGGCATGATCGAGTTCGACGCCGGGCCGGGGCGTCCGATGTCGCGCCCCATCACGGCCGACGCCGCACGAAAGCTGTCCGGCCAGATCCGTTGCGACGTCGTTCAGCGCGCAATGCTTGAGGCCTTCCATGCGACGGCGCGAAGCTTCTGGATCGTGGAGCCGGGCAGCGAGCGGCTTTGCGTCGGCAGTTGGGCGGCTGATGGGGCGCCGCGCCTGAGCGAAACGCGGGGCGCTCTGCACCTCATGGACGTCGCCCTTTGGCTGGAGACCGCCTGATGACCGATGTGACCGAAGCGATGGTGGAGGCGGCGTTCAGGGGCGAGCCGGACGCCGTGGCGCAGCTGGTGACCATCCGTAGCGACGGTCTGGCCGAGCCGCTGAACGTCACGGACTGGCCGGGCGGGCTGACGTCCAATGGCGTGGAGCACGTCCATTATCCGTTTCAACTCAGCTGGGCTGGCGCGAGCCAGGACAGTCCGTTCGGTCAGGCGCGCCTGACCATCGCCAATGTCGATCAGGTGATCGAGGCGGCCGCTGACGCCGCCGAGGAGCCGCCGGAAATCGATCTTTCGGTCGTTCGGGTGGCTGACCCCAACGTCATCGAGCGGGCGCTTCTGGATGCGCGGATCGCCTCGACCGAGGGAGACAGAACGAAGGCCGCGGCCGTCATCCGACCCCGCGACTTCAACGAAGAGCCAGCCTGCGCCGTCAGCTACACGCCCGCGACCACGCCGGGCAAGTTCTGATGCGAATGACGGTGCCGGGCGACCTGATCGCACGCGCGGCGCCGCTTATCGGGGCGCCGTTCCTGGCCAAAGGGGACACGCCGGAGGGATGGGATTGCCGAGGGCTGACCCGGTGGTGCCTCAGGACGTTCAGCGGGATCGAGGTGCCGGATTATCTGGACCTGTATGAGGCGGCCATCGTCTGCCCGGCGGGGGCGCGCGAACGGGCGCGGCTGCTGGCTGAGGGACTGGCGTCGTGGCGGCCTGTCGAACCCCAGGCGGGCGTGGTCGCCTGGCTGACCTGGATGGGGAGGGCCGGCCACGTCGGCTACATGCTGACGCCCCGCCAGATCCTGCACGCCGATACGCCGATGCAGACGGCCCTGCTCGACCTGGACGAACCGGGCGGTCGGTATCGGCTGAAGGGGGCCTTTGTGCCCGCCTTCGTCACAGACATCGAACAAGCTCTTTAGAGGCCTGCGGCCGTCGACCCGACGCAGGGCTTCTTAGACGCCTGCGGTCAGAAGGCTCCGCCTTCTCGACCCGACGCAGGGTTTCTTAGTCGCCTGCGGTCAGAAGGCTCCGCCTTCTCGACCCGACGCAGGCAGCGCACGCCGTGCGCTTCATCACCGACAACCTGAGAGAAGGAGGCGCCCGTGGCTGACGGCTCGCTGCCCATCGTCGTGACGCCTGAGGCCTTTGGCCGGGACGCCTTCGACCTGACGGTGGTCGAGGGCCTGACCGTGCGCGCCATGCTGGTCGAGGCGGTGAAGGCGGGCCTGCCGATCGAGGCGCTGAACCGCACCGAAATCTACGTCGACGGGGCGCGGCTGGATCGGGAGACGGCGCTGGATCACGTCCTGGAGGCCGATCAGGTGGTCAACGTTGTGGTCGAGCCCATGGGCGGAGGCGGCGGCGGTCGTAAGGACATCGGCCAGATCCTGCTGACGGTGGCGGTGATCGCGGTCTCGGCCTGGGTCGGCGGCGGCGCGGGCGGGCTGATCACGAAGGAGATATGGGCGCGCGCGGCGGCGGCGGCGATCACCCTGGGCGGGCAGGCGCTGATCGCGAGCCTGTACGCGCCCGACAACAAGGCCACGAAGGCCAATGACCGATACGCCCTGCAGAGCGCGTCGAACCAGTATCGCCAGTGGGGGCCGATGCCGCTGGCCCTCGGCGAGGTGGTGACCGCACCGGATCTGGCGGCCAAGACCTTCACCCAGAGCCAGGGCGACGACGTCTGGATGTACGGCGTCCTGGGCGTCCACTACGGCCCGTGCGAGGTGTCCGAGGTCAAGATCGGCGACACCCTGGTCAGCACCATGGGCGCGGGCGACTTCCGCATGGTGCAGCACTTGGAGCCGGGGCCGCGCACCTTCCAGCTGTATCCGAACGACGTCGACCAGCTGGACCTGAACGAGGAGCTGAAGGCGACTCCGTCGAGCGCGACGCCGCTGGTCCGCGCCGCGTCGTCGGACGGCAGCCGGTTCGATCTCGACTTCTTCCTGCCGGCCGGGCTGTATTTCCAGAAGGACGACGGACGCGTGCTGACCGCCCATGCGTCGGTCGCCGTCCGCTATCGCCCCATCGACCAGACGGGTGTCGCCACCGGGCCGTGGCAATCGGGGCCGAGCTGGGCGCGGACCAGCGCGACCAAGGATCCGATCCGGGTCACGCATTCGGTCCACCTGCCGCACGGTCGATATGAGTTCGAACTGACGCGCAACCGACCGGACGATGGCAACGACAAGCGCCGCGACACCATCATGGTGAGCGCGATCAAGTCTGTCGCCTTCCGCAAGCCGATCACGGACGAGACCCTGTCGATCATTGAGTTCGCTGTCAGGGCGACGGCGATCAACCAGGGCGGGCTGGCTCCGATCACCTGTCGCATCAAGCCGAAGTGCTCGACCTGGACGGGCGGCGCGTGGGGCGCGCCCGTGGCGACGTCGAACCCGGCCGCCCTGGCGCGCTGGCTGCTGACCGGGCCGGCCCCGGCCAAGCCTCTTCTGCCCGCCCAGGCCGACGCGCGGCTGCGCGTGTGGCATCAGCTGTGCGAGCAGTATGACTGGAAATGCCACCTCTATCTGACCGAGGCGCGTACTCAGTCGGAGGCGCTGGCCATTCTGGAGCGGGCGGGTCGCGCGGGCGTCTTCTGGGATGGAACGCAGTTGGCGGCTTCGCCATGGGTCGAGAAGCCCATTCCCGCGCAGGTCTTTACTGACGATAACCTGAAGGATCATCGGTGGGAGATCGTTTATCCCGACCCGGTCCACGCCCTGCGCGTCGAGTTCCAGAACATCGAGAAGGGCGGCGAGCCGGACGAACTGTTCGTCTACAACGACGGCTATGGCGAGGTGGCCGACCCGGCGAACGGGATCAAGGCGGCCAGCCTGATCGAGGCGTTGACGCTGGATGGTCAGGCCACGCCGAACCGCGCCTATCGCGACGGACGGTGGAAGCTGGGTCAACGACGGCATCAGCGTCGGATCGACACCTGGACGGCGGACGTCGAGCACCTGATTTCGCAATACGGCTCACGCGTTCGTCTGGCGTGGAATCGTGCGGGCGGAGGATCGGCGCGGGTGCGCTGCCGTCGCTGGAGTGAAGACGGGTCGGCCGTGGTGGGCCTTCGCCTTTCCGCGCCGGTGGAGATGTTCGCCGGCGTCAGCTACGCCGTCGACCTGAGAACCAAGGGCGGGCTGTACGACGGGGTGCCCATCCAGACGCAGCCCGGCGTGACGCGCGAGATCCTGTTCGCCTCCGCGCGCCACCCGAACCTCTGTCCCACCGCTGGCGACCTGATCGCTTTCGGCGAGGTTGAGAAGGTCAGCGAGGACGTCGAGATCATCGCCATCGAGCCGGGCGAGAACCTGACGGCCGTGCTGACCGGCGTGCGCTATGTCGCGCCGCTGTTGATGGCCGGTGAAACGGGGCCGATTCCGCCGCTGTCGTCCAAGCTGTCCGGCGACCGCAACGCCAATCCGCCGCGTCCGGCGCTGCTGGGCGTGCAGGCTGATGCGCACGGCGTGCGCATCAGCTTCGGCATGCCGACGTGGAAAGGGGCGCCGCTGAGCGGGTTCGCTGTCCGGTGGCGGTCGAAGACGGCTGACGGCGAGGCGGGCGCATGGGGGGCCTTGCCCGCCCTGGACGCCGCCGCCCGCGATCTGCGCACGCCGCCCCTTCGGGAAGCGCCGGGAGAAGACGAAAACGCCACACGGGCCGAGGTCGAGATCACGGCCACGACGGTCGACGGCCGTGCGTCGAAGCCGCTGACGCTGACGATATCGCTGCCCGTTCCGGCCCGACCTGCAGCCTGGGCGGTCGAGCCTAAGGGCGCGGCGGCGGATGGATCGTCACAGCCGATCCTTGTGGTCACGGGGCAGGTGGACGATCCCGATGTCGCAGCCGTGAAAATCGCCTGGGGGCTGACGGCGACCGGACCGTGGAAGGACGTCTATCAGGGCGCGCCGTCGCTGAAGGGACTGGAGATCACAGGGCTGACAGCCGATGTCGATCACTATGTGGCGATCACCTATCTGTCCGCGCAGGGATTGCCGGGGGAGTTCCTGGTCATAGGGCCGCGCGTTCCGAGCGAATATCTCGCAGGCGGCCTCGCCCCCAATGCGGCGCAGAAGCTGCTGGACGACGCGCTGAAGGGCGTGGACGACAAGGTCAAGGAAGCCGCCGAGGAGATCGAGAAGTCGATCAACCTGGACGACGTCTTCAACGGCCAGGGCGATCTGGCCGAAGCGATCCTGAAGCTGGGGCGCGGACAGTCCGAACTGCAGCGCATCATCGAGACCCATACCCGTGAGGGCGGGGTTCTGGTGAAGTCCATCGTCAAGGTGATGGGCGGCGAGCTGGAGAACGCCCAGGGTGCCATTGTCGAAGAGGCGGGGCTGAGCCTGGAGCGGGATCGCGTCGAGGCCCTGCTGCGCGAGGCGCTGGCCCTTCAGGTCGATCACAACGAGATCGTGTTCCAGTCGAGCATCAGCGGGCTGGTAACTGATCTGGCCGCCGAGGTGCGCGCCCGTCAGGATCTGGGCGCGCGAGTGGCGAACGCCGAGAGCGCCATCGTCAATGAAGCGACCATCCGCGCCAATCAGGACGGCGTCTGGCTTCAGAACTTCAACCTGCTGGGCGGGCGTCGCGGCAACGGCAGCGGCTGGGTTCTGAACAAGGCGACGGTCGACATCACCGACGAAGGGACGCTGGCGCAGGTGCTGTCGGGCCTTCGGGCGGTGGATGGGGCGAACAGTTCGTCGATCACGGCGCTGAGCCAGGCCAGCGCCAATCAGGCGTCGCAGTTGCTCAACCTGAGCAACACCGTGGGTGGTCAGACGGCGTCGATCAGCCAGCTGTTCCAGGTGATGGAGGGGATCGGTGCGCGCTGGACGGTGGCGCTGGACTCGAACGGCACATCGACCGGTCTGGTCGCGGACGGCCAGACGCGCAGCTGGGTCTTCAGCGGCGCATCGCTGTCGATCGTCGATGCGGGCAACGGCCTGTCCTACGCCCCGGCGACCGGCCGCCTGAAGATCGTGAAGGGCAATAAGAAGACCGTCCTGGGCGCGGGCAACGACCTGATCGTCTGGGCGGGCAACACTTCGGTCGCTGACGGGACCGAGACCGTAGACAACGGCGACCTGGGCATCGGATCGGGAGACGCATGGTTCGGCGGTCGGACGTTATCCGGCCCTTTTGATGCGGGCTATCAGGAGCCCACCGTCTGGCTGAACACCGGGTGGACCTCGCTGCTGTCGGTCGAGAAGACCATGCGGCACGGGACGTTCAATATTTACGTCTCCTTCATGCATCAGGGCTCGGGCGAGTTCCTGAACGGCGGTCCGAACGGCGAAGATCAGGCCGAATACCTCATGTCGTGGCGTGTGATCACGACCAACCTGACGGGCGGCGATGTCGAGCAGATCGCCAGCTACGACGCCGGTCAGGGCGATATCTGGCGGTCCGACTTCGGGCCTGTTTCCGGCGGCTACATCTCGCCCTTCACCGGGCACGCCGGGACGAAAACCGGGCGCCGAATGATCGTGCTTCAGGCACGGCTCGTGAAGGGTCTGGTCGCCGGGATCAGCTTCTACCGACTGCAAGGCCATTACGCCGCGTGACGCGGTTGAAGGGAGAACCAATCATGGCGCAAATCAAAGACGAAGCCTTCTATGAGGCGCAACAGCGTGAGGCGGAACGGGCTCTGGCCCAGATGCGCCGGGACAGGCTGGCCCCGGTTCTGGCGGCGCTGGACGATCTGTCCGGCCGCCTGCCTGAGCTGGTGGACCTGCGGAATGCGCTGCCGTCGGAGAGCCCGTCGCGGGCGATGCTGGGCAATGTCGTGTCGATCCTGACCTCGGCGCCCGGCGTCGTGCGCAATGAGATCGCAGCCCTGCCGAAGGAACCGGAAGCATGACGCCGCCGGTCACTCCCGAGATCGCCCTGGCGATGATGCGCCAGGAGCGCCTGACGTGGATCGAGCGTCGTGCGGAGGCGGACGACAAGATCAGGACGCTGGACGCCCAGATCGCGGGTGCGGTTTTCGTTCTCGACCTTCAGGCAAAGGCAGCGGAGGCAGCGCCCGAAGCGGGCGCATCAGAAGAAACCCCGGATACGAAGGCGGACTAAGATGGCCTATGACAACGCCCAGATGGCGCAGGCGTGGGGCGACCTGCTGGGTCTGACGCCCGCCCAGGTCACGACGCTACAAGCGGCCCTTGATCAATGGGCGCTGGGCGGCGCGCGGCTGACGACCTGGGCGCGTCTGGCGACGGACGTGAACCTGTTCAACGACGCCGCTGTCGCCATGGTCCATGACTGGTACGGCGGCGCGGCGAACGGCGGGCCGAACGGCGACGGCCTGTATCCGCTGATGAACAGCGACGCCGAGGTCTTCCTGTTGCCCAGCCCGGCGCGGGTCATCGCGGACATGGCCAGCTTCGAGCCCAAGGGCGCCTTGCCGTCAGTGGACGATCTGCCCACGACGGGCGAGCCGGGCGACCTGTGGGTTATCGCGGGCAACGCATGGGGCTGGAACAGCCGCGAAAGCGCGTGGAAGAACGTGGGGCCGTTCCAGGGGCCGCAGGGCCCGGCCGGGGTGATCAGCGACGCGTCGATCAGCATGCTGGCGCCAGGGGCCGAGCCGACGGTGACGCTGGGCGGTACGCCGTCGGATCGGACGCTGGCCTTCAGCATTCCCGCCGCCCGCGACGGTGAAGACGGCGTGACCCCCAACGCCTCGGCCGAGGTGACGATGATCGCCGCCGGTCAGGCCGCCGTGGTGACGCGCAGCGGGCCGGACAGCGCGCCGGTGTTCACCTTCCAGCTGCCGCGCTCGGCCGATGGGTCGGACGGGCGCGAGGTCGAGCTCCAGACCTCCGCCACACATATCCAGTGGCGCTATGCCGGGGATGCGGGCTGGACCGATCTGGTCGCGCTGTCGGCCATCACGCCCGAGCCCGTGCCCGGCCCCGCCGCCTGGACGCCGGTCATCGCCAGCGTTGCGGACGGCGAGCGGCGGGTGTGGCGGATCGCCGATTGGGTCGGGGGCAGCGGGGCCAAGCCTGCGACCGGCCAGTATCTGGGTCCGACTGGGCTGGTCGAAACGGCGGCCGAGGCGACCGACGTGCGCGGCGCGGGCGGCTCCGGCTCCGGCGACATGATCGCGGCCAACAATCTATCGGACCTGACCGACAAGGCGGCGGCGCGGACGACGCTGTCGGTCTACTCGAGGGCGGAGGCCGATGCCCTGCTGGACGACAAGCAGGGCGCTCTCGGCTTCACCCCTGCCGATGCGGCGGCGGTTGCAACGGCGCTGGAGGACAAGGCCGATCTGGTCGGGGGCAAGGTTCCGGCGGCGCAGCTCCCCGAGCCGCCCGCCGTGCCGACCAAAGCCACCGGCGCCGAACTTCGCGCCGGGGCGGACGACGCCAAGTTCCTGACGCCCAAGTCCATCACCGACGCCGCGGCCTATGTCACGACGCCCTGGGCGGCCTCCCTGGCGCTGGACCTGTCGATCCCAGCGCAGATCGTGGTGCTGGGCGGCCATACGACGCTGACCGCACCGACGAATGTTAAGCCGGGCGTCTCGGCGCGGGTGCTGCTCAAGCAACCGGCCTCGGGCGGGCCGTTCACTGTGTCCTACAATGCGGCCTTTGCCTTCTTCGGGCCGACCCCGGCGGCTTCCACGGCGGCGAATGCGGTCGACATGCTGATCCTGGATCCGGAGACGGCGACGAAGGTCTCGGCGGTGCTGCAAAAAGGGAGGGCCGGCTGATGTTTCACCTTCCGACGCCGATGCTGATGGGGGCTCCGCAGGGGAAGACCTACGACGACTTCGTGGCGCACATCACGGCGCTGGCGACGGAGGGTACTGCGTCTTGGACGAACAACGTAACGCTTTCAGCCGGTGGTTATCGCACCACAGCAGGTCCGTCTCTCGGCTTTGCGGAAATGCGCGGATCTATTTGGATGAGCTACGCTTTGGCAGGCATCCCCCCTTCCAGGCTGACTCAGCACGGAATGCCGTCCGAGGCCGCCTTTAATGCCCAGACCGCAGCCGGTCGCCAGGTCTTCTTCCGGCTGACGAGCGCAGGAAATCAGTCATCATACGCTTCTCTTTCGCGTAACGGCTATACCTCTCAGTCCTATTCGGACGATCCGCCTCCTGCGGCTGTCTATTGTCCTGAACTGATCTATTGGGACGGAGCGGCGGCCTGGAAAATGAACCCTTTCGCCGGAACCGGCCCCACCCCCTACACATGGTGACGCTATGACCTGGATTCTGAACGGCGAACCCCTCGCCTATGGCCAGCCCTTCACCATCGGGGACACCAACTACACCGGCGCCGAACTGATCCACTGGCCGCGCGAAGACCTGCTGGCCCTGCCGGGCATGGCGTGGGTCGAGCCGGAGCCTGTCGTCCCGACCGCCGAGGACATCTGTCGGATGATCGACGCGGAACGGGACCGGCGCACCGCTCTGGACTTCGCCTATGACTTCGGAACTACGCTCGCCTTCGACGACGAACGGACCACGAAGGGGCCCGGCTTCGGGCAGGAGATCGCCGCGGGCGTCCGCTTGCTCCAGATGCGAACCGAGGATCAGGACAACTGGCGCACGGCGCAGGGCGCGGCCCTGACGGCCAAGGTTCTAGGCGCGCCGGGCGCCATCCAGCCCATGCGGGCCGAGGACAACTGGAACGTCCAGACGACAGCGGATCAGGTGCTGCATGTGCTGTCGCAGATCACGGCGCACGGGGCGGCCCTGCTATTCTACGGCGGCGCCCTGAAGTCCAAGGTGCGGGCGGCCGCCGATCCGTCGTCGGTAGACTGGATGACCGGCTGGCCCGGCGATGTTTGACCGCCTGATCCTCGAAGTCGGCCTGATCGCGGGCCTGATCCTGCTGGCGGTGTTCGCGGCAGGCTTTGCGACCGGGCGGCTGACCCGGCGCTGACGAACCCGGTTCGCCGCTGGCGAGCCGTTTCCTGACAATCTAAAACGGGAGGGCGGCGCATGACGCCATCTGTCTGGCTGGCCATGGCGAGCCTATGCGCAGGACTATTCGTCCAGGTCGCCGTCTTCGCCTTCATGCTGGGGCGTCTGTCCCAGAGGGTGACGACGCTGGAGCGGGACGGTTCGGCGCTGCAAGGTATCCGTGACGCCGTGACCAAACTGACGGTGCAAATGGACACGGCGCAGGGCGATATCAGCCATATCAGCCGGGACGTCAGCGGCCTTCAGCGCTCGCTGTCCAACATCATGACCGACCGAGCGAGCAAGGCGATGGAGCTGCCTGCCGCACCCTCCCGTCAACGTCGCAGGAGTCCAGGCACATGAGCCGCAAACCGCCCCGCTGGTGGCCGCAGGTGATCAACCTACCGCGCACCACGACCATCCTCGCCCTCGGCTTCCTGGCCGGAAACCTGTTGTTCCTGCCGGTGATAGCCTGGCTGGGCGACATGGTGGCCGAGCGCTATGCCGACGCTGTCATGCTGGTGGCGTCCATGTTCAAAGACGGGATGCTGCTGATCCTAGGCTTCTACTTCGGGCGCAATCAGGCGTCAGAAGCCAACTAGAGCAGACGCTCGTTCCCGGTCAGGCGTTTGAAAAGGCTGTCGAGCGCCGCGAGTACATATCCACCAAGTCCAGTCATATCAGGCCAACAGGCTGTGCAGGATCTGGTTCCTAATCGGCCATCAGCTGTGATTGTCGGCCTTCTGCTTGGCGGCGCTCCCGCACCGTTCCCGAAGCTGTTGCCACGTGGCCTTGCCTTCCAGCCCGAACACATCTGACTGCGTGTAGCCTTCCCGCAAAAGAGCCCTGCGCACTTCGCTGGGAATGCGGAAGTTGCCGCTGTCGGCCAACTCCAAGGCGCGCTCGATCACTGACGTTTGCCTCATTCCAGACCTCCCCTGTCAGGCGAGTCTGAACGCAGATGTCTCGGCTAAGGTTGCAGCACGGGACCGGGCGGGTTCAACCTACGGCGATCCACACGAGGACGCCGAAGATCGCCAAACACAGGGCGATCAGCGCCGATTCCAATATTCGTCCAGACGGTCGTCGTCCTGGCATCTCGCGCCCCTCTCGGTGAGCGGCGTTACTGTCTATCCGAGGAGCCCGGTTGTCCAGCCGGGCCGCACAACCCTCACAATCTGAACTGGAGACCACCATGCTCGACGCACGTCGATTGCAGGGGCGCCTCGGCGTGCCTGCTGATGGGATCATCGGCGCGAGAACCCTGACGGCGCTGTTCGCGCGGATGGGCGCGCAGAAGCCGATTGCCGAGGAACTGGGCCTCGCGGCCAACGTCCACTTCCGCACCTACGGTATCCTCGATAGGGGCCTTCGCCTGGCGCACTTCATGGGCCAGTGCGCCCATGAGAGCGGCGGCTTCCGATACATGGAGGAGATCGCCAGCGGCGCCGCCTATGAGGGGCGCGCGGATCTCGGCAACACCCAGCCGGGGGACGGCCGTCGGTTCAAGGGGCGGGGACCGATCCAACTGACTGGCCGCGCCAACTATCGCCGCTTCGGGCGGCAGATCGGCATCGACCTGGAGCGGCACCCGGTGATCGTCTCACATCCGTCGATCGGCTTGCTGGTCGGCTGCGTCTACTGGAGCGACCGCAAGCTGAACGCCAAGGCGGACGCGGACGATCTGCTGGGCCTGACCAAGGCCATCAACGGCGGCACGAACGGGCTGGAGGATCGCCGCCGGCGTACCGCGCAGGCCAAGGGGCTGATCCTGTGATCCGCGATTTCCTCCGCGCCATCGGCCCGGCGTCATGGGCCGTCATCGCCGTCTGCGTCCTGCTGCTGTTTGTCCTGGGCTGGTGTGCCGTCACCGCGCCCGGCCGGGAGCGGGCGAAGCAGGACCGCGCCGTGGAGGCGGCCAACGCTCAGGCGCGCGCCACGGACACCGCTGCGCGTGATCGGGCGGCCGATCAGCGCCTGACCGACCTGAAGATCAACAACCGACTGGAAAAGGAACGGACCGATGCGGTTTCCTCGATCCCTGACGCTCGCCCCACTGCTGGCCGTGTCGCTCTTGCTTGTCACCGGCTGCGCGAGCAGGGAACGCGTGACGGTGATCTACCCCCCGAGTGCCGACCTGGCCGTTGAGGCCAAGCCGATCATGCCGGCCGAGGCGGTGCGCAGCGAGGCCGCCGGCATCGCCCATGACATCGCCGTCGAAGGCTGGGGCGAGCGGGGGTGGGATGCAGTCGGTCGACTGTGCCGCTGGGCGGCCGACAACGGCATGAAGGGACTGAGTTGCCCGCCGCCGCCTGAACTGCCGCCTAGACTTGGTTAGGCGTTCGCGTTGATCCACTGTCGCGCCGCGACGGCCAGCAGCCCCGAGCGGGTCAGGCCATGGGCGCTGGCGGCGGCGTCGATCCGGCCGACCAGGCCTTCGGGCAGGGAGACATTGAGGCGAACCGGGTTCGTCTTCGGCTTCGCCGGTCCGGCCGTCTCGATCAACGGGAGGGCGACGACATCAAGATCGGCGAAGTCCTCCCGGCTGTGCGTGAAGCTGGGCGGGGGAATGACCATGCCTTCATCGGCCATGACCTCCAGATGCCCCGTCAGGGCTTCGACCGCGCCGGACAGGGCCTCTTCGACCGTGACCTGACGCGGCTGGAGCCTCGGCTAAGGCGCCTGCATGACCGGCTGGCGGGGGTGGTAATCGAGAACCTGGACTGGATGGATGTCATCGCCCGGTACGATCGGCCGGGCACCTTGTTCTACCTCGACCCGCCCTATCTCGGCGGGGAAAGCGACTATGGCGTCGGCGTCTTCATCCGTGGCGACTTTCAACGCATGGCGGACAAGCTGCGCGCGATCGAGGGGCGGTTCTTGCTGTCGATCAATGACCGGCCTGAGATCCGCGAGCTGTTCGCCTGGGCGGATATGGAGGCCGTGCAGACGACCTATTCCATCGCCGGCGGCGACAAGGCCTCGACGGCGGCCGAGCTGCTGATCGGAAAGGGCGTCGAGCTGGCGCCGGCGGCGGCGCAGGCGAGCCTGTTCTAGGTCAGACCGCCAGTTTCACGGTCCGTTCCAATGTGGGTGTGCGTTGGCAGCTGCCTCCAACCACCACGGATTTTCCTGAAATCCGTTAGCTTGTGCGACGTCGTCTTTCCGCTTGCGTGGCGATCATGGATTTGAGCGGCGGCTGAGTAGAGCGCGCAGAGACGCGATCAGGCGATGGCTCGTGACGGTCGGGGCGCTGCGGCGGCCCCCAACTGTATGTCGATGATGTCGCCGCTGGGGACATGCCCTTGTTGGCGTGCGAAGCGGGCGGCGCTTTCGGCGGTCGCCATCATGTGCGGCGACTGTCGCTCGATCTGATTGTTCACGAGCAGGGCGTATTCATACCAGACGTGAGGTTCGCCCATCGTCGCCGCGCGCGATACGCGAAGGATAACCGCCGTCTGCATTCTAGCCCCTCGAACCTGCCCATCAGCATCCCCTATCTCGTGCTATGGCCCAGATCGTTGAACGCTGTCCAGCGAGAATTTGATGTGAGTTTCAAGTCCTTGGCGTTCTCTGACGCGCGACGCCGGCGAGGCGAAGAAGCGCCGCTGATATGCTTTTTGAACCTCAGGCGATCTAGCCCATTGTATGGGGCATGCCTCTCGCTCTTTTCGCCCTTGGCGCTATCCTTTTGGCCGTTGTCCTCACTGGGGTCGACCGTGCCGTCACCAGCGAACGGCGCCTGCCGGATCGTGATCAGGACGGGGAGCCGGACGAGCCTCATGGTCCGGCTAGAGGTCTGTAGCGGTCAGGTCTGCGGGATGCGAGTCGCGCCGCCTGCGATCTTGCAGACGTAGTCGGCTTGCGGGCGACCTGTCTGCATGCCGCTGGGGGTGAGGATTCCGCCGCGGGCAATGCAGTCGGCGTCCAGCTTGGACATCTCTTCCTGATAGGTCGGCAGGTCACGGCCGGTGGCGCAGGCCGTCAGGGCCAGGGGCGCGGCGATGACGGCGATGAGCATGAGAGGCGAGCGCATGGGAGGTCTCCTTCGGCGATAGACGGCGGCTGCGGCGACGGCGAAACGGCCGATCCCGCCTGACGTTCCGACAGGGGGCGACGCAGAGCAAGAAGAAAGGGCGCCTCGTCAGCCCGCCAGAACGCCCAGATGCTCCAGCAGGATCTTCAGGCCCAGCGCGATCAGGGCCACGCCGCCGACCAGCTCGACGATCTTGCCCAGCCGCGCGCCCGCCGCCTTGCCGACCAGAAGGCCCAGGGTCGCCAAAGCGAAGGTGGTGAAGCCGATGCAGGCGGCGATCAGCCAGATGTTCGCGTCCAGCAGGGCCAGGCCGACCCCGACCGCGCCGGCGTCGATCGAGGTGCCGACGGCGGTGGCGACCAGGGCCAGCAGGCCGCGCGACGCGGCCTTGCCGCCGGCGTCAGCCGCCTCGACGGCTTCTTCGTCGCGCTTCAGCGCCTCCCAGATCATCTTGGCCCCGACCGCGCCCAGCAGGCCGAAGGCGATCCAATGGTCGATCGCCGCGACGAAGCCGGCGGCCGCCACGCCCAGGGCGAAGCCGATCAGGGGCGTGATGGCTTCGATCACGCCGAACACCAGGCCCGAGCGCAGGGCCTGGGGCACCGTCGGTCGGTGCTGGGCGCCGCGCCCGATGGCGGCGGCGAAGGCGTCGGCGGACATGCTGACGGACAGGACGGCGATGGCGACAGGGGACATCATGGGAAAACACACTCGGCCGGACGCATGACAGCACGCTCCACGCACGGGCCGGCCCCGCAGGTGCAGCATGCTGGTCTCGCTAGGCGGAGGTGATCCGCTGATCGCGCCATGCTCCTGACGACAGGAGCAAGTGTGTTGACGCGACCCCGGCTGGGATATGCCGGAAGCTACTCCCCAACGGCCGCCCCTCTAACGCCTCGTTCCGAGTCTATCAACCCGCGCATGGCCAAAGGCGACAAGACGCCCCATCTGTGCTAGACGCCGCCGCTTCACTCTTCGCCGCAGGACATCCGCCCTTGAGCATTTCGCTCGATCTCTCGCGCGCCAGCGCCCCGGTAAAGACGCCCGTCAACCTCAGCGGTCTGACGCGCGACGAACTGCGCCAGGCCCTGATCGACGCCGAAATCTGTCCGCCCGAAAAGGCCAAGATGCGCGCCTCCCAGGTTTGGCGCTGGATCCACCACTACGGCGTCACCGACTTCGCCCTGATGAGCGATGTGGCCAAGGACACGCGCGCCAAGCTGGCCGAGGCCTTCACCCTGGCCCGCCCCGAGATCGTCGAGCGTCAGGTGTCCAAGGACGGCACGCGCAAATGGCTGATCCGCACGGCGCCGGGCATCGAGATCGAGACCGTCTACATCCCCGACGTGGGCCGTGCCGGCGCCCTGTGCGTCTCGTCCCAGGTGGGCTGCACCCTGAACTGCACCTTCTGCCACACCGGCACGCAGAAGCTGGTCCGCAACCTGACCACGGCCGAGATCGTGGCCCAGGTCCAGGTGGCCCGCGACGACCTGGACGAGTGGCCCTCGCCCAAGGAAGACCGTCGCCTGTCGAACATCGTCTTCATGGGCATGGGCGAGCCGCTCTACAATCTGGACCACGTCGCCAACGCCATCGACATCATTTCCGACAACGAAGGCATCGCCCTGTCGCGGCGCCGGATCACCGTATCGACTTCGGGCGTGGTGCCGCAGCTGAACGCCCTGGGCGAGCGCACTGCGGCCATGCTGGCGATCAGCCTGCACGCCACCAACGACCCGCTGCGCGACCAGCTGGTGCCGCTGAACAAGAAGTATCCGCTGGATCAGCTGATGGCCGCCATCCGCGCCTATCCCGGCCTGTCCAACGCACGCCGTGTGACGTTCGAATACGTCATGCTGAAGGGGGTCAACGACAGCCCGGCCGAGGCGCGCGCCTTGATCAAGCTGATCGAGGGCATTCCGTCCAAGGTCAATCTGATCCCGTTCAACCCCTGGCCCGGCACCGATTATCAGTGCTCGGACTGGAAGACGATCGAGACCTTCGCCGCCATCCTGAACAAGGCCGGCTACGCCTCGCCCATCCGCACCCCGCGCGGCCGCGACATCCTGGCCGCCTGCGGCCAGCTGAAGTCCGAGAGCGAAAAACTGCGGGCTTCGGCGCGTCTGAAGGCCGAGCGCGAAGAGGCGGACGCAGCCTGAGGTCCGACCGTCCGTCTGGACGCTTTGTCCGTCGACTGTGGCGCGGGCGCCCTAGCGGAATGGTCAGGCTTTCGGGCAAGGGTGTTTTGGTTTCGTTCCCCTTCAGGCTGGGAGGCTAGGGTTCGTCGTCATGGAGACCTCGTCGTTGCCGGGCGTTCTGTCGACTCCTGAACTCCAGGCGTTCGCGACGGGCTTTCCGATCCTGATGCTGCATCTGGCCGTGACTTTCGGCCTGCTGGCGGCGGGTGCGGCGGTCTATGCCCTGCTGACGCCGTGGCGCGAGATCGCCCTGATCCGCCAGGGCAATCCGGCCGCCGCCGTGGCCTTTTCCGGGGTGCTGGTGGGCCTCGCCATTCCGCTGGCGGTGTCCCTGTCGGTGTCGACCTCGATCCGCGACATCGCCATCTGGGGCGTGGCGACGGTGGTGCTGCAATTGCTGGCCTTCCGCGTCGTGGACTTCCTGCTGCACGGCTTGCCGCAACGGATAGAGAAGGGCGAGACCTCCGCCGCCGTGGTCCTGGCCGGGGCCAAGCTGTCGACCGCCTTGATCCTGGCGGCCGCCCTGACGGGTTGAGGGGGCGGCCTTGCGCTTTCCCCATCTTCCCGACTGGACCATCTACGCCGCCGTCATCGGCGTGATCCTGATCGCGTCGCTGAACCGGGGCGAGCGGGCTGATGCGCCCCACGACTTCCATGCCGAAGAGCCGACAGGACCGTTGCTGGGGCCGATCACCCCCTTTGATCCGTCCGTCACCGTCGACACTTCGGACGAGCACGAGCCGGTGTCGGGCACGGCCTTCTCCATCGCCGGGGACGGCCGCTGGATCACCGCCCGCCATGTGGTCGAGGGCTGTCGCAAGCCGGCCCTGGTGATCGACAAGACTCGCGCCCTGGCCGCCGACGTGCGCCTGGCGGCGCGGGCGGACGTGGCTCTGCTGCTGACCGACGGCGGGCCGCCCGCCCTGCCGATCGCGCCCGAGGCGCCGCTCTACAAGGGCCAGCGCGCTTTCCATCCCGGCTTCCCCCAGGGACGGCCGGGCGAGGTGGCCTCGCGCCTGATCGGCCGCGAGACGCTGAAGATTCGCGGCCACCGCTCCTATGACGAGCCGGTGCTGGCCTGGGCCGAGGCCGGACGCACGCGGGGGCTGAAGGGCACGCTGTCGGGCCTGTCCGGGGCGCCGGTGCTGGATCGTCGCGGACGGGTGCTGGGCGTGACCATCGCCGAGTCGCCCCGGCGCGGCCGCATCTACACCACGGCGCCCGACACCTTCGTCCCCACGGTCGGCGCCCAGCAGCGCGCCGACGAAGCGGCGCTTGGCCAGGCGGTGACGACCCAGAACTACGGCGCCGTCTCCGACCGCCTGCGGCAGGATCTGCGGGTCGCCCAGGTGGTCTGCCTGACGACGTGATCTAGGCGACCAGACGCGAGCGGCTGGAACGAGAAACGCCTCCCCATGCGATGGGGAGGCGTTCTGGTTTTTACTTCAGCGTCGCGCTGTCCAGATTGAGTTCGGTCAGCGGAATGACCTCGACGTTCGGATACTTGGCCCGCAGGCCGTCGATGAACTTTGAGGCGTCGCCGACCACGACCAGGCTGGCCCGGTCGGTCGGCAGGTGTTCGGCGAAGGCGGCTTCGACCTGCTGCGGCGTGACCGCGCGGACGCGCCCGGCGTAGTCGGCCAGGTCGCTCATCGGCAGGTCGTAAAGGGCCAGGTTGGCGACCAGGCCGCCCAGGCCGTCGACCGTCTCCAGCGAGCGGCCGAAAGCGCCGATCAGGGTGGCGCGGCGCGGGGCCAGTTCAGCCTCGGTCGCCGGGGCGTCGCCCAGCTTGCCGATCTCGGCCAGCATCAGCTCGACCACCTCGGTCGCCGACTCGTTTTTGGTCTGGGTCGAGGCGGTGAAGACGCCCGTTTCGGCCCGCGCGCCCAGCGCCGATCCAGCGCCGTAGGACAGGCCCTTCTCGATGCGGATCTTCTGGTTCAGCCGCGAGGAATAGCCGCCGCCCA